>OGXN01000188.1_pt1 | contig 87518 bp, 73 predicted proteins | sample 1576281 | NCBI WGS metagenome assembly OGXN01 (sample SAMEA3541494, study PRJEB24748) | human gut metagenome | biome: human gut; feature: human-associated habitat; material: faeces | place: China | collected 2012
TGCCGAGAAGTCTATCAAAATCACTCCTCTTGTCAATTTTTTTCGATATGTTTTTGCAGAGAGCCTTTCACCCATTTTGTCACGTCAATCAATAACATCCAAATTATGAATGTATTAGACTTTTGTCATACTCCCCCATCCCCGTGCCATTTTTTTGAACATTTTCTCCCGTGATGTTTCCGCAATGAACACTCTTCCTCTTTTTTACCCCCATCCCAGGACCAAAAAGGGGGTATTGAACGCAGGGGCTTCACCCTCCCGACTCCTTTGTATTCCCCCTACACGCCAGGACCACTGTCTTGACGAGAGGGAATAGTGGACGGAAAAGAAGAGGGGATTTCCCTTCACTTAGGGAAATAGCCCCTCTTTCCCATTATCACTCCTTTTCCTTCCATAAAAAGCCTCTCTTCGTTCCCCTTCCCCACACTTCTTTTCCCTTTTAAACCGTTTTCCCGGCGCTCCCGCCGTGAACATTCCACCTCCGGATTTTGTCTAACCGCGCATGAAGAATCAGGAAATTCACTTGCCAACGCCCGATCCCGAGCATCCTTACGGAGGGGGAAACGGGCGTTACCGTTTTCCGGATATCAATGGCATGAATCTGCTGGGGGATAACGTCTCCCTGCCTCCCATCGTGCCGAAAAGTTTTCATATCATGCTGACCGTCTTTCATCCGGAAACCCTATACAGCATGAAGAAGTGGCTGCCGTTCTGCGAGGATATCCGCAAGCAGTACAAGCATACCCCCACCCCGGTGGAGTATAGTATTCTGCTCGTTTTACAGCCTCCGCCCATTGAAGGGGACGTTCCGGCTTTCACTCAGGCCCTGGGGGATATTCCGGATTTCTACATGAAGACCAATTCCCTGATCTCCTATTACGACCAGTCTTTCGTACGCCGCAGGCTTTCCCTTCACAAGAAGGCTGAGACCGCCATCGTCCTTCTGGACGGCAACGGCAATATTATCTGGATGGATGAGGGAGCCTTCACGCCCGCACGCGTGGAGCATTTGAAAGTTATTCTGGAGACGCTTTCCCCGCTGGCGCCCAAGACAAGGACGCATTAGGCGCCAGTGTGTCTTCTTTGCCCCATCCGCACTTTCCGTTTGAGCTTCCTTCCGGAATGCCTCATACTGGCCCCATGCCTACCATTTCTCTTGCTCTCGGGGAACGTTCCTACGATATCCACGTGGAAAACGGCGCGCTGGACCGCGTGGGTGAGTTTGCCTACCGTGCCGGGCTGGACGGCAAGATCGCGATTATCACGGATACACGCGTAGCTCCTCTTTATGCGGAACGCGTGATGAAGTCCCTGGAGAGCGCGGGCTTTATGCCCAGCCTGCACGTGGTGGAAGCCGGGGAGGCATCCAAGAATATGCTTCAGGCGCAGGAATTGTGTTCCGAACTGGTACGGGCGGGTATTGACCGCACCGGATGCATCGCCGCCCTGGGCGGAGGCGTGGTGGGAGATTTGGCGGGTTTTGTAGCCTCCGTTTATTACCGGGGCATTCCTTTCATGCAGATTCCCACAACGGTGGTCGCCCAGGTGGACAGCTCCGTGGGCGGGAAAACAGCCGTCAATATTCCGGAAGGGAAAAACCTGGTGGGCGCTTTCCACCAGCCGTCTGTCGTCGTGATTGATCCCACCACGCTGGTGACGCTGGACCGCCGTACCCTGGCGGAAGGATTGGCGGAAGCCGTCAAACATGCCGCCATCAGGGACGCTTCCATGCTTCATGACCTGAAACGGCTGGGGCCGGAGCTTTCCATCGGCTTTTCCCTGAATACCATCTCCAGGCTTCCGGAGCTGATTGCCCGGAATGTGGCGATCAAGGCCCGCATTGTGGAGAACGATGAGCTGGAGACTCTTGATATCCGCGCCCTGCTCAATTTCGGCCACACCATCGGCCACGGCATTGAAGCCGCCCTCCCCTACGGCACTATCCTGCATGGAGAGGCCGTGGCGCTGGGGATGCGCGCCGCCCTGTTTCTGAGCGAGAGGAAGGCCGGTTTGAGCTCTTCCGATTCCCGGAAGATTCTTTGCGCCCTTGAGTCGCTGGAACTGCCTCTGGTCCTTCCGGACGATATTGACACGGAACTGGTACTCAAGAAAACGGCCTCCGACAAAAAATTCCGGGCAGGAACCATCCGCTTCGTCCTCCTCTCCAAGGCGGGAGAAGCTGGCATTTCCAAGAAAATCACGCGGGAAGACATGGCGGAAGCCATTGAAGAATTGCGCCGCCCCCTGGCCTGAATGACCACCCCGGAGCTTCCCCGATCCTGCGGAAAGAAGAATTTGAGCGGACCGTCTCTAAGACGGCCTTTTTCCCGTTAAAGCAGGAAAACCGCTGCCGCGCTACAAAAATCGCGCCCCTCCCCTTCCCGGAAAAACGGGAGGGGAAAGACGCTGAAACAGTCAGCAGTTGCCGGACAGAGGCAAGTAATTTTTACGGTTCCTCCGGGGTAGGTTCAAACGCATCCACATCCAGAGGCACACTTCCGGTATATTCTCCGGAGTCCAGTTTAATCTCTTTTAACGCGTCTTCCAGGGACAGGGAGCCATAACATTCCCGGCTGCCCAGACGCATCAGTTCATTGGCGATGTTCACGCCTTCTTCATTGGAAATATCCTTGGGAAGGGCGGCAGCCAGCTCCTTTACCTCCTCCGCATGGGCGTTTGCCGTCGCCTGGTCCTGAATCAGCACCAGAACGGCCAGCATTTTCTCCCCGGGAGTTTTGGGTATCTGCTGTTCGGCGGGAGCGGGAGTCTCCCCGGTCTGGTCCGGTTTTTTGCCGCCGTCGCAGGAGACAAGGGCCAATGCCGCTAAAACCGCTGTCAAAGGAATAAGATTTTGTTTCATAAAATAATGATCTATTGGTGAGCCGGAGGCCTCATTGAATCCATCATGAACACAGGAGAATCCGGAGTCAAATCAGTTTTTTACTCCTGTGAAATGTTTTTTCAGACAAAATTTTCCGTCGCCCACGCTTTGTTTTCTGAGCAGGGGGAGTATCCCTGTTCAACCTAATAGCCAGAATATAGTGCATTCATTGGTTCCCTGCAGCAGACGCAATTTCCGGCAACGGGCGTTGCGTCTGCTTTTTTGTGTCACCATCCCAATACAGCGTTTGATTCCATGGCCTGACACCGTATAATTCCCCTGAGATGGGTTCCCCTATTTGGAACAGACGCAGCTTTTTGAGAACCGCCGCCGGAACGGCAGGTTTCCTGGCAGCCATGCCCTATTTAAATGTAAACGCCGCCGGAGCCGTGACGGAGACCAGGCCGCTCAAGGTGGGCCTGGTCGGCTGCGGAGGCCGCGGCCTGGGCGCCATGAAGAACGCGCTGGACGCAGACCCCGGAACAGTGGTCTGGGCACTGGCGGACGTGTTTCAGGAAAGGATTGATTTCGGCTCCAGCCTGCTGGCGGAGGAGTACGGCAGCCGCGTGCAGGTAGACAAGAGCCGCATGTTCGACGGCCTGGACGGCTACAAGAAGCTGCTGCAAACGGATATTGACGTAGTGCTGCTCTGCACGCCCCCCGCTTTCCGTCCGGAGCACCTGGCGGCGGCCATTGACGCCAGCAAACATATTTATGCGGAAAAACCCGTGGCGGTGGACGTCCCCGGCGTGCTTTCCGTGCTGGAGTCCGCGCGTCTGGCAAAGCTCAAGAATCTGGTGATTCTGGACGGGTTCTGCTGGCGCTATGACAAGGCGAATGAGGAAGCCCACCGCAAGCTTTCCTCCGGAGAATTGGGACGCGTGCTTTCCTTTGACGGGCTGTATTACACCACGCCGCCCAAATCCCCTCTGGCGCTGGACTCCCGCCCCGCGTCCGATACGGACGTGGCTTGGGCCCTCCGCAACTGGACCGCCTGGAACTGGCTGAGCGGCGGCCAGTTCGTGGAACAGATCGTCCACACGATTGACGGGATGGTATGGTCCATGAATGAGCAGCTTCCGCTGGCGGCCTTCGGTTCCGGAGGGCGCGCCCAGCGCCGGGACGACGGAGACGTATGGGACCATTACGACGTTTATTTTGAATATGACCACAACGTGGCCGCCCACATCTCATGCAGGCAGTGGGTAGGCTGCCACGGGGAGATCGTGGACCGGACGGTTTGTGAAAAAGGCATGCTGGTGACGCCGTACCGCCCCCACATCCAGGCGGATAAACGCTGGCGTTTCCGCGGAGAACGGGGCAATATGTACGCAGACACGCATGTGGCCTTTTACCGTTTCCTCCGTTCCGGCACCTGGACACAGACGCTGGAAAGCGCGGCCAATAAAACCCTGGCAGCCATCATGGGACGTGAAGCGGCCCATACCGGGCAGCGCATCACCTGGGAACAGATTAAAAAGAATACCACGCGGCTGGTGCCTGAAGACCTGACGATGGATACGCCGCTGCCTCCGGCCCGCATTCCGCGGCCGGGCAGGACAGCCTGACGGCGGGTCCCGCTTTTTCCTCTCTACCGGACCATGGCCAACATCTTTCCACCCAACACCAACAGGCGCTTTTACGGAGGCGCCGCCCTGATTGCGCTCGCCGCCGCCCTGGTGCTGGGGGGCTTGTATTACGTCAATTTCCAGGTTCCGGAGTATGAACCCGTGCAGCCCGTCCGTTTTTCCCATAAACTCCACGCCGGAGACCTGAACATGAGCTGCACGGCCTGCCACAGCGCGGCCACGCGTTCGCCCAGGGCCGACATTCCGGATACGAAGTCCTGCCTGGGCTGCCACCAGCATATTCTTCCCAACAGCCCGCTCATCGCTCCGCTGCGCCAGGCGGCTGACCCCCAATATCCCGGCTATACGGGGGAACCGGTCCGCTGGGTGATGGTCAACCGGCTGTCCGGCCACGCCTATTTCAACCACATGGCCCATCTGAACCGCGGCATCGGCTGCACTTCATGCCATGGCGACGTAGCGGGCATGGAACGCATCAGGGCCCCGCGGGATGCCCGCATGCAGTGGTGCCTGGACTGCCACCGCAACCCGGCGCCGCACCTGCGCCCGCTGGAGGAAACGGACGCCTCCCATTATTCCGCCGCGGATTACCTCCGCACGCACTCCGTCCAGGATACGGACGGGAACCGCCTCCGTACTCCCGTCCAACTGGGAAATTTCCTGAAACACCAGTGGAATATCCAGCCAAAGATGGATTGCTCCACATGCCACCACTAGCAGCGCAGGAAGCCTCCGCAAGCGCTTGATTTCCACGTTAAATTTTCCTAAAAACCTCCAGCCCTCTCATTTTGTCCAGCAAACAGCCAGCTCCCGGGAATGATATTCCCCAGAACCATCCCGCTTTTCTTCCGGAAGAAGAGCGGGAAATGACGCGCCGCTCCTTCATGAAATGGATGGGCGCAGGCGCAGCCCTGGTGGGGGTGGGGCTGCCCGCCTGCCGCCGTGTGGAGAAGTACCTGGTCCCCTATAACGAAGGACCGGAATGGTCCGTGCCCGGCGTAGAAACGGCTTACGCCACCTGCCTGGCCATGGGCGGGAGCGCCCGGCCCGTCCTGGCCGCCTGCTATGAAGGGCGGCCCGTCAAGCTGCTTCCCTCCCTGCCGTATCCGGACGGTCCGGGCCTGCCGGCCACGGCCCAGGCCTCCATTCTGGACCTTTACGATCCGGGCCGCAGCAAGCACATCCTGTTCCATGGCAAGCCGGCCTCCGGGGACGAGTTCCGCGGCGCCTTTTCCTCCTGGTCCCGCAACCTGAGGGACGGCGGCAGCGTAGGCCTTCTTCTTCCCGGAACAGATTCCCCCCTGGTGCGCTCCATGCTGGAAGAAATCACCCGGAAAAACCCAGGCGTCCGGATTTACCATGATTCCCCTGTTCCCGCTCCCGGCTCCGCCATGCAGGCAGGCCTGCCGCAGGAAGTACGGTTCCGCGTCCGGTTCACCCGCGCCAAACGCATCCTGGCTCTGGATTGCGATTTCCTGCATGAAAATCCTTACGGCAACACCCGTGACTTTATCGCCGCCCGTTCCCCGGAGGGCCTCCATTACAAGGAGGAGAACCGGAACCGCACACGCCTTTATGCCGCGGAGGGCCGCGTTTCCCTGACCGGAGCCCATGCAGACCACAGGCTGCCCGTTTCTCCCGCCCGCCTGGCGGTTTTTACGGAGGAGCTGTTCCGTTACATCGCCGGCAGGAAATTCTCCTCCCGGTTTCCCCAGCCCGCAACGGAGGCCCCAGCCTCACTTACGGAACGGGAACTCGCATGGCTCCGCCGCTGCGGGGATGATTTATACAGCCATCCCGGAGAAAGCCTGGTCCTGCTGGGGGAAGACCATCCGGAGCTGTCCGGGTGCGTCTGGAAGCTCAACCGCCTCCTGGGCGCCATCGGAACCTGCATCCAGCTTTTGAAAGCTCCGGCCTCCCTGCCCCACGGCACGCTGGAGGATTTCATCCGGGACATCCGGCAGAAAAAAACAGACATCGTTTTCCTGCTGGATTCGGGAAATCCCGTGCTTGATTCCGCTCACGGCCCCGCACTGGCGGAAGCCCTGAACGGAACGGAAAGCATCCACCTGGGCATGTATGAGGATGAGACTTCCCGCGCCTGCCGGTGGCACCTGCCGGCAGCCCATCCCCTGGAAGCCTGGGGAGTGGAGCGGGACCGCCGCGGAAGGTTCTGCTACCGCCAGCCCGTCATCCTTCCCCTGTACGGCGGAATCTCCCTGGAGGAAGTGCTTTCCGGCCTGCTTTCCACCAAGGGGCAGCTCATCACGGCGGATAATTCCCCCACCCACCTTTCCCCCGTTTACCACCGCGCGCGCAAATGCTTTGAGCGGGCCGTGAATCCGGAAAACAAGACCGCCGCCTGGACGGAGGCGCTCCAGCGCGGCTATTCGGAGAAAACAGCGTATCCCCCCCTCTCTCCGCAGGAGGAATCCGGTTTTGGAGCCATCACGCCGGATGCCTCCGTTACGGATGCCCGCACCCATGCGGACGCTCCGGGGAGCGGACTGCTGGAACTGCAATTTTGCCCGGATTACACCATCGGTGACGGCCGCTGGAAGCGCAACGCCTGGATGCAGGAATGCCCGGACCCCGTTACGGGCGTCAGCTGGGCGGCTTCCGCCCAGGTTTCCCCCGCCACCTTCCGCCGACTGGGAGGCACGGGCTCCGAACCCATGCGCTGCACGATCACGGCCTCTGCCGGACGGATGGAAGTAATCCTGTGCCCCATCCCCGGAGTGGCGGAGAATCTGGTGGTTCTGCCCCTGGGGTACGGAGGCATGAACCACGTGGCGGAAGGCCAGTGGAATTCCAACGGGTATGAACTCCGCACGCAGGTGAACCAGGCGAACGGATGCGGAATTCCGCCGGACCAGGTTGTTCTGCACGGCCTTCCGGAACGTACGGAGGCCATTCAAGGCCCGGTGGTCCAGCCCTCTCCCTTCACTTCCGGTGGCAGCGCGGCTGCCGCCCCGTTCACCCCCCCCGGCGCGGATACCGTTTATCAGTGGAAAATGGCCATTGACACATCCCGCTGCATCGGCTGCAACGCCTGCATGATCGCCTGCCGGGCGGAGAACAACATTCCCGTGGTGGGCCGTGACCAGATGGCTAAGAGCCGTGCGCTGGACTGGATACGCATTGACAGGTATTTCACGGAGGAGGGGGCCCTCACCGCCATTCCCGTAGCCTGCCAGCAGTGCGGAAAAGCCCCGTGCGAGTCCGTGTGCCCCGTAAACGCCACCGTCCACACCACGGAGGGGCTGAACGCCATGGTATACGCCCGGTGCTGGGGCACCCGGTACTGCGCCACCAACTGCCCGTACAGGGCGCGCCGGTTCAACTTTTTTGATTATGCGAAGGCCTCCGAGGAAGCCACCCGCCTCCAGCGCAATCCGAACGTGACTGTCCGCTCCCGCGGCGTCATGGAAAAATGCACCTACTGCGTCCAGATGGTGGAACGCGCCAAAATCAGGCACAAATCCCGCTTGATGAAGGAGCATCCGGGTCAACCCTCCACCACCATCCGGGTGACGGAGAAGGACCTGCTCCTGCCGGACGGCGAGGCGCAGACCGCCTGCCAGCTCGCGTGCCCGGCGGCCGCCATCACCTTTGGAAACGTACTGGACACGTCCTCCGCCGTCTTCCGCGCCAAATCCCTGCCGCGCCACATGAACCTGCTTCCCTCCCTGGGGACGGAACCCGGTACGGGCTACCTGGCCCCGGCGCGCAACCCCAACCCCGCCATGGAGGAGCAAGACCGGGAGAAGATTCATTGAAACATCTTTTCCGCCAAAGAATAAGGCCGTCCTTTTCCAAGGGCGGCCTTACCAGTTAAAGGTCTTTACAAACTGGTCACTTAGTCTTCCACAATTTGTTCCACAGACGTAATCGTTTCCACCACTTCAATGTTGGCGGCGTCAGCGAAGTTGTTCACGGCCTTGAGCAGGGCGGGCGTCATGAGCTTGTCCTTCTGAATGCGTTCGCAATTTTCCAGCATATTCACGATGGTATCCTGGGCGTCACCGTTCATCTTGGTGATTTTGATGGCCTGTTCGGAATTAAGCTTCATTTTTTCCATGGCCTTGTCCAGCTGCTTGGCCTGTTCGGTCAGGGCATTGATCTGCTTGATGGCGATGTCAACCGCCGCATTGTCCTTCACGTCATCCAGAACCTTGTTGGCGGATGAAATGAGGTCGATATTTTGCTTAACCATCTGCACGGGATCGGCAGCGTTCTGAGCAATGGCGGAGGCGGAGCATACGATGGCCACCACGGGGAGTATTTGGTACGTTTGAATCATTGTTTTATCGGTGTTCGGGTTAAAGAGGAGTCATCCTCTTTGCCTCTTTAGATTCATTCCAAGACGGAATCCGTTGCACTCCGTATCTGTCATACATCCCCTAACTGCTGACTGTCAGCACGCCACAGGCAGACAATATTATCCCGTCACACGCCTTTCCTCCCCGTTTTCCAGCAAAAAACGGAGCGGGCGGTACTTGGCGGACTCCAGATCGGGGTCTTCCTCCAGAATGGCCTCCGCCAATTCCCTCCCGCGGTGGATCAGGCGCGCGTCCAGCAGCCATTCCTCAAATCGCACGCCCTTCAGGCCGCTCTGGGAAGTTCCCAGCACGTCTCCGGGACCACGGAGCTTCAAATCCTGTTCCGCCAGGTCAAAACCATTGGCCGTGGTCTCCACAATATGCAGCTTCTCCCATTGTTCATCCTCCGGACGGGTCTCCGTCATCAGAATGCAGTAGGACTTGTGCGCCCCGCGGCCTATGCGCCCGCGGAGCTGGTGGAGCTGGGAGAGCCCGAAACTCTCCGCATTATTGATAATCATGACCGTAGCGTTCGGCACATCCACCCCCACCTCCACCACCGTGGTGGCTACCAGCACGCTGATGCGGTTGGCGCGGAAATCCTTCATGACCGCCTCCTTTTCCTCGGAGGACATCCTGCCGTGCAGCAGCCCCACATCCACATGCGGCAGCAGCGCCTTCCATTCGTCCAGCTCCTTTGTCACGGCCCTGCCCTTCCGGGATTCCTCCCCGTCAATGAGGGGGGAAACCACGTAAATCTGCCGTCCCTCCTCCAGCTGGCTCCGGACGAACGCCACCACCTTCTCCTTATCCTTTTCCGTGCGGATGGCCGTCACCACGGGACCGCGGCCCCCGGGAACGCCGTCCAGGATGGAGACGTCCAGATCCCCGTAAAAGGTCAGCGTCAGCGTGCGCGGAATGGGAGTGGCGGTCATCACCAGCACGTCCGGCCGCTCTTTCCGGTCAATCAGCTTTTCCCGCTGGTTCACGCCGAATTTGTGCTGTTCGTCTATCACGACCAGCCCCACGCGTTCCGGAACGTTCTTCCCGTACAGCAGCGCGTGCGTTCCTACCACAATCCCCCCCTGCTTTCCGAAGGATACGTGGGATTCCTCCTTCCTGTCCGCCGTCACCAGGGACACGGGAACGTCCAGCTTGTCCAGCATCTGCCGGAACTTCAAGTAATGCTGCTCCGCCAGAATCTGGGTGGGGGCCATCATCACGGCGGAATATCCGTGTTCCACGGCCAGCAGCATCGCGCACAGGGCCACCAGCGTCTTTCCGGACCCCACATCCCCCTGAAGCAGGCGGTTCATGGAACGGGGAGCCTTCATGTCCCGGTAAATCTCCCTCACGCAGCGCTTCTGCGCTTCCGTCAGCTCAAACGGCAGGGAATCCGCCAGATCCTTCACCAGATGGCTGGAACCCGCGGTCTGCATGCCGGGCACCGCCTCCGCGCGCCGCCTACGGTATGCCACGTTCAACTGCTGGGCCAGGCATTCCTCCAGCGCAAAGCGCCTTCTGGTCCGGTCCCGCGCCTCCACGGATTCCGGAAAATGAAGGTCCTTCAGCGCCGTCTTGCACGGAATGTCCGGCACAAACTCGTAAATCTCCGGTTCCGGAGCCGGGGAAAGCCGGGCCAGCGCCTCCCACACGATTTCCCGCAGCCTGCGCACGGCAATCCCCATGCGGCCGCTGTATACGGGAACAATGCGGTTCAAATGAATGGACTGGTCATCCCCCTCCCGGATGAGTTCAAAATCCGGGTGGACGATGCTCAGCTTTTTCCCGTACAGCTTCATGCGGCCGTACACGATCATCTCCTGCCCGGCGCACAGCATCCTGGCCACGCCCGGCATGCTGAACCACAGGCAGGAAAAACGGGCGCGCCCCAGGGATTGCTCATCCTCCAGCACGGCTTCCACATACCGTCCGCGGCCCTTGCCGCCCTTTCCACCCCAGCCTTTCCAGCCTACGTCCACCACCCGGCCCCTCAGGCAGACGGGCGCGCCGGAAGACAGGGAATCATAACGGTCAAACATGCGGCGGTCCTCATACCTGCGCGGCAACGTGAACAGCAAATCCCGCACCGTGGCCATTCCCGCAGCCTGCATGGTCGCCAGCTCCCTGGGGCGGATGAAGGCGCACTCCTCCAGGGGAGACGTTAAAAGCAGCTCTCCGGCCATGGCTCCAGGCGTATTCCTCGCAGATCGCATCATGCGCACGCCTCGGTCAGAGCGCCGCGGCGGGACGGGTTTCCAGGCAGCGCCTGTAATAATCCACGCGGGAGACGAACCAGCTCCACTTATGCCCCGGGCGGCCGTTGGTCAGCAGCGGGGCCGGGCAGTTCTTGCCCGTCCAGTAATAATGGGGCACCACATTGCGGAGGGGGATGTTGTACTGCTTCATCAGCACCGCCGTCAGCTTGGCGGAGCGGTTCCAGGTGACGATGGGGTTGTGGCTTCTTACCTCCCCCATCTCAATCCCGATGGAATACATGTCTCCGGGGCCGCCGCGGTCCGCATGCCGCCCCGTCTCATTCAGAGGAATATGCTGGATGGCCCGGTACTGGTCCACCGTAAAATGCCAGTTCAGGGAGCCCATGGCACCCCTTTTCAGCGCCCGGGCGTGCGCCGCGGCGTCTCCCGTGGGGTTGGCCGTGCTGTGGATGGTGATAAAGCGCGGGCGCATGGAATGGGCCGCACGGCGCGGGCGGGAACGCGGGGACATGAAATCACGGCTGATATGCACCTCCCGGGACATCTGGGACATGGTGCGCGGCACGGGGGGGGCGTTCTGAATCTTGAAGCTGACGGCGGGCGGGCGGGAGGCATCCGAACATGCCGCCAGCAGGGCCGGCAGCACCAGAAACACCGCATTTGCCATCAACTTTCTAACATTCATGATTCTTCCCTAGACTATAGCGCGCGGGCTGGCAAGCAGATTTCCAGTCAAAACAGGCTTTTTTCTCCTTCCGGGAACACAACAACAGGGAAAAAACAGCGCCCCGGGAACGCTCCCGCCCGGAGCGCCCCGTATTCCGGGCAACGCCTTCCCCTGCACCGGGTTTCCCCTCCCGGAGCAACAAAACGGCCCCATAAAAAGCCGCACGGGAGACTTGCCAACGGCCATTTCCGTGCATACACTATTTGCACCATGAGTACCACTCACGAAGCAGCTAAGAAGTGGGTCGAAGAAATCGCCCAGCTTTGCCAACCCGACTCCATCTATTGGTGCAACGGCTCTCAGGAAGAAAATGATGAGCTTTGCAACATGATGGTAGAAAAGGGCACCTTTATCAAACTGAACCCCGAGAAGCGCCCTGGATGCTTCCTCGCCCGTTCCACCCCCTCCGATGTGGCCCGTGTGGAAGACCGCACGTTCATCTGCAGCGAGAAGGAAGAAGACGCCGGCCCGACCAACCACTGGGCTGATCCCGTTGAAATGAAGACCAAGCTGAAGGGCTTCTTCAAGGGCTGCATGAAGGGCCGTACCATGTACGTGATTCCCTTCTGCATGGGTCCTCTGGACTCCCCCCTGGCCAAGATCGGCATTGAAATCACGGACTCCCCCTACGTCGTGGTCAACATGCGCATCATGACCAAGATGGGCGAAAACGTTCTCAAGCGCCTGGAAGACGAAGTCAAGGGCGGCGGCAACCCGAAGCGCGACGGTTACGGAACCTTCGTTCCCTGCCTCCACACCGTGGGCGCCCCGCTTGCAGACGGCCAGATCGACGTGCCGTGGCCCTGCAATGAAGAAAAGTATATCTGCCACTTCCCGGAAACGGAAGAAATCTGGTCCTTCGGTTCCGGTTACGGCGGCAACGCCCTGCTCGGCAAGAAGTGCCTGGCCCTGCGCATCGCCTCCGCCATCGCCCGCAAGAACAAGTGGATGGCTGAACACATGCTCCTCCTGGGCATTGAATCCCCGGACGGCACGAAGGCTTATGTCGGCGGCGCATTCCCGTCCGCCTGCGGCAAGACCAACCTGGCCATGCTCGTTCCCCCCGCCTCCTACCGTGAAGCCGGCTGGAAGACCTCCATCATCGGTGACGACATCGCCTGGATCTGGCCCCATGAAGACGGCACCTTCCACGCCATCAACCCGGAAAACGGCTACTTCGGCGTGGCTCCCGGCACGTCCTACAAGACGAACCCGATCGCCATGGACACCATCAAGGAAAACGTCATCTTCACCAACGTCGGCCTGACCGACGACGGCGACGTCTGGTGGGAAGGCATGGACGGCCCCGCTCCCGCCCACGCCATCGACTGGCAGGGCAATGACTGGACCCCGGACTGCGGCCGCAAGTGCGCCCACCCGAACGCACGCTTCACCGCTCCCGCCGCCCAGTGCCCGACGATCGACCCCGAATGGCAGAACCCGGAAGGCGTTTCCCTTTCCGCTATCCTGTTCGGCGGCCGCCGCGCCACCACCATGCCCCTCGTCTTCCAGTCCCGCGACTGGACGCACGGCGTATACGTCGGCGCTACGATGGGTTCCGAAATGACCGCCGCCGCCTTCGGCAACATCGGCCAGGTCCGCCGCGACCCGATGGCCATGCTTCCCTTCATCGGCTACAACGTGGGCGACTACTGGCAGCATTGGCTGGACATGGGCAAGACCGTTGCCAATCCTCCGCTGATCTTCAACGTGAACTGGTTCCGCAAGGACAAGGACGGCAACTTCATCTGGCCGGGCTTTGGCGACAACATGCGCGTCCTCGACTGGATCCTCCGCCGCGCCAAGGGCAAGACGGAAGGCCAGAAGACCGTGCTGGGCGTCTCCCCGACCTATGCCGAACTGGACAAGACCGGTCTCGACTACAGCGAAGAACAGTTCAACGCCAACATGGCTCTCAACCCGAGCGAATGGCAGGCTGAACTGGAAAGCCAGACCGAACTGTTCGACAAGGTGGGCAAGAAGCTCCCGGCCGAACTGGAAGAACAGCGCCAGATCCTCATCAAGAGCTTCTCCTAAGCAGAACTCCTGACTGAGCGTCAACTCAACAGCAGAGGCTGTCCCATGAATGGGACAGCCTCTTTTTTATTCCCCCATCTTCTCAAAACACGCTCATGGAACGCCGCAAGCCCCTGCAGCAACCGGAATACTCACTCCTGCGGCACGGTCAAAAATCTCCAGAGCCATCTGATGCCGTTTAAAAGATAGAAGAGCCCCGGGTCCTTTCCATATTATCGGTACATGGAAAATGAAGAGCGTAAAGAGTTGCAATGATATGGTATGAATAGAAAAACAAAAATCGTTTTCCGCCTGAGTACAACACTTAGCAATTGGGGAGTGCGGCTTTATTTTGACTTGAGCCGCTATTTTTATTTTGAGTCTTTCTGAAAGAAAGAAATTAAAAAACGGGTATAGTAAGAATATGTTCAACCGTATGTTTTGGTGGGATTTTATGGCCGCGGCATGTGTTGCGGGGCCATTCCCGGCATGATGCCTCGGTCACCTATCCCTCTGCATTCACCCGGAACGGCTTGAATAACACCGGGCCCAATAGGGTAATGATATAAGGAAACGGCATTTCAAGGATGTTAAAGAGATGAAATTAAGCTTCATTATATTGAGCCTGGTCAGCGGACTGGCATTCTCCGCCCCTCCCCGCGAGCTTTCCTTTTATGTCGTCAGCCCGATTGAGGGAAAAGCTCCGGTAATCGACGGCAGCCTGAACGAGCCAGCCTGGGAAAAAGCAGCCGTATTCCGTCATTATTATGTTTACAATTGCGCGGAACCTATTCCGGAAAAACTCCAGACGGAATTCCGCATGCTGTATGATGAGAAAGGAATTTACCTGGGCATCATCAACTTCGAGGAGCACCCGGAAAAATTGCGGAAGATCATTACCGACTTTGACAACTCCGCCATCTGGACCGACGACTGCGCCGAAATCTTTTTCGATGCCAGGGCCAATGGAATAAGCTACCATTGTTTCAAGGTCAATTGCATCGGAACGCGCGCCGATTTCCGCCGCCGGGACGCCGCCGTTTATCAGAATGACTGGAGCGGCACCGACTGGACCGCCCGGACCTCCACCGGCAAGGACCGCTGGACTATTGAAGCGTTTTTCCCCTGGAGCGACTTGCCCGCCAAAGCGGAAATGTCCGATATCTGGATGTTCTGCCATGTCCGATATGCCTACTCCGGCGGAAATTTTGCCGGTGCCACCAGTTCGGTATTGGGCGGATATTCAAGCCCGCGCAATTTCGGCTATATTTACTTCAAGGGAGCAAATGACACTGTTTCGCCGGAAAAGATATCCGCCCTGCTGTCGCGTTCCGCGGAAGAGCCATGGTGCGCCATGGCTGGCAACACCCTGATCCTGCGAGATAAAGGTAAAAGTGTCCTTACGGAACCCGGCCAGGTGAAGAACAATGAATTCGCGGAAATTGAAAAGCTATCAGCCGAACTGGCACGGGCCTGCGGGAAATCCGCTTTTAAAAAGTACCGGGAAGAACTGGATGCGCTCAACCGTGAATGCCGTGTTCTGGAGAAAGAAAAAACCACGGTCAGCGGATTAAGGCGTCTTTACGTCCTGAAAGAGCGCTGCCGGGCGCTCAAATGGAAAATTGCCCTGGAAGAAAGTCTGAATTAACTCAAAAAGAAAGATCATCCATTGATGAAACCATTCCCACTATTGCTCTGCATCCTGCTGACGGGCCTTGTTGCTCCCGTCTTCGGCAAACTGGACGGCACCTACATGAATGAGGCCGGAATGACCTTAAAAACGCCCCATGCCGCATGGGATGAAAAAGGCGAGCTTCCCCATAAGAAAATACTTTTTATCATGCAGCAGACGGCCTCGCGAGAGATCATTGAGCTGGTCCAGCGTTTCCCGGGCTTTGAATATGAAGTGGTTCTCACAGCCAATGAACATAGCATCGGAGCGGATGATATTTACAGCAATCCGATCGCGGGGCTGAGCACCATCAACAAACGCCAGGAACTGGATGCCAAACTGGCAAAGGATTATGATCTGGTGGTCGTGGCAAACGTCGATTTCGAGGTCCTGCCTGATGAGCAGAAATTCCGCCTGATGTCGATGGTGCGGAACGGAACCGGCCTGGTCCGGATTCAATCCGGCGAACCCTGGTCCGAACTTAAGAAACTGCCCTATAAAAAACCGTACGCCAAGCCGTTGCCCCGTCCGGAATGGGTTGCCGGAAGCAACAGCCTTCCCGGAACCAGGCCTAAAAATTTTGAATCGCGTATTTTCAATGCCTGGCAGTTCGGCAATGGCCGGATCGTCGAAGTCGATTACGGCGCGGGCTACCGGCCAGGAGTGGGGCTGACGCCGTATTTCAACTACACCACGGACTGGTTCTTTCTCTATGAAACGTCCCAGGCTTTTCTGGCCCAGGTGCTCTATTACGCCAGCGGAGTGGAACTGCCGGCATTCTCAGTACGGCAGGACAACGGCAAATTTGCCGTGACTTCTCCGGAAAAAACCGTTGCCGAGGGCCGTATCCGGCAGCCGGATAATTCCGTTATCCGGAACAGCCTTGATTTCACGAACCTTCCGGCGGGAAGATATACCGCAGATGTATTGGTCCGCCGGGATGGCGCGCTGGTCAACTTCGGCGCCTTTCCCTTTACGGTGGAATCCGCTTTCGGGGCCGTATCACTGGAAACGCCCAGGCTGGTGCAGGACCGCGGCCCCTTCTCCGTCACGTTGAAACTGGCTTCGCCCGCGCAGGACGGTTATTCCGCCAAAGTGGAGCTGATGGACGCACCCTACCGCAATGTATGGTTCAGCAAAACATTTCCTTTGGAAGCCGGAAAAAAAGAGCTTTCATTCGGCCTTGAAAATTACCGGATGCCGACCATCGGCGGTTATCTGCGCTGCACCGTTTACGATGCCCGGGGCAACGCGGCCCATGCGGAAAACCCGGTGATTTTCCCGGATTATTCCCTGGAGGATTATCTCCAGCTTACCTGGGGCCAGGTTGGCTGCACCTTCAACCCGGCCTTCGGGGAGCGGATCATCGACCGCCTCGGCTGGAACGTATCACTGCAATTTTTCACCAAGGGAGATATTGAAAACGCCCTGCGGAACGAAAAACTGTGTCCGTACATCTGCCGGATCGGGATGGAAGCCGGGCCGAACAATGAAACCAGGGTATTGCGCAAGCTATGGTCCGAACAGAAAGAAAACATGGAGCAGCTGGGTACGTTGAACGGTGATGAATCATTCTACCATCCATTGGTCCGGAAACTTTGGAGCGACGATCTGCGACGCCAGGCAGAATACCTGAAAGACCTGAGCCCTGTGCTGTACAACCTGGGCGACGAGAATTTTTACACCTACGACGCCGGGTTCGGAGAATCAGATAAACAGCCGTTCGCCGATTTCCTCCGGCAGAAGTACCAGACCATTGAAAACCTGAACCTTGAATACGGCGCCTCCTACTCCGGATTCGGTGAAGTGCCCCACCTCCGGCTGGACGCGGCCAAAAAAGCGGGGAATCTGGTCGCCTACAATGACCACCGGGAATATATTGAAAAAATGTACGTGGACATGCATCATTTCCTGGCGGCGGAAATCAAAAAAGTTCATCCCGGAGCCCGGGTAGGCGCGGAAGGCTCCCCTCCCGGCAACCTCGAAGAAATGATTAAGGGGCTGGACTTCTGGGGCCCTTACAGCGGCATGCAGGAGAACGAGGCGTTGCGCGCATTCGGCGGGGACCGGGTCCGGACCATCTGGTGGGGCGGCTATTGCTCGGAGCGTTCATCCTATCCGTATAAACTTTGGGAACACCTGCTGCAGGGAGCGATCAACGGCCACGCCTGGTTCCTGATCAACCCCGCCCTGGGCGAAACCAGCCATTCCGGCGATCTCTCCGAGGCGGAATACCTGCGCCAATACATGCCCTATCTTGATGACTTGAACTACGGCCTCGCACAGCTGCTGATCAAAACCCCGTTTCCGGATACCGGCATCCTCTTCTACTACAGCCACACCTCCAATTCCGCCGCCCAGGCGGACAGCCGCTGCGTCAAGCCGGACGCCAGCATGAATCCGCTGCTCCGGTATTGCTACCAGCGCGGGCTGGGCTTCAATTTCGTCTCGCCCAATACCCTGGAACGCCTGAAAAACGCACGTCTCCTCTTCCTCTGCGGAACTTCCTCCCTGAGCGACAAAGAGTGCGCGGCCATTCTGGATTTCGTCAAATCCGGGGGCACCGTACTGGCTGACGCCAATATCGCGCTCCTGAATGAAAACCTGAAAAAATGCCCCCGGAACCCCTTGAGCGAACTTTTCGGGAACCTGACGTTCGACCAGGCGAAAGAGCTCGAAATCCAGCCTTATGAAAGCACAAGCGGAGCCCTGGCCCTGGCGGGAGAAAAGGCGCATGCGGTCCACGGCAATCCGGGCCTGCAACTCCGCAAGGCCGGCAAAGGAAACGCCATCCTGCTGAATGCCTCCCTCTCCGTTCTGGAAAATAATTCCCTGCCCGGCTCCTCCCTGAACACGTTCCTTGACCAGGTGGTGAAAAACGCCGGTATCCGTCCTCTGGCCGTCATCCCCGATTTCAGCAACACCCTGATGATCCGCCCTCGGCAGGCCGGAGAATTCGAACTGCTGGGCGCCCTCGGCCAGGAAAAGGACCTCGGCAAATCATTCACCGCCAAATTGCCGGAAGAAAAATACATCTATGAGTGCCGCAAAGGACTGGTGGGGAAATCAGACAAGCTTGTCTTTAAATTCTCCAATGCGCCGTTCCGCTGCTTTGCCCTGTTTGACCGGGAACAGCAGCCGCCCGTGGTAACCGCCCCGGCCCAGGTGGCCAAAGGCGCCCGGGCCCTGCTTAAGATTTCCGGACCGGCCAATCCCCGGGAACGCGCGTACCGGATTACGGTAACGGCCCCGGACGGCAGGGAAATTCTGCACCGCAGCAAAACCATTTACGGCAAGACGGAATATCCGCTGGATTTCGCCTTTAACGATCTTCCCGGCGTATACCGCATCTCCATTGAAGACGCGGCTACAGGCTTGAATACCCAACACGAAATAGAGGTAAAATAATTATGCTGAAACCCACCCTGACCGTGCTGGCCGGATTATGCACCACACTGCTGTACGCCGCCCCCTCCATTGAAAAGAAAGAAGAAAAACTTGACCGCAAGGGAACTACTGTCCTCTCGACCCGCTATACCGTCAACCTTGGCAACGGAAAAATCAATTACCACACCGTTACCAATCCCAATGACAACAAGCCGGTTCAGCAGGAATGGGGGGATTTCAGATTCGGCATCGAATATTGGAGGAACCCCAATACTCCCGGAAGCTGGAGTCCCGTCAATTTCCTTGCCGCAATCGGCAAAGACGGCAAAACACTGCTGGACCGGAAAGTAGCGGAAAAAATTGACACCGTGGAAAACGGCCATATGGAAATGGCCGTATTCACGTTCCGTCCGGAAAACAGTGTTCTGGACGTCAGGATAGCGCAGTTCAAGGACCGCCCGGACTGGCTGTTCGTCAAGGTCGCTTATCCCGGACAATTGTATGAAGTATGGGCATCGCCGGTTCACGGTTACGGGAAGCCGGAACTGAAATCGCAATACGCCCTGAAAGAAGGGGCCGGGGAAAAACCATGCGGAAAGCCGGACTGGATTCTGACGAAAACAACCGGAGGAAACGGAGTGATGAACTTCAACCGCTATGCTTACAAGGAGTTCGGCACTTTCATCGTTTTTGAGAAAGAATCCCTCCGCCAGATCCGGATTCATGGAGATGATATCAAATTTGAGCTGAAACCGGAGTCGGACAGCTTCAGTTTCGCCATAAGTTATTTCAAAGACCGGAACCCGGAGGAGGTGCGCCCGGAATTCTTCAACGTGACGGTTCCGGAAGTGGAAAGCTTCCTGAAGTCCATCAATTGGAACCCGGTCCCCGACAGGAAGACGTTTTCAGAGCTTGCGGATGAAACCCGGAAAAATATCTCCATCCTGAAAGGGGATGGCGGCCATGTGGCGGACTACGAAAAGAAAGTAAAAGAACTGGAAACCAATTTTGCCGAAGCGCCGAGTTTTGAAATTCTGGGCGCCCTCCGCAAACTGAATGCGGAGATCATCAAGAAGAATCTTGAGAACCTGTAGGAACACGGTGTTCATCGGCGCCGCTGGCAAGGCATCCTGTAGAAATTTCTGAGGAGCAGGGCCGGATATGTTCCAGTCGGCCTTGGTTCAGGGAAAACGGCGATTCTGAAGCGTCAGGAAAATTCCGGGGCTTCGGCAAGGGCGATGACGGTGGCGGCAGCGCTCAGGCGGGAATGGGTCATGGTCAGGAACCAGCCCGTGACGCCCTGCTCCCGGGCCGTCACCCCGGCAGTGCCGTGCAGCAGGATGGAGGGAGCACCCGCATCATTGCGCACCACTTCCACCTCCGTGAAGGAGCATTTCTCGCCTATTCCCGTTCCCAGGGCCTTCGCCACGGCCTCCTTGGCCGCAAACCGGGCCGCCAGGCGCGGCACGGGGTCCGCATGCTTCCGGCAGTAGGCCCATTCATCCGGGGTGCAGATGCGCAGGGCAAACGCCTCCCCGTTTTTCTGGAGGGCCTGGCGCACGCGGTCCAGGTCAATCAAATCCATTCCCAATCCTGCAATGCGGCTCATGTTCCTGCAATCGGGGATTAAAGTTGAAACGGGAACATCAGCTCAGGCGGTCGATCGCCTGGCGCATTTCCCTCACGGCCTGCTCCATCCCTACAAAAAGGGCGCGGGCTACGATCGTATGGCCTATGTTCAGCTCATGCAGGTAAGGCACGCCGTCCATCAACTGTTCCAGATTCTGGTAGTTGATGCCATGGCCCGCATTCACCTGGATGCCCAGGGAGTGGGCCAGCTCCGCGGCGCGTTTCAAACGTGCCAGCTCCGCCGTGCGTTCCTTCCCGGCGTGGTTCGCAAAGCATCCGGTATGAAGCTCCACCATGGGCGCGCCCAGACGGGCGGCGGCGTCCACCTGGGCCAGCTCCGGATCAATGAACAGGCTCACCTGAATGCCGTTGTCAGCCATTCTTGCCATGGTGGGGGCCAGTTCCTTTTCATGAAAAACGGCGTCCAGGCCGCCTTCCGTAGTGATTTCCTCCCGCTTTTCCGGAACCATGCAGACATAGTCCGGCTTCAGCCGAAGGGCAAAGTCCACCATCTCCGGGGTATTCCCCATCTCCAGGTTCAGGGGAAGGGCCACGCTCTCCCGGACGCTCAGGGCGTCCGTATCCTGCATGTGGCGGCGGTCGCCCCGGACGTGGAGGGTGATGGAATCCGCCCCGCCCCTTTGCGCCGCGTAGGCGGCGTCCAAAACGCTCGGCTCCACGTTGAAGGAATCAAGCATGGTCGCATAGCGGGCCTGCCTCAGCGTGGCGATGTGGTCTATATTTACACCTAGCAACATATCGGTTTTAAGACAAGGGGACGGGGCCGATCATTCAAATTAATGGAGGAAATGGCGGTGGCCCGTGAACACCATGGCGATGCCCGCGGCGTCCGCGGCGGCGATCACTTCCTCGTCCCGGATGGAACCGCCGGGCTGGATGCAGGCGGTGGCTCCGGCGTCAATGGCTACCTGGAGGCCGTCCGCGAACGGGAACATGGCGTCTGACGCCACCACGCTGCCCTTCAGGTCCAGGCCGGCCTGCCCGGCCTTCCAGACGGCAATGCGGGCGGAGTCCACGCGGCTCATCTGTCCGGCGCCGATGCCCAGCGTGCGGTCCGTGCCGCCAAAGACGATGGCGTTGGAATGCACCTGCTTCACGACGCGCCAGTTGAAACGCATGGCGGTAAGTTCTTCTTCCGTCGGGGGGCGCTTGGTCACCACCTTGGCTTCCAGATTGTCCAGGCCCATCACGTCCGTATCCCGCTTCATGGTCATGAAGCCGCCGGGAGCAGAGCGGATGATGGGTTCCAGGCGGGCCTTCATCCAGGCTTCCGTGTTCATGCGGATGATGCGGCAGTTCTTCTTTTTCTGAAGGATGGCTCGGGCTTCCGCATCGTATTCCGGAGCAATGATCACATCCGTGAAAATGGCGCTCAGCACGCGGGCCAGGCCTTCCGTCATCGGACGGTTGACCACGATCACGCCGCCGAAGGGGGCCTGCGTGTCCGTTTCAAAGGCTTTCTGCCAGGCGTTGCGCAGGTCTTCATCATCCTGGCCCACGCCGCAGGGGTTCGTGTGCTTCAGAATGCCCACCGTCGGGCGGCGGAACTGGGTAATCAGCTCGGCGGCGCCTTCAATGTCCAGCACGTTCGTGTAGGAAAGTTCCTTGCCCTGGAGCTGGTGGAAAATATCCCCGAAGCTGCCGTACAGGCTGGATTCCTGGTGGGGGTTGTCCCCATAGCGCAGTTCCTGGTACAGGGGCGCGCAGATGCAGAAGCTGCCCTTGGTGCTTTCCGCGCTCTGGTGGCCCAGGTAGTTGGTGATGGCGTTGTCGTAATTGGAGGTGCGCATGAACACCTTCACCGCCAGGTTTTCACGGGTCTTCAGGGTCGTATCCCCCTTGTGCGTCTGCATTTCATCCAGAATGCGCGGATAGTCCGCAGGGTCGGAAACCACCGTGACGGAGGCGTAGTTCTTGGAGGCGGAGCGGAGCATGGACGGGCCGCCGATATCGATCTTTTCAATGGCTTCCTCCAGCGTGACGCCGGGCCTGGCGACGGTTTCCTCAAAGGGGTACAGGTTTACGCAGACCAGGTCAATGGGCTTGATGCCGTTTTCCTTCGCCTGGCGCACATGCTCCTCATTGTCGCGGCGGTGCAGCAGGCCGCCGTGCACCATGGGATGCAGGGTCTTCAGGCGCCCCTCAAACAATTCCGGTTCTCCGGTATAGTCGGAAATCTCAATCACCGGAAGGCCCAGGCCTTTCAGGAAAGCGGCGGTGCCGCCGGTGGAAATAAGCTCTACTCCAAACTCGTGCAGGCCCTTGGCAAACTCCTCCAGGCCAGTCTTGTCGGAAACGGATATCAATGCGCGCTGAATAGCCATAAGATCAAATATCTGTAATGTACCCGCGGGCGAACCCTCCTCTCTGGGAGCGAACGCGATAAATGCGGTTCCTTTCCCTACATACTACCGCCGCGTGAAGCAAGCGCAATGTCACCTATCATGACAGCCGGGGGGATTTTTTACTCCCAAAACATAAAAAAACGCCCTTTTTATCGCTCTTGTCTTGACATTCGGGCGAATACTTACTACTTCAACCGCTCACAAATAACCATTTCTTTTTAGCCATGGCAACGATGGAAGTAATTCTCGCAACAAAAATTGAAGGACTCGGCGCGGAAGCCGACCTGGTGACCGTTAAGGCTGGCTATGGCCGCAACTACCTCATTCCCAAGGGCCTGGCCCACGAAGCAACGGCCTCCAACCGCCGTTTCATCGCCAATCTTCAGGCCGCCCGCGCCAAGCGTGAAGCGGAAGAGCTCAGCGCCGCGCAGGAAGTGGCCGCTAAGATCAACGGACTGACGGTGGACCTCGTCCTTGAAGTGGGCCAGGGCGGCAAGGCGTTCGGCGCCATCACCAACCAGAACATTCATGATGCCCTGACCGCTCAGGGCGTGGAAGTGGACCGCCGCGCGATTGAGCTTGAAAAGCCGATCAAGAGCGAAGGCGAACACGAAGTTTCCATCAAGGTGCATCCCCAGGTGGAAGCCACGCTCAAGGTGATCGTCAAGGAAAACGCCTAAGCGGCGCGCATACCTTTCTTTTTTCCGGCAGGCCCGGTTCCCACCTTGGGAACCGGGCCTCTTTTTGTCACCCTTTTTACTTCCCTTCCCTGTACAAACAAGGCATCATACCCGCGTTGGGTGTCACTCGACATCATGCACGGAATCGTTCCACCCCCTAACCGACATTAACGGCATGATTCGACTTTATCGTCAAACCCCGGAAGGCATTGAGCGCACCACCCAGGTGGATGCGGCGGAACAGAACTTGGACTCCGTCTTCTGGATTGACCTCCTTACCCCTGAACCGGCGGAAATCAAGTTTGTGGAACGCCTCTGCGGGCTGGAAATGCCAACCTACGACGAGATGCGGGAAATTGAGGCCACCAGCCGCCTGTACACGGAGGACGGCGCCCGCTTCATGACCACCACGGTGCTTAGCCGCGTGGATACGGAGTCCCCCTCCCTGTCGGAAATCACCTTCGTCCTCATGGGGGCCAAGATCATCACCATCCGCCATTCGGACTCCTACTCCTTCCGCGTCTTCTCCCACCAGCTCCTGCGCCAGAAGCAGATCAGCAGGGACCAGGTTTTCACCGGCCTGCTGGAAACCATCGTGGACCGCCAGGCGGACGTGCTGGAACGCTTCGGCGCGGAACTGGACCGCCTTTCCAAAAATATCTTCCGCAGGGACGAGCCGGAGGGTAAAGCCGGCAAGCGCGCCCCCGTCTCCAGCGCCCTGCGCCTCATCCTCCAGGACCTGGGGCGCGTGGGTGACCTGCTCACCCGCCAGCGGGACTGCCTGGTGAACCTTCTGCGCCTGCTCACGTACGCCAGCAATGAAGAGGCCCTGGACGACACCAACTCCACCCTGTACATCAAGCTGCGCCCGCTGAGCCGTGACGTCACCTCCCTCTCGGAATACGCCAACTTCCTTTCCAGCAATGTGAACTTCATGCTGGACGCCGTTCTGGGCCTCATCAACATTGAGCAGAACGAAATCGTAAAAATCTTCACTGTGGCGGCCGTGGTCTTCATGCCCCCCACCCTCATCGCCAGCATTTACGGGATGAACTTCTCCCACATGCCCGGCCTGGAAAACGAATACGGGTACTACATCTCCCTGGCGGTCATGCTCGTTTCCATCATCCTTCCCCTGGTTTATTTCAGGAACAGGCGCCTGCTTTGAACGGCCCCTCCCGCGGATTCCCACCCTCTTTCTCTCTTAACCATTCCTACGTTTCATTACTGACATGGACTCCAAAATCACCCGCCTGATTGAACAGGCCTCCGTCATCGTCGGCGCACTGCCCTACCTCCAGGCCTACCGGGACAAGACATTCCTCATCAAATTCGGCGGCAGCGCCATGGACGACGCGCGCCTGGTCAAGAAGCTCATGCGGGACATCGTCCTGCTGGAAGCCCTGGGCTTCAATCCCGTGATCGTGCATGGCGGCGGCAAGGCCATCTCCAAGGCCATGGCGGAAGCCGGGCTGGAAGCCCGCTTCGTCAACGGCCTGCGCGTCACGACGCCGGAGGCCATCTCCATCGTGGAACGCACCCTCTCCGGAACTATCAATCCGGGCCTGGTCCAGATGTTCCGCGACTACGGAGGCAAGGGCGTGGGCATTCCCGGCACGGAAATCTTCGTGGGGGAACGCATCCAGGAAAAGGATGAACAGGGCAACCCCGTGGACATCGGGGAAGTAGGCAACGTCATCGGCTGCCTGACGGACCGCATCACGGAAGCTCTGGAACTCCAGATCACCCCCATCGTCTCCCCGCTGGCCAAGGAGCTGGGCACCCACAAGCCGCTCAACGTGAACGCGGACCTGGCGGCGGCAGCCCTCGCCAAGGAACTCAAGCCGGTCAAGCTCATCTACATTTCAGACGTGCCCGGCATCATGAAGGACCCCTCAGACCCTTCCACCCTCATCAAATCCGTCACGCGCACGGAAGCCCTGGACCTGATTGAAGACGGCACCGTTTCCGGCGGCATGATTCCCAAAATCCATTCCGCCATTGACGCCCTGAACGCAGGCGTGCGCAAGGTGCACTTCATTGACGGCCGCCTGCCCCATACCCTGCTGCTGGAAATCTTCACTCCGGACGGCATCGGCACGGAGGTCATCAGGGAACAGCGCTGACCACCCACCGCCATGCGCCTTTTTCCGCTTCTTCCGGCCCTCTCCCTGCTGGCGGCCTCCTGCTCCATGCAGCCCACTCCCGCCAGCCTCTCCGGCTGCTGGACCCAGCCTATTCCGGGACAGCCGCAGCACGTGCAGGGCATGGCGCTCATGCCGGACGGGCGCGCCTGCTCCATCAACATGCACACGCTCCTTTACACGGGCTGGAAACTGGACGACAACCGGCTGATCCTGACGGGAAAAAGCATAGGCAACGGAAGCTCCTCCCTCTTCACCGCAACCTCCACCATTGACAGCCTTAGCAGAACCAGGCTGATCCTGAACACGGACGGAAACCGGGAGGCCTACACCCGGACGCCCCATTGCGCGGAGCAATAACGGGTACGCCTCCTCCTATTCCTCCTCCAGCAGGGATTTGTTGGCCGCCTTCGCCAGCTCGCAATTCGGGCACTTGTCAATCAGGCGGTCCATCAGGGCTTCAATGCGGGCGTCCTTCGCCATCAACTGCTCGTCCTTTTTCTTGAGCAGGTTCAGCGTATAATTCACGGCAATCGTCAGAACGCCCAGGCCGCCGATGGCCCCGGCAGAGGAAACAGCCGCATCCGCGGAAATATTGCCCAGGATTGTCGAACATCCGCCTATGGAAAACAGGCACTTAGCTATGGAAAAATTCATCATGGGTTCCGTCTAGCAAATCACGGACCGGACCGCATCACGCCCGATCCGTCCATGTTCCCGGCGCTGCCCTGGGCGGTACACGCCCTCCCTCTCATGGAAAGCCGTCATTCCCGGGAATAAAACCCTCCGTTCCCGCCTCCTGGAAAAGTCCGGGCGGTGCAGAAAAATACTTCTTCCCGGAACGCATTTCCTTCTTCGGCCTGGCGGCGTTTGTGCTAAAGTGGCGTCAATCTCCCCGGTCCGGGCCTTTACCAATACTTCACTTCATCCAATTAGAAAGACACAAACATCATGCATATGGCGGACGGCTTCATTTCACCGGCGGTAGGCTGCACCATGTGGGCGGCTTCCGCCGCGATCACGGCGCTCTGCGCGCGCAAGGTCAGGCAGGAAAAGGAAGTGCGGCTCGTGCCGCTCATGGGCGTGCTGGGGGCCTTCATCTTCGCCTGCCAGATGCTGAACTTCACCATTCCGGGCACCGGGTCCAGCGGCCATCTGGGCGGCGGCCTCATTCTTGCGGTTCTGCTGGGCCCGTACGCGGGCTTCCTGGTCATGGCGGCCATCCTGGCGGTGCAGGCCCTTTTCTTTGCGGACGGAGGACTGCTGGCCCTGGGGTGCAACATCTTCAACATGGGCTTCTTCTCCTGCCTGGTGGCCTATCCCTTCATTTACAGGCCGCTGGCCGGAAAAACCCCGGGCACGGGGCGCATCACGCTCGCCAGCATCACCGCCGCCGTCATCGGGCTCCAGCTCGGCGCCTTCTCCGTAGTCCTGGAAACGACGGCCTCCGGCATTTCCGCCCTGCCCTTCGCCCAGTTCGTGGAACTGATGCTGCCCATCCATCTGGCGATCGGCATTGTGGAAGGGCTTGCCACGGCAGCCATAATCATCTTCATCAGCAAGGCCCAGCCCTCCCTGCTGCGCCCGGAGGATCTGGAAACGGGCCCGGTCAAAAAAGCCTCCTTCACCGTCCTGGGCATCTTTGCGGTAGCGGCCCTGCTCTGCGGGGCGGCCCTCTCCTGGTTCGCCTCCGCCTATCCGGACGGCCTGGAATGGTCCGTAGCGGGCGTCACCGGGTCTGAAGAAACCACCCTGGCGGAACCTTCCTCCCTCCACCGCAGCCTGGAATCCGTACAGGAATCCACCGCCATCATGCCGGATTACGCCCTCCCCGCCGGGGAGGATACGGCATCCTCCGGAGAAACAGGGGAATCCTCCTCCATCGTCAATCCTGAAACGAGCCTGGCCGGCGTTCTGGGGAGCGTCATTATTGCAGCCGCCATCTTTGGAGCCGGCTTCCTGTTCGGCAGAAAGCCGCACGGCCACTGCCCCCGCTGACCCCTGCCATGGCCCTGTTCACGGACGCCGCGCGGCACTTCCGCCAGATGGACCGGTTTTCCTGCGGAAACACGGGCTTCCACCGTCTGGACGCACGCATTAAAATCGTGGCCTTCCTCGTCTTTCAAATCTGCGTGCTCTCCTGGCCTCCGCAGGAAATCACGGGGCTGCTGCCCTTCTTCCTGTTCCCGGTCTGCGTCATCCGCATGGCGGGGCTGCCCCTGGGGTACCTGCTGAAGCGCACCCTGTGGCTGCTGCCCGTCGCCGTCATGATCGGCATCTTCAATCCCCTGGTGGACAGGACGCCCGCAGGGGAATGGTTCGGCATTCCCGTCACCCGGGGCATGATCTCCTTCATCTCCATCATCCTGCGGTGCATGCTCACCATCCTGGGGGCCTTCACGCTGCTGGCCGCCACGGGCTTCGCCCCGCTGTGCCGCGGCTTAAGGCAGCTTGGCGTGCCGCGCATCCTGATCACGCTCCTGGCCTTCCTGTACCGGTACGCCTTCATCCTGATGGATGAATTCCAGAACATGCTGATGGCGTTCCGTTCCCGGCGGGGCGGCTCCGGTTCCGTCCCCCTCTCCACCTGGGGGGCCATGACCGGGCAGCTCCTGCTGCGCACCTTCGGGCGCGCGGAGCGCATTTACCAGGCCGTCCTGTGCCGGGGAGGGGAAGACCCTGAATTTGTCAGCGCCCCCGGCGTCATCACCATGCGCGGCGTGGCGGGCGGCACCCTCTTCTGCGCCTTCGTCATCCTGTTCCGCTGCTTTAACGTCACCATGCTGGCGGGCCAGTGCGCCCGCAGCCTCCTCTCATGAGCCACCACCTTGTAGAAACCATTGACCTGTGCTTCAGCTATCCGGATTCCCCTCCGGCGCTGGACCATGTCTCCCTGCGCATCACCCACGGGGAATCCGTTGCCGTCGTGGGCGGGAACGGAGCGGGAAAATCCACTCTGCTCCTGCACCTCAACGGCCTGCTGGAGCCCTCCTCCGGACAGGTGCGGGTGGGAGACATCCCCGTGACGCCCAAAACCGTCGCCCGCGTCCGGGAAAGCGTGGGGATGGTGTTCCAGCAGGCGGACGACCAGCTTTTCATGCCCACGGTCCGGGAAGACGTCGCCTTCGGCCCGCTCAACATGGGCCTCCCTCCGGAAGAAGTCAGCCGCCGCGTGCGGCAGGCGCTGCGGGACGTCCATGCGGAAGCCCTGGCGGACAAGATGACCCACCATCTCTCCGGCGGGGAAAAACGCGCCGTCTCCATCGCCACCGTCCTCTCCATGAGCCCGGACATCCTGGTTCTGGACGAACCCAGCGCGAACCTGGATCCGGCCTCCCGCCGCACCCTCATCAGCCTGCTGCGCCAGTTCTCCCACACCAAGATCATCGCCACCCATGACCTGGACATGGTCATGGACCTGTGCACGCGCTGCATCGTGATGAAAGACGGCTCCATCCTGGCGGACGCGCCTGTTCCGGACATTTTCGCCGACTGCGCTTTGCTGGAAGAGGCGCGCCTGGAACAGCCCCTCAGCTACCGCCTGATGCAGTACGGCCGTGAACAGGGAAACTCCGGCCAGCCCTGAGAAAAAACCTTACACGAATTCCAGCCGGGCATCCGGCAGGGATTTGATAAACCGCGCCCCGTACCTCTTGGTGGCTACGCGCGGGTCCAGAATCACCACCATGCCGGAATCGCTTTTCGTACGGATCAGCCGCCCCACCCCCTGCCGCAATTTCAGAATGGCTACGGGCACGGAATACTCGTAAAACGGATTCCCCCCGCGCGCCCTGATGCTCTCAAAGCGGGATTCCACCAGCGGGTGGTCCGGCACCTCAAACGGCAGGCGCGTCACGATCACGTTGGAAAGGGCCTCCCCGGGCACATCCACCCCGGTCCAGAAACTGTCCGTACCGAAGAGCACGCTGTTCACATCCTTCCGGAACGCCTCCAGCATGGCGTGCCGCTGCATGTCCTGCCCCTGCACGTACAGCGTCCACCCCTGCTCCTCGCAGAACGGGCGCACCTTCTCCGCCACCTGCACCATCAGCCGGTAGCTGGTGAACAGCACAAAGGCCCTGCCGCGGGACTCCGCCAGGTACCTTTTAATCCACTCCGGCAGCACTTCCGCATACTCCGGCTGGTCCGGCTCCGGCATGGAGCGGGCCACAATCAGCCGCATCTGCTCCCGGTAATTGAACGGACTGCCTATCTGGAGCTTCCGGACGCTTTCCGCGCCCACGCGCCCCGCAAAGTAACTCATGTCCGCATCCCCCGTGCCCAGTGTAGCGGAAGTCAGAACAGCGGAACGCCCGGCGGAAAACAGGCGCTCCCTCAAAATATCCCCCACCTCTACGGGAGCGGAGCACACGCTCATGCTCCTGCCCTCCGGCCCGGACCGCTCCGCCCAGTACACGTGCCCCTCCTCCGTCATATCCATCAGCACCTTCAGGGAGGCCTGCGCCTCCTCCATCCGGGCGGCCATGTCCGCCAGCTCGTCCTTCACGGCCACGTTCTCCTCCTGCCTGGCGGCTTCCCGTTTCAGCTCCCCCACCAGCTCCGCCAGAGGGAGGGAAAGAATGTCCTGGGACCACTCCGGCCGGAGAATGCGGACAATCTTGCCGGAACCCGCAAACCCCAGGTCATCCCGCGCATTCTGGAAAAACAGGTCCGACGCGTCAATCACCTCCTGCACGCACTGGAACAAGGCCGCATTATTCAGCGGTTTCAGCAGCCCCTTGCGCGTGCGCGGATTAAACATGCGCAGCAGTTCATAATTCAAATGCGGCTGGGACAACTGCACGCCCAACTGCTTGGCGGCAATGTTCTCAATCATGTGGGCCTCATCCAGAACCACGAAATCACCGGGGAAAACGAACCCCGCCTCCTCGGAATCCTCCGCCTGAGCCATCAGGCCGAAAAACAGGGTGTGGTTCAGCACCACCACCTTGGCCTCCAGCACCCTCTTGCGGGCCACCTGGTACGGGCAGGAGGGGCCGCAATGGCGCATGCTGCACGCATGGGGTTCACTGCACACCATGGCCCACACCTTGGGGGAGGGGCGGAACGTCATGTCGCTCAGGGTGCCGTCCTGCGTTCTCAGCGCCCAGTCCTGGATCCTTTTCAGCTCCGCGGCCTCCCCCTGCGTAAACAGGGAATCCATCTGGGACAGCGCGCGCCGCAGGCGGGTATGGCACAGGTAATTCTGCCTGCCTTTCAGCAGGGCGGCGGAAAAATCAATCCCCAGGGCGGAGCGGAGCAAAGGAATATCCTTATTGAACAACTGCTCCTGTAAATTGATCGTGTGCGTGGAAATGACCGCTTTCCGGTCAAAATCCAGCGCAAACTTCACCGCCGGGAGCAGGTAGCCCAGGGACTTGCCCACGCCCGTACCGGCCTCCACCAGCAGCGGGGCGTCCACCTGGAGCGCCCTGGCCACAGCCAGGGCCATGCTCTGCTGCTCCGCACGGTATTCAAAATCCCTGGCGCGGGAGAACAGGCCGTCCCGGGCAAATGCCCGGTGGACATAAGCCTCAAAGGCGCTAACGCCTTCCCCTTCATCTGCCCCGGCGCCATTCATACGGGAATGCATTCCCCTACTGGCCCACGGGAAGCTGGCGGGAGGAAACCGGCGGCAGGTTCACCTTTTCCGGCAGGTCATAGAACATGGAGCGCAGGGCATTCGCATTCATCTTGGAAGCATCGATGAACGTCCAGGGCCCCTTGTCCTTCAAATCCTTCACCAGCACCAGAACGCCTGTATTCTCTATCTTTACGGGCACCCCGTCCGGACGCTTCATGGAAATGACCATCCGCGTGGGGAGCACCACCAGCACCTCGTCTCCATTCTTCACCAGATGTTCCGCCGTGGGATTGCCGATCTCATACGTCTCCACCACCATGCCGCGCTCTTTCATCACGGCGGCGGCGGCCTGCATCTTTTCCCTCATGGTCGTCATGAAAGCGGCCTCCCCGCCGGGGAAGGAAGAAACAAGCTGCTTCTTCATGGGCGCGTACATTTTCTCAATCATCCACATCATGTCCCCCGTCTTCACCGCTCCGGAAAGCTCACGGGCGGCCTGGACCGCGCTGGCTCCATATTCACCGGCCTGGACGGCGCACGCAGCCGCTAGGGCCACGCCTGCAAACAAACTCTTAATCATGGCTGGAGTGTAACGGCATGCCTCCCCCGCCGTCAAGGCAACGCCGCCTGCGGAAACATGTTTTTACCGGATGCCCCGCTGCATCACGCGGCCTGTCCACATCCACAGGGTGGGATCCAGCTCCCGGGCGGCATCCTCCATCAGCCTGCGGGCAGCTACCGCATCCTCCGTCACGGCGAACATGGTGGAGCCGGAGCCGGACATCATGGCGCCGCGCACGCCGGGCCTTTCCAGCAGCCAGCTCTTCATTTCCGCCAGAAACAGATGCTTCTCAAACACGGGCCTTTCCAGATCATTCACCAGCACATGGCCGTCCACCCGCTGCTCACCGTACGGTATGCCCGGCAATTCCCCTGAACCTGCCCAGCGGCGGTAGGCATCCGGAGTGGAAACGCCGAAGGACGGTTTCAGCAGCACCACCTGGGGCTGCCACTCCCTCCATTCCGGCAGGGGTTCCACCTTCTCCCCGCGTCCGGTGCAGCGGCACGCCGCGCCGTAAATGAAAAATCCCACGTCGGAACCGATCTCCCCGGCCAGCTCCGCCAGGCGTTCCGGAGGCAAGCCCCCGTGTTCCAGTTCATTCAGGACGGAAAGCACGCACGCGGCGTCACTGCTGCCCCCGCCCAGCCCCGCGCCATGGGGTACGTTCTTGACCAGGCGCACATGCCACGGCATGGGCCGCCCCAGCTCCCGCTCCATCAGGCGGCCCGCTTTCATGACCAGGTTGCTCTCATCCAGCGGAACGCCCGGAGCGTCACAGCTCATCTCCAGCGCCCCCGCCGGGGAAAACTCCAGCACGTCACACAATTCCAGAGGAACCATCACGGTATCCACTTCATGGAAGCCGTCCGGCCTCTTTCCCAGAACGCGGAGGGAAACATTCACCTTGCACGGAGCGCTGCAGCTGATCATACGTCATGGATTCCACCAAGGGACGGCCTCCGGGTCAAGCCCCCATTGGGCGCAAATGGGCGGACACGCATTTTTTCTTCGCAAATTCCGGGGGCTCCGCTATAATAGGCGCGACCCCGCTGCACATGGCCTACGACGAAAACAGCATTAAAACCCTGGACTGGAGGGAGCACATCCGCATGCGTCCGGGGATGTACATCGGCAAACTGGGCGACGGCACCTCTCCGGACGACGGCATTTACGTCCTGCTGAAGGAAGTTATCGACAACTCGATTGACGAATTCGTCATGGGCTACGGCAAGAAAATCACGATTGACGTGACTCCGGACGGCCTGTGCGAGGTGCGCGACTTCGGCCGCGGCATTCCCCTGGGCAAACTGCTGGACTGCGCCGCCAAGATTAATACCGGCGCCAAGTACGACAGCGACGCCTTCAAGAAATCCGTGGGTCTCAACGGCGTGGGCATCAAGGCGGTCAACGCCCTTTCCGACTTCTTTGAAATCCAGGCCTACCGGGACGGGGAAACCCGCTCCTACCAGTTCTGCCGCGGGGAGGAAATCCCCAGGGGGCGGAAGGACGGCGCCACGGAGGAACCCAACGGCACGCGCACGGCGTTCCATGCGGACGCGGACATTTTCCCGGTAAACACGCAGTTCCGTCCGGAATACATTGAAAAAATGTGCCGGTACTACTCCTACCTCAACAAGGGGCTGGCCCTGCACTACAACGGACGCCGCTACGTCTCCAAAAACGGCCTTCTGGACCTGCTCACGGAGGCCATGAGCGAGGAGCCGCTGTACCCCATCATCCACCTGGAAGGGCATGACATCGAGGTGGCCTTCACCCATGGCGGCCAGTACGGGGAAGAGCACTACTCCTTTGTCAACGGACAGCATACCACGCAGGGGGGCACGCACCAGGCGGCATTCCGGGAAGCCATCGTCAAAACGCTGAGGGACTTTTACAAAAAGAACTATGAGGCCGGGGACATCCGCTCCTCCCTCGTGGCCGCCATCTCCATCAAGGTGAAGGAACCCGTCTTTGAATCCCAGACCAAGACCAAGCTGGGGTCCAACACCATCAGCCCGGAAGGGGAAACCATCCGCACCTTCGTAGGCAACTTCATTGCCAGAGAGCTGGACAACTACCTGCACAAGAACCCGGAAACGGCCAAGGCGCTGGAAGCCAAGATCAAGGACTCCGAGAGGGACCGCAAGGAGCTCTCCGGCATCCAGAAGCTGGCGCGTGAAAACGCCCGCAAGGCAAAAATCCATAACAAGAACCTCCGGGACTGCCGCGTGCACTACAACTCCAAGCACGCCCGCGCGGGGGAAACCACCCTGTTCATCACGGAAGGCATCTCCGCCTCCGGCTCCATTACCACGGCGCGCGACGCGGAAATCCAGGCGGTCTTCTCCCTGCGGGGCAAGCCCCTGAACTCCTTCGGCATGAGCCGCAAGGTCGTCTATGAAAACGAGGAATTCAACTTCCTCCAGCATGCCCTGAACATTGAAAACGGGCTGGAAGACCTGCGCTATGACAAGGTGGTCATCGCCACGGACGCCGATGACGACGGCATGCACATCCGCATCCTGCTGATGACCTTCTTCATCCAATTCTTCCCGGAACTGATCCGGGAGGGCCACCTCTTCATCCTTCAAACGCCCCTCTTCCGCGTGCGCAACAAGCAGCAGACCATATACTGCTACTCGGACGCGGAACGGGAAGCAGCCATCGCCCTGCTGGGGAAAAACCCGGAAATTACCCGTTTCAAGGGCCTTGGGGAAATTTCTCCCCAGGAATTCAAAGCCTTCATCGGGGACGGAATGCGCCTGGACCGCGTGCGTCTGGAAGATTCCCACAAGGTGAAAGACCTCCTTTCCTTCTACATGGGGAAAAATACGCGCGAAAGGCAGGAGTACATCCTGAAAAACTTGCGTGTTGAACTGGACCCGGTCATGGACTAGAGTAGCGGAGCCACATCTATCTATGCTTACCATTCCCAAGGAAAAACTGCCGGTTCATATTGCCTGCATCATGGACGGCAACGGGCGCTGGGCTCACAGCCGCCATCTGCCGCGCCAGGCAGGGCACCGTGCGGGGGCGGATACCGTGGAACACTGCGTGGACTTTTGCATTGACCACGGCATTCCCTGGCTTACCCTTTACGCCTTTTCCTCGGAAAACTGGAACCGCCCGAAAATGGAAGTTCATGCCCTGATGATCCTCCTGCATGAGTTCCTGAAAAAACGCCTCAGCCAGATGCAGGAAAAAGGCGTACGCCTCCGTGCCATCGGAGACATCTCCCGCCTCCCCAAACGCACCCAGAAGCTGCTTCAATCCAGCATGGAGGCCACCAGGGAAAACACCAGGCTCAACCTGGTTCTGGCCCTCTCCTACGGCAGCAGGGCGGAAATCACCGGCGCCGCCAGAAAAATTGCGGAAAAAGCCGCCCGGGGGGAACTCCACCCGGACCAAATCACGGAAGACCTCTTCAACCAGCACCTGGACACCGCCGGCATGCCGGAACCGGACCTGCTCATCCGCACCTCCGGGGAAATGCGCGTCTCCAACTTCCTGCTCTGGCAGATCAGTTATTCGGAACTCTATGTGACAGACACGCTGTGGCCGGACTTCAGCGACCGGGACATGGAAGCCGCCCTGCTGGACTATTCCCGCAGAAAGCGCCGCTTCGGCGCGCTCTGACCTCTTCTTAGAACCTATCCTTACGGAATCGCCATGAACCAATACGCTCTCATTTTAGCCGGCGGAAGCGGCACCCGTTTCTGGCCGCTTTCACGGGACCACCGCCCCAAGCAGCTCCTGAACATGTTCGGAGAAGGAACCCTCCTCCGCCAGGCCATCGACAGGCTGGACGGCCTGGTGCCCCGGCAGAACATCTTCATCCTGACCAACCACCTTCAGGAAGCGGAAGTGCGCCGGCAGGCCCCGGACGTCCCCGCAAGCAACATCATCTCCGAGCCCGTGCGCCGGGACACCGCCCCCGCCATCGCCCTGGGCATCGGCCTCATCAAGGCGGTGGATCCGCACGGAGTCATGCTCGTCATCCCCTCGGACCAGCTCATTCAGGACCAGGCGGCCTTCCGCTCCCTGATGAAAGCCGCCATGGATACGGCGGCCCGGGAAAAGGCGCTCGTCACCGTGGGCATCAAGCCCACCTGGCCGTGCCCCTCCTACGGCTACATTGAACGCGGGGAGGAAACAGGCTCCGCTCCGGGATGCTCCTGCCGGGAAGTCGTCCAGTTCCGGGAAAAGCCGGACACGGCTACAGCCGCCGCCTACCTGGACCAGGGCAACTTCTGCTGGAACGCCGGCATGTTCGTCTGGAGCATTCCTACCGTGTGCGAGCAGCTTGACAAGCACTGCCCGGAGCTGGCCTCCTTCGTGGAACACATCGCGGAATCCCCGGACAAGCAGGAAACCCTCCGTGAGGAATTCCCGGAACTCACGCCCATCTCCATTGACTTCGCGCTGATGGAAAACGCGGACCGGGTACTGAACTTTGAAGCCACCTTTGACTGGGATGACGTAGGCTCATGGATCTCCGTCTCCAACTATCTGGAAGACCACAGCCGGAACAGCGCCAACACGGACCTTACCGTGCAGGACGCCTCCGGAAACATCGTCTTCTCCCAGCGCGGGGACAAGCATGTGGCCCTGCTGGGCGTGGAAAACCTGATCGTCGTGGAGACGGCGGACGCCATCCTCATTGCGGATAAAAACAAGGCAGACGAAATTAAAAAAATCGTCAACCAGCTCCCGGACGATCTCAGATGACTCCCCAGCATCCGGCCCTGGGCATTGACTACGGAGAAGCCCGCATCGGCATAGCCGCTACGGACCCCGTAGGAATCATGGCCCATCCCGTGGAAACCATCCACAGGCACAAAACGGACGGCGTCACCCGCATCGTCCAGCTCGTGCAGGAGCGGGGAATCCGCACCCTGGTGCTGGGCATCCCCGTGCGCATGGACGGCACGGAAGGAACCGCCGCCGCCAAGGTCCGCGCCTTCGGCAAGGAACTGGCCGCCGCACTTCCCGGCCTGCCGATGATATTCATGGACGAATGCCTTACGACCGTCATCGCCCAGGAAAAACTGCACGCCGCCGGGAAAAAGGAAAAAAGCTTCCGCCCCATCATTGACCAGGTGGCCGCCGTGGAAATCCTCAGCACATGGCTTGACTCCACGCTGGGCTGAAACGGCAAGCGGCGCGCACGCCGCGGCACAATCCCTGCTTTACGCGCCTACGGAACTCCGTACGTCCCTCTTCCTCAGCAGGACCGTTCCGCCGGCAAGCAGAAACGCCATCAGCCACAGGGCCCGGCGCGTTTCCGGCCACCAGATGAAGCTGTCCGCCACACGGGCGTCTTCCGGGCGTTCCGGCGGGTAGCAGACCGTCACCCGGTCCCCCCGGGAATAGGCAGACCAGAATAGAAAGGCTGGAGACTGGAACACCACTTCCCCCTCCCCGGTCTGCGGCAGGAACCGCACTTCCGGCGCCCAGACGTCCAGAGAGGGACCGGACGTCCCCATGGCCCTCGAACGGCTCCACAACTTCACCGTATCCTCCGTGATGTTCCGCACCGTCCCCTCCGTACACAGGCCCTCCCGGGCAAAGCGGCTCTTTTCCAGAAAAAAATCACCGGCCTGCCATATGGAATAAAGGCTCAGCCCCGCCATCACCCAGGCCAGCAGCCAATACCACCCGAACCACGGAACGCTGAAAAAATCCCTCCAGCGCTCCGCAGTCCGGGAAAACGAAAACTCTCCCTCCCCATGCATCAGGCGCGGTCCATGCTCAGCACCACCTTGCCGCTGCGGAACTCTTCCTGGGCCTTTTCCACGGCCCGGCGCACGTCGCTCAACGGATAAACGGTATCCACGGCCTGCACCAGCCTGCCGTCCGCCATCAGGCGCGCCAGCTTGTCGTAAGCGGCCTCAATATCCGGAACCGGAGCATTCTTGAGCCACTGCGTCACCCACAGGCCCTCCAGCCTGATGCCCTTGAAAATCAGGAACCCGTTAGGCACCTTGATGCTCTTCCTGCTCATGGCGCCATACGTCACCATGCTGCCTCCGGGAGCCAGCATGTCCATCAGGCGCAGGGCGCTTTCCCCGCCCACGGCATTGGAGGCCAGCACGGGCCTTCTCCCATCCAGGCGGGCCAGCGTCTTCTTCACCACGTCCTCATCATCCTCTCCCACCACCAGGTCGGCCCCCAGGGCGGTCAGTTCATCCCTCAATTCATCCGGCCTCCTCACAAAATTCACCGTCTTGACGCCCATCTCGCGGGCCAGCTGGATAATGCACCTCCCCACGCCGGAATTGGCGGCGTTCTGCACCACCCAATCCCCCGGCACCAGGGACACAAACCCCTCCAGCATGCGCAGGGCCGTCAGGGGATTAACCTTCAGCATGGCGGCCTGGACCGGATCCACCTTCACGGGAAGCTTCATCACATTCACGGCGGGAACCGCCACATGCTCGCTCCAGGAACCCACGCCCCTCAGCAGAATCACCTCATCCCCCTTGCGGAAGCCCTCCGCGCGGGACTCTTCCACCACCCCGCAGCCTTCCAGCCCGGCGCGGGAATGGGGGAGCACGGGCTTCACGCCGTACACGCCCTGGACAAAGTTGATGTCCGCCGGATTAATGGGAGCGGCCTTCATCCGGATCAGGACTTCCTCTTCCGCTGGAACCGGCATGGGACCGGAAACATACTCCAGCACATCCTGGGGCTTCATGCTGCACTCGGAAAACTCTGCATAATGATTTTCATTCATGTTCATAATCTCTCACGGAGCATCCCCCCGTGCAAGCGCCGGGTACGTTTTACGCAGCCATACTATTTCCGGGTCAATCAGGATCATTCCCGGATTCCTCCTTCAATAAAGGGCCGGAAGGCTCTGAGGAAAATAACGTTCCAAAAGGGGCATTTAATCTCACGGAAACTCGCGCGGCCGCCAGGCTCCACCTCAAAATTCCCTCCCTTCCCAGGTCCCGGCCGCCTCCGGGAACCGGATACGTTCTCCCGGCACGCCCCCGGGAGCCGCCCGAACAAATTCCGAGTCTTTTATCCGGTTATTCTTGACCTTAGGCGAAAATACGCTAGATTATCTCTCTCGTATTAACAATAACTTCGATTGCCATGTCCCGAATTTGCATCATCCGAGGCACCATGCCTCACAAAGGTCGTCGTATCCATCGCTCCGGTCTTGCCAAGAAAAAGGGCGGTATTGGTCGTCACGTCACTAAGACTGTCAATCGTACCGTTTTCCCCAATCTCCAGGAAAAACGCATCTGGGTTCCTGAACTGGGCCAGTTCGTTAAAATGAAGATTTCCGCCAAGGCGCTGCGTACGATTAACAAGAACGGTGCTTACAATACTCTTAAAAAGGTAGGTCTCCTGTAAAAAGATTCTTTTTTTGAACGTTGTTACACCACTTGAACTCTAAGGCTTCAACGAGGTGAGCAACTGAAAGAAAAGATGTCCAAAAAGACAAGGGATCATCTGCTTAAGTGAGGCACCTCCAAGTTGAAGGTTTTATTGAAACATTAATATACCAAAGGACGTAAATAAAGAGTCCACTACTGGAAAAGATCACACAGATGAAAGCCCAAACCAAAATCGCTCTGAGAATTAATGATGACAACCCCAACCATCACCTGTGGAACAACAGGGGGGTATGGTGGTGCCACGTTACGGTTCACAAGCCTGACTCAACGGCCGAACGCCTGAGATTCTCTCTGAAGACCCGTGACATCGAAAAAGCCCGCGCCCGCCGCGACAAGATTTTCGCCTCCATCCAGCAGCACTTCGGCATTGCCGCCTAAGTCCGCCAGGAGGTCAAGGCAAGTCACATCAAATCCTTTTAAAACCGTTCCGGTCATCCCGGAACGGTTCTTTTTTATCCTTATCCCGCTCATCAGTTCTTCTTGATGAACCGGAACATGGAAGCTCCGTGGCTGTTAAGCTCCACGGACATCTTCCCCTTCACCTCGCCCTGGTCGGCGCGCTTCCAGAGGTCGCGCACCTCATACGTATCCGGCAGGCCAAGTTCCCCCAGGTTCACGCTCAGAACGCCCCTGGCGCCTCCCGTATTGAAAAAGCCCGCCGCCACGGAGCCGTCGGACAGCTCCTTCGTCCAAACCTGGAAATCCCCCTGGTGCCACGCCTTGCGGGCCGGACGGGCCGCCGGGTCCTGGTCCACGGCAATCACCTCGTCATTCGTAAGAAGGCCCATCGTGAATGAATCAATGTTCTCCAGATCACAGGAAATAATCAGCGGAGCGGACAGCAGGGACCACAGGGTCACGTGCGTGTACTGCTCATCCGGAGAGAGCCGTGTCTGCACAAACGTGGTATTGGCATGATTGGGTTTCCCCAGCTTCCCGATCTGAAGAATATCCGGATCATTCCAATGCCCGGGGCGCATGTGCTTCTGCCAGCGTTCCTGGGAAAAACCTATCCTGCTGACGCTGCCCCAGTGGTCCTCTATATCCCCTGTAGTCCGCCACAGGTTGGCCTGCCTGGCCAGCCCCTCCGCCTGCTCATACGGAGCGGCGTTGGAAAGGCTCAGCACGATGTCCCGCCCGCTTGCGTCCAGCGCCTTGCGGATGCGTTCCGTCGTGGGCACATCGTTGGGATTCCAGTCCACCTTCACATAATCAAACCCCCATTCCGCCCATTGCCTGGCGTCCCGGTCAAAAAACCACACGGGGCCCGTGCGGTCCGCCTTCCTCCGATGCACTCCCGGATAACCGCCAAACACCTGGTTCTCCTGCTTGCGGTCCTTCTCCGGAATGGTCAGTTCCGTATAATCCCCCTTCTCGTTGGGCGCGCTGCCGCCGATGAATCCGGCGTACGTCCCCATCCACGGGGTTGAATAAATGCCTGCTTTCATTCCCATGGCATGGATGGCGCTGCACATGGCCTTCATGTCCGGAAAACGCTTGTTGGGCTGGATGACGCCATTCTTCCCTCCGCGCACCCCCTGCCAGCAATCGTCAATGTTAATGTAATTCCAGCCATGGTTGGTCAATCCGAGTTTAACAAACAGCCGGGCCGTCTTGAGCACGTTGTCCTGCCCCACGGCCTCACTGAAGGAATACCAGCTGCTCCACCCCATGGGAGGCGTCAGGCAAAGCTCGTCTCCTACCTTCAGCACCCATTCCCCGGAATCCTTCCCAAGGCTGTTGGCCGCCTCCAGCGTGACCTTGTATTCTCCCCTCTTTGCGGGAGCCTTCCCCGTAATCAGGCCGCCCGGAGTCATCTTCAGCCCCGGAGGAAGTCCTGACGCCTGAATCTTCATGGGCCTTTCCCCGGAAACCGGAACCTGGAACAACACGCTGGAACCTGGCCTTGCCCCGAACACGCGCGCTCCGTTGATGGAGGGCGCGGGAGACGTCTCAGGCGTCAGGCGCACTCCGGGTTCCGCGGCAGGATAAGGATTCGGAAATTCCGCGCCAGAGGTCGCGGAGACGGCAGCGCCCATCAGGGCGGAAATAAATAACGGGGAGATTTTCATGAACGTGATATGAGTGTCTACTAACAACGCCCCAGCCGTCCCCCTTCTTTCATGATGAATTTTTCTGCGGGAACCATGTGCGCCATACCTGTCTCCCGCGGAAAACTAGGAATCCAGGAAAGAACTTACCAGGGAAACTCCGGGCAGCCCCTCCGCCAGGGAACGGAAATCCTCTTCACTCATCACGCAGGCAGCCGTCGCCAGGGCATCCGCCATGGCTGCGGAAGGCGCCTGCACGCTCACCTGCCGCCCTTCGGTAACGCCCAGCCCCGTATGCGGGTCCAGCACGTGGGAATACTCCACTCCGCCAATCTTCACCATCTGGCGGGCATTCCCGGAGGTGGAAACGGCGGCATGGCTCAACAGCAGCGTCCTTCCCTCCCCGTGCCCGGCGTCCACCCGCAACCGCCATCCCTTCTCCCCGGGCGGGGGAGCTCCCGCCAGAACGTCGCTGGTACTGTCAATGAAGAAGGAAAGCACCCCTTTCCCCTTTAAAAGCTCCGCCATCCGGTCCACGGCAAACCCTTTGCCGATGCCTCCCAGGTCCACCCTCATTCCGGGTACCTTCTTGAGCGCCCCTCTCTTCCCCACGCACAGCTTTTCCCAACCGGAAGCCCGGCGTGCACATTCCAGCTCCTCACGGGACGGGAGAACGCCCCGGCGGCGGCTCTTCTTCCACAGGCGGATGCACGGCCCCAGCGTAAAATCGAAAGCGCCGTCCGTCAGGCGGGCATATTTCAGCGCCAGGAGCAGAACCTTTTTCAGCTCCGGGGATACGGGCACGGCAACGCCGCTCTCCGCTGCGTTAAATGCGGCCAGGGAGCTCTCCGCATCCATGGCGGACATCACCTTTTCCCAGTGAACGGCACAAGCCAGAGCCTCCGTGCAGGCTTTTTCCGTCTGTGCCGCGTCCATGCTTTCCCCGGGATAGGCCCGTACGGTAAACACCGTCCCCATGGCTGCGCCGCGGGCAGTCACCCTGCCGTCCGCGGCATGCATGCAGAAAAACGGCTTCAGCGGCGCGCCCTCTTTCTCCGCCCCGTGCGCACAGTCCATTCCCACGGCAATCAACAGGCATAACCAGCCTGCCGCAACAAAAAACTGCCGGAAAAAAGAACTCATGCGCACCTGAAGAATCATGTTTTAAAATTTACTCTGTACAAATAAACAGGGGCAAGGCCTGAATGCGTCCATATCTCCCGCTGACAGAACAGGAATGCCATTCCTGCATTTGAGGCTGGAACACCCTCCCCTTTTTATGATAAATGGAACGGTTCCACGTTTTTGCAAATTTCACCTTCTCCTGCCGCCATGACCAGATTTATCCTTTCCCTGTGGCTCCTGTTAACGCTTCCCGTCTCCGCCAGCTGGTACGGTGACGAAGTGAAGCCGGGATCCGACATCATCATGGTGGACCTGCTCTACCCCTACTGGCCGGAATCCACCTACTTTTCCTGCTGGAACCTGGACATGTTCCCCAAGGGCGGCTACTTCTATGCCGGTGTGGCGGCCAACGCCAACGACAACACGAACCTGGAAACCTACCGCCCGTCCACCGTATGGTCCTTCTGGCCAGCTCCGGTCTACGAAGGGCGCCAGGTGCGCAACGTGTACGTGAACCCGCACGTCTACGCCCAGCAATATGTGGGTGAAGGCGCTTCCGGAAAAGCCGGAGGACGCGACGTCCCGTGGATCAAGACCAAGCAGTGGTACACCATGCTCATGCGCACGTGGGGTGCGGATGAAGCCAAAAAGGAATGCTACGCCGGCTGGTGGATGAAAGACCAGTCCAGCAACCGTTGGCACCACATCGCCACCTTCCGCATCCCCTATGCGGCCACCGGCTTCAAGGGAAACGGCGGGTTTCTGGAGGACTTCGGGCACGGGGGCCGCAAGCAGCGGGAACTGTGGCGCGGCAAGGGCTTTTACCGGAACAACGGCTCCTGGGAAAAATGTGATACCGTTTCCATTAACGTGCCCAAGGAGGGAGGCATGAAATACAGCGGCTGGACGGTGCACCAGACGGAAAACGACTCCGTCCTGACCATGTCCTACACGGAAAACAGGCAATTCCCCAGAAACCTGGAACCGGGCCGCAAGCACACATTCAAGCTGAACCAGCCGGACAAGCCCGTGATGGACGCCATCGCGGCGGAAGGCAAGGCGCGCCACGACGGCAGCCAGGTGATCGTGGACTGGACGCTGACGGAAACGTCCTCCCCCCAGTTCGGTTACAAGATAGAAGTCTTTGACAATCCGCAATACTCCGGAACGCCAGTCTACGCAGTGGAAGAACAAATCCCGCACGTGCGCACCAAAGCTGTCGCTCTGCCCCGGGACATTTCCCAATGCTTCGTCAGGCTCACCATCACGGACATCTTTGACCAGCAGAAAACCCTGAAACTCGCCAAGGCCGCCGCGGAAGCTCCCCTGAAAGGGCTGCCCGGCAAAAAAGACCTGTCCAGCGGACTGGAATACAAATACCTGGAAAACAAGGACGGATGGTCCAAACTGGCGGAACTGGACTTCTCCAAGCCGTTGCGGACCGGCGTCTCCCACGGATTTGACACGGCCCTGCGCGGGGCGAGGGAAGGACGCTTCGCCTTTGAATATGAAGGCTTCCTGGTCGTCCCACAGACGGGGGCCTACACCTTCGCCCTCCAAACCTGCGACGGAAGCCGCCTGGACATCGGCGGAAAAACCGTTATTGACAACGACGGACTGCACAGCACGTCGGAAAAGCGCGCCTCCGTCTTCCTGGAAAAAGGCGTTACGCCCATCAAGCTGACCTACTTCAAGAAAAAGCCGGAACACGAATTCACCGTGGCGTGGGTGGGCTGGCAGTACGGCAACCGCCCCATGGAGGAAATACCGCTCGCCAGCCTCATGCGCCCCAAACGGGCGGACATACCGGAAGCCAGGCTGGAAGTGGGAGGCAAGGGGCCGGAACGCGTGCTGAAAACGGCGGTCTCCTCCGGACGGGTGAACAAGGTGGAATACTATAACGGCGCCAAGCTGGTCGCCTCCGCGGACGCGGCCCCCTTCTCCGCTCCCCTGATGCTCTTTGACGGGGAAAACAAACTGTGGGCGCGCGTCTTCTACAACGGTTCCCGCACGGTGGACACCCCCGTCGTTCCCGTCCATTCCCAGAGCCGCCTCACCCCCGGCTGGGAAGCCATGCTGCGCGGGGAACCGGGTCTGCCCCATTCCATCAGCGGAACGGGAAACTCCTTCCGCTTCGTAGGGGAAGGGGAATACCTGGTCAACAGAAAAATCAAGGGGGACTTTATGCTGACGGCCCACATCAGCTCCATCAGCGACAAGGCGCTGGACACCGGGGACGACTGCTGGGCGGGCATCATGGTGCGCAAGGACGCGGGAGCTTCCAACTATGACGATGAAATAGCCGTCTTCCGGACCGTGGGCCGCGGCCTCCGGTGCAGCGCGGACTTCAGCGACTATGGAACGGGCCGCCAATCCACCTTCACCCTGAACAAGGACCACTCCTGGGTGCGCATCATGCGGCGCGGCAATGAATTCACCTGCTTCACCTCCCCGGACATGAAAAAATGGGAAATGGGCATGCAGCGTATCATCCCGATGAAGGAGGAAGCCATCGCCGGCATCACGTTCAGGACCATTCCGGGCAAGGGCAAGGGCATCTTTTCCGCCGCCATGGACGGAATTTCCATCAAACCCGTCAAACTCCAGCCGCACAAGATAACCGCCGCCATGCCTGCCGGAAAAATCATCGGCTATTCCCTGCTCTCCCCGGAGCTGGCGGTAGCGCGCTACCGTTCCGGGGCGGACCTGCTGGAACGCAAAAACGGCACCTACGCCCGCAAGCCCCTTACACTGCCCAGGGGCGTCAAAACCGTCCGTTCCATGGCGCTTGCCGGGGACAAAATGTTCCTGCTGGCTCCGACCTCCCAGGGAGGAGCCCTGTTCAGCAGCAAGGATATGGGTAAAACATGGACCGTCGCCAACCCGGATGTAAAAGTGGACCCGTCCCCCATCTCCTTCATTGCCGGGGAGCTCATCTCCGTCAATCCCCGGAATCCGCGGGAAATCATCGTCGGTTCGGACCGCGCCGGGTTATTCATGAGCACGGACGGCGGAGACACCTGGAACAACGTAGGCCTGGCGGGGGAACCCGTCACCAACGTCGGCTTCCATACGACCGCCCAGGGCAGGATCGGGGCCGTGACGGCGGACCGCAAGGCCAATACCAGCAAAATCTTCATCTCCACCAACAACGGGAAGAAATGGACCCAGAAAAATGAAGTGCAGGGAGCGGGCTTCCTGAGGCTGGTGTACGACACCCGCGCCGCAGACCAGCTCTACGTCTTCTCCACCCAGGGCGTGTACACCTCCTTCAATGACTGCCGCACCATGAACCGCGTGCTTCAGGGACTGCCCGTCACGCAGCCTACGCTGGCAATCGACAGGCGCCGCCTGGACGATACCTTCATGCTCGCCGTCCCGCTGGACGGCAAAGGAGTGTACTCCAGCGAACGCAACGCCAGAAACTGGCAGAAGCGGTCGGACAAGGAAGACTGGGGCGCCGCCTTCAACCTGCTGATTGACACCGCGAACAACAAGCACATCACCCTGTACGCGGAAAAAGGCATCTATGAAAGCACGGACGAAGGCAAAACCTGGAAACAGGTTTACCCCGGCCATTAAGAATAAGGCAATTCCTGTGCCCCCGCATCCCCGGTCCGGAAACCAAGCCCTGGTTTTAAAGGAAAGGCGGTTTTAGAAAAATCCCTCCTGGCTAATGGCAGGGAGGAGAGAGAATCTGCTGCAAAGGCCGGGACATCCCCGCGCCCACCCTGCGCGGCGGAACGGGCATGGCGGAGCCGGGGTAATCTTCCAGTCCGCGGCGGTAGGCCGCAGCGGACTGGTTTCATTTAACGCGCCGCCTGCTTATCTGGCGAACAGGGAGTGGATGCGGCGGCAGACCTCATCCACGTTCTCCCGTGAATTGAACGCGGAAATGCGGAAGAATCCTTCCCCCCTGGAACCGAAACCGGAACCGGGCGTAATAACCACATTCGCCTCATACAGCATCTTGTCAAACATCTGCCAGCTATCCAGGCCGTCCGGGCACTGCACCCATACATACGGGGCGTTTTCCCCTCCCCACACGCGCATTCCCGCCTGGCGGCAGGCATTCAGCAGCAGTGCGGCATTCCCCAGGTAATGGCTGATCAGCACGGCGGTCTGCGCCATGCCTTCCAGCGTGAACAGGGCCGCGGCGCCCCGCTGGACGATGTAGGAAGCGCCGTTGAACTTCGTGCTGGTGCGGCGGCTCCAGAGCTGGCTGATGAGAACCTTGTTTCCCCGGGAATCATGGCCGTGCAGGTCTTTGGGAATCACCACGTAGCCGCAGCGCACCCCTGTAAAGCCGCCCTGCTTGGAAAAGGAGTGGAACTCAATGGCACAGTCCCGCGCGCCGGGGATCTCAAAAATGGACCTGGGAACGGAGGAATCCTGAATAAAGGCCTCATACGCGGAATCATACAGGATGATGGCATGATTCGCCCGGGCATACTCCACCCACTTCAGCAGTTCATTCCGGTTGGCGACGGCTCCCGTAGGATTGTTCGGGAAGCACAGGTAAATCAAATCCACATGTTCATCAGGCAGTTGGGGCACAAAATCATTCTCCGGCGTGCAGGGAAGATACACCAGCCCTTCATACGAACCGTCCGCGCCGGGATCCCCGGTATTGCCGGCCATCACATTGGTATCCACATACACGGGATAAACCGGGTCCGGCACGGCGATCTTGTTGCCCGGGCCGAAAATGTCCAGAATGTTGCCCGTATCGCACTTGGCGCCGTCAGACACGTAAATCTCATCCACCTCCACATGTACGCCATGGGCCTGGAAGGCTTTTTTGGCAATCGCCTCCCTCAGCCAGAAATACCCCTGTTCCGGCCCGTAGCCGTGAAAACGCTCATGGCACGCCAGATCGTCCACCGCCTCATGCATGGCCTCAATGGCCGCCATGGGCAAAGGCTCCGTCACGTCTCCGATGCCACAGCGGATCAGCCTTTTGGCCGCCTCCGGGTGGGACTCAATGAACGCATTCACACGGCGCCCTATTTCCGGGAACAAATATCCCGCCTGCAGCTTGAGGAAGTTATCGTTAATATTAGGCATGGTTTTAATAGTAAGTGTACCCATTCCATACCTTGCGCGGAATGGAATCAAGGCCCCGTTCCGGCATGGCCCCCCTGCCTGCGTCACAATCCCGTGCAGGCCTTTGCGCTTCCCCCGGCATGCGGAGGGAGAGCCCCCGGCCTATTTGCGCTTCATGCTCCGCATCAAACTCTTGTCTTCCCGGCTAACCCGCAGGGATTCAATAATTTTTTGCAGGGCCTTGTTGTAAGTGAAATCGGACAGGGAAGAATTCCTCAAATACTCCAGCGTCACCGCCGGGAACTTCACATAACAGACGGAAACCGCCCAGGCCACGGCCATGCTCACGTAATAATCCTCATGCCGCACGCCATCCAGCAGGGCCAGCACCTGTTCCACGTAATCCTCCGTAATGAAATGGGCCAGCATCATCACCACGGCAAAGCGGACATCATAAACCCGTGCGGATGTTAAATACGGCTGGATGAATTCCCACACTAGGGACGGATGCTTTTTGCTGAACTTCAGACTGGTGCAGAAAGTATCGCAAACGGCCCAGTTATCCATGCGGGGCACAAAGCGCGCGACGTGTTCCAGGCGTTCCTCCGGCTCCATGCGCGCCAGCGCTATCAGCATGCCGTCCAGCATCACTTCCTCCGCATACGGGTCCCCGGCGGGGTTCTCCAGAAGCTCCCGCCAATTCCCCCTCGCCTCCTCACGGGCAAGATTCCGGAGAACGGGAAGGCGGACGCCAAGCAGGCGGTTGACGCCGGGAATCAGGGCAGCGGAAAACTTCTGGAACTCCGGTTCCGCCAATGCCTCAATCCTTTCCCTCAGCTTCCGCCTGCTCTCAATCATGGGCGCCATCCTACATGGAGGCCATGCGCCGCACAAGAGGGGAAATTCCCGTGCGAGAGGCAGCGGCTAAAAAGGAATGGCGGCTTCCCGCCTTCTATGGTAGCCTGCGGACAGGCAGCAAGCCGTTCCCTATGCCTTCCAGCCTTCAACAATTCAAATGTCCCGGATGCGGCACGCCCTTTTCCGCGGCGGATGTGGACAACCGCCGGGACACGGTCACCTGCGGCAGCTGCGGCCTTTCCACCCCCTGGTCCTCCCTGGTCCGGGAACATGAATTCCGTGATGTGCCTGCGGCCCCTCCCAGGCATCTGACGGTAAAATCCTCCAGCGGAAAAATTACGCTCACCTACAGGCATTCCCTTGCTAAAATACTTCTTTACACGGGATTGGCCGTGGGTTGGGGCATCATCACCCTGGTGCTCGTCCTCCTGTCCTTCGGGCCGGGGAAAACGGACTTCGCGCTGCCCGTCTTCACCACCTTCTTTGCTATCACGGAAGCCTTCATCATCTTTCTCTGCGTTGACATGATGCTGGGAAAAGCCGTTCTCCGGGTGGAACCGGGGAAAGCGTCCCTCTTCCGGGGCATCGGCCCGGTGGGGAGCACATGGACTTTTCTTCTTCCCGCCCGGGCCCTGATCATGATGGAGCGCAAGGGAGGGGAAAAAACGGACTATTGCCGCATCTCCGTGCCCCAGCCCACTGGAAGGCCGTTCTACTTTTCCGGCGGCATTTCAGACCCGGAGACGCTTGAATACATCGCCGCCGTTCTGCGTCAGTTCCGTGCCTGAAGCCGGAATTTTCACGTTCATGACATGTTTCCATGGAACGGGGAGAACCGTTCCATGGTCCAAAAAAGACAATAAAAAATCTTATGATCATGAACGAACTGGAAATCATCGACGTCCGCGGCCGTGAAATCATTGATTCACGGGGCAATCCCACCGTAGAAGTGGACGTGGCCCTGGCCGGCGGCGCCATCGGGCGCGCATCCGTCCCCAGCGGCGCCTCCACCGGGGAGCATGAAGCCTGGGAACTCCGGGACGGAGACGCCAAGCGTTACGGCGGCAAGGGTGTTCTCAAGGCCGTGGATAATATCAACAACATTATTGCTCCGGAAGTATCCGGGCATGATGCCACCCTCCAGCCGTCCATTGACAAGATCATGATTGACCTGGACGGCACCCCCAACAAGTCCCGCCTGGGCGCCAACGCCATCCTGGGCGTCTCCCTGGCTGTGGCAAAAGCCGCCGCCATCCAGCTCAACCTCCCCCTCTTCAAATACCTGGGCGGCCCGAACGCCAAAGTGCTCCCCGTCCCGATGATGAACATCATCAACGGCGGCGCCCACTCGGACTCCCCCATTGACTTTCAGGAATTCATGATCATGCCCAAGGGCGCCCCCACCTTCCGGGAAGCCCTGCGCTACGGTGCGGAAGTCTTCCATGCGCTCAAGGACGTGCTGCATGACCGCGGCCTGTCCACCGCCGTGGGGGATGAAGGCGGCTTTGCCCCTTCCCTGAAATCCGCGGACGACGCCCTGGAATGCATCGCCCAGGCCGTGAAACGCGCAGGCTATACCCTGGGCACGGACATCTTCATTGCCCTGGACGTGGCTTCCTCCGAATTTTACGATCCCTCCCAGAACCTGTACATCTTCAAGAAATCTGACGGCCGCGGCAGAACGGCTGCGGAACTGACAGCCTACTATCAGGAACTCCAGAAAAAATACCCCATCATCTCCATTGAGGACGGCTGCGCGGAAAACGACTGGGAAGGCTGGGAACAGCTCACCAGGGCCATGGGGCACAATACCCAGCTTGTGGGGGATGACCTGTTTGTCACGAACGTGGAATTCCTGAACCTGGGCATTTCCCGCCATGTGGCGAACGCCGTGCTGGTGAAAGTCAACCAGATCGGCTCCCTGACGGAAACGCTGGATACGGTGGAACTGGCCAAGGACAACAAATACTCCGCCATCATCTCCCACCGCTCCGGGGAAACGGAAGACGCCACCATCGCAGACATCGCCGTGGCAACCAACGCCGGGCAGATCAAAACCGGCTCCCTGAGCCGCTCCGACCGCATGGCCAAATACAACCAGCTCCTTAGAATTGAAGAGGAACTGGGGGATGACGCAGTTTATGGTGGCAAAATCCACATTCTATGATCAAAAATATGTTGTTTAACTGCAAAGAATGCTCTGGAGACGCCGCTATTACCATCGTTTTACCTTGGCGGAACTTGAAATCCGCCGGGAGAAACGTGCCCTGATCGTCCAGAGGGCTTTGCGCCTCTTCGCCATTGTCCTGGCCCTGTGCCTCACCATGCTGCTTTCCCTGGTGTGTTTCAAGCCGTGGAAGGACCTGCGCTCCCTGGAGCATGAGCGTTCCTTCCTCCAGGCGCACCTGGAAAAATCCAGGGAACAGATGGAACAGGCCAAGAATGAATTCATCTGGATTTCCCAGGACCCCCATTACTTTGAAATGATCGCGCGGGACAAGGGCAACCTGGCCCTTCCCGGCGAGCATATCCTCCGCATCGCGGAACCAAAGCGCCTTAAATAAGGCGCTTTTTTAATGGAAAACGGGACCATGAACATCATGGCCCCGTCCGGAGCGGAGGCGGACATCCTCCGTGGTTGCCTTGAGCCGGTCCCAGAGGGCCCGGCAAACTGGCTCATTCAGGCTGTTTGTCCGGCGTGGTCTTGTCGTACTCCCTCATCAGCTTGGCGGACCAGCTGATGCTGTCCGGGAAACGGCAGGCAGGCGTCGTGGTCAGGTACGTTCCCAGCTTCCTGGCGAGGGAATCCGCATCCCCGTGCCTGGAAAAATATAAATCCTTCTGTTCCTGGGGATCATCCGTAACGCTGTAAAACTGCGGCGCGCGGTCCGCCACCAGCAGGTACTTCATATCCCCGTCCAGCACGGCGGACGTATAATCCGTGCACCAGAAGAATGTGCGCGGAACGGGCGCCTTTTTATTGCCCACCAGCTCCAGAATATCCATGCCGTCCAGCTTCTTGGGAATTTGACGGCCATTTGCCTTCAGCAGAGCGGGAAGCAGGTCCACCGTGGAAACGGGCTGCTTGCAGACGCTGCCGGGCGCCAGCCTCTTGTCCGCCGGATACCTGATGATGAAAGGCACGCGCACGCCCCCCTCAAAATGCTGCCTCTTGGCTCCCCGGAAAGGGGCGTTGCAGGAGGAGGCTTCCGGCGCGCCTCCGTTGTCCGAAAGGAAAACGACAATCGTATCCTTTTCCAGGCCGTCCTTCTTCAAGGCGTCCAGAATACGGCCTATTCCCTTGTCCATCGCATACACCATGGCGCAATAAATCCGGCGTTCCCTGTCCTGCACGTTCTTGAATTTGGCGATGTCCTCCGGCTTGGCTTCGTTGGGCCAATGGGGGGCATTGTAGGAAACGAACATGAAAAACGGCTTTTTATCTTTCTTGGACTCCTGAAGGAACTCCACCGCCCTGTCCGTAATGTCGTCCGTCAGGTAGGTAATGCCCGTCTTATCCGTAAAATTGGACACAATCATGGAGGGATTCAGGCCCTCAGCCTCCTTCTTCACGGGAAAATAAGACCGGGAACCGCCCAGGAACCCCCACCAGCGCGTAAAGCCGCGTTCCGGCGGCGTATACCCCTGCGTGTGGCCCAGATGCCACTTGCCGAACACCGCGCTCCGGTACCCGCAAGGCTTCAAATACTCCGGAATCAGCTTCTCCGTCTGGGGAAGTCCGTAATGGGACTCCGGAAGGTAATCCACCTGGATATTGGGATTCGTAGTAATGCCGTAGCGCTTCGGAAAGCGTCCCGTCAGCAGCCCCATGCGGGAGGGGGAGCACATCGGCGCCGTCACATACGCCCGGGAACAGAACACGCCCTCCTTCGCCAGCCGGTCGAGGGAAGGAGTCTTAATCTGCTTGGACCCCGTGCAGCCCAAATCCCCGTAACCCAGGTCATCCGCCAGAATGACAATCATGTTCGGCGGCGTGGAAGGACGGCCCTGAGCTCCCGCAACCCCGCAAAGCAAACTGCACAGAATCAACAATAGATGCGGTTTCTTCATCATAGGTTAATTTACGCGGCTTGCCGGCCATATCAATCATAAATTATTCCTGAAATTTCCGGCACACTCCGGCATTCCCCCGCCTTCCTTGAAATGCTGAAACAGCGGCCCTACCCCCGCATCTGCCGCAGCAGGGCCGCTGCATACTGCTGGGCTTCCTCTTCCGCAATACCCGTACCGAACTCAAACGGCTTGCCGTCCGGCTGTTCCACCACAATCTTGTTCAGCACTTTATGATTCTGCTGTATGTTGCTCGCCTCAATGGAAACACGGGCATCCTTCGCCAGAAGAAACTGCTGGCGGCGGCCCAGGCTTCCCACTCCGCGGAACAGCTCACCCCTGCCGGGCGTCAGAGTCAGCGTCATGCGGCCGAACAACACATAAACGGCGCCCAGCAGCGTACCGAACCCAACCAGAATAAAAGGAATCAGGAACAATTGCCCGAATATTCCCCCATGGCCCGTTTCCCCCATCATCGCAAACACGGCCGCATAGGTAATGGCATTCCAAATCAGCGTAAACAGCAACAGGAAAAATCCCACCCCTTTGGGCCTCCGGTACGTCACTTCCAGTCCCCGTGCCGTTTTCGCTACGCTCATGCGCCGGGGAATGGAATCAAGGATTTCCTCGTCCCGTTCCTCCTGCACAAGGTCTGAAAACCTGCTTATCTTGTTGCAGGCGCGGCATAAAGCCATATCCGTAGCCATATTCACATCTTCCATCGCCAGCAGGGCGCCGCACGTCGGGCACTTCAATTCAACAGGGGTAGTCATGCCCGGAACTCTAACAAACTTTCATACCCTGCAAAGCATAAAAATCATCCTGTTGCCGCCTGTTCCCTCCTTCACACTTTCACCAGAATACCCCTTTTAAGGGGAGAATAAAAACAAGCAGCGCTCTTCGTCCCGAACGAAGAAAATTCAGTTTTTGGCTATTGATAGTCAATGATTGTGTTCTTGTACCCCTTTCATACCCTTTATTTTCCGCTTGATTATCGTGTCGTTTTAACCTTCCCCTACGTGGCGAATGTGGGGTGAACTACGCGTTAAACGTGTTGATATGTTCAATGGAACATCGGCAGGATACTAGAACACTGATGGTTCAGTCTTTCCAAAAAATAAACAACACTCAATAAAATGAATAATTATATTCCTTTCAATAAGGCTATTGGTCCGAAGGTTCTCTGTGACGGTTACGAAGCTCTCATTCCGCAGAAACTCGGTGTCGATGAAATGACCTTCACTTTTGATGGAGGCTCGTGCGAACATGCCTCCTGTGCCGGAGCACCGGAAATGTTCATCAAGGTGGAAGAAGAGGCGCTGTATCATTTTGGCGTGGAAGCTGATGATATTGGTCAACTTTTCATTGGAGAGTTCTGCGTATGTGACAAACAGGCTCCTGAAAAACACGGACGTTTGGAATTGGCTACTGGAAAACAGTATTTGAAACCCGGATTCTACAAAGTCAGGATTTCATATACCAATAACGCTTATAAGCCTGTCAGCGGCAATGCCGTCGCCTTGAATGTGACGATGGATAAAGAACCCATTAAGGAAGGCGACTACTCTGCAGCATCAACCATGAAACGCTCTTTTTCTCCTTCGCCAAAAATCAAACTTTGGACGATTGAAAAGGAAGAAGGAATTACATGCGAACCTTCTCAAAATGTAGAGATTAAATGGGAGAAAAATTCCGTAACGCAAGATGAAGGAATAGATGATTGCCTGTGTATCCCTCTATTGGTGGATGTTCGTACGACTGCTTGCAAGGATACCCAGAACAATGTGTGGAGATTGCGCGTCCAGATGGTATCCAGCGGATGTGACATTGAAATACATACAGGCACCTACAGAAATGCTCTTACCAAACCACCGATCGCTGAAGCCGAGGCTATTGAGGCTGTCAATTGTATGAACGAATATCAAAGCCGAGGCCGAACTTTTAGATGGCATACTCCTGAGGCATCTTTGGCCCATGAGGAGCACCACAAGCAACAGTGGAGGGACACATGTAATTTTTACTGGACCAACTTGAAGGTGCAGGAGGAATTGGAAAAGATCCAGGTGTCCTGTGAGCAGTTTCCTGAAATGGATGATGCTCTAGAAGAGATGAAAATGAAGATAGCAGCTACTATGGAAAAATTCCATAAGGAAGCAGATAAATATTTCCTGAGTTTGCCGGATGAAAAAAATACCAGGCCCTATCACGCCGGGCAGAAAAAATTGAATGAAGCCACGGAGTTCGTCATCAATCTGGCAAATCAGAATGGTTGGAGCAACGTTTCGCGTCAAATTACCGAACCTGGAGTCATTGAACCAGTGTGTTATCTGCCTCCTGTCAATGGGGAAAGTGCCAAGGCTGCCAGAACAAGGACTGTGACTCCTCTACAGTTATTCATTGCGGATACTGCGGACTTGTTGAGAGGAAGAATAAGGGTCGGCTTGAAAAATATCAGCGGAGATGTAGTCAAACTTCCTGATGCGATTGACGATCGTACGTCGGATTTCTTTTTCTATACAAGTTTGCAGGCAGGGAGGACCTACCGATTGAATTCCAAGGTAGGGAAAATCACCTTCTCTCAAGAGTTGCCATGTCTCGAGCTGTCTCCAGGAGAAGAATACAGGCTTGACATCCCTGTCGATATTTCCCAAATTTCAGGAAAATTGATGGAAGAGCAATCCGCAGAATTGGAAATACTCTTCTGCAACTGGCATGGAACAGGCTGTTTCCATGGCGTTCTGGAAACAACCGCGTTCATACTTTTATGAAAAAAATTCTTCTTCCCTGCCTGATCCTGTTGACCTGCCTCCCGTCTTTTGGAGGCGGATTCAACTTGTGGCCGGAGAGCAAGGAGGTGGAATGTTCCGTTGTTCTGGCATCCGAACCTGTCGAGACGGGCAAGCCTTTTCCGGATTTTACGCTGATCTTTACCAATAAAAGCCGGAAAGAAGTGCGCCTGCTGGACAGCTTCTATCCTTCAAAGACTCTGAAACCGGATATCATTCTGGAGATATTGGATGGAGAAGACAGAGAAATAGCTTATTACTGGGCACGTTACCGCGTTGAACGCAGTGTAGAGAACATGAAGTTCACTCTCTTGAAACCCGGGATCCCCTTTCGGGTTCTCATCCGGAATTTTGCGAAACATATCATCTACCACCATCCCTTGGAAAAGGGAAAGAAGTATCTGATGAAAGTGACTTACCGGGACGATTACGGAACACCGGGCCGTTCGATAGGATACGTGGCCAAGAAAGAATTTATGATAAAATAACTTATGGTAAAACCAGCCCCGTTCCTGTTGTAAGAACGGGGCTTTTCATGGGAAGAAGGCTCATTCTCTAACCTTGGGATTTGAATGTCGTTAAATTTCCCGGTACCAGGATTGATTTTACACTCCATGAGTTGAGGGCTTTGGGTTTGAGGGCGTTCTTTCCTCTGAATTTGTGAATGGGTTCGACGTTTGCCCGTCTAGGCTCAACTTTTAGAGGTTTGCTCATGTGGTTTTTGCCCATTAAGGTTTCAAATTCAATCAGTATGATGCTATATACTGCACCTTGGTGCAAGGTAACGGAAGAATAGAGCTGTTGAGGTGTGAAATTGATTGGGATTCCAAATTAGGCAGTAAAAAACCGTCCGGAGGCGGCTATTAAAAAATGGCCGGATTGACAGGATTCGAACCTGCGGGCTCTTCGTCCGGAATGCAAACGGCCAACCACTCATGAACGGTTTTCACGAATACGGACAAGCCCCGCGGGTGAAAGTTAAATGGAGCCATGCATTCCGGGGCAGGAACGGCATGGCCTGGCGCGGCCCACAAAACAATAGAGGGGGCAAACAAACATCAGGCGCGGAACTGGCCGCCTATGCTGACGGTGTCAAATTCCACGATTCTCACAATAATGTTTTCCGCCGTGTCCGCCTCCCGCCGCCGGATGGCATCCAGCAGGTCGTCATGCAGCTTCATGGCCCCGGCGTCATACTGCTTCTCCTCCAGCAGTCCTTCCAGATTCTCCTGCACATGGCGGATAACCACGTTGTACAATTCCGCCAGCACCGGGTTATGCGTGGCGCGGGCCACGGCGGCATGGAACAGCATGTCGTCCTCAATGCCCGGCCTTACCCTGGCATGGCAGTCCTTCAGGGCGTTTTCCAGTTCCTTCAGATCCTCCTCCGTCCTTTTAACGGCGGCCAGCCGCGCAATTTCCTTTTCCAGCGCCAGACGGGCCTCCAAAATCTGGGGCAGTTCGGATTCCTTCAGGCGGTTGCTTACCGCTACGGCAAACCGGTCTGACGCCATCACATAGGTGCCGTCTCCAGGCCGCGCTTCCAGCATTCCCATGTGAATCAGGGATTGCAGGGCCTCCCGGATGGTATTGTGGCTGACGGAAAAAGCCCGTGCCAGTTCCGGCTCCGCGGGAATACGGTCTCCTACCTTCCATTTGCCGGACCGTATCATGGATTCCATGGCGTTGAGCACCTGCCGGGACAGGGACACTCTCACAGGCTTTTTCAACTCCATTGTCTTGGTTTTCTTCATGAAAAATTAACGGATAACGGTCCAGAGGCGCCCTTTCTCCGTCTTGATCAGCTGGATATCCAGCTCAAAGGCGTCCTTCAGGTTTGCCTCCGTCAGCACCTCGTCCCGGCTTCCGTGCGCCACGATCTCGCCGGACTTTAAAATCATGCCGCGGTTGAAGACGGGCAGAATATCCTCAATGCGCTGGGTGATGAACACGATGGTCAGATCAGGCCGCGTCTCCGCCAGCTCCTCAATGGTGTTCAGTAAAAATTCCCGCCCCGCCAGGTCCAGGTAAACGCTGGGTTCATCCAGGATCATCAGTTCCGGGTTCGTCATCAGGGCGCGGGCAATCAGCACCTTCACCTGTTCCCCGGAAGACATGGCCACCACGGGCCTGTCCATCAGATGCTCCGCCTTCAGGGATTTCATGATCCCGGCGGCTTTTTCCACCTCTTCCGGCGTCGGCTCCCTCAGCAGGCCAATCGTCCCGTCGGGGCCGGAAAGCACCATGTCGCGCCCGCTCCAGGCTCCGTCTTCCAGCCATTTGTGCATGAACGGGCTCACCCATGCAATGGATTTGCGCAGTTCCAGCAGGTTCACATGCCCGAAGGTCTTGCCAAGCACCTGCACTTTGGCTCCGAAGAGCGGCCATGCAAACCCCATCAGCACCTTGACCAGCGTCGTTTTTCCGGCGCCGTTCGCACCCAGGATGAAACAGCGTTCTCCGCGCTGCACCTGCCAGGAAATATTGTGCAGGATTTCATGTCCGCCCAGAAACACTCTGGCGTTCTCCACATTGACGGCTGGGAGGGAATTGTCCATAAACTGAAAGATGGCGGACTTCCGGAAGGAAGTCCGGGTGTATACGGGCCGTTCCTCCGTAATACGGCGGAACGGCCCGTGAAAAAGTCAAAAGAAACCTTAGTTCCTTTCAAACAGGCTGCGAATCTTGGCGCCCACGATTTCCACCGGGTGCTGGCCCAGGGCTTCGCGCTTGGCCTTGAGGTTGGGAGCTCCCTTGGCGGCTTCTTCCAGCCAGTCCTTGGCGAACTTGCCGGATTCAATGCGCTTGAGGGATTCCTTCATGCGTTCCTTCACGTCGGCGGGCAGGATCTGCGGGCCGTTGTAGTATTCACCGAATTCAGCGGTGTTGGAAATCACGGAATTCATCTTCTGGATGCCGCCCGTGTAAATCAGGTCCACGATCAGCTTGGCTTCATGCACGCATTCAAAGTAGGCCATTTCCGGCGGATAACCGGCTTCCGTCAGGGTCTCGAAGCCGTATTTCATCAGGTCCACGATGCCGCCGCACAGCACGTTCTGCTCACCGAACAGGTCTTCATACGTTTCCTGGGCCATGGTGCATTCCAGCACGCCGCCGCGGGTCAGGCCTTCAGCCTTCGCCATGGCAAGGGCCACGTTGCGGGCATTGCCGGAGGGGTTCTGGTGCACGGCGATGAGGCCGGGGCAGCCGAAGCCTTCTTCAAACACGCGGCGCACTTCCGTGCCCGGGCCCTTGGGGGCCACCATGATCACGTCCACATCCGCGGGGGGAACGATGGTGTTGAACACGTAGGCAAAGCCGTGGGAGCAGCAAAGCGTCTTGCCGGCCTTCAGATGGGGCTTGATTTCAGCTTCATACACGGCGCCGTGGCTTTCATCGGGCAGCAGAATGTGGATGATGTCCGCCTTGCCGGCGGCTTCAGCTACGGTCATTACCTGGAAACCGTCCTGGGCGGCGGCGTCAAAAGACTTGCCGGGGCGAACGCCGATAATCACGTTCACACCGGAGTCACGCATGCAAAGCGCCTGGGCGCGGCCCTGGGCGCCATATCCGATCACGGCAACGGTCTTGCCGTTCAAAGCGCTGAGATCAGCGGCGTTATCATGAATAATATCCATTGTTACTCCTTCTTTAAGTAGAATTCATCCAAACATCCAATGTTTGGATGAATGCCAACATAGCCATCCACGGACCGATTGCAAGCGCTTTTAAACGGATGACCGCGTTTTTTAAATGATGGAACGGGATGAGGCAGGCGGGAGAATAATCAGGAAACAAAGAGGTGGAAGGAATCAGTGGGGCCTATGGAAATTCCTTACAGGGAAATTGAACCCGGATGGCGGCTGAACTCATTACGGAGCGCAACGGAGGCTTTTTTCACCACAGGGCACGGCTCTTTCATGAAGCCGCCCCCTTTCCCGTTACTTTCCATTCATGAACTGCATCCCTTACAAGTCCCGCCCCACGACATGGTCCGGGGTGGACAGGGAATTACTGTAAATCAGCTGGGAAGTATCGTATCCCAGTTGCTCCGCACAATGAAGCATGGGCTGAAGTTCACCGTCATTCAGCTGCGGCGTCCGGGCCAGCAGCCACAGGTAATTGAGGGAGCCGCCGGAAACCACGGCCCGGCTGTATTCCTCATCCAGAAAAGCCACCTCATACCGTCCGTATACCAGGGGCACGAAGTATACTTTCAAATGGTTGGGGGCATCCGCTACCACGGCCCGCGCGTGGGCCTCCTTCCGTTCCCCGGTGCGGACGTCATAGCCGCTGTTGGTAACGGAAACGGTGCCGTTTTCTCCGTGGTCATACCGGGCCGTCACCTTGCGCAGCCCGCGCTCAAACCAGTTTTCCAGGCGCGCAATTTCATGCCAGTCCCCCAGGTAACGTTCCAGGTTGAAATCCGGCATGGGAGCCGTCTTGACGGAATGGCCGGGAAACAGTGACGTGAAGATGGTTTGGATGATGCTCATGATTTGCCGGGGAATGCCTTGTTGAAAAAAGTGCGGATATCCGGATATTGAAATTCAAATCCCTCCCGCAGCAGAGTTTCCGGAACGGCGCACTGCCCGCGGGTAATCACCTGGGAAGCCTCTCCCATCAGCAGGCGTAGAACGGCGTCCGGCACATGAATGGACAGGCGGGTGTGGAAATGCTCCGCAGCGGCCTTATAGAATTCCCGGTTGGTGGTGCGTTCCGGGGCCGTCACATTAACCGGGCCGGAAATGTCACCCTTCCCCATGATGAAAATCAGGGCGTCCACCAGGTCCTCCAGAGCCACCCAGGAAAAGGAATGGTCAGGGTCCCCTACGGAGGCCGTAATGCCGAACCGGGCGGGCCGCACCATTCTGGGGAGGGCTCCGCCATCCGGGGAAAGAACCACGCCAAACCGGGTGCGGACCAGCCGCACGGAGCCGTTCACCAGCTCCGCCTCCTTTTCCCAGGCCAGGCACAATTCCGCCAGAAAGGAATCCGCCGCCGGATCATCCTCCTCGCCATGGCACCCGGACGGGCTGTAATACCCCACGGCGGAGGTGGAAATCATCACTTCCGGCGGTTCATGCAGGCGATTGACCGCCTCCACCAGCTTGCGGGTGGTCATGATCCTGCTTTCCACCAGCTCTTTCTTGTAATCATCCGTCCAGCGCCGGTCAATGGGCGCCCCGGCCAGATTGATGACGGCATCGCACCCCGCCAGGGCCTCCGCCAGGCAGTCCACGCTCTCCTGCGTGAACAGGTAGCGCCACAAGGGCGTCACCTGGTGCCCCAGCACCGCCAGGCGGCTGGATAAATGGCTGCCGATAAACCCGCTGGATCCCGTAATGGCTACATTCATGACCTTGAAATCAGATAACGTCCGTTTCCGCCGCCGCGCTCCGGCACGCTGCCGGAAACATCCCGCACGGGAACGGATAACCTTTAACGAATAAGACATTTCCTCCGCGCTCCTCCGTTCAGCGGAGGACATACTTTGGTAATCTCCCGCTTCCGCAACATATCCCCGCACCGGATTCCCCCCGCAGCCCACGAAAAAAGGAAACCTGGCTTCCGCACGCCCCATTTATGTTGGAAAACTTTCCAACAACTACTTCCCCAAGAACATATTATCCTCCTCCGTATCCCTCCCGCTCCCGCAGTGATCATCATGGCTGCGGAGGAGCGGGTCTTTACCCTCTGCAATTTCATCCGGCAGCCTTTCGCTCCGCGGGCGGGCGGGATTGTGCAAGCGCCTGCACGGTCTTCCCGGCACGGCGGAACGGCGGCAGGCCTCAGGCAGGGCCGGAGATGGAAAAGTCGTCTTCCTCCCCTTCTTCTGCAAATTCATGCTTGAGCATGAAGAGGCCGCACACGTTCATCAGCACGCAGGTGATGTACAGCTTCACGGGAGCCATGGCAAAATCCAGCAGCAGCCCGGAAGGAAGGTTCAGGATCAGCCATCCTCCCGCGCCAATGGCGGCAAGCACCCCGGCATAGGCAACAGGAGCCCTCCTGACCAGCATCCACCAGCCCGCGGGTGAAAGCCCGGAAAAACTATCCAGGACGGCCGTTCTCATGAAAACGCCGGGGAAGTACACCACCCCCGCCGCAAGGAAAAGCCAAACCAGGGGGCCGTCCAAATCCCAGTCCGCCACGTTCAGGTAGATAACCAGGGGCAGGAAAGACACTACCATGCACGCCACCAGCTGAATGAACGGCATCATCATGCTGTCCAGCCAGTCCTCCAGTTCCGGGAAAAGGCAGATTTCCTCCTCTCCCATGGCGGACTGCTGCACCATCTTCATGAAAAAGACGCTCATGAAAGGCAGCAGGAAGCAGAAATTGGCAATCAAGCCGATGAGGGAAGCCCATGAAGCCAAGTACATGGCCCATATAATAAGCACTCCAAAAATAAACACCATGGGGCGCCCCCGGAAAGGGTAGCCCAGAGAAGAGAGGTAGTCGGACATGCGGAAATGTTAGATAATCCACCCCACACCGTCAACGCCTTATTCCATCTCTAACAAAATAATTCTCTCCTTCCGTTCAGGAATAAAACACCTCTACCGTCCGCGCCACGCGCTCCATGTCCTGCCGCCCGCAGCGCTGGTCCACGGGAAGCGGCAGCAGGTGCAGTGCCAGCTTCCGTTCCAGGCTGTCCGCCGGGGCCTGTTCAAGCACCTCCGGCCACAGCAGAGGAACCAGGATGCGTTCATCTATCAGCGCGTTTCTCAACTCCGGAAAAGCCGTCCAAAACGGATAGCAGAACGGCCCGGATACGGAATCAAGGTCCACGGGCAGCCGGTTTAAAGCCCCCAGCCTTTCATGCAGAAACCGGAAATTCTCCATACGCCGGAGCCTTGCCCGTTCATAATCAATGCCGCCAATCAAACGTTCCGTCAAACGGGACATCCTGCGCAGAGGGGTGTTCCGCAAACGCTCCTCATTCCGCTCACAGGCCACAGACGCTCCCTCCGGCCCATGTTCCAGCCATTCCAGCAGAAAGGAGGCCTCCGGCAGGGATCTATCCTGTTCCTCCGGCTCCGGCAGGGACCCCCGCGCTCCCATGACGGCAACGCCCCCGTCCGGCAGCCCGGAAAATTTACGCGGACTGTACAGGGCGCACGCCCCGGAGCGCGGCGCGGAGTACAGGGCCAGCGCGTTGTCCACAATCAGCCTCCCTCCATACCGGGAGGCCAGCAGGTCCACGTATTTCTCCTTGACGCCGAAGTAATTTGTATACAGCAGGTATTCCCCCTCCCCCAGTTCCGGCAGTTTTTCCAGTTCCAGGCATTCGTCAATGCGGTAAAAGACAGTGGGCGCCTGAAGCCGCTCCATCGGTTCCAGCGCCGTCGGGCACGTATACAGGGGAACATGGACACGCCGCACATCCCCCAGATGGCGCAGGATATATTCCAGCGCGCGCCTGCCGGAATTTACGGCCATGCCCCGGCCCGGATGCCATTGCGGGAAATTGCCGTATTCCGGCAGTTCCAGACCGAAAAAGCCGCCTATGTCCGTCCGCCCTTCCATGCATTACGCAATACTACATCCTCCCTTTAAAAGAAAGCGCCATGTGGAACGGACCTTTCTTCCCGCTATGGCGGAACAGCGTGGGAACGGTTGAAAACAGAGCGGTTTTCCATCAATCGCATGATTCTGGAACATTGGAACAAGGGTAGAATAAAGCATTTCCCGCAATCCGCCCCGGCCCTTCCGGACGGTTTTGGGAAGGAATGCGCCCGCACCAGGAGAGTGACGGAACACGACCGGGAAGAAAAAATTAAAAGGGATGAGCAGGAAGCATGCGGGAAAAGCCGCCGGCCAGCAGGCTTCCTGTCCGGAACTTCCCAAAACCGCCGCCGCATTTTGAACGGATGCCCCGGGAAGGGACTCCTGACTTTATGCCTTCATCATTCACGCTTCACAGTAAAGACCTGGGCGGCGTTGCCACGCCTGTCCACCGGCACACCAGCATCGGGGGCGGCAACCAATCCCCCCAGCTCTTCTGGACCAATCCGCCGGAAGAAACAAAGAGCTTTGCCGTTACCATCCATGACCGGGACGCGCCTACCGGAAGCGGTTTCTGGCACTGGCTCGTCGTCAACATTCCCGCCTCCGTCAGGGAACTGCACGCGGATGCCGGGAATCCGCCCACCCGCCTGATGCCGGAACAGGCGGTCCAAATCCGCAATGACGCCGGATTCGTTGGCTACAGCGGCAGCTTCCCGCCCCCGGGCCACGGCTGGCACCTGTACCTGGTCACCGTTTACGCGCTGGATACGGCCTTCCTGCCGGTGACGCCGGATACTCCCGCCGCCCAGGTGGGCTTCCAGCTCTGGCAGCACACACTGGAAAAAGCGTCCCTCGTCTTTTACGACCAGGTGCCGGCCAAATAGCCAGCACCGGGGAAAATCCCTTTTCTACCGGGTTTCCGGCTTGGGCTCTTTCCCGGCACCCATCCACGTCGCCCGGTGCCACAGTCCTTCCAGCACTCCATAGCGGTGGCGTTCCAGCCACCAGCGGCAGAACCATATCTGCCCGATCATGGCGACGCAGCCGATCGCAAAACTGGCCAGGTACCCGCAATAGGGAGCCAGCCCCAGCGCATACGGGAAGAAAATCAGGGAGCCGATCATGGACTGGGAAACGTAGTTGGTCAGGCTCATGCGCCCGTAGGTCAGCAGAGGCACCGTCACTTTCCGGAAATATTCCAGCCGGTACAGCAGGACGAATCCGGCCACCCATATGCCGGTAAAGCAGACGTTGTGCCACATGTTGAACACGGTATGCAACGGTGCGGACAGCCCGGGGAGGGACATCACCACGTAAAACGCCACGGTCCCAGCCAGGGAAAAAAGCAGTCCGCGGGTCCAGAATACGGCGTTCCCGTCATTCTGCAAAAAGAAGTCCTGCCGCCCCAGCACGAACCCCAGCAGGAACAGGCCCGGAGCCTGCATCAGGCGCCCGGCTTCAATGCCCCACGCCAAGCTGGCCCACTGGCCCACCGTCAGGTTTTCCCTGGCCATTACCCAGAAATTGCCCGTATCCACGGCAGTTTTCAGAGAAGCATACGATTCCGCAACGGACAGGGAGGGCGGCGCCCAGCCCGGATTCATCCACTGCGCCACCGCGTATACCCACTCCAGGGGCTGAGCCAGGAAGAACAGGGACAGGATCACCAGCGTGGAGGTCTTCAACCGACGGCACGGCACCAGCAAAAGCCCTGCGATGGCGAAGGTCAGCAGCACGTCGCCGCCCGGAAAAAACATCGCATTCAGGCAGGCGAACACAACCAGCAGGCACATGCGCCAAACGAACCTGCCCGCAAAGTCCCGGCCCTTCCGCGCCTGGTTGCGGTACTGAATGGCAAAGGTAAAGCCGAACAACAGCGCGAATATGGTGTAGGACTTTCCGGCGAACAGGAAGAAAAAGGCGTCCTTGAACTGCTGGTTGGCCGCCTCCATCACCGGAGAGGAAGCCACGGGATAGGAGTTATAAATGAAATGTTCCAGGAAATGCACCAGCATGATCGCCATCACGGCAAAGCCGCGCAGGGCGTCCACTACATAAATACGTTTGCTGTCGGGAGAGATTACGGGATCCATGGCAGTGATACAGTGTTATTACAGCGGGAAAAACGCCTTTATTTCAACAAACGCAACGTACACCACGGCAAAACCGTTTACAACCAAAATCCTCACCGGGGCATTTCCTCTCCATATTCCTGAAAATTAACAGGTCCCGGCCTTTTTCTGCTTGCGGACCCACCGGACGCATGGCATAAGCTCATGGAGAACTCTAACAACTCCCCGGCCTTTTTCCAAAAAGCCGCCGCCATCCGGCAGTTCCCCATGAATACCCTCCCCTCTCTTACCCAGGAAGAACTCGGCCACGCCGTACAGAAGCTTGACGACCTGGCCGCCGCCATGAACCAGGTGCTGTTCGGCAAGGAAGAACTCATTGAGCTCACCCTCACCGGCGTGCTGGCGCGCGGCCACATCCTGCTGGAAGGGTTGCCCGGCCTGGGCAAGACGGAACTGGTCAAGGGGCTCTCCAGGGCGCTGGACCTCACGGCACGCCGCGTCCAGTTCACGCCGGACCTGCTGCCCGGGGATATTACGGGCACTCCCGTCCTTCAGGAAATGAACGGAACAAAAACCTTCGTCTTCCAGGAAGGCCCGGTCTTCGCCAACATCATGCTGGCGGATGAAATCAACCGCGCCTCCCCCAAGACCCAGTCAGCCCTGCTGGAGGCCATGCAGGAGCGCCGCGTCACCGTGATGGGGGAAACCCATTCCCTGCCCCAGCCCTTCTTCGTCCTCGCCACCCAGAACCCCATTGAGCTGGAAGGCACCTTCCCCCTGCCGGAAGCGCAACTGGACCGCTTTCTTTTCAAAATCAACGTCAGCCGTACCCCGGCGGACGTGCTGGCCCGCATCGTCCTCAACCGGGAAATGGGCGTGGAACCTGAAATTGCCCCGGTTCTGGACGCGCAGGAATTGCAGGACCTCATGCAGATGGCCCGGAACATAGCCATTCCGGAAGTGGTGGCGGACTACATAGGCAGGCTGGTCAACGCCACGCACCCCGGAGAATCGGAAGCCTCCGGGGGCGTCAAATATGGGGCCAGCCCCCGTGCGGCCCTGGGTCTGGCTGCTGCCGCCAAGGCGCGCGCCCTGCGCCACGGACGCGCCTTCTGCTCCTTTGAAGACGTGCAGGCCGTGCTTCATCCCGTGCTGGGGCACCGCATCCTGCTCAACCACATGGCCCGGCTGGACGGCATGACCCCCGCCACGGTCATCGACCGCCTGATGAAGGAAATCCCGGCCCAGAACAAGCCCCTGCCGGATTCCCTGGCCGCTGCCAAGATTCATTGATCCAGCTCCCCTTCCCCATGTTCCGCCATCCTCTCTCCCGTCCATGGCTGTTCTTCAGCCTTCTTCTCCTCACGGCATTCACCAGCGCCCGGCTCCACGCAAGCCCCGTTCCCACGCCTCCCCTCATCATATCCGTGGAGGAAGCGTTTGACTACAGCGCGAAGGACGCCCGCGTCCCCTTGCGGGTGAAGCTGGAAAACACCACTGCCGCAGACAAGAACGCCACCCTTCAATTCCGGGAAGGCTGGCACAGGGACAATGGCACCAGCCATACCTACCCGTTCTTCATTCCCGCTGGGGAAAGCGTCCAGGCGGTCGTTTACCCGCCCATCTCCTATAACCTTACCTATGAAGTGAGGGAATCCCGTGAAGGCACCTCCTCCGTCTCCGTAGATACGGACTCCAAGGACCTTTATGCCGTCATCCAGGAAAGCGCCCCGGCGGACTGGCACCTGCTTACCGAATCAACTTACAATGCAGGCGTCTCCTCCTGCGACCTGATGAAATGGCCTGCCGACTACCGGATGTACGAGGGCCAGACCTGCCTCATCATTCCGGAAAAAACCTACCTGACCTATTTTGACGAAGCCCACCGCAAGGCCATCCGCCAATGGGTGATGGGAGGGGGCAACCTGTGGCTCATCGGGGACAAGGGGCAGCCCGTCGCCACCCGGCTGCTGGGCCATGGCCGCATCCTGCGCGTGCCGTCCCTGGACGGACTGCCGGAAACGGAAAAAAAGCTGAAGCTCGCGGAATTCGTCAAACTCCATGAGAAGGAAGACAGTTATCCGAAGCTTGCCTCCACCGCTTCCTATTATTTCTCCACCCCTTCCACCATGCTGGGGCTGATGCTGATCATCTTTGCCGTATTCGTTGGCCCGCTGTGCCTGTTCCTGTGGGCTCCCGCGGGCAAGAGGCAGAGGCTTTTCCTGCTGGTTCCCTCCATTTCCGTAGGATTCTCCATCCTGCTTCTTTTATTTATCCTGGCCGGGGACGGCACGGGGGGCACGGGCAGCCGGGAGGTGCTTATCCAAGTCAACCCGCAGGACCACACCGCCCTGATTACCCAAAGCCAGATCTGCAAAACCTCCGTCCTTCTGAACAACACCTTCAAACTGCCGGAGAATGCCGGCATCACCGGAACACGGCAGAAAAAAGCACTTAGCTCCACACGGGGGGAAACCATAGAAAACGCGGCGCGGCAGGGCGGGCAATGTGAAGGAAACTGGTTCACCAGCCGTTCCACGCTCAAGCACCGTCTCATCATGCCCGTCTCCACCAGGGCGGCGCTCACCCTGCTGGAAACGCTCCCGGACGGCGCCCCTGTGTTCCAAAGCACCTTCCCCGGAACCCTGAACGGCCTTACCTACCGGGACGCCTCCGGGAAATACTGGACCATTGAACAACTGCCCCCCGGCCAAAAAATGCAGGCCGTCCCGCATGTGCCGGAAGAAGAACTGTCCGCACCGCCTCCGGAGCACTTCCTGGCGTCCATGGAACCGACGCCCGGGGAACTGGAACCCATCCCCACCCTGCCGGCCATCAACTGGGAAAAAACCGTCATCACCGTTTCCGGCCCCGTTTCCGTCACTCCCCAGCCACACGAATAACCATGAGCACGCCACCTCTGCTGGAAGTTTCCGGCCTGTCCAAATCGTTCGGGACGCTGAAAGCCGTCAACAATGCCACCTTCCGCATCCGCCAGGGCCAGGTTGTCGGCCTGATCGGCGCCAACGGAGCCGGGAAAACCACCGTCATGCGCATGCTGGCCACGCTGGACATGCCTGACTCCGGCCATATCCGGATCAACGGAACCGACGTTGTGGATCATCCCGAACTAGTGCGCCCCCTGATCGGGTGGATGCCGGATTACTTCCACCCCTATAAAAACACCAGCGTCCGGGAATACCTGGACTTCTTCGCCAGGGCCTACGGCATCACCAGGGAACGGCTGCTGGACACCGTGGATGAAGTGATTGACTTCACGGAGCTGGCCGGACTTCAGGACCAGATGATCAACAAGCTCTCCAAGGGGCAGACGCAGCGGCTCTGCCTGGCGCGCACCCTGATCAGCGACGCGCAATTCCTCATTCTGGATGAACCAGCGGCGGGGCTGGACCCCAAGGCCCGCATTGAATTCAAAAACCTGGTCCATCTGCTCAAGGCCCGCGGGAAAACGCTGCTCATCAGTTCCCACATCCTCTCGGAACTGGGGGAAATGTGCGATTCCCTCATCTTCATGGACGCGGGGTCCATCGTCCATGACGGGGATATGGAAGACCTGCTGCACCGCCAGACGGAATCCGGTTATGCCTTTGAAATCCGCACCGCCGGAGATACCACCGCCCCGCTGGAGGAGTGGCTGGCCCTGCACCAGGGCTGGAACGTGCGTTCCGTGCAGAAACAGGGGGTGGTGGCCACTTTTGCCTCCTGTGAGCCGGACGCCGTGGCCGCGGAACTCCGCCAGCTCTGCCGCGACCTCCCCGTGATTGACTTCCACCGCAGTGAACGCCGCCTGGAAGAAGCCTTTGTGGACATCCTCATCCACCGCGACCAGGAACCGGCTACCGCCGTTTCCCCGGAAACTCCCTCCACTACTACCGCCTTATGAATAACTCCCGCTCTCTGGATTTCCCCATCTGGGTTCCCTCCGCCCTGGTCAAGGAACTGCGCCAGGGCCTCAGGACGCCGACGTTCATCCTGCTGGTCAGCCTGTTCCCCACCCTGCTCTCCTTCTTCTTCCTGTTCAGTTTTATCATCAATCCTCTTGAAGGGAAACCCTTCATCAGCCCCGACGGCTGCCAGGCCATCTTCTGGATAACCATGGTCGTCACCCTGCTTTTCATCATGCCGCTGAGGGCGTCCTCCTCCATCAGGGACGAGCTGCTTTCCCGTAACAATGAACTGCTGCTGCTCACCAGGCAGGGCGCGGGCCGCATCGTGCTGGGAAAATGGATATCCTTCATGGCCCAGTCCCTGCTGATTGTCTTCATCTCCCTGCCCTTCTTCCTGATCCGGTATTATTACGGGGAAATCAACCTGGTGCAGGACGTGACCGTGTTTTCCCTTCTTTACCTGGGGTCCGGCATTCTGACCGCGTACACCCTGTGGGCCTCCGCCATGCCCTCCCTGCTGCGTACCATCGCCTTCTTCCTTCTGGGCATCGGCGTGGTGATCCTGAGCAGCAACTATACGGACCTGAACCTTTTCCGGGAAGGACCATGGGACGGCATCCTTCTGGCGTTCCTCATTCTGGCAGATGCATTCCTGGTCATCTCATCCCTGCTTCTTTTGGCCAGGGAATGGTTTTCCCCCGCCGCACAGAATACGGCGGCCCCCCTGCGGAAGCTGCTGCTGGCTTTTTTCGCGGCCTCCATCATCCCCCTTGCCTTTCTGGAGAACGCAAGCTCCGCCATCCAGGATATTATGACCGGAAACTTCATCTTCATGATGATTTACGGAGCTTTCCTGATGATTGTCAACCTGACTGACCCGGCCTACCTTCTCCCCATTCATGTGGAGAAAATGAACAACAAAAGATTCTCCAGGCTCCAGAAGCTGCTGTTCCTCCCCGGCCTGCCGGGCGGGGTCTTTTTCACGCTCCTGCTCAGCATCCTGACGGCGCTTGCCGTGTACCTGATGGATCGCATCATCATGGTCAATTCCAAGCTCCAGTCCCCCCAATTGCTCTTCTGCCTTACGGTGAGCGTCTGGTACGCCATCACCATGCCGGCCATGCTCCTGAAGCCGCTCTGGAAAAAACTGAAGAACAACACCCTTCTGGCATACGCCCTGGTCTGGCTCATCCTCTTCCTGGTGCTGAACGTGCTGGACGCAATCCACATGCCCGTCCCGCTTCTTCCCGGCGGCTATTTATATGAACTGCTGGATGAAAAATCACTGCCGCCCTTCAGCAAATTCTCCCTGTTCAGCCTGATGGACCTGGCGGCCGGAATAGCGATGCTGTCCCTCACCAATAAACACTGGTTTGACGTGTTCCGGAACTCTTCCTCTTCACCGCGCCGGAAACCGGAAAACGTCCTCCCGGAACAGGAATAAACTTTCAGCCGCGGTTTTACATCCCAGCACCTTATGCCTCTTTCCCCGCCACCCCGCCAGGGAATCCAGCCGGACGCCGAGCAGGCGGCGCGGCGCTTCCGCCTGCCTTTTTCCAGCCGAGCCTGGAGCGGCGCGCAGGGCAACTGGACGGGAACGGGGGCTGGCAGTTCCATTGACTTCCAGGGAAACCGCTCCTACCAGTGGGGGGACGACCCGCGGGACATCCACTGGGCCGCGTATGCCAGAACCGGGCAGCTCACCATGAAAGTCTTCCAGGCGGAGCTGTCCCCGCGGGTGGACGTGGCAGTAGACGTTTCCGAATCCATGTTCTTTCATGAAGCCCGCGCGGCACGCACGCAGGGGCTGCTTCAATTCTGCCTGCTCTCCGCCACCGCAACGGGCGCCCAGGTGCGGCTCCACGCGGTGAAAGGGCGCCGTACCGTCCCTCTGGAAAATGCGGACATCCTCTCCGGCCAATGGCTCGCCCGGCTTCAGGACCTTCCCCCGGATGAATCCATGCCCTCCGTTTCCGTCTGGCGCGCCAACGGAATGAAAATCCTCATTTCAGACCTGCTCTACCCCGGAGAACCGGACACCCTGCTGGGCGCCATGACCTCCCGGAAAGGCCTGTCCGTCATCCTGGCCCCCACGCTGCCGGAAGAAGCGGGACTCCCCGCCGCCGGGAACGTAAAACTTAAAAACTGTGAATCCGGCCTCCTGCGCCGCCAGCTCATCACCCCCTCCCTGTCCCGGAGGTATGCCCGCGCCTACGCCGCCCACTTTGAGCTGTGGGCCTCCGCCTGCCTACGCCACCAGGCCGTCTTTGCCCGCGTTCCCTGCACGGGCGCCCTGACGGAGTCCCTGGCCGGGGAAGCATTCCGGCAGGGAGCCGTGGAACTCTCCTGAACCTTCCTCCATTCCTTCTCCCCTTAAGCCATGATTCCCCATTTTACCAATACGGCTGCGTTATGGGCGCTTCTGGCCATCCCCCTCATCATTGCCGTCCACTTCCTCCAGCACCGGACAAAGGTGCAGCCCACGGCCACGCTCTTCCTGCTGGAAGCGCTGGCTCCGGAAGCCCATGAAGGAAACATCTGGGACAGGCTGCGCACTTCCCGCGCCTTCTGGATGCAAATCCTGGCCGCTCTTCTGCTCACCTGGGTTCTGGCGGCGCCCGCCTGGCCCGGCAAAGACGCCCGCCAGACCGTTGTCTTCATCCTGGACGATTCCGCGGACATGGCCCCTTTCCGTGAAGAAGCCGTGCGCGCCGTTTCCGGGGACATGGACGTCATCCGCCAGTCCGGAATCCCGGCTAACTGGGTCCTCCTGGGCAGCCGCCCTTCCAGCCGCCCGCTCTACCGCGGGACGGACTCCCGCCAGGCCCTGCACGCCCTGGACCTCTGGCAGCCGCGCGAAGGAACGCATGACCTGTCCCCGGCCCTGCGCACCGCCACGGCCATTGCCGGGCCCACGGGCATCACACGGCTGGTCACCTCCACCGGCCGCCGGGTTCCCCCCGGCCAATCCGCACGGGGCGTGGGCAGGCCGCTGGACAATGCGGGATTTGCGGGAATCACCCCGGTGGAGGACTCCGGCCCCGCCCGCTGGAGGATTGCCGTTAAAAACAACAGCTCAGCACCTCTTCAGAGTGCGGTTATCATCCACACGGAAGACGGGCGGCCGCCTGCCAAACGCCCCCTGCATCTGAACCCCGGGGCCGTCACGGAATTTGAATACAGCCTCCCCCCGGAATGCGGAAAAGCCATGCTCCGGCTTCCGCCGGACGCCTTCCCGGCGGATGATGCGCTCCTGCTGGTCCGCACCGTCCCCAAACCCGTCACCGTCGGCATGGACGTGCCGGAAAAAGCCGGAGAAACGTTCCACAACATCATGGACGGCCTTCCGGGTTTCACTCCGGCCCCGGCAGGCTCCGCGCCTTCCCTCCGCCTGCTGACGGAAAAAACGGAGGATGCCGGGAAGACCGGCAGCCCGTCCATCATGCTGGCAGCCGGCGGCAAACCCTCATCCGGCCCCGTCACGGCGGAACAGCACCCGCTGACTGACGGTCTGAACTGGAGCGGCCTGCTCGTCCCCTCCATCGGCGCCATGAGCCCGGGAGAAAAAGCCTCCGTCCTGCTCTGGCAGGGGGAGGAGCCTCTCGCCTGGGTGGAAGGGAAGCGCCTTTTCCTCAACTGGCCTTGGGAAAAATCCAATGCGGACCGCATCCCGGCTCCCCTGCTCATGATCCGCAGATTCATGCAGTCCGTGCAGGAGCAACTGCCCGGCACGCGTTACGGCAACCTTCCCGGAGGCACCCTTTTATCCGTGCCCGCGGGCGGAAAACTTATTCAGACGACGCCCGGAGGGGAACGCCGTGAATCCGTTTTCTCCGGCAGGCTTCCGGAAGAGGCCGGATATGTGGAAATCCTTTCCCCCGGCACGGAAAAAACGCCCCTGTTCCAGGGCTCCGTCTGGTTTTCCGATGCCCGGATGGGGGATTTTTCCCACTGCTCCACGTTTGACACAGGCCTTCCCCGGCCCCATGAGGAAACGCTCCGGCACATGAAACATGACCCGCTCGCCCCGCTTTGGCTGGCGCTGGCCGTCCTGGCCCTGGTCATTTCCTGGCTCCCTTCCATCCCTGACAAATCCCCGCGCCCATGATTCAATTCAACTCCCCGGAATGGTTTTTCCTGGTTCCCCTGCTGCTGGCGGCCGGATGGAAATACAAGCGCCTGCGCCTGGGCTCCCCCCTGCGGCTCCTGCTCCTGGCCTGCCTCCTGCTGGCCCTGGCGCAGCCCGTCTCCAATAAGGGCGGCAGCGGCATGGACCTGTGGGTGCTGGTGGACAAATCCAACTCCGCCGCAGGAATTCCGGCCGCCGGAGCGGAGGAAATCCAGGCCATTCTGGAACGGCACAAGCATTCCGGAGACAGCATCCGCCTGGTGGACTTCGCGCAATCCGCCGTGCTTCAGGGACATGGAGACCCCGTCTTTGCCGGAGGAACCGCAGGAACGGACATGGAACAGGCCCTGGCCTACACGATGGCCCAGATGCAGCCGGACCGGGTGAACCGCATCCTGATGCTGACGGACGGCTGGCCCACCACGCCCCTGGACCATGCGGCGGAACAGCTCATCCATTCCCGCATTCCGGTGGACTACCGACTGGCCGTCACCCGCCGGGAAGCGGACGTCCGCATAGAACAGATCAAGACCCCGGTCCGCATCCGGCCGGGGGAAGCCTTTATTCTGGAAGCCGCCCTGGCGGGACCTCCCGGCCCCTCCGTCACGGTTCCGTGGCAAATCAGTAAAAACGGAGGCCCTCCGCTGAAAGGGGAAGCCACCCTGGTTAACGGCAAGGCTACGGTAAGGCTGACAGACCGGCTCACCACTCCCGGCTGCTCCGCGTATGAAATGACCATTACCCCGCAGAACGACCCCATCCCTGAAAACAACCGCGCCGTCAACTTCATTGAAGTGACGGGAGGAAACAACATCCTGCTGGTCTCCGGCTATGACCGCGACCCCCTGGCCCCCTACCTGGAAGCGCAGGGCTTCCGCGTCCAGCGCCCCGCCAACCTGCGCCAGCTGGACGCGCGCCACCTCTCCGGCGCGGGACTGGTCATCATCAACAACCTCTCCGCCTCTGCCATACCTGCGGATTTTCTGCATGCCCTGGACTACTACGTACGGGAGCAGGGCGGCGGCCTGCTCATGTGCGGAGGCAGGCAAAGCTTCGGTTCCGGGGGTTACTTCTCCTCCCCCCTTGACGAACTGCTGCCCGTCTCCATGGAAATGAAAAAGGACAAGATGAAACTCATTACGGCCATGAGCATCGTTCTGGACCGTTCCGGCTCCATGGCCTGTTCCGTCTCCGGAGGGAAAACGAAAATGGACCTGGCCAACGCCGGAGCCTGCCAGACCATTTCCCTGCTTTCCGACCAGGACTTCATCTCCGTCCACGCCGTGGACAGCGCCCCGCACCCCATCGTCACCCTGACCAGGCTGGGGCCCAACCGCAAGCAAATGCTCTCCACCGTCTCCCGGATTGCCTCCATGGGCGGAGGCATCTTCATTGGCGAGGGACTGGAAGCGGGCTGGAAGGAACTTCAGCGCTCCGTGGCGGGAATCCGGCACCTCATTCTTTTTGCGGACGCCGACGATTCCGAGGAACCGGCCAACTACCGGAAAACCCTGAAAGAGATGGTCAAGGAAGGGAGCACCGTAAGCGTGATTGCCCTGGGAACGGAAAAAAGCGCAGATGCCGCACTGCTCAAGGAAATAGCGGAACTGGGACAGGGCCGCATCTTCTTCTGCGACCGCCCGGGGGACATCCCCAACATCTTTGCCCAGGAAACCATCAGCGTGGCGCGCGCCGCCTTCATCCGGGAACGCACGCCCCTGCACGGCACGGCAGGCTGGCTCCAGATCGCGGCGCAGCAGCCGGCGTGGCCCCCTGCCGTGGACGGCTACAACCTGTGCTACTTAAGGGACGGAGCTACGGCGGCCTGCGTGACGCAAGACGGAAACGAGGCGCCCCTCATCTCCTTCTGGAACCGGGGCGCGGGGCGGGCCGCCGCCGTCACGTTCGCCATGGGCGGCGAATACGGGCAAACCATCCAGCAATGGGAAGGCTACGGAGACCTCATCCAGACCCTGGCCCGGTGGCTCAACAGGCAGAATCCCCCGCAGGGCTATTCCGTGCGGGCGGATGCGGCGGGGGACAGGCTCCGGGTACGCCTTTACTACAGTGACGGGAACATCCCGCGGCTGGCGGAACATATGCCGGAGGTATCCATGGAATTCGCCGGAAAGGAAGGCTCCCGCACGCAAAACGGCATTTGGGAGCATCTGCAGCCGGGCGTATTCCAATGCAGCTTTCCGCTGCCGCACGGCGTCATGGCGCGGGGCGCGGTCCGCATCGGGAACAGCGTCATCCCCTTCGGCCCCGTCAGCCAGCAGGTGGACCCGGAATGGGCCATGCCGCCCGCGGCCAGGGAAGCTTTTCTGGACCTGGTAAGCCGCACCGGAGGCAGGGAACGGATGGACCTCCCCTCCATTTTCCAGGAACCGAGGCCCGGCACAAGCCTTCAACTCCGCCCCTTCCTGCTGTGGGGAGCCTGCGCCCTCCTGGTGCTGGACGCCCTGTTCACCAGAACCGGGCTGCTCCCCCGCAGGCGGCTGCCGCAGAACCTCCCGCCCACCTCCCCTACCGGAGAAAAATAGGCCTACTTGAAAATCCCCTTCAGCGCGGACTGTTCCTGAGGCGTCAGGTCGTCCGACCATACGGCATCACCCCCACGGGCAGGGCGCGTTCCCCGGCCGCCGTGTTCCAAGCCTTCCCTCTCCCCTTCCGGAGAGGGAGCCGCCGTTTCCACCCCCGCCGCCTCGCCCAGCGCGGCGCGGCTCAAATCCTCATTCACCGCCCGTCTGGAAACCGTATCAAGCTGTTCGCGCTCCTCCATGCCAAAAGCCAGCGGAGCGTCCCCGCGCCCGCGGCTCACTCCGCCGCTGCCCGGTTCAGTTCCGTCCCCTCCCCCCTGGCCGGACTTCACCACGGAGTTTTCATCCGGTGACGCCATCAAGGACATGCCGCACTGCCCGCACATGCTCCGCAGCTGCTGGGCGGCGCGTTCCAGCTGCTCCTTCAGACGGCGGGCCGTTTCCGGATCAATCTGCCGGGAAGGCAGGGAACCCTTCAAATCCTGAAGCTGGCGGCTCATGATGCCGCCCGGCTGAAGCGCGAGAGGCTCCATCCCCTTCAACGCCTCCTGGAGGGACTGCATGGCCTCCGGGCTGGACGCTCCATTCCTGCTGTCCAGCAGGGACAGCGCGGAATCCGCCTGGTACATCTGGTTGGACAATCCGGCAACGGCTGCCGCCGTCTTCCCCTTCAGGGCGTCCGCCGCTTCCAGGCCCGCATGGGAATACATTTCATTCCGGGACATCTGTTTCAACTCCTCCAACTGCTCCCGGAAAGGCTCCAGGCTCTTCCCGTCCACGCTCTCCATCTCCGCCATGCGGTCCAGGGCTTCCTCCACCTGGGCCAGGACGGGCGGCAAGTCCGGAAGCTGCTGCGCAACCTGCTGAACGGGCAGCGGCAAAAGAGCCCCGCAGGCCATCAGCGCCGCGCCTCCCGCCAGCCAGCCCAGGCACCACACGGAGCGCACCCGCAGCACACAATTCTTCTGCACGGCTCCTCCAACATTCTCCACGGAATCCCCCCACTCCTCTCCGGCGCTCAACGCCGCGTGCAGCCCCATCTGTTCATCCAGGAAAGCCGCCGCATCACGCCTGCTGAAAAAACGCCCCCGGAGCCGCATCCATCCCCACGCCGCCAGAAATAAAACCGCGGCGGAAAGGGACACTCCCGCCAGCAATCCCCAGTCCGCCCCCAGCCTGCGGCCGCCGTACCACACCATCCCCACCACCGCCCCGGCGGCAAAAAAGGGGATGCAGAGGCACTCCACCGCTATCACGGCATTCAGCAGCCACTGCATGCGGGAAATCCGCCCCTGCCATTCCTGTCGCACTGTTAAGGACATAGCCGCATCATGACTTATCCTTTGCGCCCCGGAAAGACAAAAAATACTTCTCCGCAAACGGACGAGGAAAAAGCCTCTCCCCGTATCTTCCGGCATCCCCGGCAGGAGGGGAATTTCAGCACAAGCGGGCGATATCCGCCATCAACTCCCGCACGTCTTCCTCCCGCGTGGCCCAGCTGGTGCAGAAACGCACCGTGCTGTGGGTTTCATCCTCCCGGCGCAGGTAGGCAAAGCCGTACTTCTTCCTCAACTCATCCAGAACGGAATCGGGCATCGTGACAAACTGCTGGTTCGTCCCGCTGGCAACAGGAAGCGCAAGCCCCCTGGAACGGCAGAAATCCCGCAGCATCACGGCCAGGCGGTCCGCATGGGCAGCCAGCCGGAAATAAAGGCCGTCCCGGAACAGTTCCAGAAACTGGATGCCCAGAAGCCTGCCTTTCGCAAGGCGGCCGCCCTTCTGCTTCATGATATAGCGGAAATCCTCCTTCAGGGCGTCGTGGCGCAGGACCAGGGCTTCCCCGAACAGGGCGCCGACTTTCGTGCCGCCAATGTAAAAGGCGTCGCAGAGGGAGGCAATCTCCGGCAAATCCAGATCATTATCCTTATCACACAAGCCGTAGCCCAGGCGCGCGCCGTCCATGTACAGGTACAGCCCCCGGCGGCGGCAGACTTCGGAAATCTCTTCAAGCTCCTTCCGGGAATAAATGGTTCCCAGCTCTGTCGGCTGGGAAATATAAACCATCCTGGGCTGCGGCATGTGTTCATGGGTTTCATCGTCCCAATGGGCATGCCATGCCTCCTCAATCTGCCGGGCCGTGAGCTTCCCGTCCGGGGAGGGAATGGCGGAAACCTTGTGGCCGCAAGCCTCCACGGCGCCGGATTCATGAACGTTGATATGGCCCGCATCCGCACACAGCACGCACTGATGGGGGCGCAGCGCCGCCGCAATCACCGTGAAATTGGTCTGCGTTCCGCCGATGAGGAAATGAATATCCAGGTCCGTTCTGCCGCACAAGCCGGAGATCAGCTCCCGGGCCTGTTCGCAATAGGGGTCCTCCCCGTACCCGGCCGTCTGCTCCATATTCGTCTCCGCCAGCCTGCGGAGAATATCCGCATGGGCGCCTTCGCTATAGTCACAGTTGAAAAGAATCATTGCCTTCCTGAAAAACGCGGGGACCATAGCCCCGGCGCCCTTTCATGTAAAGGAAGATGAACCGCACCCTTCCGGAATGTTCCGGTGAAAACCCTTCATTCCGGCAGTTTCACCCTTTTCAGCGTGAACTCCATGTTGGAAATATCCCCTCCGGCCTCCTGGATGCGGGAATTGGTAAAGTAAAGATAGCCGTCATGGATGCTGAACGTATCCGGCCAGCTGATGCCGTCCCCGGAAGCCAGCACCTTGATCTCCCCGCGGTCCGGAGTGACGTAAACGATGCGGCTCTTTTCCAGGTCCCCCATGTACAGATTGCCCCGGTCATCCATGATCATTCCATCCGGGAAAGGCGTCTTCATGGATGAAATCTTCCCTTCATCCACATGACGGCCAATGAGCTGGCTGGTCGGAATCCCGTACAGGGTTTTACCCGTCAGGGCATGGAAATAAAGAATGCCGTTCTTCCGGTCCAGGGCAATCCCGTCGGAATGGACTTTCCCGTCATGCCTCCTGCCGCCTATGGTGATGTGGTCCTGTTCCGCGGTCGTGTAGGGGTGACGGTCCAGCATGCGGTAATTCTCTCCGCTCTCCATATCCAGTACGATCAGGCCCGGATCATTGGAATCCGTAAAATAAATTTTGCCATGGTCGCGGTCCACGCGCAGATCATTCACATAGGACCCCGGCCTGGTGGACTCCGCCAGGGGGTACTTCCTGACAAGCTTGTCCGTGTTGAGGTCATACACGTACAGCGTGGGCACGGCGACGGTCTTGCCGATCATGGGGTTCTTCGTATCAATCACGTAAAGCCTGTCCCCGTCCGCCACCACGGACTGCACGCACACAAACACATCCCCGTCCCCGGGCGCGCCTTTTCCCCATCGGTTGGTCTTTTCATCCGGATAAGGAGTGTAACCGCCGTCTTTGCCCACCTCCGCCACCGAGCACGGAATATGCTCCCGCCAGCGGGGAAAATTGACAAAAATCCGGCCCTTGTCCGTCACCGTCACCCCGGTCACCTGCGCCCCCTTGAACGAGGCGACATCCTCAATCTTCGCCTCCGCATCACCGGATGCAGCGAAAGCGCCTGTAAGAAATAAAACAAGGGCGGCGGAAAAGACAAAACATTTAACGGGGAACATGGGATGAAAGCTTCCTATGGACTACCAGACAAATCCGGCGCTCCCCGCGTTCATTCCACCCCCTGCAAAACCACCCGCCACCATGCCGTTTCAACCTTCCGGAATCCACACAATTAAAAAAGCAACATACTCTGCCCCAAGAAACCAGTAAGGCCCTGCAAGCAGTTAACTTGCAGGGCCTTGTTTGGTGCGCCCGAAAGGACTCGAACCTTCACGGGGGAACCCCCACTAGAACCTGAATCTAGCGCGTCTACCAATTCCGCCACGAGCGCACATGGTTTGGTAAGAACGGGGCTTATTATGCACGGCGGCGGCGGATTGGCAACTATTTTCCTGCACATGGAAAAAAATATTTTTCCGGGCCTCCGCCTCCGTGCCGCTCCGCACGGCATGGAAACGATATAAGGGCTTCTCAAATCCTCCGGTATGCAGTAGTCTCACTCCGGAATCAGAGGCACCACCATTTCAGGCTTGTGAATGAGACGAGGGAAAAACCGCTATTGAACCGTTTTGAGGTCATGGAAATGGGGTTCGGCCTGTGTACGCTGGCTGCCCTGATGTGGCTGCTGTGGTGGAACGGCTTCGGCGAGATTCATGAGGACCAGCTTTCCCTGCGTTATTTCCGGGAAATCCTGTCCCTGCTGGTGCTCGGCCAGCTTACCGGGGTTCTCGGCATCCTGCGGGAGAAGTGGCTTTCCAGGTCCATCCGGAACCCGCGGTGGATGGAACTGGGGCTGGGCATCATCATTCTGGTGATGCTGGCCGGGAATTTTTTCAATTCCACTTTTATTTCCAGAATAGAGCTCCAGAACATTTTCCGCGTCCTCTGCCTCTGTTACGGAGCGGCCCCCCTGCTGAACCTGAAGGAGTATTTTTTCCGCGTGGCCCGCAGGAACCGGGGGTTTCACATGCCCCGCATCCGCCCGGCCCTGCTTTTCCTGCTTACCCTGGTGGTCTTCATCACGCTGGGAGGCACCCTGCTCATGTCTCCGGGAGCCACCAAGGATGGCATCGTGCTTTCTCCAACGGACGCCTATTTCATCAGCACCAGCGCCGTATGCGTCACAGGGCTGGTGCCCCTGAACGTCCATGAGCATTTCACCAATTACGGGCAGACCATCCTGCTGGTGCTTTTCCAGGTGGGCGCCTTCGGCATCATGACGTTCACCTATTTCGTCTCCCTGATGGTGGGCCAGGGCCTGAGCCTGCGTTCCAAGGTCACCATCAGCAACCTGCTGGACGAGGAAGGCATCGCCCAGGTGGACCGGTTCATTAAAAACATCATCGCCGTCACGTTCGGGGTGGAGGCGCTGGGGGCCATCGCCCTTTATTTCTCCTGGAGAAACGTGCCCGGGCTGGAGGGGGACACCCTCTGGTGGTATGCCGTGTTCCATTCCGTTTCCGGCTTCTGCAATGCAGGGTTCAGCCTGTTTGCAGACAACCTGGCTACGCCGGACGTAGCCTATAACATGGGAGGCCAGATTACCATCATGGTCATGGTGCTCTGCGGAAGCCTGGGCTTTGCCATGTACCTGGAAATCGTCCGCAGGGCGCGGGTGGCCCTGGGCTGGGACAACCGGAACACCATCAGCCGCCACTGGTCCACGTACAGCTGGCTGGTCGTGCGCATGACGGCGGCGCTGGTGCTGGGCGGAGGGCTGATCCTGTTCCTGACCAAGATGATTGACGGCAGCCTGTTCACTTCAGCCGATCCCTGGTACTGGATTCTGTGGGAGAGCCTGTTCAATGCCACGGCCCGCACCGCCGGCTTCAATATTTCAGACATGGCGCTTAACAGCATCCCGTATGCGCTGTTTCTGGCGGCGCTCATGTTCATCGGCGGCAATCCCGGTTCTACTACGGGCGGCGTCCACACCACCACGTTCGCCGTTTCCTGCGGGGAGGTGGCGCGCATTTTGCAGGGCAAGCAGGACGTGGTGATGAACAAGCGGAGAATTGCCCGCAGCGTGGTGGAACGCGCCGTCATCACCGTCATCCTGGCCGGGGCCTGGGTGGGGATGATCACCACGGTCATGTGCTTTGCGGAGCCGGCTCTTAGCCTGGAACGCCTGTTTTTTGAGGTGGTGAGCTCCTTTGCCACGGTGGGGTTCTCCTGGAACGTCACGCCGGAACTCAGTGATGCAGGCAAATGGATCATCGTGTTCAACATGATTGTGGGCCGCGTGGGAATGGTGGCCTTTGTTCTGGCTTTCATGAAACAGCCCACCAAGTCCCCGCTCCGGTATCCGGAAACCCGGCTGCCCCTCAGTTGAACTGCGTTTCCTTCTGCCGTTTTTCATGACATACATGGAAAACAAACGCATTTCTTTCTTGCATGAATCCGGTTTGCGTCAAGAATGCCGGACCTTTAGCGCCTGCTCCCGGCAGATCAAGACCGCAGCGCGCCCTTGTTATGAATAATCCTTCCTCTATTTCCTATCAAAAGATATGGCTGATGTCCTATCCCCTCATGATCAGCCTGATCATTGAGCACATGATCGGCCTGACGGATGCCGTTTTCCTGGGGCGCGTGGGGGACGTGGCACTGGGCGCGTGCGCCCTGGGCGGCGTGTATTACATGGCCATGTTCATGCTGGCCTTCGGCTTCGGCTTCGGGGCGCAGATCATCATCGCGCGCCGCAACGGAGAGCGTCGGTACAACCGCATCGGGCCCACCATGGTACAGGGCTGTTACTTCATGCTGGCCCTGGCAGTGGCCCTTTTTACCGCCTCCCAGTATTTTTCCCCCATCATCCTGCGGGACATCATTGAATCCCCCCAGGTGTACGGTGCCACGGTGGATTATATCCACTGGCGCACCTACGGCGTCTTCTTCTCCTTCCTCTGCGTGATGTTCCGCGCGTATTACGTGGGGATTACCCAGACCAAGATTCTCACGGTCAATTCCATCGTGATGCTCCTGAGCAACGTGGTGCTGAATTACTGCCTCATCTTTGGCAAAGGCGGCTTTCCCGTCATGGGCATTGCCGGGGCGGCCATCGCCTCCAGCGTGTCGGAGGCCGTTTCCCTCCTCTTCTTCATCCTTTACACGGGCGCCAAGGCGGATAAGAGAAAGTACGGCTTCCGCAGGGCGTTTACATTCCGCCCCCATTTACTGAAAGGCATGCTGTCCATTTCCGGATGGACCATGGTACAGTCCTTCATTTCCGTCTCCGTCTGGTTCATCTTTTTCCTGGCGATCGAACACCTGGGGGAACGCCCCCTGGCCGTCACCAACATCGTACGCAACATTTCCGCCATGCTCATCATGGTGATCAGCGGCTTCGCCACCACGGCGGGAGCCCTCGTCAGCAACCAGATCGGCGCCGGGGAACAGCGCTACGTGTTCCGGACCTGCGGCATGACGGTCAACCTGACATACGCCATCCTGGTTCCCCTGCTTATCGTCCTGTGCCTGTTTCCGGAGCCCGTCCTCAGGGTTTTCACGGATAACCCGTCCCTGATCGCCGCCAGCGTCAATTCCGTGTACGTGATGGCCACTTCCACCCTGGTCATCGCTCCGGCGTTCATCCTGTTCAATGCCGTATCCGGCACGGGCAATACGAAGGCGGGCTTTATCATGGAGATGATGTCCCTGGCCGTTTACACCGCCGCCGTTTATTTCATCGTCATCAGGCTCAAGCCGGATGTGGCCCTCTGCTGGTTCTCCGAGCACGTTTACGGCCTCTCCCTGATCATCCTGGCATGGTGGTACCTCAAGAGCGGAAAATGGCGCGGTAAAAAGGTTTAAGAGAGAATAAGCCGGGAGCCGTCCGGAATACTTCACCCTGCCGGCAGGCGGAATACGGGAAGCCCTGCCCTTCCCAAACGCCGTGCGGACAGGCCCGCCGTAATGGGACAACCCCATTCCGGGGCAACGGCCTCCGCGTTTCCGGCATTTTCAGGGGCATAAAAAAGCCCCGCGGCAAAAGCCGCAGGGCAAAAACGGAACAGGAAGGAATTATTCCTCGCCGGATTCTTCTTCGGAATCACGTTCTTCCTCCGGGGAGGAAGCTTTTTCCTGCTGCTGGGGGGCGCCCTTCTGGGACTGCTTGCGGCGGGATTCCTCCATCATGAAGAATTCCGCGCAGCGGAAGGCGCGGCGGGCGGCTTCACGCGCCGTCTGGTCATCCATCAGGGCAAGCCCTTCTTCAGACACTTCCGCCAGGAACATCTTCCAGGCCCGGGCGGCCACTTTCTTGCCGTCCAGATGCTTGAAGGAAGCGGATTCCTGCATGGGCTGGCGGTCTTCGGAGCCGTTGCCCTTTTTATTGCGGCGGCGGCGCTTGCGCTTGTTGAAGGTGCCTTCAGACGCTCCGCCCACGGTTTCCGGCTGGGCAAAGGTGTCTCCGCCGTGCTGTTCATGGCGTTCCTGCTGTTCAGGGCTGCGGTTGGGGCGGAATGATTCACGCTTGACCTTGACCGGAGCGGCAGCCTGCGGCTTCTGGGAAGCCTCGGGAGCGGGGGTCTTTTCAACGGGGCCGGCGGGAGCCGGGGTCACGGAAGGAGCAGCCGTTTCAGCGGCGGGAGCCTTCTTGTCAACCGCCTTTTTGGCGGTTTTCACGGTCTTTGCCTTGGCCGCGGTTTTCGTGGCGGACTTGACCGTTTTGATTTTGGTTTTGGGTGCTTCTACGGAAGCGGCGTCAGCAGCGGGCTTCTTTTCAGCCGCGGCGGCCTTCTTGGTCGTAGACGCCGTTTTTTTGGCAGCCGTCTTGCGTGCAGCCGTTTTCTTGGCTGCGGACGCTTCCGGAGCACCTGTTTCTAATGGTTTTTTTGCCATAAAATTTCAAGTGAAAGAAAGGATTATGAATCAATTCCGGAGATTGTCGAGATTTATCACGGAGCCTCATCCGGAAGGGCAGGCAAATCTTTCAAAAGCGCCTTGTACCTTCCCGAATCAAAGGGACGGCCTCCCACCACCATTTCATTAATGGTGATTGCCAGGGCCTGCGCCATCAGCTCCAGGGCGTCCTGCTCCTCCAGTTTTTCCTGCCCCGTCAGGCGTTCCAGGCATGCCTTGACGTAAGCGGTGTCCGGAGCCTCCAGCTGCTCCCGCACGGCGGGGACCAGCGTCTCAATCATTTCATCAGGTATTTCCATAAAACCTTGTCTGCTGTTTTTACATGGCGCCCATGCGGCTGCGGATGACAGCCTGCAATTCCGTTTCAAATTCCCGGAGTTCCTCCGCCGTGGGCTCCCCAAGCGTAGCGTCCCAGTTAATGCGGCCCGTGCGGTCAATGTCCCAGACGCCCTGCGCCCCGTTCCTGAACAGAACCTTGCCGGCCATCAGGGCATGGGGGGGCGTCACCTCGTCCACGGTTACCTGGGTTTTGCCCAGCAGGGAGGCCGGGGGAGCCATGGCTCCGGGGGCGTCTTGCGGCTGCTCGGCCTGGGGTTCCGGTTCCGGCTGCCTGATTTGAATGTCCAGGTCCTGAAGCAGGAATCTGGTATCCATGAACGTCAGCTTGATGCCCAGGTCCTCATGCAGTTTTTTCTGGATGGCGTTTAAATCCAGCCCTTCTTCCGCCCAGTCCCGGATGGACCGGACCTGCTCCGGAGATAATTGATCAGGGGTAATCATGATATGTATTTGAGTTAGGATGATGCCTTTTTGTTCGCGGCCAGCCATGCATTCCAGCACGGGATGAACGCGGGGGAGAAGTCCTGCGGGCGGCGTTCCACCCATGCCTGTATTTGCTCCGGCGTAAACCACTGCACGCTGTCCACTTCCGCCGCGGGAAAACGGACCTTCCCGGAATAGCTTCCCTCATACAGGGCGATGAATTCCCAGCCGTTGCTTTCACTCGCGTCAAAGTCCGCGATTTTCCGCAGTTCGCAGCCGGAGACGCCCAGTTCCTCCTTCAGCTCCCGCACGGCGGCTTCCTCATAGCTTTCCCCGGCATCCAGATGCCCGGCTGCGGAAGAATCCCACTTGCCCGGCTGCCTGTCCTTCCACATGGACCTTTTCTGAAGCAGCACGGCTCCATGCTTGTTTACCAGGAACATGTGCACGGCACGGTGGAGAAGGTTCCCTTCATGGATTTCCCGGCGCGTTCCCTGCCCGGTCATCTGGTTGAGCCCGTCCACCACGTCAAACAATTCATCACCGCTCTGCGCCACATCCCTGAGGGGGTTGGCGTCATAGGCCCGCGCCAGCTGCACCCACTGGGACAAATTCAGTTCCTCCGCCCTGGCGGAGGGGGAGAGCCCCAGGGTTGAAGCCACTTCCTCCCAGGGAGGGGAGGGAGGAAGCTGTTTTTTCAACTGCTTGCGCCGCTGGGAAAAAGCCTTGCGCATCAGCTCGTCCATCAGCCGGTCGTCATACGGCGGCAGATCGCGGACGGGGCGCGGCGTGAGCAGCATCACCGTGGAGTCAATCCTGGGGCGGGGATGGAACGCTTCCGGGGGAATGGTCTTGAGGGCGCGGGGAATCCAGTTTTTCTGGATGCGGAGGGACAGCAGCCCGAAGGCGTCATCATCCGGGGTCGCCAGGATGCGGTCAATGAACTCCTTCTGGAGCATCACCACGGCACGTTCCACCGCGCTGGGACGGGACAGGAAATTCTGAAGAATGGCGCCGCCCGCGGAATAGGGGAGATTGCCCAGGAATTTGACGGGAGCCTCCGCAAACAGGCCCCGGGGGTCCCAGGTGGCGCCGTCCGCATGGTGGACTTCCACATGGGGGTCTCCGGCCCAGCGCTCTTTCTGGTATTCCGCCAGGCGGGAGTCGAATTCCACCAGAATCAACTTGCGGCAGAGGGGCGCGGCGTGCTCCGTCAGGGCGCCCGTTCCGGGCCCCACTTCCACCACGCAGTCCTGCGGCTGAATCTCAAGCTGGTCCACAATCCAGCGAGCCACATTTTCATCCGTCAGAAAATTCTGGCCCAGGGATTTGCTGGGGCGCACTTCGTGATCTTCCAGAACATTCCTGATCTCGGATGGTTTCATGGGCCGATGTTCTCAAAAATGCACATCCGGAGCCAGTAAAAAGCGGGGCAGTTTCCGGCATCGGAACGGATGCGCCCCGTGCGCCGTTCTGCCGGAAGGGGCTAATCAATGCGAAGCTCCGTTCCATGGTCCCCGCGGCCTCCATCTGCCCGGCGGCAGACATATCCCAAATTGACAAAAAGGGGAAAACATGTCACTTTTACAGGCGTCTGGAACAGTGACACCGCCTGCCGTGAACCGGAAGCTTCCGCAGGCTCTGGAATGTACGGACGCCCTTGCCGGTGAAAAGGTTGAACCGGCCCAACAGCAATTTGATAAGATCATGAAAGTACTTGTAACCGGCGGCGCCGGATATATTGGTTCCCACACAGTGCGCCAGCTCGTCAAAATCGGCGCTGACGTGACGGTGCTGGACAACATGGTGTACGGCCACATCGGGGCCCTTGTGGACCCGGAAGTGAAACTGGTCAAGGGAGACCTGGGAGACGCCTCCGTCGTGTATCCGCTCCTGATGCAGGGCAGCTTTGACGCCGTGATCCACTTTGCCGCCTTCATCAACGTGGGTGAATCCGTCCAGAATCCCCTGAAGTACTACATGAACAACATCGCCCGGCCCCTCGTCCTTCTGGGCGCCATGCAGGCCGCGGGCGTCAAGCGCTTCGTCTTCTCCTCCACCTGCGCCACCTACGGCGTTCCCACCCAGATTCCGATTCCGGAAACGGAAAAGCAGGATCCCATCAACCCTTACGGCAGCTCCAAGTACATGCTGGAAAAAGTCTGCCAGGACTGCGACCGCGCCTGGGGGCTGAAGAGCGTTTTCCTGCGTTATTTCAACGCTTCCGGCTGTAGTGAGGACGGCCTCATCGGTGAAGACCATGATCCGGAAACCCATCTTATCCCCAACATCCTGCTCACGCTGACCGGGGAAAAGGAATACATTGAAGTCTTCGGCACGGATTACGACACGCCGGACGGCACCTGCATCCGCGACTATATCCACGTTAATGACCTGGCGGACGCCCACCTGAGAGCAGTGGACTACCTGATGAAAGGCGGCTCCACGGAATGCTTCAACCTGGGAACCGGCCTGGGGCTTTCCGTCCGGGAAATCCTGGAAACGGCAGAAAAAGTCACCGGGAAGAAAATCCCCGTCCGTTACGGCCCCCGCCGTGAAGGCGATCCGCCCCGCCTGATCGCCAATCCGAAGAAGGCGAAGGAAATCCTCGGCTGGGAAGCCCAGTGCAAAGATGCCGGAGCCATTGTGGAGACCGCCTGGAAATGGATGACCGGTCCGCGCAAGGGCCATTATTGATTCCTGCTCCATAAGGAGAACCGTTCTTTTCCCGCCCTGCCATGAAATTCATGGCAGGGCGTTTTTTCTACCGTCAAACGCCGCTGATACGGAGCTTCCGGAAACGCCCAATTCCCGCCTGAAGACCACAGCGGCGGACATAAATTACTTATCATGAATTATTCCTCAATCTACATCTGGTCATCATGCAGGCCATGGAAACAATAAAATCTTTGCACTCGTCCCAACCGGAAAAAACGCTATACTATGGCCAGGAACCTCCTATTACTGCATGAGCCTGCACATTGAAAGTACAGAAGAAGCCCTTACGGAACTGAAGAAGCAGCGCGTCAAGACGCTGGCCGCCGCCTTCT
>OGXN01000190.1_pt1 | contig 87405 bp, 69 predicted proteins | sample 1576281 | NCBI WGS metagenome assembly OGXN01 (sample SAMEA3541494, study PRJEB24748) | human gut metagenome | biome: human gut; feature: human-associated habitat; material: faeces | place: China | collected 2012
CAATCGAACCCGGAGATAGCTGGTTCTCCTCGAAATAGCTTTAGGGCTAGCCTCGATACAGATTTGCGGAGGTAGAGCACTGAATTTCCTAGGGGGCGTCAAAGCCTACCGAAGAATATCAAACTCCGAATGCCACAGAGATGATGACCGGGAGTCAGACGGCACGAGATAAGTTGGGTCGTCGAAAGGGAAAGAGCCCAGACCTGCAGCTAAGGTCCCAAAGTGCGTGTTAAGTGGAAAAGGATGTGGGATTTCAAAGACAACTAGGATGTTGGCTCAGAAGCAGCCACACATTCAAAGAGTGCGTAATAGCTCACTAGTCGAGAGGTCCTGCGCCGAAAATGTCCGGGGCTGAAACACGTCACCGAAGCTCAGGAATGACGTAAGTCATTGGTAGAGGAGCATTCTTAAAGGAGCGAAGCAGTACCGGTAAGGAGCTGTGGACTTTTAAGAAGAGAGAATGCCGGAATGAGTAGCGAGATGGAGGTGGGAATCCTCCAGGCCGAATATCCAAGGTTTCCAGGGTAAAGCTGATCTGCCCTGGGTAAGTCGGGGCCTAAGGCGAGGCTTAAGTGCGTAGCCGATGGACAACAGGTCCAGATTCCTGTACCGCATGGTATCAGAACTGTGGGGACGCAGAAGGACAGCACATCCGGGGAATAGAGCCCCGGGCAAGCAGGGTAGGAGTGGGACTGGCAAATCCGTTTCATGATCCGAATCTGTGACGCGGACCGAACATAAGTAGGGAAGTGTGCGATTCCGGCTGCCGAGAAAAGCCGCTATTGTGTACCATGTGCCCGTACCGTAAACCGACACAGGTGGATGAGGAGAGAATCCTAAGGCCGGCGGGAGAAGCATTGTTAAGGAACTCGGCAAAATGACCCCGTAACTTCGGGAGAAGGGGTGCCTCTGAAAGGAGGCCGCAGAGAATAGGCTCAAGCAACTGTTTAGCAAAAACACAGGTCTATGCGAAACCGAAAGGTGAGGTATATGGGCTGACGCCTGCCCGGTGCTGGAAGGTTAAGAGGAGAGGTTAGCGCAAGCGAAGCTTTGAATTTAAGCCCCAGTAAACGGCGGCCGTAACTATAACGGTCCTAAGGTAGCGAAATTCCTTGTCGGGTAAGTTCCGACCCGCACGAAAGGCGTAATGATTTGAGCGCTGTCTCGACAATGCACCCGGTGAAATTGAAGTACCAGTGAAGATGCTGGTTACCTGCGCCAGGACGGAAAGACCCCATGGAGCTTTACTCCAGCTTGATACTGGGATTCGATGCTGTATGTACAGGATAGGTGGGAGACTGAGAAGTGATTACGCCAGTAATCATGGAGTCACTGTTGGGATACCACTCTTGCAGCATTGGGTTTCTAACCTGCGCCCGTGACCCGGGCGGGGGACAATGTCTGGCGGGGAGTTTGACTGGGGCGGTCGCCTCCGAAAGGGTATCGGAGGCGCTCAAAGGTTCCCTCAGGATGGTTGGAAACCATCCGAAGAGTGCAAAGGCAGAAGGGAGCTTGACTGTGACACCGACGGGTGGAGCAGGTACGAAAGTAGGACTTAGTGATCCGGTGGTATTAAGTGGGAATGCCATCGCTCAACGGATAAAAGCTACCCTGGGGATAACAGGCTTATCACTCCCAAGAGTTCACATCGACGGAGTGGTTTGGCACCTCGATGTCGGCTCATCGCATCCTGGGGCTGAAGTAGGTCCCAAGGGTTGGGCTGTTCGCCCATTAAAGCGGTACGCGAGCTGGGTTCAGAACGTCGTGAGACAGTTCGGTCCCTATCCGGCGCAGGCGGAGGAAATTTGATAGGAGCTGTCCTTAGTACGAGAGGACCGGGATGGACGGACCGCTGGTGTATCTGTTGGCTACCAAAGCCATGGCAGAGTAGCCAAGTCCGGCAGGGATAAACGCTGAAGGCATCTAAGCGTGAAGCCCCCCTCAAGATGAGATATCCCAATAAGTAAGACCCCTTAGAGAGTATGAGGTAGATAGGCTGGAGGTGGAAGTGCAGTAATGTATGTAGCTGACCAGTACTAATCGGTCGAGGGCTTATCCTGAAGGTATGGGAAGTAAGTTTTGGAGAAAGAGATTAAATTCAATGTTCGGTTTTGAGGGTATGGGTTCGTATAAGTGATTAAAGAGAAGTGGTAAGAAGTAATCCTCGATAGCTCAATGGTAGAGCACTCGGCTGTTAACCGAGTTGTTGTAGGTTCGAGCCCTACTCGGGGAGTTAGCTGTGAAGGCTGAGTCCTGAGGAGTGAGAGAGCGCTGGGAGAAGCGTGGAGCCAGGGGAAGGAACCTGGAAAAGAAAAGAGGCTCCGTGGTCAAGCGGTTAAGACATCGCCCTTTCACGGCGGTAACACGGGTTCGATTCCCGTCGGAGTCATTTTTAGATTGTGTTCTGCATATAATATAATAAACAAGGCGCAGTAGCCAAGTGGTAAGGCAATGGTCTGCAACACCAGTATCCACCGGTTCAAATCCGGTCTGCGCCTCTTTAAAAACCCCGAAAAACATTAATTTTTCGGGGTTTTTTTGATCTACATAGAAAAGAAAATCGAACAAAAGAATAAGTTTTTACCACAACATTATAATCGTCACCTGATATTTTTGCTACAGCTTTTATCTCCTGATGGCTTTTTGTATTTCGGAGAAGACGAGTGGCAAATATATCTTTAAAACAGTCAATCGATCTTTACAGATAAAAGATATTCTTTTGGAGACATAGAAACATATTGATTGAAACGCTTTGAAAAATATTGCGGTGTATCAAACTTCAGGATTGTTGAAATTTCTGTTATAGAATAATTTTCTTCCCGAATCAGGCGTTTTGCTTCCTCAATTTTTATAAATGTATAGTAGTCTATAATACTTCGGTTATAAACCTTTTTAAATGCTGTAGACAAATGGGTTTTGCCATAATGAAGCTGTTCGCTGATTTGTGAAACAGTAATTTTGTCAAATAAATGATCTTCCAGTAATTTTTTGATTTGAGCAGCAATATGATTATCAAATTTTGATTTTGAAGTAAAAAGCTGATTATTGATTTTTGTTTGCTGCTCATGTCTCAATAACAGGATCAGGAATTGTTCCAGATTTAATCGGACTAATTGCTGAGCTCCGATTATGGAATCCTCTTTGGGTATCAGTTCACGTAACTTAGGATCAGGCATGGGAAGTATAAATGCAGATTTACCTTCTGCTATTATTTGTGAAATCAGCCCTTTAAGGCGGTCTGGTATTTTTATTACCTTATCGTCAAAATAACGCATAGCGGAAGAATTTGTATCAAAAGAAATGATAAATACATTAGCCGCGTGTTTTCCATCCGAACAAATATTATGATATAAATTTGGGCGTAAGAATACCAGTTCCCCCTGTTCCAGCATAAATTCGTGTTCGCCGCTGGTTATGCACATATGCCCCTTGTCTGAATATATAATTTCCCAGAAGTCATGGCTTTCCCCATGAAATTTATAATCTTTTCCATATTCAAAATAATGTATCGTTATAATCTTCGCTATGTTTATTACATTGGCAATTTCATGTTTGATATAGATTGTGTTTTGCATTTCTGTTCTCTCTTTTATTTTAATTATGAACAAAAGTATAAATCCGGCGTACAATAATCTCTTATCATCCCGTATTTTCTATTATAAGATAGTGCTGTAAAAAGCTCAACCGGAAGGAGGATACTTGTATTGAAAAAGATATATAATGTGGCAATAATAGGATGCGGAGGTATGGGGGAGGCACATATCCAGGAAAATTACTATAAAGATAATATCCGATTTACGTACGCATGTGACTGTGATCTAGAGCGGGCGGCCATGTTTCAAAGAAAGTATGGTGTTGATTATATCACCAGTGATTATAAGGAGTGCATATCAGATGACAATGTGGACATTGTCATTATTGCTACCAGACCTAAAAGCCATCTCGACATACTGCGTGCCTGTATTCAATATCATAAGCATGTACTTTGTGAAAAACCAATCTGTGACACTTTAGAAGCTGGCAGCACTTTTTTAAGGCTTGTGAAAGAACATCCGGAGATCAAGGTTTTAGTTGGGCATATCCTGCGTCATAACAAGACATATCAGCGGGCAGCAGAGATGATTCAGGCAGGGGCGATAGGAAAGCCCGTCATATTCCGAATGGTGCAAAATCATCACACAATGAATTGGGAACGCTATCTGTCAATGCTCCAAGAGGTATCTCCATTATTAGACTGCGGCGTTCATTATGCAGATATTATACAATGGTTTACCGGCGCAAAGGTAATAGATATACAAGCCACAGGCGTGCGCAGTGAAAAAGATGTTCCCGCCGGCAATTACAATTATGGGCTTGTAACCATGCGTATGTCGGACGGATCCGTGGGGTACTATGAAGCTGGCTACAGCAATACATTGTCTGCCCAAAATGTAAAGGAATTTGCAGGACCCAAGGGAAGGATACGTATCATATTCGCCAAAGACCGGCAGGAACATCAGGAGGAAGGAGATTTAATTGAATTTTACCGGTATCCCGAAAAAGAGTATGAGATGATAAACATACGGTGCAGTCGGAAACCAACAGGTGAACAATTTGAGTACCTGTTACAGATGATTGAAAATAACCTTCCCCCGGTTCCAAGCATGGAAGAAGTAAAAGAAGCCTTTGATATAATGATACAGGCAGATACTATGATAAAACAAAATTTGTAATTATGTAGGACTGAACAATGTTTATAAGGCAGGAAGATCTTCAGATGGTGGAAAAGGAATTACAAAATTCACTTTCTGCAGATAACCTGTTCCCCAGTCGCATAAGTCCTTTAAGATTGGCTGTATTGTTTTACCTATATCTGTCAACGAATATTCAACTTTGGGAGGTGTTTCCGGATAAACAGTACGCAGGATAATTTGCTGCTCTTCTAATTGCCGGAGTTGCTGGCTCAATGTTTTAGTGGTAATTGTACCTAATAATCTTTGCAGTTCATTGAATCGGACGGGCCCCTTGGAAAGTTGCCACAGGATCCGGAGAGTCCATTTCCCGCTTAATATATTTAAGCCCACATCCATGGGACATTGTTCAGGAACTTCCATTGATTTTGCCATTTTGAGACCTCCTGTGCTCGAAGTATCAAAAACGATACTACGTATCAAAATAGTGCGTTCTTGCGCCTTTTTATTGGGGATGTTACCCTGATTATAGCAGAAAACCTGCTGGAAAGGAATGATTAAACTATGGTTATTGACAGTCATGAGCATATGATGCTCCCTACAGAAATGCAGCTGCAGATGATGGATAAAGCCGGAATTGATAAAACAATATTATTCTGCACGGCACCGCATCCGGAAAAAGCATCTTCACTAAATGAGATTGAAACGGAAATGGCTGCACTTTATAAAGTTTTATCCGGATCCAATAATAAAGAAGCAGATCTGATGCGGCAACAGAAGAATATATGTGAGCTTATCTCAGTTGTAAGGAAATATCCGGATCGCTTTTGTGGATTCGGATCTGTGCCATTAGGAATGTCTTTCAATGAAACGCAGGACTGGATAACGGACTATGTTATATCCAATTCTCTGCTGGGTATTGGAGAGTTCACACCGGGAAATGAACAGCAGATTTTACAATTAGATACCGTATTTCAAGCCGTTGAAGCTACCAAAATCTGCCCTGTGTGGGTACATACATTTTCACCTGTTACAATGGAAGGAATAAGATTGTTGATGGAACTGTGTGTACGATATCCCAGAATCCCTGTTATTTTCGGACATTTAGGCGGGACGAACTGGATTGAGGTAATCAAATTCGCAAAGGAGCATGAGAACATATATTTAGACCTTTCAGCTGCATTTGCGTCTATAGCAACTAAAATGGCATTAATTGAGCTGCCTCAAAGATGTCTGTTTAGCTCTGACGCGCCTTATGGAGAACCTTATCTATATCGGGAATTGATTGATTTTGTCAGCCCGTCAAAGGAAATTGCAAGTATGGTTTTGGGGGAGAATATCAGGAAACTTTTGAATATATGAACTGCGTCTCGTCAGGCTCTTTGTTATACTGGAAAGCTACAACGGGACCGGTATTGAAGGCGTCGGCGGATCTTGCGATCCGTCCGGAAAATAAAGGAAAGACCATTGTTGTACTGCTACCGGATTCCAGTGACAGGTACTTGTCAACACAGTTTTTCATTAAAAATTAGGCCAGAGGGTACTGTGGCCGTTGGAATGGCATAGGATTACAAAACAGATGTTGATGGTTCGAATTCATTCAGCATCCGCCCCTACAGAAAATCCCGGATAAGCATCCCCATAAACAGCTGCATCTTTACATTAAGAGATGACAGACTGATATGGAGGATACTTTCTATTTTATGAATGTTATAAGTTACCGAATTCCGATGGATATATAATTTCTCAGCGGTAACCTTAGCATTACAGTCTGTTTCCAGGTAACACTGAAGAAAAGCATAAAGGCTGGTGCCATGCTCCTGATCATAGTTGATAAGAGGCAGGATCGTCTTCTCATAATAATCTTCCAGAATATCCGGATCCTCAATAGCCAGCAGCAGCTTATACAGTCCCAGTTCAGAATAATAATGAAGACTCCGATCCACCTTCCCATGAGCCTGCAGCTTCTGCAGGGAGGAAGCCTGATGATAACTCTTATAAAGACAGCGGATACTCCGCGTATTCTTCCCCACCCCATAAGAAAGAACTTCCTCCGGTTTCAGGATTTTACCTAGATACTGCATGGCTGATTCAACAATGGCATGCGTCTCCGTCTCAGAATAATCAGCCAGAACAAGAAGCAGACGCCCCTCATGTGTAAAAATCATGAATTTCTCATAATAATGCATCAAGAATGCTTTCAAAAGATTATTGATTTCATTCAGACGCTCCGTAGGCCCATCCTTTTTTCCTTCCACCTGAATAAAAACGACACTATAAGCCCACTCCGCCTGAAATCCTCTTCGCGTCAGAGAAACCACATACATCTCCTCCTGCTTCGGAAAAAAGATCGCATTCAGAAAAGCCGCCGCCGTCTCCTGATCATACTGATCCGATTTCGTAATCATATAAGAAAACTGCCGTATAATTTCAGATAAATGAATACGCCATGGAACCGTAAATATAGGAAAACAATGCTCATTCCCAAATAAAATAATATCCTCGTCCACAGCCTGTATATAAGGCCCGATATTAATAATAAGCCCTGCCGCATGGTGCCCATATGTACTTTTTACCAAATCCATAAGCGTGGATCCCTGAAACAGCCCAATCCCCGTCGTAAATACCAATTCACCCCCATCAAGAAAAGAAGAAGCCTCCTTATTTTCCACCATATGGACCCAGCTTACCATCTGATTCAGCCCTTCGCCTCCGGCAATCAGCCTGAGATCCATCCTCTGTCCCTGCGCATACAGCTTATTCAATATAACGGCCATAAACAACCTCCTTCTTTCCCCATGCAAAAAAACAGCGCATACAAAAGAATGCTCCTTTGCACACACTGTTCCACTAAGTTATCAAGCAGTATACCACACTCCGCCCCAAACATCAACGACAAGCTTTAGGAGGATGTTAAGCTTTCAGGAGAGACGATACCATTGTGCATTTGAACAAAAAAATTTGTGCAGCTAAAAATTGATTCTTTCTGAAAAAGAAATATACTAAATCCATCGACATGACAAGGGAGTCAGCTTCCCGGACCCATGTCATTTTTTATTTGTCGGAAAAGCGGAGGTACTTATGAGCGAACAAAAAGGAATGGTAATGGAACAGGAGTACAGTGTACCGGAAATCCGTGTCAGGGATATGAGCGTATCCTTTCAGGATAACAAAGGAAACGAAGTGAAGGCACTTACCCATGTGAATCTTGACATCAATAAGAGCGAATTTGTATCACTGGTAGGTCCTTCGGGGTGCGGGAAGACAACACTGCTCAGGACGATTGCGGATTTACAGGAGCCGACAGACGGTACGGTGCGCATTGATGGTATGACGCCAAAGGAAATACGCATGCAGCAGAAGTTCGGAATTGTATTCCAGAGCCCGGTACTCTTCGAATGGAGAACGGTCCGGGAAAATGTGGAGCTTCCTCTGGAAATCAAAAAATTCAGCAAAGAAAAGAGACGGGAAGAGGCCGATAAAATGCTGGAGATGGTCGGGCTGAAGGACTTCGCAAATCATTTTCCGGGTCAGCTGAGCGGAGGAATGCAGCAGCGTGTGAACATCGCAAGGGCGCTGGCAATCCGGCCGGAAATTCTTCTCATGGATGAACCGTTTTCAGCCCTGGATGAATTTACGAAGGAAAAACTGCATGAGGATTTGCTTCGTATCTGGAGGAAAACGGAAAAAACGATTGTTTTCGTAACCCATAACATAGCGGAAGCGGTATTCCTGTCCGATAAGGTCTGTGTGATGTCCCCTCATCCGGGACGCCTGTCGTCCCTGGTAGAAGTAGATCTCCCAAGGCCCAGGGGACTGGAGGTAAAGGATACCGGACATTTTACCGAACTGGTTGCGAAGGTTCGAAACAGCTTTGAAGGAGGGAGCGTATGAAAAGAGAAAAGAGATTTTCCTGCCCCGGGTGGATGGTCATGCTGGTCTGGATTTTACTCCTTCTTATTGTATGGGAAATCGGAGCAACAGTTGTGGCACAGACCAAACGGACACCGGAAAACACGCTGCCTCATTTTTATCAGATAGTGGGATCCGTATTTGACGGAAAAATGGTCAGCAATAAGATGACCACGGTGCAGATAGTGATGTCCAATGCGGCCCAGACTCTGCAGAGAGCTGCCGTGGGATTTGTGATAGGCACAGTTCTGGGATTCCTTCTGGCATTGCTGATGAAGCTGTCCGGACTGGTGGAAAAAATGATTTTCCCTTACCTGATGCTGATACAGATGATTCCTATCATCGGCATGGCGCCCATTGTTCTTGCAGTCACACATGATATCGGAAAAAGCCGGGTGGTGATAGCCGCCATCCTGACCTTTTATCCGGTGGCGGCAAATACGCTGGCAGGGTTCCATTCGGTGGAAAAGGAAAAATATGATCTGATGCATTCTTATGCGGTAGGAAAGATGACCTTATATACAAAAGTGCTGATTCCTTCCTCCATTCCCTACTTTTTTACCGGGCTGAAAATCGCGGCACCAATGGCGATTACCGCATCGATTCTTGTGGATACCCTGCAGGGAGACGGAGGCCTGGGATGTATGATGTCGCAATCCCTGAAGCACGCCATGTCTATTTACGTTTTCTGGGAAATCGTGGTATTCAGCGCTTTTATCGGTATTTTCAGCACCTGGCTGATGGGGCTGTTGGAAAAACTGGCGGTACCCCAGGAGAGAGTGGTCCTTTTCAAAGTCTTTCAGCGGAAAGGGAAGGGAGAGCAGGCATGATAAAAAGAAAAGAACGACTGTGGAAAAGACTGCAGAAAAACCGCAGTTTTCAGAAATTCCTTACCTTTTTCCTTCCGGTTCTGCTGGGAGTGCTACTGGTAACGGCCTGGCAGACCCAGCTCCTGCATAAGCTCCTGGGAACCGATGTTTTCACGCTGCCATTGCCCTCCAGAATCCTGACCATTATTTCTGAAAACGGATCCAAAATCATGGAAAATGTGCAGGCTACCGTTATTGTAGCGCTGCTTGGCCTGGTCTTCGGTTCCCTGATCGGTTATCTGATAGCCATTCTGGCGTCTATGTTCCCCAAGTGGGGCAGCGGCGGACTGTCTATTGTAGCAGCCTTTAATGCCATTCCTATTGTGGCGCTTGCCCCGGTTATGACGAACTGGACCAGAGGGGTGAGTGAGGATGCCAATACCAGGAGTATGGCAGCCAAAGTCATTGTTGTTTCCATTGTCTGTATCGCCAATATGAGTATCAGCGCATTCCGGGGGCTGACGGATCTGAAGCCTTTTGCCGAAGACCTGATGACATCCTACGCGGCAGGGCGAATGGCCATATTCCGCAAGCTCCTTCTTCCCAACAGCGTGCCTTACGTATTTACCGCGCTGAAGGTGGCAGTGCCTGCCAGTGTAATCGGCGCGCTGGTCAGTGAATATTTCGCAGAATACATAACAGGAGTAGGAAGGCAGATCAGGGAAAATATCGTGATTGCACAATATGCCGTTGCCTGGGCCTATATAGCGGTGGCATGTCTCATCGGAATTATCATGTATATGATATTGATTCTTTTGGAAGGTATTATTCTGAAGCATCGCGGTAAGTGAATGGCTTCGGTTTAATATAGAGTTGCCCAAAACCTGATTATAGGAGGAACATTATGAAAAACTGGAAAAGGAAAATTAATTTGTTGTATGTAACCATTGTTTGTACTGCCATGCTGGCAGGCTGCGGCAGCAGCGGTGAAACCTCAGCAGCTGTGCCGGAAACCGGAAGCGCGGCAGCTTCCACGGAAAATACCGGGACTGAATCCGCGGCGGATATGGATTCGGCGTCTGCCGGAAACGAAGAGGGTACATCAGAAGCGGCGGGTATGATGTCACCGGAAGAAATCATAAAGAAAGCGGCGGGAGAGGGAAAAGTAGGAAACTGGGGACTGGGTAACGAATATGAAATCCAGGCGCTTTTGACAAAGTACGGACAGGATACTTCCTATTTGAGCCAGGCCTTTGATATGGATGGGTTCGATGATGACTCCATTACACTGGCTTCTGCCATGACCTACAATGAACTGGGACTTGTAAAAAATGATTATGAAGGCGGCTATGGCTACGGTGATACGGTGGGTACCATCGATATGAATGATGAAGGCGTGGCTATGCTGGAGGATACCATTTTCTGCACAAAAGAATTTGCCCAGGCCAATCCCAACACGGTAAAAGCCTTTATTTATGCTTCCATGAAGGGCTGGGCGGATGCCTGTGCGGATCCCGCCGCTGCGGCTGAGACTGTATTTAACTATGGTTCTTCTGTTTCACCGGAGCACCAGGCATTTATGGCGGAAGAAGTGAAGAAGCTGGTTACGGTTGATACCCATGGAAACGAAGTGACCGAAATCGGAAAAATGGATGAGGAAGCCATGCAGCAGACGCTGGATCTGGCGAAACAATATATCGTGCTGGATGATTCCGCCGCTGCACAAAAGCTTCAGTCCATGACGCTTGATGATATGAGAGATACCTCCTACTGGGAGGAAGCAGCGGCATCTGCGGACGGTAACTTCGGCACACCGGAAAAAACAGATGTCAGCATACAGCTGAAGTGGCTGCCCCAGGCACAGTTCATGGGCTATTATGTGGCCCTTGAAAAAGGCTACTACGAAGACGCAGGCCTGAATGTAACGATTACCCCGGGCGGTGGTGATATTTCGGAAACAACCGCGGTAACGAACGGAACAGTGGATTTCGGCGTGACATGGACGGCGAATCTGATGGCTGCCAATGCCGGAGGAATGAATCTGCTGGAGGTGGCACAGGTATATCAGAGATCCGGGCTTGTGCTGGTCTATAAGCTGGACAATTTCAAAAAATAATGAAGGAACAGGCAGAGCGGCTGCTTCTGGCGGCCGCTGCCTGAAGCAATACCACAGGGAGGTGCAGTATGGATTTATTGATTAAAAACGGAACCATAGTAACAGCAAAGGAGAGCTTTACGGCGGATGTGGCGGTAAAAGACGGAAAAATCGCGGCGATCGGAAACGATCTGCCAAAGGCTGGAAACGTTGTGGATGCTTCAGGCAAGCTGGTCCTGCCCGGAGCGATCGACGTACATACCCATCTTGCTATGCCTTTCGGGGGCACGGTATCTGCAGACGATTATCTGACGGGAACAAGAGCAGCCGCCTGCGGGGGTGTGACCACCGTATTTGATTATCCGGTACAGCATGCCGGTGAATCGATATTTGATGTTGTGAATCCAAAAAAAAAGATATGTGAAAAAGACGCCTGTGTGGACTATGCCTTTCACTGCTGTATTACGGACCTGAACGGCGGCGAAATCCTGAGTGACATGGAAAAGGCCGTGGAAGAAGGTCTTACCAGTTTTAAGTGTTTCCTTGTTTACAAGAAAGAAAAGATGATGGTGGATGACGGTACGCTGGTACGACTGCTTCTCAAGGCCAGGGAACTCGGAGCCATGATCAATGTACATGCCGAAAATCCGGATCTGATCGACTTTAACGTGGAGCGTTTCTTAAAGGAAGGCAAAACCTCACCCTGGTACCACTATAAAAGCCGCGAGGAATACGTGGAGGCAGAAGCGGATAAACGTGTGGTGCACTGGGCCAGCCATCTGGATACGCCGGTTTATATTGTACATATGGCGGATAAAGAAGGCATGGAAGCCTGCATCCGGGCAAAAGAACAGGGCCATCCGGTATTTGTGGAAACCTGCCCTCAGTACCTGGAATTCACCTGTGATGTATATAAAAGGGAGGACGGTAGAAACTTTGTCTGCTCTCCGCCGATGAAGGGACAGGAAAGCCAGGATGCACTGTGGGCGGCCATAAAGGCGGGCTTCATCGATACGGTAGCCACGGATCACTGCCCGTTCCAGAGTTATGAAAAGGACTGGGGAAAAGATGATTTTACAAAGATTCCCAATGGCTGTGCCGGTGTGGAAAACCTGTATCCCTACATGCTGGATGCCGCCAATCGGGGTAAGATTTCCTTTGAAAAAGCGGTGGAACTGTGTTCCTCCAATCCGGCACGGATATTTGGCTGTGACAGCAAAGGAAGCATCTGCGTGGGAAAAGATGCGGACATCGTGATATATGACAAAGAGAAGGATTTTACGGTCAGCGTAACCAACATGCATTCTGCGTACGACCATACAATATGGGAAGGAAAGTCCTTCCATGGTTATCCGGTACAGACCTATCTGCGCGGACAGCTTGTATACGATAACGGCGAATTTACCGGAAAACCGGGGACGGGAAAATTTGTGAAAAGAAGCCCGCGGGCATGAATTCAGGAAAGCAAGGTGATAGAAGATGGCGTATGAATCAAGATTACTGAAGGAAGAAAGCGCAGGCTGCCTGCTGTGTCTGGACGGCCCCTGTACAAAGGCCTGCACCTGTGGTCTCCCCGTGGAAAGGATCCTGCAGTCCGTCCGCTTTGAGAACTATCAGGGAGCCGGGAATCTGCTTCCGCCCGATCATTCCTGCGCCTCCTGTGAAAGCCGTTCCTGTATGTCCGGATGCCGGAAAGGAAAACTGTATAAGCCGGTTGATATTCCTGCGGTTATAGGAGCGCTGCAGAAGACGATTGTGCAGACACCGGATCCTGAGGATGTGGACCTGTCAATAGAGTTTCTTGGCGTGCACTGTGAGAATCCGTTTTTCCTGTCATCCTCTGTTGTGGCAGGCGGTTATGAGATGGTGGCAAAAGCATTTGAACTGGGCTGGGCCGGAGCGTGCTGGAAGACCATCGGCAATTTTGTCCCTGAGGAGGTATCCCCGCGCTTCGACAGCCTGGAGAAAGAAAACAATCCCTTTATAGGATTTAAGAATATAGAGCAGATATCCGATCATCCCCTGAAGGAAAATCTGGATGCCATAAAACGGCTGAAGAAAGAGTACCCGGCCAAAATCATCATTGTTTCCATAATGGGACAGTCGGAAGAAGAGTGGACCAGGCTGGCCGAAATGACGGAAGAAGCGGGAGCGGACATCATCGAATGCAACTTTTCCTGTCCTCATATGACGGCGGAGGGACTGGGAAGCGATGTGGGAACGAATCCGGAACTGGTATTCCGTTATACCCGGGCGGTAAAGGCAGGAACCCGTCTGCCGGTTTTGGCGAAGATGACTCCCAACCTGGGAAATATGGAAATACCGGCAATGGCCGCTGTGGGAGCGGGGGCGGATGGGATTGCCGCGATTAATACGGTAAAGAGTATTATGAACATCAACCTGTCTTCTTTCTCTTCCGGGCCGGATGTGCTCGGCCGGTCATCGGTAGGAGGCTATTCGGGTAAAGCGGTCAAACCCATTGCCCTTCGTTTTATCCGGGATTTGAAGGCTTCTCCGTGTCTTGCGAACGTTCCCGTAAGCGGTATGGGAGGTATTGAGACCTGGAGGGACGGCGCGGAATTTCTGGCCATGGGCTGTACCAATCTGCAGGTGACCACTTCCGTCATGCAGTACGGATACCGGATTATACGGGATTTGAAAGAAGGTCTGGAATATTACCTGGCGCAAGGCGGCTTTCATTCGGTTAAGGAACTGATCGGAAAGGCACTGCCTCAGATCATACCGGCGGAACAATTGGAGAGAACAAGTATCTGCTACCCGAAATTTGACCGGAAAGGCTGTATTTCCTGCGGAAGATGCTGCATTTCCTGTTATGACGGAGGCCATCAGGCCATCCGGATGGATGAGAAGACCGGAAAAGTAATATTGGATGCCGATAAATGCGTGGGCTGCCATCTGTGTATGCTGGTATGCCCGGCCGGAGCCATCGAACCGGGAATCAGACTGGAAAAGAAAAGACGTTCTGAGCAGACGGAAAAATAAGGAGGATATGGAAATGTATCAATGCAGCGAAGAGAGAATGAAGGATAAAATTACAACAATGAGTGCCTATGGCGATGCCGGACATGGAGGGATTACCCGCTATTCCCTGTCTCAGGCGGCAATTTCGGCCAGAAATGAATTCATAAGAAGGATGCAGAACATCGGATGTGAAATCAAAACGGATGACGTGGCCAATGTGTATGCGACTCTGAAAGGAAGTGATTCCTCTCTTCCCGGGATTGTGATGGCCTCCCACTGTGATTCCGTGAAGAACGGCGGAAATTATGACGGTATCCTGGGTGTGATGTCTGCCATGGAAGTACTGGAGACCATAGCCTCCGAAAACATACCCCATAAGCGAGATCTGACAACCATGATCTGGACGAACGAGGAAGGCTCCTTATACCCGCCGGCTATGATGTGTTCCGGTATTGTCTGCAACGATTACCTTCCGGAGGCCATCGGCAGGAATTTTAAGGAAGAGAATATGATGCAGTCCGTATCTGTTCTGGATCCCGCCAAAACTTTCCGCATGGCGCTGGATGCTTCCGGATTTAAGGGGGAGAAAGAAAACCGCCTGAATCCAAAAGACTATAAGGCCATGTTTGAACTGCATATCGAGCAGGGACCGATACTGGAAGCAGCAGGCAATGACATCGGTGTGGTTACCTGTGTGCTCGGTATGGTAAATTACCGGATTAAGGCATATGGACAGGCGGACCATGCGGGGACGACACCCATGTCCTACCGGCAGGATGCGCTGTATGCTGCAGCACAGGCACTTCTTCTTCTGCATGAAAAACTGGATCAGCTGGATCCTGCCCTTGTTTATACAACCGGTGAAATCAAATGCCATCCCAATGTACATACGGTAATCCCGGACTATGTGGACTTCTCTATTGATGCCAGACATGAGGACCCGGAAGTGATAGCCCGGGTGGTGGATATCATAGAAAATCTTCCCCGTGAACTGGCAAAATGCCGTATCGAAACCGAAGTGGCATGGACCAGAGATACGGTGTACTTTGATAAAGAACTGATTGGATATGTACAGGAGGCGGCGGATGAACTGGGCTATTCCAACCAGAGAATTAATTCCGGAGCCGGGCATGACGCACAATTTGCCGCATATATGATGCCAACAACCATGATTTTTGTCCCCTCCAAAGACGGACATTCCCACTGCGAACAGGAATATACTTCCGTGGAACAGTGTACCAAAGGCGCTTCCGTTCTTCTCAATGCGGTGCTGAAGTGTGAAAAATAAAGAAGAAAAAATGGAGGATTGTATGCAGAATTATATTGTTACGATCGCCAGGGGGTTCGGAAGCGGAGGAAAGGAAATCGGCACAAAACTTGGCCTGCGTCTCGGGATTCCCTGCTATGAACGTGAGATACTGACCATGGCTTCCCAGAAAAATAATATTGATGAGAGCTTATTTGTGGATAAGGATGAGAAGCTGAAAGGAAATTACATAGTAAACTGGCTGCGGAAAAATCCTTCCATCTATATTTGTGAGCCGCAGGAAAATGATTTTGTGTCCGATAATAATCTGTTCCAGCTCCAGGCAGAACTTATCCGGGACCTTGCCGAAACACAATCCTGCATTATTGTGGGAAAATGCGCGGACGATATCCTGAAGGATTACCGGAATGTGATCAGCGTCTATGTGGAAGCCCCGCGGGATGCCTGTGTAAAGTCCATCTGCAGCAAAATGTACGTATCGGAAGAACGCGCAAACCAGTTGATCCGGAAGACCGATAAATACCGGGCGAATTATTATAATTATTATACCGGCGGTAAGGAATGGACCAACCCGGTTAACTATGATCTGGTTCTAAACAGCGATCGCGCAGGCAGGGATAATTGTGTGGAGATTCTCATCAGTTATCTTAGAATCAGGAAATTTATACCATAGGGCTGCGGGGACAGTGCATAGAAAAAGCAGACAGAAAACAGGAAAGGAAATAAAAAAACATGACAACAGAGGATATTAGAAAAATGGCGGCGCAGTATTGCCTTCAGTCATGGTCAAAACAGAGAGGGCTGAATCCGATTGTAGTGGAAAAAGGAGAGGGGATTTATTTCTGGGACCCGGATGGAAACCGATACACGGATATGTCCTCACAGCTGGTCAACTTAAATCTGGGATTCGGCAATCAAGCAATTATTGATGCGATTAATGAACAAGCGGAAAAATACTGTTTTGTTGGGCCGGCCTATGCCTCAGAACCCCGTGTGAAGCTTGCCAAAATGCTGATTGACCTGCTGCCGGATAATATGGGGAAGATATTTTTTACCAACGGCGGAGCCGATGCCAATGAAAATGCCATAAAAATAGCGAGGATGTTTACCGGCCGCAATAAAGTATTCAGCCGTTACCGCAGCTATCACGGCTCCTCCTTCGGCGCAGGGAATCTGACCGGCGAACCCAGAAGATATCCTCTGGAACCCGGTATTCCCGGATTTATTAAATTTTTTGATCCTTATCTCTACCGTGAAACCATTCCGTTCGCTTCCGAAAAAGCAGCGGCGGAATATTATGTGAGAAAACTGAGGGAACAGATCATTTATGAAGGGGCAGATCAGGTGGCAGCCATTGTGATGGAAACCATTACCGGCTCCAATGGAATCCTGATTCCGCCTTCGGGTTACCTGCAGGGTGTGCGCAGGATTTGTGATGAATTCGGCATCATGATGATCTGTGATGAGGTAATGGCGGGATTCGGCCGTACCGGGAAAATGTTTGCCTTTGAGAACTTTCATGTAAAACCGGATATCGTTACCTTTGCGAAAGGTGTTACATGCGGCTATATCCAGTTGGGAGGCGTGGCTGTGAGCAAAGAAATAGCGTCCTATTTCGATGATCATGTGCTTTCCTGCGGGCTGACCTACAGCGGGCATCCCCTCGCCTGTGCCGCAGGAGTGGCCTGTGTCGGCTATTATAAAGAAGCCGGGATTCTTGAAAAGGTAAACAGGTCGGCCGCCGTATTGGGCAGGGAGCTGGAAAAGCTGAAGGAGACACATGCCTGTGTGGGTGATGCCCGTTATATTGGCCTTTTCTCCTGTGTGGAGCTGGTGAAGGACAAGGAAACCAAGGAAGCCCTGGTTCCTTATGGGAAAGACCCGGACGGAGTTATGAAAAAAATTATAGGAATGCTGAAAGAAAAAGGCTTTATGACCTATTCCCATGAAAACATGATTTTTGTCTGTCCGCCTCTCATTATTACGGAAGAGCAGCTGGAGGAGGAACTGGCAAAACTGGATGAGGTTCTTTCGGTTGTGGATCGGGAGATGCTTTGAGGAAAGGAAAAAAAGATGGCCAGTAAATTTATGATACCGCCTTCTGTTTATCTGGGAGAAAATGCACTGGAAGAAGCCGTGCCGGAGATTTGCAGCATGGGCCGCAGGGCATGTATCGTTACCGGTAAATCCATGCTTGCACAGGGACACGTACAGCACCTGATACGGCTCCTGAAAGAGGGAGACATGGATGCCGTTGTATTTTCGGGAATCACCGGCGAGCCTGACGACAGGATGATATATGAAGGGCTTACTTTCTACAGAGAAGAAAAATGTGACTGTCTGATCGGATTCGGAGGAGGCAGCCCGATGGACGCTGCGAAAGCTATCGGAGCCATGGCTGTGAACCCGGGCATGATTTCCGATTATAACGGAAAGGTTATGAATATAAAAACCCCTCCGGTGATTGCCATACCCACCACGGCGGGTACCGGCTCGGAGGCAACAAAATTTACCGTCATTTCCGATACGGATAAAGGAATCAAAATGCTGCTGAAGGGTGATGTGCTGCTGCCCGCCATTGCCGTAGTGGATCCCTCCTTTACGGTAGAAACCCCTCCGCAGGTGACGGCAGCCACAGGACTGGATGCGCTTACCCACGCTGTGGAGTCTTATATTTCCATAAAAGCGATGCCCCTGACCGATGCATATGCCATATCTGCCATAAAACGGATTCTGAAATGGCTTCCGGAAGCGTTTCAGGACGGCGGCAATAAAAAGGCAAGGGAAGAGATGGCGGCAGCAGCCCTGGAGGCGGGAATCTGTATCAATAATTCTTCCGTTACTCTTGTACACGGTATGAGCCGGCCCATAGGTGCGCTCTTTCATGTACCCCACGGCATTTCCAACGCCATGCTCCTTAATAAATGCCTGGGTTTTGTTAAGAAAGGGTATCCGGAAAAATTCGCACGGCTTTCTTATGAAACAGGCATTGCACCCTTGAATATGGAGGAAGAAGCTGCGGCAGATGTATTTCTCATAAAGCTGGAGGAGATCTGTAAGATCTGTAAAGTTCCGGATTTAAGGTCTTACGGGATTGACGAAGTGGATTTTTACCGTGTTATTGATAAGATGGCTGAGGATGCATGGGACAGCGGAAGCCCATCCAATGTGCCGGGGAATATTACGGTTTCCGATATAAAGGAGATATACGAAAGCCTGTGGATATAAATACCGAATCAGCAAGGGGTATCTTGCGGTAATGCCATTTCCCTGATAATTCCTCACATCATATAAAAGCTTAGACATGGCCGGGAAGTCGGTCGTCATATCGAGTTGCTGAAAAGCGGGGAGCGAATCGTACTTGTTAATGCTCAGGCATTCGGGCAGGCTGCTGAAAAACCAGTTTGAAAAAGCCGGACAAAGAACTTGTGGGACAGACAATCGACGTGGCCGGTATCCTAAGAATCTATAATCCAATGGGTAAGACCATATTGATTGTCTGTTTTGCCTGTCTGCAGGCCAGGTGGTTTAATCTATGGAAAACGTAAGGTTTTTGTGCTATTATGAGAAACAGTAAAATGCAGGAAGGAATGCTTGAATAATCTATAGCGTGGTCAGGTACTATGATATTCTGCACTTTAGAACAGTCCAATCCGAAAGATAAATTTATCCCTATTGAGTCGAAGGGTATCGAAAATGATTCAGGTAAAAAATAATAAAAGTTGGAAAATACATTCTATTCAAATTAAAATATTAATGATTTCAGTGCTGATCGCACTGGGGACAACGATCGTATCCCTTGTTATTTCATATTATACAGAAATTAATACGATTAAAAAAACGACAGAACTTTATATGACTCAGTATATTTCGTTTGCTGATGAAAATTTCAACAGTATGCTTACAGAAGCCAGAAAAATATCTCTTGCAGTTGCCACTGAACAGGAAATTATATTGCCAACTATGAAGGAGCCTTTTGTGGAAGCCTCCTATGATGACTATCAGCAGAAAAAGAAAATCCGCAGCTACCTGTCCGGTTTAATGAGCCAAAAAGAGTATATTGAAAATATTATGTTGGTAACAAATAATGGCAGGATTTATCAGGCTAATAATGAACCGATTATGAAAAAAGATTTAGAAAAATCGGCTATGAGGAAAGCGCTCGAAACAGAACGTTCGGGGATATTTTATAACAGAGAAGAAAAAGAAGTTCTTCTGGGATGTCCGATTATATCCGGAGGAAAAGCAGTGGCGGCTGTGGTTATATCATTGAATTATGATATTATGGTTGCAACTTGGCAGATTGAACCGCTGGATGCAGTAAACATTTATATTTATGGGCCGTTAGATACTCTTTTTTATACGAATACAGTGGAAAAAGGAAAGGAAGCACAGTTGCTTTCTTTGGTGGAAGAGGTTGGTGATAACACCGGATATTTAAAGTGGAATGGAGAAAAACAGTATTTTATCCGTTACGGAGCGGATACGGAAACAATGACGACAATCAGTATAATTCCATATCGGCTGCTTTTGCAGGATGCGGATAAACTTAAGTGGAAATTTCTTTTTATTGGAATGATGGCAGTATTATTTGCGGTTGCCGCATCAGCTTATTTATCAGGAAAACTTTGCACTAATCTGCATAAGCTGACGGAAAGCATGAGAGAAATTCAGAATGGTAATTTGTCGGTAAGATCGGACATTACAGCTGTAGATGAGATCGGGCTTTTGTCCGGTGCTTTTAATGAAATGGTAGAGAGAATAAGCCTTTTGTTGGAAGAGGTGAGACAGAAGGAAAGGTTGAAAAGAGAGGCAGAGCAGGATGTCCTTGCAGCACAGATAGAACCTCATTTTCTGTATAATTCCATAGACAGCATTCAATATGTGGCTCATATGCGCAAGGAAGAGGAAATTGAAAGGGTTGCTGTTGCCTTGTCAGAGCTTTTACGTAGTGTACTGTCTAACAGAAATGAGTTTATTACGCTATGGGAAGAGCGTGTATATATAGAAAATTATATAACGATAGAACGTTTTAAATACAGAGGTTTTTTTCAGCTTTTATGGGATGTGGATGAGGAATTATGGACTTACAGGATTCCGAAGCTTTTGCTGCAGCCTATTGTAGAAAATGCCTTGATTCATGGTATTTCAACAAGAGAAAATGATGGTGTGATTCAGATTAAAATATTCCGGCAGGAGAAAGATATCATATTTAAAATTATGGATAACGGGCGTGGAATGAGCCGGGATCAGATAGAACAGCTGCTGACGGAAGTTACAAAAAAAAATAAAGCTGGGTTTCGCAGGGTAGGTTTTGCTAATGTGCTTAACCGGATTCATTTAATTTACGGCGAGCAATATGGCGGTACTATTTATAGCTTGGAAGATATGTTTACCTGTGTAGAACTCAGGCTTCCTGGGGAGGGTGAAAAGGATGCCGCTGTCGGTTTTGATAGTTGACGATGAAAAAGTGTTCCGTAATTATATCAGCCAGATGGAGTTATGGCAAAAAGGCAGTTTTATCCTGGCAGGAGAAGCTCGTGGAACGGAAGAAGCCATGAAGTTCTTAGCGAGAAATAGAACGGATGTGGTTATTTTTGATGTGTCTATGCCGGGGAAAAACGGTGTGGTGCTTTCCGATATGATTGAAAAAAAATATCCGGGGATCGCCATGATTGCGGTGAGCAGCTATGATGATTATGACTATGTAAGAGAAATCCTGAAAAATGGCGCTCATGATTATATTTTAAAATCCAGGCTTTCGGAAGAATTGCTGGAACGGACACTTCATATTATTGAAGAAAAGAAGAGCAGAATATCTCCCTGGGAGGAGAAGCAGGAGCTGAGGAGTATGGTATACGAATGGCTTCTGCTTAGCGGCATAAACCCATTTAATTCGGATAATTCCAGAAAAATGGTTACGCTGATATGGGTGACGATGCTGAAAAATTATTCGGAAATTGCACAGAGTGCCATGATGGAAGGTATAGGCCGTATTTTTGAGAATGGTACAGAAAATGGTATGGACGTATTAGCCATACATGTTCCTCCGAATCGTTTTGTGATCATAAACAGATTCTATGAAGATGTCTCGGAAGCGAGGCTCAGAGAAAAGGTTGAAAACAGCCAAATGATCGCACAGGACAGTATTCGCCGGATTTACAGCATACAGATAGATATGCAGATTTGTCCCCCCTTTTTCTCGGATAATGCATTAAGGTTATTCGTACAGCACAAGCTGGAGGAGGAGAAGGAAACTTCCCGTAAAATGACTGCTCCGCTGGCAATGACAATTGAACAGCAAAACAGGCTTCTGTCTGCTGTCAATAGAATGGATCCGGATGCAGCAGAAAATATGGTAAAAGAAATTTATGAACAGATACCAACAGAAAAAGAAGCTCTGTTCGTTATTGTAACAAAGGAACTTCTTGATTTGCTGGAGCGGATTACATTAGAACATAAAATCAGCCTGGATTTTATACCAAAAAATTTTGAATTATTTGAGTATACACGTGCGAAAAGTAAAACAGTATTGTCTGCCAATATAGCAGGATTATATCTGAATGTTCTGCGTGAAATCAGAGGAGAGAACAAGCAGGAAAGTTTCTCGGAGGCAGTAAGCAAGGCAGTAAGTTACCTGCAGGAACATTATAATGAATCGGTCAGCCTGAGCAGCTGTGCTGTAAGTGTGGGAGTAAACAGTTCCTATTTGAGCCGGATTTTTCATGAGGAAACAGGAAGTACCCTTACAGAATACCTTAATCGTATCCGGGTAGAGAAAGCGAAGGAATTGCTTTATGAAAAACATCATTTAAAGGAAGTTGTAAGTCTGTGTGGATTTAAGAGATACAGTTATTTTTTGAAAATATTTAAAGAATATACAGATATGACACCGAAGGAATTTTTGTCACGGCATCAGGAAATAGCAGAAAAAGGCCCGGATTAATTGAACAAACGAGCGCGTATTAAGAGCGAAACGACCAAAAGAGTAAAGCCAGTTATTATACATGACCAAGTTAGAATTTCATTATGTTTATCAGTCAGTAAATGCACCTTAATAGTATCTTCTACCGTCAGGAACGAAAGCTCTCCGGATGATACGCATATACCGGAATGCTTCCTGACAATGTCTTATCGTTTGATATGATTAATGTTATGGGCATACCTGGCTCCATGATGTTGTAAAACAGAGCGTAATCAAAGCTTTGCTTTGTGACGCTTCCAATCAGGTATTTTGCGCTGGATTCATAAGTTCTTATCGCATATGAAGTGGCTTTGCGGGAACCTTGCTCTTTCCAGATTATTTCAAAGGTTTCAGTTACGGAGATGGTGTTGCTGACCTTTTCATGAATGGACATTTGTGTGTGCATGATGATTTTTGATACAACACCAAATATTAGAATGAATGATGAGAGCATAATCAAACCATTTACCCATCTATATTTTTTTACTATCATAACTACTCTCACCTGCCTATGTCTAAAATTAGTCTATTATCTCTTTTACTGACTCATGTTTTGTGGAAACAGTATGAAATAAAATATCAGGGTTTGGGAAGCTCCCAACAATGGATTTCTTTGGATGTGTGGCTGCACTTCCTATGCTTGTTATTCTGTTTTTATTATAACAACCCCAGATACAATGTACAATCATTGTATCTGGGGTATATTTTTTTATCTCACCGCCCCTTAACCGGACTTCTTTTTTTGTGGTCGGCTGTCAAAGGCAGATTTAAAAAGGGATAATACTAAATTGAGAACATCTGGAAGCTATTTATTTTTTATATTATTCGGGTTCGGGCTGCTATTTACCATATTATTCGGGTTCAAAAGTAAAAATGGTGTATAAACTAGTAAAAATAGTGTACAAAACAAAGAGTTTGCACAAAGAAGCCTTTGGTAAAATACATACACCCGATAAAAAAATATATAAATCAGGAGGAAAGAGTATGAAAAAGAAAGCTTTTGTGTTATTTCTTTGTGCAGCCTTAAGTACCGGCATGTTGTCTGGCTGCGGTAACAGTACGACAGAACCGGAAAAAGAACAGGTTGCGGCTCCGGTCGGAACAGAGGCGGCTGTCGAAAACGGAGAAGGGGAAGAAGCTAATCTGAACCTGGAGGGCTTCCCGATTGTGAATGAGCAGATTACTCTGACGGTATATGGACAAAGAGATCAGAATCAGGCGGAGTGGAAGGATATGCTCGTAATGCAGAAGTATGAGGAGATGTCAAATATCCATATGGATTTCCAGGAAGTGCCGGCTGATGGTTTTGCAGAAAATAAGCAGCTTCTTTTTGCATCAAATCAGCTTCCGGACGTGTTCCTGCGCTGCGGTATTAATCAGAATGAGGTATCTACATATGGCGTAGGGAGCGGCCAGCTGATGGCATTGGACGATTTAATCGACAAGTATGCTCCTAACCTGACAAAGTTATTTGAGGAAAATCCGGCTATGAAAACTGCCTGTATGGCAGCTGACGGCCACATATATACTATTCCTTTCATTAATCTCAGTGCTACCGGTAAGATGGATTTCAAACAGTGGATAAATACTAAATGGCTGGAGGCAGTGGGAAAAGAAATTCCGACTACAATTGAAGAATTTAAAGATGTGTTGATTGCCTTCCGGGATGGCGATCCGAATGGAAACGGGGAAAAAGATGAAATTCCTCTTGGAATCAGGGAGCCGGGAAGTGTATATGCGTTGGGAGGTCCCTGGGGCTTGGGACACCAGCTGCGGGATACCTATGATGTGGATGAAAATGGAAAAATCCATAACTGGATTTGTGATGACAAATTCAAGGATTATCTTATATTCCTGAATGATTTATATGAAGAAGGACTTTTGTGGCAGGAATATTATAAAAATGACAGATCAGCATGGAGGAGTAATCTGTCCGGCGAATTATTCGGCGCTATGTATATGCCGTATTCTGATGTGTTTTTAAATTGTGAACAGGATTATTCAGGATATGAACCTTTAATCGGGCCTACTGGTGAAAAATACTGGCCTGATGGCATGACGGGAGTTGAAACCGGTTGTTATGCGCTCAGCAATACCTGTTCGGATCCTGCAGCAGCCATGCGTTGGGTGGATTATTTTTTCAGCGAGGAAGGCGGATTGTTTTTCGCATTCGGAGAGGAAGGAACGACCTGGCACAGGGATGAAAACGGACTTCCTGTATTTAATGATGAAATTCTGAATGCAGAAGAAGGCTTTATGACAGCTCTGGGTAAAATAAATATGGTACCGGGCGGCGGTTTTCCCTGCCTGAGGGTGGATGAAACGGATGGTGTGGTTGCCAGCCAGAGAACGAAGGAAGCAGCAGCTATTCTGGAACCCTATCTGCCTGAAGTTTATTATGCAAAGCCTGCGGTTAATGCAGAGGATACTGATCGTGTAGTAGCTATTGAGCAGGACTTAAATACCTACAGAGACGAAGCTGTTACCAAATTCATTATAGGGGAATGGGGCTTTGACAAATGGGATGAATATTGTCAGACATTGGAACAGATTGGTATCCGGGATCTGGAAGAAATTTACCAGAATGCACTGGATGCTCTGAAATAAAGACTGCCGGATATTTGGTTTAACTTAAAGCTTGCCGCACCGTTTCCCCCTTCGGCCCCTTTGCCGGCGGTGCGGCAGAATGGAGTATAAGATGCAGAAGAAAGTAATAAAGCTGGGAAAAAATATTCGAAAGAATATTGGTCTTTATATTATGCTGGCAATACCGCTGGCCTGGTATATTATTTTTAAATATATCCCCATGTATGGCTTACAGATCGCATTTCGAAGGTTTAACCCAACGCTGGGAATCACCAAAAGTCCCTGGGTAGGAATTACCTATTTCAAACAGTTTTTTGAATCTTATTATTTTAAGGATATTTTGTGGAATACGGTATCACTGAGTTTGTTTACCATGGTGATAGGTTTTCCCATGCCAATCATTCTGGCACTGCTTATAAATGAGATAAAAAATACTAAATTTAAGAAAGCAATACAAAATATCACTTATATGCCTAATTTTTTATCAATAGTGGTTATTGTTAGTATGCTTACTTTGTTTTCCAATAGAGACTATGGTCTGTTTAATAAAATTACCGGTCTTTTTGGAGCGGCACCCGTGGACTTTATGTCAAAACCAAATTATTTTCAGCCTTTGTATGTATTTTCAAATGTATGGCAGTATATGGGATTTAATGCGATTATATACATAGCGGCTCTGTCCAGTGTGGATCAGGAGCTTTATGAAGCAGCATCCATTGACGGGGCTACAAGAATGCAGAAAATAATCCATATTTCAATTCCCTGTATTATGTCTACAATTATTGTTCTGTTTATTATGAGAATTGGTAATCTGATGTCGGTAGGTTTTGAAAAAGTTTATCTGATGCAGAATAGTGTGACACTGTCAGCCAGCGAAGTCATTTCTACATTTATTTATAAAAATGGTATCCAGAAAGGACAGTTCTCTTATAGTACTGCCGTGGGAATGTTTAATTCAGTGATTAATTTTATTCTTCTGATCAGCGCCAATTTTATCAGTAAGAAATCGACAAAAACAGGCTTATGGTAAAGGGAGGCTGAAAATGAAATCAAATATAAAAAAGAGTCTTCATAGTGACAGGACATTTGATATTATTGTAAATCTTCTTGGGGCATTAGTTATTCTGATCGTACTTGTCCCATTGATTTTTGTATTGGCCGCTTCTTTTTCCGATCCGGATTTGGTTATTAAAGGAAAAGTAATGTTTTTGCCGAAAGGATTTACGACAAAAGCATATACGATGGTTTTTGAAAATCAGGATATCTGGAGAGGATTCAGGAACAGCTGCTTTTATACGATTGCAGGAACAGCTATCAGCGTAGTACTTACAATACTGGCAGCCTATCCTTTATCCAGAAAAGAGTTAGCAGGACGGAATATCATTATGATGCTGATTCTTTTTACCATGTACTTTTCAGGAGGTATGATTCCGACTTATTTACTTGTGAAGGATTTGGGAATGTATAATACTATCTGGGCATTATTGATTCCGGCAGCACTGTCCACTTATAATTTGATAGTGGCAAAAACTTTTTTTGAGAACAGTATACCGGGAGAACTTTATGAATCGGCCCGTTTGGATGGCTGCGGGAATTTTCCCATGCTGACTAAAATAGTACTTCCCCTTTCCAAAGCCATTTTAGCGGTGCTCGTGCTTTACTATGCGGTTGGAATCTGGAATGCTTATTTTGACGCACTTATTTATCTGCGGGATACACAGCTGCACCCCCTTCAGATTGTGCTGCGTAATATTCTGCTTTTAGGCCAGACGGAGCAGATGGGAACCAATGACGTAGGAATGGCGGAAAAGATTAAAATGGCAGAGGCAGTTAAATATTCCGCTATAGTTGTGTCCAGTATTCCCATGCTGATAATTTATCCCTTTGTACAGAAATATTTTGTGAAAGGTGTTATGATTGGAGCAGTAAAGGGCTGAGCGGGCATCCGTCAGTATCAGGAATTGATGATGGTTTATTACGAAGAATTTGGAGGATTATTTTATGAGAAGTAAGTCAAATATCATAATCGTTATGACGGATCAGCAGCGTGCGGATCTAAGGAAAGGCTGTGGGTATAAATTGGATACGATGCCCTTTTTGGACAAATGGGCTGAAGGCGGCGCGGATTTTGCACAGGCCTATACCCCTAATCCCACCTGTATGCCGGCAAGAGTCAGTATGTTTACAGGACGTTACAGCCAGTGCCATCATGTAAGGACGAATCATAATGCTGCGGATGCTATTTATACAAGGGACCTTCTGGATGTGCTTAAGGAAAATGGGTATGCAACTGCACTGTGCGGGAAAAATCATTCACATCATGAACCTGAAGATTTTGATTTTTACGAAACCTGCGGTCATCTTGGCTATGAGGGGGAGATGAATACTTTTCCGGAGGAAATAGAATTTGCAGATTTTTTAAAAAATACACTGCATATGGAGACGCATCAGCCGTCTCCGGGGGGAGTTGAGGTTCAGCATCCGTACAGAAATGTTTCTTCCGCATTGAAATTTATAGATGATGTGAAGGGGAAGCAGCCTTTTTTTGCTTGGGTGTCTTTTGCGGAGCCGCATAACCCATATCAGGTGCCGGAACCTTATTTTGACATGTTTCCTCCTGAAAGCCTTCCTGTAAACCGTGCCGGAACCGAAGCTCTTGAAGGGAAAGGTGAGCGTTTCCTCTGGCTGCGCAGCGTGTGGGAAAAAGTATTGGGGACTGATATCGAAAGCAGGATACAGAGAGCAAGGTCTAATTATCACGGTATGCTGCGTTTGATTGACGACCAGTTCAAACGGCTCATTGAAGGATTGCGGGAAAGAGGGATCGAGGAAGACACCATTGTAATTTTTCTGTCTGACCATGGTGATTTTGTGGGAGAATACGGGTTGATCAGAAAAGGACCGGATCTGCCGGACGTTTTATGTCATGTTCCGTTTATCTGGAAAGGACCTGGAATCACAGCGCAGGGGAGAATTAAAAAAGGATTTGTCAGCCTTGTAGACATATTGCCTACCCTCTGTGATATAATTGGCGCAGAAATGCCTTTCGGATGTCAGGGAAAAAGTATTCGTCCGCTTCTTGAGGGAGGGAATGTACCCGAAAAAGAATTTGACTGTGCTTATGCGGAAAGTGGATTTGGAGGATTGTACTGGAATGAGAAAGACAGTCTTGATTTGATCACAGAAGGCGCTTCTAAAGAAATGAAAACATTTGACTGTTTGAATACTTGGACCCAGTGCGGGCAGGTGCGTGCACTGTGGAAAGGAGATTACCACATCCAGCTGGATATGATGGGAAACGGATTCTTATATTGTCTGACGGAGGATCGAGGCGAGCTGCACAATTTATGGGATGAGGAGGAATTCATCCATGTGAAGGAGGAAATGCTGCGGGAACTTGCTTCCGCTATGATGCGGGCAGAGGATCCGCTCCCGGTGCCGCATTTCCGGTATCGTACAAAGGTACATCCTGATGGCTATTGGTATCAGGATTATGAATCAGCTGATCCGGGTGTCAGGAAAATGGATCCGATAGGGAAACGTTTGGGATAAGTGGCGGATGGACAGAATAAGGAGAGATTATCGTATGGACAACAATAAACCAAATCTGATATACATATTTGCTGATCAGCTGCGTTATTTCAGTCTGGGCTATGTGGGAGACGAAAATGCGCTGACTCCTAATATCGATGCGCTTTGCAGGGAGAGTACTGATTTATGTCAGGCGGTATCAGGGCATCCGGTCTGCGCGCCTTACCGGGCTTCTTTGTTTACCGGGAAATATACGACAAGTACGGGAATGGTGATAAATGAAATCCGGATGAATCCGAATCATCGTACATTTGCCCATGTTCTGAATGACAATGGTTATGAAACTGCCTATATTGGTAAATGGCATATGTATGCTGCACAGTTGGGAAACCATTATGATCCTCAAAATTCCTTTATCCCGAAAGGACCTGATCGTCTTGGATTTGATGATTATTTTGCGGCATATAATTTTCGCCATGAGTACGAGACAGGAACGGCCTACTATCATTTAGACAGTCCGGAAAAGATATATTACGATAAGTATGAGCCGGATGCACAGACAGATATGACCATAGAACAGCTCGAAAGGCTGGCAGCAGGAGAAAAGCCTTTTGCATTGTTTCTGTCCGTAGGAACTCCTCATGATCCATGGGTACCTGAGAATGCACCTGCGGAATGCCTGGAACGTTTTAAAAACAGAAGGTTTAATCTCCCTGTCAATTATTTGGAACAGGATGATCCCCATGCGGATAATTGGGCAAAACTGTCGGAGGAAGAAAGGAGCCAATTGACTGAATGGATGAGGATCTATTACGCAATGGCGGCTAATCTGGATGACAATATCGGACGCCTGATGAAGGCGATAAAAGATATGGGGCTGGACGAAAATTCAATTATTGTTTTTACTTCTGATCATGGGGAGCTGTTCGGTGCGCATGGCAGAAGGGCAAAAAATATTTTCTATGAAGAGGCTGTCAGGGTTCCGTTCCTGATAAAATGGAAAGGAAAACTTGCAGAAAATGTGAAGAGGGATTTCATAATTAATACTGTGGATATTATGCCAAGCCTGTTATCTATGATGGGACTCCCTGTTCCAGAAGAAACGGAAGGGACTGATCTGAGCGCCTGTATTACAGGGGAAGCCGATACGGAAGAAGGCGCCCTCATGATGTGTACCGGACCCACTGCGATATTTGGGGATGGAAATGAATGGAGAGCATATCGGACAAAGCAGTATACTTATGCTATTTTTAAATCAGATGGTCAGGAGTTCCTGTTCGATGATAAAAATGATCCTTATCAGATGGAAAACCTGATTGATAATAAATCATATCGGGAAACAGCAGAAGAGCTTAAAAGTAAGATGTATGCAAAAATGAATAAGATAGGGGATACCTTTGAAAATAATACTTGGTATGAAAAACACTGGGTAGAAAACCGTATAATCAAAAGGACTGCTGCTCTCAAAGATTTCTGAACTTAAACAAAAAATAAATATCAATATGTCATAGAAGGCGGACTCTTCGGAGTCCGCTTTCCTTTTTTTAGTTACAGACTGCGATCCTATTATCCGATTGCGGCCTTATAATTATCCGACTGTGAGTTCGCTCCCTCCAAACCGGGAATCCAGAGTGCGGAAACCGCAGTATCCGTTCTCATCGATAAGAGAAAGCACATCGCTGCCGGCAGGAATAGTAACTGTATATCGTTTTCCTTCATATCTGTATTTGATTACTAAAGTAATGTCCGGCCTGGAAGACAGGGCGCTTAAAACACTTCCCTGGAAGCTGTTCCAGATATCAGTATCCAATGTCACTGCTGCGTCTTTCTGAGCAGTTTCGATAGATGCGGTACTTTCCTTATTAAATTGAGCAAAAGCAGAGTTCGGCTCCTTCATATAATCCGTGACACGGCCGCAGTTTGTACATTCATATGCGAGAACCGCATCGGCAATTGCCGTTGCTTCCTGTACCGTCACCCACTCGAAATTGTGGTGACAGCTTTCGCTGCCGGAACCCCCACTGTCAGAGGGAGGGGTATCTTTTTTGGGGTGGGTATCCTCTCCTTCATAGATATGTACAAAGTAGTCGCCGTTAATTTGTTCACACCTTACAGACTCATAAATAAAATCTGCATAGACTGCTTCATTCATCTTTCCATATTCGCTGTCATTCTCTTTGGAGCTTACCCTCTCACCCTGTTTATTGCCATTACTGTCGTAATAATACGCGGTAAAGGGAACGCACGCTCCGCTGCTGTCTTTCACATAAATATTATTCCATGTTTTGTTAATCGCTACGGTCTGCCCGGGACTGACATATACCTGTACCGGGCCTGCCGCTCTGACATCCATCCTGGGAGCCAGTGCCAGCCCTCCAATCATCATGCAGAAACCCAACAGTACCGATACCGCTTTCTTCCATAGTTTCATATACCATTCTCCCTTTCCTCAATTGTTAATGACAATATCGCTCTCTGCCCCGGAGTACAAAATCCACATAACCCTTTATAATCTTCTATTCTTTGTCTTACTAATTAATATCAAAATAGGATAACAGATGATGAATTGCAATGGGTTGGCCGTTTTTTGCAGATTTTGGCCGGAAATGGCATTTAGGGTTGAAGCGGCGGACCAGCAGTAATCCCATGTCGTCCATTTCTTTCTTGAAATCCAAAAAAATTCCGCCATGTAACAAAAATAAGAGAATTGAGAGGATACAGTTACCGGGTTACAATAAAAATACAAACAGAGAAAAATGAAATACAGAGAGGATTAAAATGAAAAGGTGCAATTTGCTATTTATTATGACAGATGAACAGCGTTTTGATGCGGTTGGCTATCAGAATCCCTGTGTAAAGACACCCAATTTAGATGCTCTTGCAGAAGAGTCGGTTGTTTTTGATTATGCGTATACCACCAATCCTTCCTGTATACCGGCAAGAGCAGCGATTTTTACCGGAAGGTATCCTTCTCAGTGCGGGGCTCCCTGTTATATAACGCCATTGCCCAAAAAAGAGACGACATTTATGAAGCTTCTGCAGGAGGGCGGATATTATACGGCGGTTGTTGGCAAACAGCATTTCTGGAAGTCGGAAATAGAGAAGGGTTATGATTATATGGACATTGTGGATAATCATTTTCCTCCGGCTGTGATTGATGATAAGGTGAGGGAGTCGGATTTTGGCCTGCCTGCCAATCTGACGGTAACGGATCAGGTTCCCAGTTATATCCGGTTTCTGTGGGAAAACGGATTCAAAAAAGGAGAAGAGCTATTCGAAGAAATTGATGATGGGGGTATTTACCGGTGGAAGGAAGATGAAAAGTATTATGTGGATGCGTATATTGGAAATAAAGGTGTGGAATGGCTGAGAAATCAGAAGCCTGCAGATAAACCCTGGTTCCTGAAATTATCGTTTCCCGGTCCTCACATGCCGTTTGACGGAATCGGCCTGCCGGATGATAAGCTTTATGATGAAGAGGATATGGATATGCCGCAGACAGAATCGGCGGATATTCTGGAGAAACCGCCGCATTTCAGGGATATATTTTCCAAGTACGGGAAAGTTTCTGAAGACGGCAGGTCAGTCGAAGGTGGTCTTTCGGAAAGCCAAATCAGAAAGATGAGAAAGGCTTATTATGCCAATGTATCCCTGATTGACAGGAAGATAGGGGAAGTAATTGAGGTATTGAAAAAGAGCGGGGAATATGAAAATACGCTTATTATTTATACATCGGATCATGGGGACTATATGGGAGACTTTGGAGTGGCTGCTAAAGCGCAGTATCTTTCAGAGGTTTTAATGCGGATTCCATTTTTGTTAAAGCCGCCCATAAAGGATTTTAAGGGATACCATGAGAAAAGCTTTGTCAGTTCGGTGGAAATTGCGGCCACCTTTTTAACCGCAGGAGGAATTGCGGTTCCGGATAATATGCAGGGAAGAAGTCTGACCGGTTTTTATGAGGGAGTGCCTGAAAGGCAGGATGATATTTACATGGAGGCCCGTGATTTGAGAGGAATAAGGACGAAGGATTTCAAACTTGTTTTTTATGCAGAAAGGGAATACGGGGAACTGTATGATATGAATCAGGATCCGTGGGAACGGCACAATCTTTGGGATCATCCCGCGCAGCAGAAAACAAAGCAGGAGCTTTTGTGCAGGTTAATGAATCATATGGTTCGGCTGGGAGAAAATTCGCAGGCTGCCTGGAATGTGGGGGCGCCGGAGATATGAGGAGGCATCAGTGAAAAAGAAATCAGGGCTGAGTTATTCGAATTTTTATTATTATCTGCTGTTGATAGCGCCGCTGTTTCTTATATATATCGTGTTTTTCGTAGTACCGGTGGTTTCCAGCCTGTTTTTGAGTATGACCAATTATAATGGGCTGAGCCTGGATGTAAAATTTACAGGGCTGAATAATTATATCGTAGCCTTTTCGGATAAGGTGTTTCGGAAGGCTATGTGGAATACGATTTTATTTGCGGGACTTGCGACCTTGCTGCAGAATGGCCTGGCGCTTCTTTTGGCGCTGGGACTGAATGCAAAGATTAAGGGGCGGGGATTTATGAGAATGCTTGTGTTTGCCCCCTGTATGATTTCCCCGATTATCACGGCATTCGTATGGCAGTTTATATTTATGCCTGAGGGGCTGCTGAACCGTATGCTCGGTGCGGTGGGGATAGGAAGGATGGATAAGGCATGGCTGGGAAGTGTGGATACGGCGCTGGTCTGTGTGGTGTGTGCGCATGTATGGATGTGGATTGGTTATTCCGCCACGATTTATCTGTCTAATCTGAGCAATATGTCTGAGGATATTACGGAGGCAGCCAGGATTGACGGATGCAGCAGAATGAATCTTTTCCGTTATATTACGTTTCCGATGCTGGCGCCGGCAACGACAATTAACATAACGCTGGCATTCACGCAGTCTTTGAAGGTATTTGACATTGTTTATGCCATGACAAACGGCGGGCCTCTGAATGCAACGGAAACCGTCGGGACTTATGTCATACGTAATATGGGATTAAATCTTCACGGATATGCTTCCGCGATGACCGTTCTTCTTATGTTTGTTATTATTTTGACCGGTACGGTGCTCATCGGACGGCTGAAAAAGAGGGAGGCGGAAATCTATTGAAAAAGAAGCAGAGGGATAAATTATTCTTTACGATTTTTATGTATCTGGTGACTTTGGTTATTTTTTATCCAATGATAATGATGCTGCTGGTTTCTTTAAAAAGCAAGGCGGAGGTGGTCAGCAATCCGGTCGGAGTGAAAATGAGCTTCCAGTTTTCCAATTATACGGAAGCTTTCCGTGAAATGAACTATCCGCTGGCATTTCGTAATTCCGTGACGCTGACGGCATGCTCCGTGTTAGCGGTATCTTTTCTGGGATGTATAGCGGCTTATGCAATTGTAAGATGTACGAAAATGAAAAAATTATTTCTACTCATCAATATTTTATTTATGATTGGGCTGTCCCTGCCGCAGCAGGTGGCCATTGTGCCTATGGTTCTTTGGCTGCAGAAGCTTCATCTGGGGAATACTCTGCTGGGGGTGATTTTCGTATATATTGCGGCAAATGCATCGTATGCTATTTTTCTGTTCAGCGGCTTTATAAATACCGTCCCTGTGGCGCTGGAAGAAGCGGCAAGAATGGATGGGGCGACGCCGTTTAAGGTATTCTGGAAAATTGTATTTCCGTTATTAAAGGCGCCGATGGTGACAATGATAATTGTAATGACTCTGCGCGTCTGGAATGATTTTATGTATCCGCTGGTATTGCTGCAGGGAAAAGCGGCGAGAACCCTGCCGCTGACGATTTTTATGTTCAAGGGTGATCTGCAGATTGAATGGAATATCATGTTTGCTGCAACGACTATGGCAATTCTGCCGCTGATGATCGTGTACTTTATCTTCCAGAAACAGATCATTTCAGGTATGATGACGGGTTCTGTGAAGATGTAAAATAAAAGTAAGGAGGGTAAGATGGTATGATGAAAAAGAAAGGGATGGGAACAGTAATATCAATACTTCTGACGGCTGCCATGCTGCTGGGAGGCTGCGGGAGCGCGGCTGAGACTCAGACGCCGGCAGAGGAGACGAAGAAGGAAACCGTACAGCAGGAGGTGAAGGAATCCGCTGCGGAGGAAAAGGCGGAGGAGACGGACGGGGAAGTGGTAGAGCTTACCATGTTCGGGTTCAAAACAGGGGCTGAGCAGGGGGCTTTGCCGGAATTGATTGAACAGTTTAATAATGAGAATCCGGGTATCCATGTTACTTATGAAGGAATTTCCAATTCGGGCGGTTATCAGGACGTGCTCACTTCCAGGCTCGCAAGCGGGCAGGGAGATGATATTTTTATGGCGCAGGCCTATCTGGGGCAGCTGCAGGAGGCCGGATATGTAAAGGATCTGTCTGGTGTGTCTACGGTTGCAGATTATACGGAGCTGGTGCAGGATCTGATGACCATTGACGGACAGATCAGCGGACTTGGCATGGAAATCGCGGTTTTTGGTATGTTTGTGAATATGGATCTGTTAAAGGAGTGCGGAATTGAAAAGGCTCCCGCCAATTATCAGGAGTTTCTGGATGCCTGTAAGGCGGTTACGGATGCGGGGCATACGGCAATTGCCTGCAGCGGAAAAGACGGAACAGGACTGGCGGTTTTCGCAGCTACCAGGGGATTGTATCCTTTATACCAGGATGCGGAGAAAGCGGCTAAAATAGAGCAGATCAATACGGGTGAGCTTTCCTTTGGTTCCTATATGAAAGACGGGTTTATTCTTTTGAAGGATCTGATTGACAAGGGATATATTAATCCGGAAAAAGCGCTGGTAACTGAGGCTGCAAAGGATGATATAGCTGAATTTGTAAAAGAAGATACGGCATTTATGCCCGGCGGTTCCTGGTTTGTTTCATCCATCAATGAAGGGGCGCCCGACATGAATTATATCCTGACCGGGGTACCGGTAATGGACGATGATTCCCTGATTATGATTAACGCCGGTGTCAAGCTGTGTATTAACAGTAAAACGGAACACAGCGCGGAGGCCGAGAAATTCATTGAATTTATGACGGGAAAGGAAAGTCTGGATAAATATGTACAGAGCCAGAATTCCTTCAGTCCTTTAAAGGACGGTTCCAGTACTTCTAATGCGGTAGTGGATCCGGTTGCGGAATATCTTACCAGCGGCAGGATGATTTCCTGGGTGGATCCTTCCTTTAAGAGCCCGGTAGAACCGTGGACCATCGCCCGTTCTTATGCATCTAATATTGCTGCGGGAGCGGATATAGATACAACCGTGAAGGATATGGATACGGATCTGACCAATAAGATTAAGCTGAAGTAATCTTCCTGATTTATACGAAAGGGCAATCTGACGCAGGTGCGGGTTGTCCTTTGTTTTTAATTTGTTTATAATCAGATAAACGGGAAGGGGGGGAGGAGATTTGTATACAGCGGTAATAGCGGATGACGAAGTATGGATCAGAAAATGGCTGGAACAGGTGTTGTCGAATGATGATAAGGAAATAAGGGTTGCGGCCAGTCTGGATGACGGCCTGAAGGTAAAGGAGTTTCTGGAAAAGGAAGAGGCGGATATATTGATATCCGATATCCGTATGCCGGGGATGACCGGCCTGGAGCTGGCAAGGTGGCTGAGAGAACAGGGGCGGACTACAAAAGTCATGATCATCAGCGGATACAGTGATTTTGAATATGCGAAGGAGGCCCTGCACTGGAATGCTGTTGATTATATTTTAAAACCGATAAAAAGAGATGAATTTACAGGGGCTCTCAAAAAAATCACAGAACTTTTAGGGGAGGAAGAAAAACAGCGTTATGCCCGGGATCATTTCAAAATAGTGGTGGAAAGATGTTACAGGGACTGCCTGATGTTCCAGGAGGACAGCGCGCTTCAAAAGCTGATGGAAACGCTGGAAAGGAACGGATTGGGAGACAGTCCTTATTATGTTGCCCTTCTGCAGAAGGAAGGGGAAAGCTATGAAACGGTTATGGATATTTTTAAAAAATATCATTTCCCCGAGCAGGCTGTCTACCTGGTTTCCTGGAATGAGGCAAGCTGGTATGCTTTTATATTGGAAAAAGGCGGTGCGGGTACCAGGGCGGCGGCGATGCATCTTGCGAACGACTGGCAGGAGGAGAGAATGCTCTTTGCCATGACCGGAAGATATGAAAGTACAGGCGACGTGTGGAAGGCGATGGATTGCCTGACGGAAAAACTGATGGAACAGGCAGCAGACAGGGTGAAGGCGGAAACGGCCGGAAATAATATGGTAATCGGTAAAAATATGGAGCAGCTTTGCGGCAGGATTGTTTTTTATCTGCGGAGTCTGGACAGGGAAAAGGTGAGAACAGAGATTAAGGAATTCTATGCCGGATTCAGGGAGGGAGCTGTTGAAGCGAAATATTTGTATGCCTATCATCTTATGCTGGCAGGAGAAATGATGAAGCTGGTGATTGCAGACGGGGGAGTGCCGGCAGATCGTCTGATTACGGACGGGGCACAGCTTTCCGTAATGGCCAGGGGGTATTTTCATGTATCGTCCCTGGAAGAAAAGACGATTTCGTATGCTGAGAAATTACTTGATTTTCTGGAAGAGAAAAAACGCATGGAAGGCAGTAATGTGGTCGATAATGTGAAAGAATATATGGAGAATAACTACGAAAAGGAATTAAGCCTCACCTATATCAGTGAGATGTTTCATATAAATACCAGCTATTTCAGTAAGAAGTTCAAGGAAGAAACGGGCAGGAATTTTATTGAATATCTGACGGATATAAGATTGAGAGAGGCTAAGAGACTTCTGGCTTCTACCGGGCTGACTATCGCGCAGGTAGGTGAGCATACGGGGTACAGGGAACCGAAGTATTTCAGCCGGATATTTATGAAATATACAGGTATGACGCCGTCTTCTTATCGGGAAGAAAAGGGGATTAATTCGAATGAGACGAAGAAAAATCAGGTTCGGAATCTATAACAAGATGTTTTTTTCTATGCTTCTGACGGCGTTGATTCCTCTGTTGATGCTTTCCATATATGTTTCGGCCAGATACTATCATAAAACAGCGGCCACCGTTCTTCGGCAAAATCAGCTGGTGGAAGAAAGTCTGGGAGGACAGGTGGAAGATTATCTGGGAAAAATGGAGCAGGTTTCCAATATCTGCTTTAACCAGGAAATTCAGGATCAGCTGGAAAAGGAGCAGGATCTGGCGGGCAGGTTTGCCCTTCAGCAGCTTTTGGAGAGAAACATAAGGGTAGAGATGGATTTCCTGCAGCTTGCAGACCGCGTGGAAGGGATTGGGATATGCAAATCCGGCGCAGAAGCTTATTATGTGAATGATTTTCCGGATTTTATTACGAGAAATGTTGATTTTGAGCGGCTGGATGAGGAACTGGACAGAAGATATAAATATTATCAGATTCAGACAGTGGGCAGTCTTCCCGGAATAGAAGCGCCTGACGGGATGGAGGAATGGGAAAACCGGTATGTTTATGTCAGGAAAATCAGGAGCACAAGCCTGAAAAAAACGACGGTGGCCTGGTTTTTTCTGTTATTTGACAGGAGCCAGCTGGATGAAATCATGAAGGATCTGTGGGAACTTCAGAAGGTCAGGACGGCGGTTACAGACAAGGACGGAAATGATTTATATATTTATCCCGAAATGGAGAACGAGGAGTGGAGCGAATTATCGGTACCATTCGCAGCAGGCAAGGCTGCGGAAGAAAATAATTGTTTTATCCGTGATTATGAAATGGAAAACAGCGGGCTTACGGTCCGGTTTTATAATGATAAAACCGAGATATTAAAGGAATTGGATATTCTGCAGGAAGTGCTTATCAGGGTCATTTTGCTGAGCATTACACTGATTATAGCGGGCTCTCTTCTGCTCACCAGGGTGCTTCTGGAGCCTATAAAAAAGCTGCACAGGAATATGGAAAAGATGGAAAAAGGGGATTTCCATATCCGGACGGAAGTAAAGGGAAATGATGAAACGGCGGATATGTGCAGGGCATTTAACCAGATGGCGGAACGGATTGATGTTTTGATCAATCAGGTATATACGACTCAGCTTAAGGAGAAGGAGGCTATAATTGCATCCCTGCAGTCCCAGATAAATCCGCATTTTTTGTATAATACTCTGGACATGATTAAATGTATGGTTGAGATGAAAGGGGTATATGAGGCCGGTGAAATGATCACCGCGTTGTCGGATCTGTTCCGGTATGCGGTTCAGAATAAAGAGCCTATGGCGGAATTAAAAGAGGAACTGCATAATCTGGAACAATATATGCTGATAATCCGGGCCAGGTTCGGTGAGAAGATAGATTATATTATTGATGTGCCGGAAGAGCTTTACTCGTATCATATTTTAAAGATATGTCTGCAGCCGATTGTGGAGAATGCAATTAATCATGGGCTGGCCAGGCAGTCTGAAGCAGGTAAAATTCTGGTATTTATCAGGAAATCAGAGGATATGATCCGTATCGTGGTAAAGGATACGGGTATTGGCATGTCTGCGGATAAGCTTTTCCTGCTGCGGAAGGAACTGGACAGTAAGGCGGGAGAATTTTCCAAAGAGGTTTCAGGAACGGGCCTTAAGAATATCAATGACAGAATCCGACTCTATTATGGGGAGAGATACGGTATGGTGATTGACAGTAAAGAGGGGAAGGGGACAACCGTGGCGCTGCTGCTTCCTGCTGACGGATAAACGATTAACAGGACAAGGGGACTGCTGCGGCAGTCCCCTTGCTTTATCAAAAACATCTATAGGTAATACACTCTGTCAGATTTCTTCCAGATGGATTTCCACTTCTTTGCCGGCTTTTGCAGACTGTACAATACCGTCGATGATAGCCTGATTGTATAGGATCTGGCTGGAGGGCACGGGAGCGGTTCCGTTTTCTTTAATTGCATCGATAAAGGAACGGAGCTTCTTATAAAAAATACCTTGGCCGTTATCCGTTTGAGGATACATGGGGAATTCAAATTCCACGGGTAAGCCTGCCACATCCTTGTACATTTTCATGGGGCCGCCGATGGAGCCGTTCCAGCATTCTGTGGAAGGGATGCGCAGGGAGGCTTTTGTTCCCATGATGATGGTATCTCCGGGAGTATCCAGATGCATGGCCCAGGCAATGCGGAAATCGAGGATGATACCGCCCTCCAGACGGATGAAGGCAGCTGCGAAATCATCTACGTCGAATCTGGCGGCATCCTCCGGGGTATTAAATTCGGGATCGGTGCCCAGATAGTTGGAACGGTAGCCGGATACGGTCAGGGGCTTGGGATAGCCTATGGCGTTCAGAACCATGTCCAGGGAGTAGCAGCCGATATCACCCAGCGCGCCGATGCCTGCTGTTTTTTCTTCAATGAAGGTGCTTCCGGGAATGCCGTGTCTGCGGCCGCCGCCGGTCTGTATGTAGTAGATGCGTCCGAGTTCACCGGAATCCACGACTTTTTTAATCATCTTCATATTCTCGTCCATACGGGGCTGGAAGCCGAGAGAGAGGATTTTTCCGCTCTTTTTTTCTGCACGGACGATATCCAGGGCTTCCTGGGTGGTTACGCACATGGGCTTTTCCAGAAGGACATGAAGGCCCTTATTCAGGGCATCGATGGTACATTCCGCGTGTGTTTTGTTATAGGTGCAGACACATACAGCATCCAGATCGGTTTCAGCCTCCAGCATTTCTTTGTGGGAAGGATAGAGACGTACATTTTCCACGCCATAGCGTTTAAAGAAAGCCTCTGCCTTTCCGGGAATTAAATCGGCGCCTGCCACGATGTCCACATCAGGCATCTGCTTCAGCGCTTCCACATGGGATTCGGCTATCCATCCGGTACCTATGATGCCGAATTTCAGCCTGCGGGAGCAGTCAATGGTGTTTTCTTCGTGAGTTTCCGGTTTGAACTGGGATAATACTTTGTCAGACATTTTTTTCCTCCTGCTTATATTTTGGATTTAATCCAGAGATTTTAAGTATTGCAAACTGATGCGGGAACATTCTATGGGAGTGAGCCCTTTAGTGGGATCATCCTGTTCCACCACAAGCCATTTGGCACCGGCTTCTTCGGAAGCCTTCAGGATAGAAGGGATATCCTGCATTCCCTGTCCTAAAGGACGGAGTTCAAAGGTTCCTTCCTCTTTCTTCTCCTGCTGTTCTCCTTCCAGGCCAATCAGCTCGTAGGAAACACCGGCATTTCCGGATTTGTAAAAGTCTTTGAGATGCACGACAGGCGCCCGGCCGGAATATTTGCGGATATAGGCGGCGGGATCTACTCCGGAGGCCTTTACCCAGCAGGTATCCTGTTCGGTCTGCAGCAGACTGGCGGGAATATCGCGGTACATGATATCGAGAAGGTATTCTCCGTCTTTTTTGGCGAATTCGAAGTCATGATTGTGGTACAGGAGGGTCATGCCGTTAGCGTTGGCGAGTTCTCCGAGATGGGAGGCTTCTTTTTTGAAGCTTTCATAATTTTCTGCACCCGGACGGAATTCCTCGGTGAGGTAGGGGATGGCAATATAACGGCATCCCATATCGGCGTAGTCTTTCATGGTCTTTTCGGGATCCGCGGACATTTCCGCCAGCGGGACATGGGCGGAGATGGGAACCAGTCCGGCTTCTTCGCACATTTTTTTCACCTGTTCGGGGGAATAACCGCATAGGCCCGCGAGCTCAACGCCGTCGTAACCCATTTCCTTCACCTGTGCCAGGGTACCGGGAAAATCTTTCTGCAGCTCATTCCGCACGGAATAAAGCTGTAAGGCAATTGGACAAAACATAATAAATCCTCCTATTCTTTGCAGTAGCTGTTCCGATGCTGCGGGGCAGGCCCATTGGATGCTTCGGACGGCAGCAGACATTTTTCACTGCCGGTTTGCTGTTTGGCCTGCAGCACAGCTTATAGTGTTAAAATAAGACAAAATATGTTATAATACAAGCCAAAACAGGAATTAAGCAAGTCAAAATATGCTTATTTGGCTGACGGATGTCATTCGGATAATAAATAAGGAAGCTTTATGGCAAAAAGGTGGGCGGAAAGGGGACTATGTGAAATTTTTTTATGAAAAGCGGCCGGTGCCGCTGCAGATTCATTATGGAAGAGATCTCTCCTATGATGCGCATATGCATGATCATATTGAACTGGTGGGAATGCTGAAGGGAGAGGCGGCCGCCTTTGTGGATTCCAGGGAATACAGGCTGCAGGAGGGGGATGTATTCATTGTGTTCCCCAATCAGATCCATCGTTATGAGAAGGTGGAGGAAGAGTATTATATGATCTTTATTTTCCAGCCGGATTTGACGGAGGAATTTTCCCAGGTATTTCAGAGAATGGTGCCGGAGGATGCGCTGATCAAAGGAGGGATGGGGGACAGGAAATTGAAACAGGCTATGGAGAACATTATGGAGCTTGCGCAGAAAGAGACGGATATGTTTTCCGGGGCGGAAATGAAGGGGAATTTCCTTATATTACTGGGGAGGCTGCTGGCCCGGATGAGGCTGCAGGGCACAACGGCGGCGGATACGCAGACGCTCAGGCAGATACTGAATTATTGTGTGGAACATGTGGAGGATGATCTGCGGCTGGAGGCGGTGTCGGCGGGGCTTCATATTTCAGGCTCTTACATATCCCATCTGTTTGTGGAAAAGCTTCATATGACTTTCGGGGAATATGTCCGGACGCTGCGAGTGTCGCGGGCTTGCAGGCTTCTGCAGGATGGCCGCAGGACGGTTACGGAAGCGGCATATGAAGCGGGCTTCAATTCGCTCCGTTCATTTGACCGGGCATTTGCCAAGCAGATGAAAATGACTCCGGTGGCATATAAAAGGAAGCTGGCGGACGGAAGGGATAAGGGAATGGGAAATTAGGAACTGGAGAAATCCGGTTCCTTTTTTTATTGGGTATAAGGACGGCTCACAGGGCGTGGTATCGGTTGGTTGGTATTAATAATAAACATGAAGCAAAAGTGCACTATAAATAATTGACATTACTGTGCAATATATCCAGTAAAAAATTTTATTAACTATAAAAATTTGAGATTTGTATTGAATATGCCTGATTTTTATAGCTTTTCTGAAATTGTTCTGTTTACCGTGGAAGGAATTGGCAGATATAATCGGCATTGAACCAAATCAAGCGGGAAGGAGGTGAAAAAATGAAGAAAGTGAAAGAAGTGTTCCGGGAATTGAGAAAAAACAAATGGAATTATCTTTTCCTGACGCCTGCAGCCCTTTATACATTTATATTCGGCTATGCTACCTTACCATATATGATAATCGCTTTTGAAAAGTTTGATTTCAGGAAGGGGATACGAAGCCCGTGGGTGGGCCTGAGCAATTTTGAGTTTTTCTTTAAGAGCTCCCGGGCATGGGAGGTTACCAGGAATACGGTGCTGATGAATGTGTACTATATTATATTCGGAACGGCGTTCGCAATCCTGCTGGCTCTTTTGGTTAATGAAGTGAAACATAAATATTTTCTGAAGGTTGCGCAGTCGACACTGCTGTTTCCCTATTTTATATCCTGGGTTATTGTAAGCTACATATTATATGCACTGCTTTCCACAGATTACGGAATATTTAATTCCATACTGACGGCGCTGCATCTGGAACCGATATCCTGGTATTCGGAGGCAAAATACTGGAGGGCTATCATTGTTATCGCAAGGATATGGAAGACGGCCGGATACAGTTCGATTATTTACCTGGCGGTCATCGCCGGAATTGACAGCAGTATTTATGAAGCGGCGGCAATTGACGGGGCGAGCAGATTCCAGATTATAAGAAGAATAATGCTTCCGCTGCTGATGCCCACCGTATGTATCCTGCTTCTGATGGATGTGGGAAAGATGTTCTACGGAGATTTCGGTATGGTATATGCCCTTGTAAAGGATTCCGGGCAGCTGCTGCCGAAGGTGGATATCATCGATACCTATGTGTTCCGTATGCTGCGTGTGACGGGGGATCCGTCGCTTTCCATGGCGGTTGGAATGTACCAGTCCCTGGTGGGATTTGTACTGGTTTTCACTACGAATTATATTGTAAAAAAGAGTTATCCGGACGGCGCGCTGTTTTAAGAGCCAGGAGGAGAGAAAGAAATGAAAAAAATAAAATTGTCGGGAATTATCATATATACGCTGGTGACTCTCTTTTCCCTGTGCTGCATTCTGCCGATGGTGCTTGTTTTCATGGTATCCATTACGGATGAAAGGGCAATCGGAATGAACGGCTATTCGTTTTTCCCTGAGGCCTTTTCCCTGGAAGCGTACCGCAGAATGATTTATCCGGGGTCCCCTCTGTTCAGAAGCTATGGGGTGACGATTGTCATGGTGGTGGCAGGGACGTTCCTGGCGGTGATAATGACTTACTTTGCGGCTTATCCGTTGGCTAATCAGAAGGTGAAATACAGAAACGGTTTTGCACTTTACTTTTTTATCACTTCCGTTTTCAATGCGGGTCTGGTACCCTGGTACCTGATATGCCGGCAGCTTCACATGTATAACAACATGCTGGCGCTGATCATTCCGTCCATGGTTTTCACACCGTTTAACATGTTTCTGGTGAGGAACTTTATTAAGGATGTGCCGGTGGCACTCATGGAATCGGCAAGGATTGACGGAGCCGGGGAACTGAGAATTGCAACGCAGATTTGTATGCCGCTGTGTAAGCCTGTCCTGGCGACCGTCACGTTGTTTTACGGCATCGGGTACTGGAACAGCTGGTTTAATGCGATTATGCTGGTGGACAATTCCAGCCTCTATCCGCTGCAGATGCTGCTGATGAAAATACAGTCGGATATTAAAATGCTGACGATGGTAAACGGGGCATCTACAGGAATGGTGCTGCCCACGGAAAGTGTGAAGATGGCGACTGTGGTGATGACTGTGGGACCGATCATTTTCCTCTACCCTTTTTTGCAGAAATACTTTGTAAAGGGTATCATTATGGGATCTGTTAAGGGATAGAATGCGGATGCAGGAGAAAAGCTGACAAATAATAAGAAAAAACAATTCAGTAGAAAAATAAGGGAGGTAACATTTTATGAAACGGAAAAAAGCAGGCAAGGGCATGGCGCTCATACTCGCTGCGGCGATGACGGCAGGGCTGCTGGGAGGCTGTGGAAGCAGTGCGAAAACAAGTGCTGTGGATAATACAGCAGTGCAGGACAAGGAAACCGCGGCTGCAGAGGCGGAAAGCGGAGAAATCCAGAAGGTCAGATATGTGACGCCCGGTAATGAGTGGTCGGATCAGGCTTATGTCCTTGAGCAGGTGAATAAGAAGCTGCTGGAAGACGGGATGAACCTGGAAGTGGAGCTGATCCGGATACCCTGGGATGCGTGGGATCAGAAAACAAACCTGATGCTGTCCACAGGCGAAGAGTTTGAACTGATCCATGTAATGCAGGATCTGAAGTCGGCATCTGTACTGCGCAGCCAGAATGCCATTATTCCCATCAACGAATATGTGGACAAATATCCTCATCTGAAAGAAGTGATGGGAGATTTCTGGAGTGATTTTACCGTGGAAGGGGAAATCCTTGCCGTACCGGCGGCTTCCACGAACAATATCAGCAAGGATTACGGCCGGGTTTACTATCAGCAGGAGGTTTTTGACAGAGCGGGCTGTACCATTCCTCAGACGATAGACGAGCTGCTGGATGATGCGGTTAAAATGCAGAAGATGATTAAGGAAGAGACAGGCAAAAATGTATACTGCTGGCCTCATCAGCTCAATTCTGTTCCCGACTGGATGCACAGAACCTATGATGACGCTCCCTTCACGGTGGAAAATACACTGGGGCTGGTAAGGATCGATCAGGATGGAACCGTATCCTCCTGGTATGAAAGTGAAGATTTTAAGAAGGACTGTGAGACCTATAAGAAAATGTATGACATGGGTCTGCTTCACCCCGATATCCTCACACTGGATCATGAATTCCAGGCGAGTGAAGGGGAAAACGGAAGATTCCTGTTCGGTTTTGATACCTATACCTATCCGGCCATGGAAATGAGCCTGAAGAAAAATACAGGAAATACGTTATCGGATTTTGTATTGAATGAAGAGCTTGGAAATTATCGTTTCTTCTCCATTTTCAATGGCAACGCGGTACCCAGCTCCTGCAAGAATCCGGAAGCGGGAATCAAATTTCTGGACTGGCTTTACAGCAATGAAGAGAATTACCGTCTGTTCACTTATGGAATTGAAGGACGTAATTACAATATAATAGGCGATCGTATCGCAGAATTTGTCAAAGGGCCGGATGGAAATAATACCTGGCATTATGATGAATGGCAGATGGGCCTGATTGACTACAAGCTTTTTGAGGAAGGGATTTCTGAAAAATGTCTGGAAGTGGAAACACAGCCTATGAGCGGAAAGATTACTGTAAGCCCTATTATCGGCTTTACCTTCGACCAGACACCGGTAGCAAATGAAATCGCAAACCTTCAGACAGAAGTGATCGCGTCCATTTATCCTATTAAATTCGGCCTTGTGGATTATGACAGCCACATTGATGATGCGATAGCTAATCTGAAAGCGGCCGGAATGGATAAGGTGATCGACGAATACAGAAGACAGTTTGAAGAGTTCAGAGGACAGTGACAAGAATAGTGTTTATGCCGTTCAAAAGGCATATCAGAGACAGGATTAAGGTAAAAAAATGGGACTGTATAAAAATTTTAAGATTGCATCTTATGCACATGCACAATATCTGGTATCAGCGACCGAAGAGGATATTGTAAGGCAGATTGATTATTTTGACGCTTATCTGGGCGGCCTGGATAAAATTTATCTGGAGCCGTTCCGGGGAGAACACAGGCTTTCCGAAGAGAAGGCTAAAAGATTTATAGAAATCTTTAAGGAGAGAGGAATCGAGGTTGCGGGCGGCTTTACCGCAACCTCGGATCTGGATGATGAGACTGTCCACCGGATATTTGATGTGTACTGCTATTCCCGGGATAATTTCAGGGAAGAACTGAAAAAAGAAATCAGGCAGACGGCGAAGCTGTTTGATGAATTCATTCTGGATGATTTCTTTTTCACCAGCTGCAGATGTAAGGAATGTATCCGCAAAAAAGGGAACAGAAGCTGGTCGGAGTACCGCCTGGAGCTGATGGAGGAAATCGCGCATCTTGTATGTGATACGGCCAAGGAGGTGAATCCGGACTGTAAATGTGTCATCAAATATCCGAACTGGTTTGAGTCATGGCAGGAAACCGGTTATAACCCGGAAAAGCAGAAGGATATTTTCGATGCCATCTATACGGCGGCGGAATCCAGGAATCCGAAGATGAGCCAGCAGCATCTTCCCCGTTACCTGAGCTATTCGCTTTTCCGGTATCTGGAAAATGCGGCGCCCGGAAAGAACAACGGCGCCTGGGTGGACAATGGGGACAGCTCCAATAATATCAACTGGTATGCGGAGCAGGTATTGCTCGCCGTTTATGCCGGGGCGAAGGAAATCTGTCTCTTCGGTTTCGGAGGCCTGACCGATTCCCCGTATCTTCCCATGCTGGGCTGCCAGCTGAGGCTGGCGGATGAAGACAGGAGCCGGATGGGAAAACCGCAGGGGGTGAGTGTGTATCATCCGTTCAACGCGGACTGCGGAGAGGATCAGCTCTATAATTACGTGGGAATGCTGGGCATTCCGCTGGAACCCACGCCATTTTTTGATGAAAAGGCGGATAGTATATTCCTGACGGCATCGGCCTGCAGGGATCCCCAGGTGATGGATAAACTGAAAAGCTATGTGGCGGACGGGGGACACGCCATTGTAACCAGCGGTTTTGTGAAAAACATGCAGGGCAGGGGAATAGAGGATATGACCTCCGCCAGAGTGACGGAGAAGGTGGTCTCGGGAGATTATTTCTGTACGGATCCCTATATCGGGGACAGGAGGGAATTCTTCCACGGTCCGGCAGCCATAACCATGCACGGTATGGATTATAAAACCAATGCGACCTGGTCCGACGCGGAAATGATTACGGAATACTGCAATTATCCTGTCTGGCTCAGGGATGATTACGGTCAGGGAGAGCTTTACATATGGAATATTCCCGATAATTATTCGGATCTGTACCGGTTCCCTGTGGAAGTGGCGGATCTGTTCCGGAAAAACTTTGCAAAGAATCAGAGAGTATATCTGGAGGCGGAGGATCATTATAATCTGTTCCTGTATGACAACGATACCTTTCTTGTACGTTCCTACAGGGAATACAGGGAATATATAAAGATCGTTGTAAAAGGGGAATGCAGCCGTCTTGCTGACCTGCGTTCCGGGAAAACATATGAGCCTGTATCGGTGAAGGATCAGCCGGATCAGCGGTTTGATGTGGCTTATGTTCCCAAGGGAGCGAAGGAAAGTGTGTTTGAGATTTATTTCTCACCGGGAACAGAACAGTTTTTACAGATTCTTCCCTAGATAATCAGGCCGCGGCTGCGGTCGGAAAGGCAGCGAACATGAACAGAAAATATAGAGTGGCTGTGATTGGGACAGGGCTGATCGGAGCGACCAGCCACATCCCGGCCTATCAGGCCCTGTCGGATCGGTGTGAAATTATAGCGGTATGTGACAACAGAATAGAAGCGGCGGAATTCGTGGCGAAGAGGAACGGGATCGAAAAGGTGTATACGGATTCCGCACAGATGCTGGAAGAGTGCAGGCCGGATATTGTATCCGTGTGTACGCCCAACCGGTATCATAAGGATTGTACCATAGCGGCTTTGAAGGCAGGGGCCAATGTCCTCTGTGAAAAGCCCGTATGTATGACTTATGCGGATATCTGTGAAGTATACGAGACGGCCCGGCAGTGCGGGAGATTATTTATTCCCTGCCATAATAACCGTTTCGGGCAGAGGGAAACCATCCGGAATCTGGTGAAGGAAGGCCTGCTGGGGGATGTTTACTTCGGAGAGCTGGAATGTGTGAGAAGGAGGGGAATTCCTGACTGGGGAGCCTTTCATCTCGCAAGCGAAAGTATCGGCGGCCCGTTCTGTGATGTGGGCGTACATTTTGTGGATTCCCTGCTTTTTATACTCGGGAATCCGGAGTTTGAAAGCATTTACGGAATGACGGCGGCCATGCTGGCGAAACAGACGGAAGAGGAAGAGAAGCCCGCAGCCGGCGCACAGGATGCCTTTCTGCGCAGGCCTTACCACGGCAGTGAATTCAGCGTGGAGGATCATGCGGCGGGCAGCATTCGTTTTCAAAACGGCCTGTTTGTTAACTTCAAATTTTCCTGGGCGCTGAATGCGCCGGAATGCGACGGAATCCGTCTGGCGGGAAGCAAAGCCGGCTTTGTCTATGATAAGCTTGCGCGCGACCAATATCGTCTCTATGGAATGATGGGGAAGGATATGGCCGATACCATACTGGATCTTCATACGAGATATGAGGTGAAGGGAATGGAGAATCCCGGTCATTACCTGCTGATCCGGCACTTCCTGAACGTCTGTGACGGCGTGGAGGAGATGATGATAACAGAAGCGGAAATCCGGAATCTGACGGCGATACTGGAAGCCTTTTATCTGTCGGCCAAACGCGGCAGCCAGGTGACAAGAGCGGAAATTATCGGATAAATCGGGCTGCCGGATGCGTTACATGGACAGACAGCCAGCACTTTGATAAGATGAAATAAAGTGATAAACCTTTCCTGCCGGCGGAGGCTGAGATGCGGGAACTGAAGGAGGATGGCCGTGTTGCGGAAAATAAAGAAATTCTATCTCTACAGGAAGATCGTACTGTCCTTTCTGCTGCTGAACATGATTTCCACTCTGTTCGTCAGCGGAGCGCTGTATCTCATTTTCAGGGATACCTCCCAGAAGGAGCAGGCGGCCTATTCTCTGGAAAATCTGTCGCAGCTGGATTCATCGGCGGAAAGGATTTATGAAAGCCTTTCGCCTGCCATCAACTATATCCTGGCGTCCGGTTATGCCTCCTCCTTTATGGAAAGAAAAGATCTGGGAAGGCTGGAGGAGTTCAGGCTGCTGGAAAACCTGAAGGTGCTTCAGACCGCGAACGCACAGTTCGGCTTTATCGGAGTCGTTAATCTGAATACGGACCGTTACCTGGGAACCAGGGGCGTGTATACCGGACTGGAGGATCCGATCCGGCAGGTCAGGAATAAAGAGGAAGAAAACGGACTTTTCTTCTTTAAAAGAAACGTGAGAAAAAATGAAAATATTGAAGATTCGAAGACAATACCGGTACTGACTTTTGTTTATGTGCCAAAAGGGAGATATGCCAGCGGGCTGATTGTGATCGATGTGGAGGAAAGCTACTTCCGGGAACTGTTTCAGCCGCAGGAAAGGATCGGGCATGACGCCCAGGTATTTGTCCTTGGAGAAGACGGGGAGATCCTGATTGATGCGGGAAATGGCAGTACATCCTGCCGGGAACTTCTTCCGGATGCGAAAAAGCTGCGGATGACGGAGACTTCCTTTACGGCGCGGGAAAGCATCGGTGGGGAAAAATATATGGTGGCCTGCCTGAAATCCTCCGTACCCGGCTGGTATTTTGTCAGTGTCCGCGCGGGACAGGAAATCCTGCCGGCAGCAAAGGAGCTGCTGTTTTTTGTGGCAGGAATTGAAGCCCTCATGATCGGAGTGAACCTGCTGGTGACCTTTCTTCTGGCCCAGCGTATATACAGCCCCCTGGGGAGCCTTTACCGGAAGCTGGAGCACAAGGATGCGGAGGAGCATATCAACGAAATAGAAGCTTTTGACCAGGCTTTTGAAACCTATGAAAAAAGAACCTCGGCGCTGGAGGAATACCGCAGCCGTTCTGCCCGGTTTCTCAGTGACAGCTGGCTGAAGGCTGTGGCGCGGGGGGAGATCATACCCCAGGAGCAGGAAAACCCTCCGGAATATTGTGAATTCAGTTTTGATGCCGCATATTACAGAGTATTGCTTATCAGCTTTGCCGATAACGATGATTTTCTGGAACGGTTTTCGGAAAAGGATCAGCAGATCATCGAATTTGCGCTGGGGAATATACTGCAGGAGCTGATAGGGAGCTATTGTGTCAATCTGCCGGTTATGACGGAGACCAACTGCAGGATGGTGGTGCTGAAGCTGAAGACGCCGGCCGTGCCTTCCGAGGTGCTGCTTGGCATCGGAGAATTACAGAATGAATTTATGTGTCATATGAGCCTTGTCATCGAAGCCTGCTATGGGAAATGCGTAAGCCATTGGGGGGAGCTGAGAAGTTCCTGGCTTTCGGCCATGGAAGGACAGCGCAAGAGGCTGTTTTTGGGAAGCGGAGTGATCATTGACGCGGAGTATGACTATGGAAGGATCCGGAATCCGGAATATCCCTATAAAGCGGCGAAAAATCTGGGAGAATCCCTGTTTGCCGGGGACAGCCAGGGTATCCGGCGTGAAATTCATCATTTTGTGGAACGGCTGGAAAAAATGGATGTGGACAATATCATCGGTTTTGCAGCGAGACTATATCATGAAATGGTCCAGAACTACAGCCCGGAAGACAGCAGCCTGCGCAGCCAGCCGGCGGATCAGATCCGCAGGGCCATGGACGGCGTCGGTTCGATGGAGGAGCTTTCACAGCTTCTGGAGAAGCTGGCGGACCGGATTATGGAAGAACGGAAAAGGAAACAGGAGGACGGTGCGTCCAACGATGCAGTGAGTGCCGCCAGAAGTTATATGGAAGAGCATTATATGGACAGCAGCCTGAGCGTGGAAATGCTGGCGGATATAGCCGGGCTTTCACCGGCTTATTTCGGAAAGCTTTTTTTCACCACCGTCCATGTGAGCTGTAATGATTATCTTATGGAGCTGAGGCTGCGCAAAGCGGCGGAGCTTCTTGCGGAAACACAGGATACGGTCAGTACGATCAGCCAGGCTGTGGGAATCAACAGCACGAATTATTTTTATATTGTTTTCAAGAAAAAGTACGGCTGTACACCTGTCCAGTATCGGAGACAGATAAAAGAGGAGCAGGAAAATGGAAAATAAAAAACTGAGAGTTTGTATTATAGGAGCCGGATTTATCACGGGAACACAGCACATTCCGGCCATCAATAAATTAAAGGAACGCCTGGAGCTGGCAGGTGTGGCGGACTGCCGTGAAGACGCGCTGATCCATCTCGCAAAAACCTATGGGATCAAAAACATCTATACGGATCCCATGGAAATGCTGGATAAGGAAAAGCCTGATTTGGTGCATGTGTGTACGGCTAACAACACACACAAATATTTTACGATAGAAGCGCTTCGCAGAGGAGCCAATGTACTGTGTGAGAAGCCGCTTGCGCTCACGCTGCGCGATGCACAGGAAATGCTGGCTGAGGCAAAGAAGGCCGGAAAGCTGCTGATGACCTGCCAGAATTCCAGGATCGGCGCTGTCCAGGAAATGAAAAAGATAGTGGACAGCCAGGAGCTGGGAGAGATTTATTATACGGAAATTGAGAATATCAGGAGAAGGGGAGTTCCCACCTGGGGAAGATTCCACTCCGCGGAAGATAATGGCGGCGGCCCGTTCTGCGATCTGGGCGTGCATTACCTGGACAGTGCGCTGTATGTGCTGGGAAATCCTGCTTTTATGAGCGTATCTGCAAATACATGGCGCAAGGTGGCGGACAGATATGATGCGAATCAGGAAACCCTGCCGGCCATGACGGGAAATCAGCCGTTCCTTCCGAGAAATGATTATGACAGAAAAGAATTTACCGTGGAGGATTATGCAGCAGGCCTTGTACGGTTTCAGAACGGGATGCAGATGCAGATGAAATTTGCCTGGGCGGTCAACCTTCCCAAGGCGGATGCTTACCGGTTCGCGGGAACAAAGAACGGAATGGTATACCGCAAGGGAGAAAACCTGGAGAATCCCATCAGCCTTTACGGGCAGCAGGGAAATAATCTTGTGGATGCCCAGCTGGAAGTGGAAATTGCGAAGCCGGGAGCCATGGAGGATTTTGGTCATAAGGGAATTATCGAAAATATGGCGGATGCGATTCAAAAAGGCACGCCCCGCCTGATTACGGAAGAAGAGATGCTCAACGTGGCGGCGATTATAGAAGCGTTCTATCTTTCCGCAGCGGAAAACAGAGAAGTGAGAGCGGACGAACTGGAACAGTTTGCCTGACGGACAGCAAAGAAAAGGAGAAATCAGAGATGAGTGATATGAAATTAGGTCTGCAGATGTGGAGTATCCATGATGTATGTATAGAAAAAGGTATGCCGGAGGCCCTGCGCCTGATCCGGGAAATGGGCTATGAAGGCTTTGAATTCGCCCTCGGCGACTGTGCCACTCTGGAAGAGCGGTGCGGCGCCAAACCGGCAGAGGTGAAAAAGGCGCTGCAGGAATATGGGGTGAAGGCGATCGGCTCCCATATTTCCTTTGAAAGGCTTTTGGAGGATCCGGATCCGGTATTGAAGGACTGTGTGGAATATGAGGTGCCCTATGCGGCGATAGCGCCCATTTTTTACGGAGACAGGACGCCCTTTGAAGAACAGCGCCGGCTTTATAAGGAAACAGTACGCCTTTCCCGTCTGTTTAAGGAAAACGGGATACAGCTGCAGGTACATTGCGCCGCATTTGGTTTCCTGAAGGATTACAAGGGACGGAATACGGTGGAAGGGATGTTCGAGGAATGCTCTTTGGAATACCTCCAGCCGGAGTTTGATACGGCATGGATGATCTGTTCCGAGATCGATCCCCATGAATATCTAGCGAAATATAAGGGATATGTGGACATTCTCCATTTGAAGGATTATCACAAAATTCCCGAATATTCTCCTTATGTCCTGGTGCGCCACAATACCATCTGCGAAGAAAATTACGGCTGCGGTGTGGGTGACGACGGAGTGCAGGATGTGGGGGACATCATTAAAACGGCGGAAAAAGCAGGTACGAAATGGATTGTGACGGAGCTGTGGAATGAAAAGAATTCCCTGGAAAATGCCAGGTCAAGCGCCGACCTCATCAAAAAGTATTTATAAGAGCTTATCCGGGCTGTCGGCCTGATAAAGCGGGAGAGGAAGATATGGAATACATACAACTAAAAGGCACTTCGCTGACCGCGTCCAGAGCGGCTTTCGGCTGCATGAGACTGGCAGAGCTTTCTGTGGAGCAGGCAAAGCGGCAGATCGAACATGCGATGGAACTGGGAATCAATTTTTTTGACCATGCGGATATATACGGCGGCGGAAGCTGTGAGGAGATCTTCGCTAAAGCGGTGGATATGAATCCGTCTGTGCGGGAGAAGATGATCCTGCAGAGCAAATGCAGCATCCGGGATGGCTATTATGACGCTTCCGCGGCGTATATCCGGAAGGCTGTGGACGATATACTCGCCAGGCTGCATACGGATTATCTGGATATTCTCCTGCTGCACCGTCCGGATGCCCTCATGGATCCGGGGGAGACGGCAGAAGCGCTGGAACGCCTGCACGAACAGGGGAAGGTACGTTATTTCGGCGTTTCCAATTATAGTGTCATGCAAATGGAGCTGCTGCAGAAATATATGAAACAGCCTCTTGTTGTCAATCAGCTTCAGATCAGCCTTGCCCATACACCGTTAATCGATGAAGGGCTGGCGGTCAATATGGATATTGACCAGAGTGTTTTAAGGACAGGCGGACTGCTTCCTTATTGCCAGTGGAAGGAAATCAATGTACAGGCATGGTCGCCCTATCAGAAAGGCTTTTTCGGAGGCTCCTTTATCGGGGATTTGGAAGAATATGGGGAGCTGAACAGCCTGATCGATTCTCTGGCATCCAAATACGGCGTGTCGAAAACAGGGATTGCCGCGGCATGGCTGTTCCGCCATCCGGTGAACATGCAGGTAATTCTGGGAACCATGAATGAAAAACACAGACAGGAAGGCTGCGAGGGCCTGGATGTTGTGTTGGAACGGAAGGAATGGTACGACCTTTACCGGGCGGCCGGAAATATCATACCGTAAAAGAGGGTTTTATGGATTCAGTTTTTGTGCCGTAAAGGCGCATTTGTGCCACAGAGGTGCATTTGTGCCATAAAGGCGCAAGGGAAAGGAAGGAAAAATGAGTGATTTAAAATTAGGCATCCAGATGTGGAGTATCCATGATATCTGCGTACAGGAAGGAATGGCCTCCGCTATAAAAAAAGTAAAAGAGATGGGATATAATGGCTTCGAATATGCATTGGGCGACAGCATCACCCTGAAGGAGAGATGCAATACCGATGCAGAGGAGGCTGTGAAAATTCTCCGGGAGTATGATGTAAAAGCGCTGGGCGCCCATATTCCCTTTGAACCGATGCTGATCGATCCGAAACCGGTGCTGGAGGAGTGTCTGAGGCTGGAAATCCCTTATGCCGCCGTAGGCCCTGTATTCTGGGGCGACCGCGCCGCCTATGCGGAACAGAAGGAAACCTATGACAGACTGAAGGAAATCGCGATCCTGTTTCATAAAAACGGAATTCAGCTTCAGGTGCACTGCTCAGCCTTCGGTTATCTGAAAGATTATAAGGGCAGATATGTGGTGGAAGGCATGCTGGAGGAAGCGGGACTTGAAAACCTGCAGCCGGAATTTGATACCGCATGGATGATCTGCGGGGGTGTGGATCCTGTGGAAATGCTGAAAAAATATGAAGGGCATGTGGATATCCTTCATTTCAAAGATTTTCATCCCCTGCAGGAGGAATATTCCTATCTGATGGTGCGTCATAACACGATCTGCGAACAGCAGCATGACGGCTGTGCAGTAGGGGAAAACGGGGTGCAGGATCTGGAAAGCATCGTGAAGGCAGCCGGGACATATGGAACGAAGTGGCTGATCACGGAGCTGTGGAATGAGAAGGATTCTTTGCGCAATGCACGTGTGAGTGCGGAAAACCTGAGTAAATATATGAAATAACGGACGAATCGGAAGTGCTGTGAAAGCGGAAGCATACTTAAATATGGAAAAGGCGGAGTCATGTACGGAAGTACATTGCGCCGCCTTTTCCATTTGATAATTCTGTACGCCTGTGGCGGCAGATGGAAATATTAAAGCAGAGAATAGCTTTTTTTCATATTCCGTTTATATTCGGAAGGGGTAATTCCATGAAACTGCTGAAAGACTCTGTAGAAAGTGCTGAGACTTTCGAAACCGGACTGATAGCTGATATCTGTTACAGGAAGCTCTGTTGTTAAGAGCATTTTGTTGGCATTTTGAATTCGCAGGGCATTCAGATAATTAGTGAAGCTGCAGCCGATCTTCTGTGAGAAACAGCGGGAAATATGGTATTTGCTGATTCCAAACTCATGAGAGAGGTCATCCAGGGAAAGGTTTTCCATGTAGTGGCAGGAAAGATAGGGGAGAAGATCCGGGAGAAAAAAATCCGGCTTTTCCCGTGGAATCAGGTTAAAACAATTTAAGATCTGCCCCATTATGACATAAAGATAACCCTGAAGCAGACGCTGATCATATGTCCAGTAGCGGTCAAGAACGATGGTGTTGAAGGCATGTATGATGTCCGGATGTACCTGATCTGCCGCAAGAAAAGGATATTCGGGCTGTTTGGAAGAAAGCAGAAGCTTATAATTTTCCACCAGTGCGGAATCGAAAATCACTGTGAGCAGATAGTTGGGTACTCCTGCGCGGCGGTAGCTGTGTATGACGTCAGGGAAGGCAATGGAAAGCTCGCCGGGGGCCATCATTTTCTGACAGTTTCCAATTTTTGTATCGACGATGCCTTCACATACATACATGATTTCAATTTTCTCATGCATATGAGGAACGAAATCCATGTCTACAAAAAAAGCTTCATAATTATAATCACGTTTTTCATAAAAGAAAGACATAAGAAATCCCTCCCCTGCAATATTTGGGAATATTATGTACTGATTTAAGAAGCATTTTACTATAGAGGTGGGGTATAGTAAATACGTTGTTGAAATAAATACATAAAATACCTGAAAAAATCACTATATTGCATGGAAAAACTGTGAAATCAGACTTGAAAAGTAAGACAGAAAAAACTATGAAATTTTTTCGTTTGCAGGATATGGGACATATTATGTATTTATTTTACCGGATTAACCCTTATGGGGGTTGGGAATAAGAATAATGATTCAGACATGGGAGGAGAATTATGTTTAAGAAAAAGGCAGCAAAATTGTTTATGGCAGCAGCCGTCACAGCATTGACGGTAGTAGGAGCCACAGGATGCGGTGAGAAAAAGGAAATTGAGTTCTGGAATCTCTGCACCGGTCCGGATGGAGAAAATATGGTTGCATTAATAGATGGTTTTAATGCAACAAATCCGGAATACAAAATTAAAAATGTGACGATGGAAGGCGGGGATTTATATACGAAGATACCTACCGTAGTCAATTCCGGGACGGGGATTCCTGATTTGGCCTTAATTAATGATATTTCAAGACTCCGTATGTTTTACGAGCAGGGATTATTGGAACCTGTTGATGAAACCCTGACGGTTTATGTGCCGGAGCTTTCCAAAGACAGCTATCGTGCGGCTGCATGGAATGTGGGAACCTGGGACGGAAAACAGTATTCTATCCCCATGGATGTTGGGGTAACAGGTATTGTTTATAACAAAGATCTGGTTGATAAATATGCACCGGGCGCACTGGATGACAATGTGATTACGGTAGAGGAAATGATGGAAATCCTTCCTAAGGCTAAAGCGGATGGAATTGCCACACATACACCGGCATTTTTTGCGTATGAACAAATGGTGTCTCTTGCAAAACAGCAGGGCGGGGAACTTTTTGATGAAAATGATAATCCCACAATAAATACGCCGGAATTCAAACAGGCGCTTCAGACGATGAAAGACATCATCGATCAGGGCGGCGGAAGCGATAACGGAGAAGATAATCTCCAGCTGTTTATGATGAAGGGATCGGTGTTCACCCACACAGGAGTATGGGACAAGAATTCATTGGATAAGGCAGAGGATTTGAACTGGGGAATGTGCAATACATTGGCTTATGACCCTTCTGTATATTATAATGTATCCTTTACCAATCAGTTCATCATGCTGAAGGATGATAAGAGAAGCAAAGAAAAGGAAAAAGTGATCGCTGACTTTTTGAATTATGTAAGGGTGCACTCTGATGTATGGGCAAAATCCGGACAGGTTCCCGCCAGCAACGCGGTAGATGATATGGACGAGTTCAAGAATATGAAGCAGTATTTGTTCATTGAGTCCCCGGAAGAAGAAAATGCAATTGTCATCAATACCTTCCGTTACGGCGGATATGCTTCGGATGCTTTTGGAGTTGTGCTCAATGACGTATTATACGGCAATATGAGTATCGATGATGCATTGGCACAGGTTCAGAAAGAAGTGGAAGATAAAATCGCACAGGCCCAGTAGGAGAACTGCGGGGCAGGAGGAACGGCTTTGAAACAGAAAACAGATAAGCAAAACAAGCAGCTTTCTATGAAGACAAGGCGTAAAATACTTCCATTTTTATTTGTTACGCCTCATCTGATTATATTCCTTGTTTTTTCATTGATTCCTATTATTTATGGATTGTACATATCCTTTACAAAATGGAATTTTCTGGGGACTCCTGAATGGGTAGGGCTTGCAAATTATAAGGAAATTCTGTTCAGTACGGAATCCACATATTACAGGCAGTTTATGAATGGGTTAAAAAACACATTCCTTGCGGTGGTGCTTAATGTGCCGCCCAGTATCATCGTGCCTTTGGTACTGGCACTGGCTCTGAATGTAAAGGTCAGGGGATCGAAATTTTTTCAGTCCGTTTTTTATCTGCCGTGCCTTTTATCCTTATCAGCTGTTTCCATCATATGGATTCAGATTTTGAATAAACGTTTCGGTGTCCCCAGCGTCTTTGGAATTAACTCCGCTCTGACAGTAGAGCAGCCCTGGGCATGGCTGATGATTGTACTGATGTCCACATGGTGGGCGATAGGGACTAATATGGTTATTTATCAGGCCGCATTGGGAGGCGTGCCGAAAGAATTGTATGAATCGGCATCGATAGACGGAGCCGGGAGCATAAAGCGTTTCTTCTACATTACGGTTCCCTCCATCCGTTTCCAGATCCTCTATACAATTGTTATGACTACAATTGCCGGCTTTAATATTTATGGACAGCCTTTGATGCTGACGGAAGGCGGCCCTAACGGATCTACTACCGTATTGATTATGGAAATCCGGAAACTGGCCTTCGGAACCGGACAGCCCATTGCAGGCATGGCGTCTGCAATGGCAATCTGTCTGGGAGTTGTGATTCTGATCATTTCAGCGTTTCAGTTTTTTGCCATGAATCGAAAAGAGAATTAATTTCTGTATGAAAGAGAGATAGGAGCGTGAACTATGAGCAAAAATACGAAAACGGTCAAAATCATTGCCTTTCTTTTCCTGCTGGTATTGGCTCTTGCCTGGCTGTTTCCCCTGATATGGGGTGTTTTTACTTCTTTTAAATCGGAAACGGAAATTAAGACAATGGGTTTTCATATGATACCGGTAAAATGGGTATTGGATAATTACATTAAGGTAATCTGGAATAAAAACAACTTTCCGGTAATACGATGGTTTTTGAATTCAACACTGATGGCGGGGCTGTCGACAATAATATCCGTTGTTCTTGTTTCTGTTACGGCCTATGGATATACCAGGTTCCAGTCTAAATTTCTGGACAGGATGTTTTATGTTGTCATGGCGGTATCCTTGTTCCCGTCCATTGTAAATCTGATACCCCTGTATAAAATTGTTTCTTCCTTAGGCTGGGTAAATACGATATTTGCCGCAATCGTGCCGGGTTTTGCCAGTGTGACGAATATTTTTCTGGTTCGGCAGTTCCTGCAGGGAATTCCAAAGGAATATGATGAAGCGGCCCGGACAGACGGTGCGGATGAAATACGGACGTTCGCCCTGATTCTGGTACCGATGCTCAAGCCGGTGCTTACTGTAGTTGCCCTGTTTAATTTTACCGGTGTATGGAATGATTTCTTGTGGCCGACCATTGTATTTAACGATATTAACAGAATGCCTATTACAGCCGGTCTTCAGCTGATGAGAGGACCATATAAAACATTTGATATGGGTGTAATCCTGGCGGCAGCCATTATAGCTATCGTCCCGACCTTTATCATATACCTGTTTTCACAAAAATATTTTTTAAGTTCCCTGTCGCTTGGTGCGGGAATTAAAGGATAAATGGGAAAGACCCCGATGTCAGATGTCTTGGTGCAGACAAGGACATCGGGGATTTTTTATCCCAAAATCCGGAAAGGAATGAGAAGAATAATGAAATGCACAAAGAAATACCGCCTTTCTTATACAGAAAGAGCGGAAAAAATAGTATCAAAGCTGAGTCTGGAGGAAAAGGTGAGTCTGATGGGAGGGAGAAGCGGACAGATGGAAAGCCCGGCCAATCCCCAGGATGACCATTATAATTATACCCCATATCCCTCCGGCGGAATCGAAAGGGAAGGAATACCGGCAATGATGTTCTGTGATGGCCCAAGGGGAGTCGTCTGCGGAACAGGAAAAACCACCTGTTTTCCGGTCAGTATGCTGCGGGGAGCGACCTTTGATACGGAACTGGAAGAAGAAATAGGTCATGCGATCGGCCGGGAGGTAAAGGCATGTAATGGAAATCTTTTTGCCGGTGTCTGTATAAACCTTCCTTATAACCCCGGTTGGGGAAGAAGTCAGGAAACTTATGGGGAGGACAGCTTTCATCTGGGTGAGATGGGAAGCGCTCTGGTACGCGGGGTACAGGAAGAGAATGTTATAGCCTGTATCAAGCATTTTGCGTTTAATTCCATGGAGAACTCCCGGTTTAAAGTTAGCGTTTCCTGTGATATCCGTACGGAAAGGGAGGTTTATCTGCGGCATTTCCAGAAATGTGTGGAAGCAGGGGCCGGAGCAGTTATGAGTTCTTATAATAAATACCATCATGTTTTCTGCGGACATAATGACTATCTTCTGAACCAGGTATTAAAAGAGGAATGGGACTTTGACGGGTTTGTCATGAGTGATTTCAACTGGGGAGTGCGTGATACTGTCGAGGCTGCCAATGGCGGGCAGATGATGGAGATGTGTGAGACGAAATACTTCGGGGATCGGCTGGTTAAGGCCGTGGAAGAAGGGAAGGTGCCGATGGAACGGATCGATGATGCTGCGGTTCGAATTGTGCGTACCCTTCTGGCATTTACGGAAGCGGATCCCAAGAAGGCCCTGGAAGAAGAACCGGGATGCAAAGAACATATCAATCTGGCGCTGAAATGTGCCAGAGAGGGAATTACACTGATTCAAAATGAAGGAAATGTGCTTCCCTTTCATGAAGAAGAGATAAAGACAATTGCGGTTATAGGAAGACTGGCTGATGAGGAAGTGACTGGCGATCATGGTTCCAGCCGGGTATTTCCTGCCTATGTTGTGACTCCGCTCCAGGGGATCCGGAAAAGGCTGCCGCATGCTGAAGTGATTTATGAGGATGGCTCCGATCTTGAGAAGGCGAAAACAGCGGCTGAAAAGGCCGATGCAGTAGTTTTTGTGGCAGGTTATGATTACAATGATGAGGGTGAGTATGTACTGAAGGATGAAAGCGATACGGAGCTGGGCGGATATGGCGGCGATCGTCTGGATTCACTGGGGCTGCACCGGGATGAAGCCGAGATGCTGAAACAGGTGGGCCCCTGTAATTCCAACAGTGCTGTGATATTGATAGGCGGAAACACGATTCTCATGGACGAGTGGAGAGAAGCTGTGGGCGCTGTTCTGATGGCATATTATCCGGGAATGGAAGGCGGGACGGCTCTGGCGGAAATCCTGTTCGGCGATATTAATCCCAGCGGAAAGCTGCCTTTTGTACTTCCATATAAGGAAAGTGATCTTCCTGAGGTTGCATGGGATACTACAGAACAGTGGTATGATTATTACCATGGTTATACGAAGCTGGATAAAGAGAAAAAAGAACCGCTGGCACCCTATGGTTTTGGTCTGTCTTATACGCAGTTCAGCCTTTCTGAACCCTTTTTTATGGCAGAGAAGGATTCTGTGACAGCAGAATGTATGATACAGAATACCGGAGACAGGGAAGGAACGGAAGTTATTCAGTTTTATGCAGGATTCGGCGCCTCCATGCAGGAGCGGCCGGTAAAGGCGCTGTGCGGATTCCGGCGTGTGACATTGGAGCCCGGAGAGAGCAAAAAAGTGAGTATTGTATGTCCGGTGAAGGAACTGGCATGGTATAACCCTCAGACTGGCGATTGGGAAGTGGAGAAGATGGTTTATGAAGGATATATTGGCACCAGCAGTTCGGAAAGGGATCTTTTGAGAGGAAGCTTCACTCTATACTAAAACCCTTGGAAGAAGAAGCGTAACCACAGTACCCGTTTCCAGAGAAGATTCCATCCGAATCTCATAGTCCCGGCCGAAATACTGGAGAAGCCGCTGGTGAGTATTGGCAATACCGATACCGTCATTTTCCAGCCTTCGGCTGGGACTATTCTGTATAGAGCTAAAGGCTTCCTTCAAGCCATCCAGTGTGTCAAAAGACATACCATGCCCATCATCACTAATCTGAATTTGTATTCGGCTGTCATTATTCCGGAGGATGGAAATGGACAGGGTGCCTTCCTGCTGAAAATCCGTAAAGCCGTGGATAATTGCATTCTCGATAAAGGGCTGCAGGGAGAATTTAATGATTTTATATTGGAGCAGTGTTTCATCAATCCGGTATTCCACCTGGAAGAGATAATCAAACCGAAGCTGCATGATATAAATATAATATTTGCTTTGTTCCAGTTCCTGCTCCAGTGTTACCGTATTCGAACCCTTCAGGTTATAACGGAACATTCGGGATAGGGCATTGCAGCAATTTCTTATGATATCCGCAGAGGGACCGTCAGCAATTCCGCGGATAATTTCAAGCGTATTATATAAAAAATGAGGATTTATCTGATTCTGCAAAACAGCGATATGAGCGTCCTTTTGAGCCAGCTCTGCTGTTTCTTTTTTCTTTGTTAATTCATCTATTTTTTGATTCATAGTATTATACTGAGTAATTAAATAGCCTATTTCGTTATCCGCATTACAATAAATCGGCTTTCCGAAGGAACCTGCTTCCATTTCATGCATCGAAGAGGTCAGTACCTTTAAAGGCTCTGTCAGTGACTTTGCAAAATGAGTGCTGAAAAGGAAGGCAGCCACACCAACCAGCATAGCGCAGAAAATATTAGCGAACATTACCATCAGTGAATTGCTTTCAAAATAATTGTTTTGGGTATAGGCGGTAAGGGTCCAATCCATCAGAGGATCATAGGAGGTCATTTCAAAGAATTTTCCATGCTTATTTTCCGGAAAGGTATTCAGGATTGTTTTTTGCTCCGGCATTTCGATTTTCAGGTAAAACTGTTCCTGGTTTCTCAGATTCAGGGCCTGTTCCAGAACCCTTTCAGGAACATCAACCAGGAGATAGCCGATAGTATTCAGATTGGAATTATTGCGGATACGATAGACAATGATTATTCCATCCTGTTTGGAATTTAAATAATAATGACATTCTTCCGGGGTGGTAATGTAATACATTTGCTCGAGAGGAAGGGCTGAAAAACTGTCATACCATAAATCTTCATGATAATGGTATCCGGGAGTGGGAGTAAAGCTCATATCTTCCAGATGTACGGGCAGGACAGTAGGATTTTCCATAAACAGGTGAAGGCGGCAGTCAGGAAGCGAATAAGAAAGCAAAATCAAAAAATTACGCAGATTAGTAGCGGTGGTACTGGAAAAGGAATTACCCTTAAATGCCTGCATTAGCTGAGTCTGAACCTGGTTGCTGCAGACAAAGTTATATATGGTATGGTTCATATTCCGGAAATAAGAATTGCTGCTTTGTGAAATCTGCGAGAGCATATCATTGTTATAACGTTCAATGTTTTCATAATTGATTTTATATAAAATGACATTGGAAATTATTGTGCATAACAAAATCGCGGACAACAGAACCGCCGCCGTCAGACGAATCAAATCATTTTCGATGGTATGGGGACGCTGTTTACTGAACATTATCGTTGCCTCCGTCCTGTTTTGTATAAGCTGCCGGAGAAAAGCCGGTGCGCTTTCGGAATATTTTGGAGAAATAATTAGGATCATTGTATCCTACCATCCGGGCTACTTTACCGATAGAAAGCTTTTGGGTACGGAAAAGCTTCAAGGCCTCTTTAATACGGATTTCTTCGATATATGAGGAAAGGTTTCCGCCGGTCTGCTGCTTGAACATATGGGACAGATAGCTGGGATTGAAAAAAAATTCTGACGCAATAGATACCAGGGTAATGTCCTGCTCATAATTTTTCTGTATATATTGTTTGATCAATGTAATTACATCGATACTGTCCGCAGCATTCACAAAAGAAAAAACTGCCTTACAGCGTTTGAGTAAATCTTTGCGCAGGGCTTCAAGCTCAGAAAAGGCCATCAGATAAAAGGGAGTGAGCGGTTCCTTAAAAATATTCTGGTTTATGGTCAGCTGATAGCATAAACATATTTTTCTGAGAGTATTTGAAATTTCACAAATAACGTATTCGAGAAGCTCAGGTGTAAAAGCTTCTTTGTTATCTGATTTCAGCATTTGATTCAAATAATATTCCGTATTTTCAAAATGCCGTATACTGATATTTTTGCGGAACTGTTCCATGAGTTCTGTGATTTCTGACACAAAGGCTTCCTTCTGAGGCGGTATAAGCCTGTACCATATCAAATCGCTTTCGAATAATAGACGGGAATTTAAAAGCTGCAGGCAGCTTGTCTGCAGGGTGGATAAACGGGCCTTGTCCGGAAAGGGAGGGGTCAGGGCGGCGGCAGGGGCGGGAAAACCGCAGAGAGACAGCTGCTCCTGCAGATATTTCAGCAAATGCTGAAGGTGGTCTTTGGTAAGATGCCCGGCATAAACGGTTATCTGCATCAGTGTGGGGTTCATATAGCAAAACTGTGTGCCGAAACAGGGATCGTCAATAAAATCGGAATGAGAATGAACTGCATGTGAGAGCCAGGAAGCAAAAAGATTCTCTGTATACTTTCGGGTTTTCTGCAAAAAGCAGGAAGCAAAGTAAAGAGATATGACAGCATAATGCAGATTCCCTCCTGCGGCTGCCGTACTGCCGGCGGAAAAGGAACCTTCTTTATTGGGCATACTGAAAGCCGGGGCGGATGTCCTGTTATGGTTATCCCCCTCCAGAGCTGTAGTAAGCTTTTTGAGCATTGACAGAATAGATGTTTCATCAATAGGCTTAGTCAGATAATCTAATACATTCAGACGAATTGCCTCTCTGGCATAATGAAAATCTTCATAACCGGAAACAATGACACTATGCAGGTTTGGCTGAAGCTTTAATGCACGTTCAATCAGCGACAGGCCGTCAGTTAAAGGCATGCGGATATCTGTAATGAGAACATCAGGCTGCAGCTCTTTTATCTTTTCCAGTGCCTGAGCGCCATTAGATGCTTCCCCCACAATGAAGTAGCCATGATCCGTCCAGTTGACAGAGCGGATAATATCCTGCCGTACATATTTTTCATCATCTGCAATTAATATACTGTACATGCTCCCTCCCTGAAATAATCCCATTTTTTAGTTATGGTTTAATTATATAGCACTGGCTAATCCGGGTAAATTGGTTTTGAAATGATATAAAGATATTACTGCTGTTCCCCTAAAAAGATTCCTGTTTTTAAATCTTTTCTGTTTGTATAATGACCTCAGCAGCAAAAAAGAAGAACAAGCAGGGAGGAGATTATATGAGAAAAAAACATATCAGCTGGGAGAATAATTTATGGGGGTGGTTTTTTATAGCTCCGGCCTGCATGGGACTGACTATTTATATTGTACTGCCGATGGTTTACAGTCTTGCTATGAGCTTTTGCAGCTGGGATATCATATCAGCGCCGCAGTTTGTTGGTTTGGACAATTATAAACGGTTGTTTACAACGGATCCCCATTATCTTAATTCCTGTTTTGTAACCTTGAAATACACATTATTGTTTGTGCCGGCAATGCTTATACTTACATTCCTTCTTGCCCTGTTGCTGAACTTCCGGCCTTTGAAATGGAAAAGCCTGTGGAGAGTATGTATTTATATTCCTTCCATCGTACCTATTATGGCTTCGGCAGCCTTATGGACATTCATATATGACCCTACAAACGGCCTGCTGAATAATCTGCTGGCGCCGTTTGGGATACATAAGGAATGGATTTTTGACAAAAATATGGTTCTGCAGTGTATTGCAGTGATGGGGATCTGGAGTGCCGGAAATACAGTGATGATTAATCTTTCCGGTTTCGGAAATATTCCTGAGGAATTATATGAATCGGTGGAAATAGATGGGGGCAGCAGTTTCGCAAAGCTTATTTTTGTGACGCTTCCTATGATGAGCCCCCTTATTTTTTACAATCTGGTAATGGCGCTCATTGCATCCCTTCAGACTTTTACACAGGGCTATGTTATGACGAACGGCGGTCCGGAAAGCGCATCCAATTTTTACATGTTGTATTTATATGACAATGCTTTTAATTTTAACAGGATGGGTCTGGCATGTGCCCAAAGCTGGATTCTGTTTTTGGTAATTGCGCTGATAACGGTATTGTTGTTCCGGACTTCAGGATGGGTTTATTACGGAGGTGATACGGAATGAAAAGAAAAAGGATTTCTCATTTATTTGCTTTTGTATTGATGCTCTTTATAGGGCTGATAATGGTTTTTCCGCTTTTTTGGATGGTCCGTTCTTCCGTAATGACGCAGTCGGAAATATTCAGAAAACCCATGCAGTGGCTGCCGGAACGTATACAGTGGAAAAATTATGTGGATATCATGACGCTGCGGCCCTTTGCCAGGTGGATATGTAACTCGGCATTCATTGTGGTATTTAATGTATTGGGTACAATGCTAACCTGTTCCATGGCGGCATTTGCCTTTGCCAGACTAAAATTCAGGGGGCGGAATGTGGTATTTTCCATGGTGCTGGCGGCGATGATGATCCCTTCTGCGACACTGCTTATACCGCAGTTCATGATATGGAAGATCCTTCATGGAATTGATACTTATGCCCCGTTAATTCTGGGAGCTTTCGGTGCTCCGGGCTTTTATACATTTATGCTGAGACAGTTTTACAAGGGGATACCCATGGATATTGATGAAGCGGCTAAAATTGATGGAGCCAGTCCGCTGAGGATTTATATGAATATTATTATACCATTATCGAAAGCTCCATTGGTAACTGTGGCGATATTCACTTTTACCAATTGCTGGAATGACTTCATGGGGCCATTGATTTATTTATCCAGTGAAAGGAAATATACAGCTGCTTTAGGCCTGCGTTCTTTTATAGGAATGTATACCGGACAATGGCACTATCTGATGGCGGCATCCACAGTCCTTGTCATACCGGTGATAATCTTATTTGCATGCTGTCAGAAGGTATTTATAGGAGGGATTAATCTTTCCGGAGGACTAAAGGGCTGAGAAAGGGAAATCATGCATAAACCATGAAATATGTCCGCGGCGTGGCTCAGGGTTGTGCTGAAAATAAAAAAAGGAAAAGGAGACGGGTATGAGAAAGAAATGGTTAGGAATTCTATTGGCATGTGTGTTAGTTACAGGTACTTTAGGAGGCTGCGGAAGTCAGGCAGAATCCGGTACGGAAAACGGGACGGTGAAGGAAGAGGCAGCGAAGGAAGAGGCAGCTGAAGGGGAAAATGATATTATTCATTTAAAGTATACCACGTGGAGTGCCGGAGGGGAACAGACTGCCGTCAAACAGGCGATTGCAAGTTTCGAGGCACAAAATCCCGACATCAAGGTAGAAACAGAATTTATTGACAATGCAAATTATACAGCAAAACTGAACACATTAATGGCGGCCGGAGACGCGCCTAATGTGGCCCAGCTGAACGGCTATCTGGCTCCGGAATATGGGGCGAAGGGTCAGCTTCTGGACTTAAAGCCGTATCTGGAGGAGCAGGTTGACTTTGATGATATTCTACCGGAAGCACTTTTTGAATATGACGACAAGATTTGGGGAATGACATTTGGCGTGGAATGCCAGCTGGTGTTTTATAACAGGGAGCTGTTTCGCCAGGCAGGGGTGGAGGAACCATCAACCGATGCGGGTAACCCGTGGACCTGGGAGGAATATGTGGCATCGGCACGGAAACTGACAACGGATATCAATGGAAAGCATCCGGAAGAAGCCGGTTTTGACACGAATAATATTGCGGTTTGGGGAACGAAAGTTTTTGATGCCCCGGTATTTAACTTTACTCTGCTTAATTCCAATGGAGGCGCTTTTATAGCTGCCGAGGGAGACAAGCTTCTGGTAGACAGCGCAGAGAGCAAGGAAGTACTGAAGGCGCTGCAGGATTTGATTTATGTGGATAAGGTGGCTCCCAAGCCCTCCGTTACAAGCGCAATGCCTTCCTCTCAGCAAATGCTTATGGATGGGCAGCTGGGAATGTATATCGGCGGACAATTTGAAATCGCCACATTTGCAGAGGCGGATTATGGAGATTTTGGAGTGGCGCCGCTGCCTGTATTTAAAAAACCGGCAAGCATGATCTGGGGAGAACCGCTGGTGGTATATGACAGTAAGGATGAAAAAGTGAACGCTGCGGCAGTGAAGCTGGTACTTGCACTGGGAAATCCGGCGGAAGTAAGCGATTTATTTATAACAGGGGCACAAATGCCTATTTATAAGAGCTGGTATAGTGATCCGGAAAAACTGAAGGTATGGACGGATAACCCATGGCATAATGAGAAGCTGATGAGCTACTTTGACTCCCTTTTTAAAACGGAAACAACCTCCAGAGAAGCATATTACGTTAAAAATTATGATCCTATCATGGCGATTGTACAGCCCAGACTGGATAAAATCTGGGATGGACAGGATGTGAATGATGCGCTGGATGGAATCCAGGAAGAAGTGAAACCGGAAATGCAGGGCTATTATAAGCTTGTGAATTACTATTCGGATGCACAGTAAATACCGGATATGGAGAAAAGAGGGCAAATGGATCAGAAAAGCAAAGGAACGGGATATGGAGCATATGATCCCCTTTATCCGAACGGAATTATGACAGCAGGAAAAGACGGGGATTTGTTCGGAATCAGATTTCTGGCTGCGGGAAAAGAAGAAGGGCTGATTCTGGATCATAATGATTTTGATTTTCGTACGGTTGGAATCGGAAGAATGGAGCCGGAACAGTTATACGAATTTTCCTGGAAGGCATTTGGAACAACTGTAAAACTGACCTGGTGCAGGTTAGGTAAGGACTGTTTATTCGGGCAGGTTGATTTACAGGATGGCGTCTCGGTACTGGCGGAGCTGTATGTCCCCAGAGAATGGAGACTGCAGAAGGAATGGGTTAATTTCACAAGGCAGACAGAAAGCTGTTTCACCGGCGAGCTGATATCGCCCTATCATGAAAATGGTAATCCGGCATTCCTTTTTATGGCGAACCAGGCTCCCCGGAGCTGTGCCGGTTACAATGACAGAGCAAAACAGCTGCAGGATTTCAAGGCCGCATGGATGTTCAGGAATGTGAACCAGCATGACATCTGGAATGATATGGGACTGAGCCGGATGATGGGGATTCAGTTTGAGAAATCCTTTTCGTTTCTCATTAAGAACGGCAGGGCAGAGGATTTTCTCCGGCTTCCGGATTCCGGGCAGCAAAAGCTGCTGCTGGAGCAAGGAAAAGCAAGTCTTTTCCGGATGCTGCAGGCCCATTCGGAATCAGCATTGACAGGAAACGGAACGATGAAGGAGATCGGTCAGGTCTTTTCCGCAATGCCTGCCTATAATGCGATTTATAAAGAAAATACCGGAAGAAGATATATTATGGTAGATCGCCCCTGGGCAAGGAAAGAGGATGGATGGGGGATACAATTTAACTGGGATACCTTCCTGAGCAGCTGGGCCAGCTCATGGACTTATCCGGAGCTGGCAAAGGAAAATATGCTGTCAGGATATGATGTACAGCTTCCCGACGGAAAAATCCCGCTCTACAGCAGCCCGGGCGCTGCTGGCAGATCGGAGCCGCCGATTACTGCCGGCAGATCGCAGCATATTGTCCAGGGACTTACCTTATGGAAAACATATTTACATACGGGCGATAAAGAATGGGCTGGTAAATGCTATGAAGGAGCCAAGAAGGCCAACGCGTGGTGGTTTGCGGACAGAGGAGACGGGCAGCCCAGGCGTGATGCCAGGAAGTGGGGGATGCTGGGATTCGGATACGATCCGGAGGCGGAAATGGGAATTTTAGGAGCTTCATTACAGCCGTATGTTGCAAAGGCCCAGTATGCATATTTTGAAACCTATGATGACAGCCCTCAGTGGACCAGCGGAAAATATTTTGTCAGTGTGGCCGGAATGGAGGATTTGACAGAAGAAAAACTGATAGATGAATCCCGTTATGTATGCAGATATCATATGGCGGATATCTATACTTTGGAAAGATGCTGCCTGTATGCAGTGGACTGTGAATCCTTAAGCCATATGGCAAGGGCATTGGGCCGGGAAGAAGAAGCTGCTTATTATGAAAAGAAAAGGATGGATATGGCAGAGCAGATTAATGCCAGAATGTGGTGTGAGGAGGATGGGTGTTATTATAACCTTAAATTTGACGGGACATTCTCCAAACGCCAGTCTCCGGACTGTTTCATGCCGCTTATGACAGGATGTGTGCCAAAGGAGAGGAAAGAGCGGCTCCTGCAGCTTCTGAAGGATGAAAACAAATTCTGGGGAGAGTATATGATTCCTTCTATTGCCAAAGACGATCCCGCTTTTCCCCAGCAGCATTATTGGAGAGGACAAATCTGGCCTCCGCAGACTCTGTGGACTTATCTTGCACTGAAGAGAGCCGGAGAAGAGGAACTGGCCTGGGAACTGGCTTGCAAAGCCGCCGGTATGCTGTCAAAAGAATGGAACAGAAATGGTTACTGTCCGGAAAATTACAGCGGAATTACGGGGGAATGCTCCGGAGCATATCATTATAACTGGGGGATGCTTATGGGACTGCCTCTTCTGGAAGAATTGATAGAATTCAGAGAGGATAAAGTGATTTTCGGCAATGTTATGGCTCCGGATGGGACAGAACTGAAAAATATTCCGGTTGACGGTCAGCTTTATGATCTGGTGATAAACGGGGGTATGACGGAGGTATACAGGGGAAATATTTTATTGGCAAAAGAAAAAGGTACAGTTGTGCTGGACAGATAAAAACAAGAATATCTTTTAAGTAAAAAAAGAATCAGAGAAATCTGGTTCTTTTTTCAATTTCTTCCTATAATATGACGCACATATGTCACCTTACTATGTTATAGTAAAGCTGCAGGATGGCAGATGAAAAGAAATATTCTTCCCTGCCATGATGCAGGCGAACCCCAAAACATGCGGACAGGAGCAGACATGCAGATAAACAGACTATTTGAAATCGTATATATCCTGCTGGATAAAAAGAACATCACCGCCAACGAACTCGCGGAGCACTTTGAGGTATCCAAAAGAACCATTCTGCGGGACATAGAAACATTAACCATAGCAGGAATTCCCATTTACACCACAAAAGGGAAGGGCGGGGGAATCTCCATACTAGATAACTTTGTCCTCAATAAAACCGCGGTATCCGAGGAGGAACAGAACCAGATCCTGATTGCGCTGCAGAGCCTTGCCTCCACACAGCATATGGATACGGACGGCATCATCTCCCGGCTTGGCGCGCTGTTCCGGAAAACGGATACCTCATGGATTGAAGTGGATTTTTCCCGGTGGGGAAGCACCAATCCGGATAAGGAAAAGTTTGAGATGATAAAGAGGGCTGTTATAAACAAACTGCCGCTTTCCTTTTCCTATCCCGGTTCAAATGGGGAACTTACGTCCAGAACCGTATATCCTCTGAAGCTGGTATTCAAATCCAGCGCATGGTATGTTCAGGCGTACTGCCTGTCCAGGAAGGATTACAGAACCTTTAAAATAAACAGGATGCTTTATCCGGAGGTGCTGCCGGAAAGCTTTGCGGGGATGGAATTCACGCCGCCTCCCATTGTTTCAGATGATATCAGGCCGGATTCCCTTGTATCTCTTCGGCTGCTTTTTGCGGCGGAGGCGGCCTATCGGGTTTATGACGAGTTTGACGAGAGAACAGTTCACCCAAATGAAGACGGAACCTTTACCGTGACGATTGAACTGCCCAATGACGCCTGGCTGTACGGCTTCCTACTGTCCTTCGGAACCTCTGTAAAGGTAATGGAGCCGCAGCATGTAAGAGATTATCTTCTGTCCATGGCAGATAGTATAAAAAATTTTTATAAAGATGACATAAGGTGACATACAGCTGTCACTTTATATGTTGTATGATAGGTTCATAGAAAAGCAAATCACTTATCAGGAGGAAAATAAAATGAGCAGACCGGCGACAAAGACAGATTTAATCCAGGCGGCAGAGGAACAGTTTGATAAAATGTGGAAACTGGTGGATTCCATGACACCGGAGGAACGGAATGCGGATTTTCATTTTGGGGAAAATGTGAAAATGAAAGAGGCGCACTGGCAGAGAGACAGGAATATACGTGATATACTGGTGCACCTGTATGAATGGCACCAGCTGCTGCTGAACTGGGAAGAGAATAATAAGAAGGGCCTGGCAATGCCGTTTATTCCGGCGCCTTATAACTGGAAAACCTATGGGCAGATGAATGTGGAGTTCTGGAAAAAGCATCAGTCCACATCGTATGAGGAAGCCAGGGAGATGCTTCTTGACAGCCACAGAAAAGTGATGGAATTAATTAAAAACTATTCTAATGAGGAGCTGTTTGAGAAGAAGCATTTTTCCTGGACAGGGACTTCCAACCTTGGTTCATACTGTGTTTCTGCAACCTCCAGCCATTACGACTGGGCCATGAAAAAAATGAAGGCTCATTTGAAGTCGTACAGGGATTCACAGAAAAAGGGCTGAAACCGTCAGCCTACAGCAGGGGGGCGAACAGACGCAGGATACACTGGAAACAGCGGATAAACACAGAGCGTTTCCTGCAGTAGTCCAGACCGATTTCACGGCATAACGGGAAGGTCTCTATAAAATCCCTTTTGATGTCCATGATCGCATCATAGCCATAGAGATATACGCCGCATTCAAAATGCAGATAAAGTGACCGGTAATCCATATTGATTGTGCCTACCACGGCGACCTGATCATCGGACAGATAACCTTTGGCATGGATAAAGCCGGGAGTATATTCGTAAATACGTACACCGGAACGGATCAGGGCGGCATAATAAGATTGGGTGAGCAGGAAAACAAGCTTTTTATCCGGGATGCCGGGCGTGATGATGCGTACGTCGATGCCCCTTTCGGCGGCCATGCACAGTTCCTTCTGCATCTCGTTATCAATGATGAGATAAGGTGTGGTGATATAAACGTACCGGGAGGCGGTTTTCAGGATATTCATATATACGTTCTCCCCCAGTGTCACATTGTCCAGAGGAGTATCTGAATAGGGCTGGACAAAACCTTTCTGCAGGCTTTGGAAGGCCGTGTTCCGGCGCAGGTATTTTTCATAGGATTCATCGGTATCCCTGATAAAATTCCACATTTCGAGGAACATGACGGTATGGCTTTTTACGGCGTCACCTTCCAGGCGTACCCCGGTATCCTTCCAGTGTCCGTAAGGATGTGTGACGTTAAAATATTCATCTGCCAGATTGTACCCCCCGGAGAAGCTGACATGGTTGTCGATTACCGTGATTTTACGGTGATCCCGGTGGTTCATGAATACGTATAATAAAGGTATGAGCGGATTGAAAATCCGGCACTGGATGCCCTGGCGGTTCATGCGCCGCATGAATTCCGGCTTTACAAAGCCGATGCTTCCGAAGTCGTCATATATGAATCGTACTTCCACACCCTCCGATACTTTTTTCAGCAGAATCTCTTCGATCCGGTGGAAGACTTCCGTATCTTCCACGGCAAAATATTCCATGAAAATAAATTCCCTTGCATTTTCCAAATCCTTCAGCATGGCTTCCAGGGCTGGCTCTGTCTGCGGATAGTAGGTTACATCCGTATTCCGGTATACAGGATAGCCGCTGGAGTTCTGAATATAATATTCCTGGTTATGGATATAAATATTTTCTTTTTTTAGACTCAGGAGAATTTCTTTTTCCTGCGTAAGCTCAGGGCTGTATTTCGCCGCCACTTTTTCATAATAGGCTTTTGTCCTTTTGGTGAGGCCGGTTCTTCCGAACATCAGGTACAGGGTAATGCCGAACAGGGGAAGGGAGAGGATCACGATAGTCCATACAAGCCGGGCCGCGGAAAACTCGCTTTTGGCATTGATCCGCAGAACTACAATGACACCGATAATCTCAATAACGGTGGCAAACCATACATAATATTGATTCAGCTTCCAGACAAGAGCAATGATCCAGATCAGCTGTATAATCAGACATAGAACGGTAAATAAAACACGTCCGAACACGACCTTCAGAATGTTCCTCATAGCATATCCCCCATTTTTTTCTTCTGCATATAAATCCCTGTTAACAAAATCATATTAATTATACCTGATAGCCGGGAGAATGTCTATTTCGCGTTGCCGGGCAAAAATCTGATGACTTAAGAGTCGGATTTTGCTATACTGGATACAGTGAGTAAACGGAGGTATGAAAGCGGCATGGGCATGGATAAAGAACTTCAGGAGGTAGAATCTTTTGCAGACAGAATTCTGCGGAGTTATTTTTGTGAATCGGATGTGGAATTCCTGATTTCCACCTTTGCCGAGGATATCGTATGGATGGGAGCCGGAGAAAAGCAGAAGGCGGAGGGAAAGGCTGCGGTTGCCGCCTGCTTCCGGGAAGGGAAGGACGATCTGGCTCCCTGTGATATGACAGAGGAAAGATATGTGACCCGAAGGCTGGGAGAGAATATTTTCTTTTGCGAGGGAGATAGCTGGATTCAGCCGAAGAAGGAAACCGGTTTGTATTTCAGGACTCATCAGAGGATCACATTTATCTTTGAACAGACAGGGGAAGTGCTGAAAACAAAGCATATCCATAATTCTGTGGATTATTCGGATATTATGGAAGATGAGCTGTTCCCCGCACAGGCCGGGAAAGAGGCGTTTGAGAAATTGAGCAGGGTTCTGGAGCAGAGGGATCGTCAGATTGAGCTGATGCTTTCCAGGCTTCCGGGAGGTATGCTGATATGCGCTGCGGATAATAATTTTACGTCAAAATGGATCAGTGATTCTCTCTGCTCTCTGCTGGGTTATGACAGTCCGGAGGAGTTTGAACAGCTTACAGGCGAGTCCGGGCATGGCTATATCCTGGAGGAGGATTATGAGAGTGTCTGGGAAAATATAAAACAAAAGCTGGATCGGGGAGAGTCTTACAGTCTGGAATACCGGGTAATGTGTAAGGACGGCAGTATTTTGTGGGTATCGGATATTGGTGAAAAGGCGGAGTATCCGGATGGGCAGGAGGCGATCTACTGCTTCATATCCGATATAACCGAACGGAAGCAGAAGCAGATGGAAATGGATGCGGTGAATCAGGAGGTGAGAAGGCAGGCGGAATTCCTGACACAGCTTTATGATACGATACCCTGTGGTATTCTGCAGTTTACAACTGATCCTTCTCATAAAATTGTGAATCTGAACCGGATGGTTTGGGAATTCTATGGATTTTCATCCGAGGAGGATTACTGCAGACATATAAGCTCCCCGCTGCAGCTTGTCCTTGAAGAGGATCAGCAAAAGGTGAAGGATCTGGTTGAACAGCTTGAGCCTTACTCAGGAACTGTGAATTATATAAGGGAAGGCAGGCGGATAGACGGCACGCAGGTCTGGATCAATGTAGTTATGGAAAGGCTGGTGAATGCGGACGGAATTGACGTAATTCAGGCCATATTCGCTGACATTACAGAAACCAAAAGGCTGCAGATGCTTCAGGAGAGGCAGAGGCTGATTGAAAACCAGTCGCTCCGGGCTGCAACCTGTACGGCTTATCCTATGATAATGATCATTAATCTGACACGGAATACCTATAATTGCTTTATCGAGGAACAGGAATGCTTCCTGCAAAGCAGGGAAGGTATGTTTGATGAAATGGCGGCGGGCTTCCTTCCTGACGTTTATCCTTCCTATCGGGAGGATTTTGCGTCTTTTTACAGCAGAGAGAACATACAGGAACGTTTCCGGAAAGGGGAGCGGGAATTATATATGGAGGTTCAGGCAAAGGGGGTAGACAGAGAGTATCACTGGATCTCTGTACAGCTGATTTATGTGGACAATCCGGTAGGAGAGGACCTTCTTGCCATTGAACTGGTTAAGCTGCTGGATGCACAGAGAGCCGAAAAAGCCCGTCAGGAGCAGCTGCTGAGGGATGCGCTGACGGCGGCAAGGGCGGCTAATGAGGCAAAATCGGATTTCCTTTCCCGTATGAGCCATGATATCCGGACACCGATGAACGCCATTATCGGCATGTCCACTATCGGCCAGCTGAAAAAAGAGGATCCTGCCAGAATACAGGACTGCTTCAGCAAAATTGACGCCTCCTCCCGTTATCTGCTTTCCCTTATCAATGATATATTGGATATGTCCAAAATAGAAACGGGCAAAATGTCCATTGCCAGGGAAAAATTCGATTTTGTGGAATTTATTGATGAGATTATATCTATTATTTATCCCCAGGCGGTGAATCAGGGGCTGCATTTTGAACTGCACTATGAAGAGCCCATTGAGCATTATTATATCGGTGATGAGCTGCGTCTGAAGCAGATTATCATGAATCTTCTTTCCAATGCGGTGAAGTTTACACCGGCAGGCGGACGTGTGGAGGTGCAGATACGGGAAGAAAAAAGGACGAATGGATTTGCCTATCTGCGTCTGATGGTGTCGGATACGGGAATCGGTATGTCCGAGAATTTTATGAACCGGCTGTTCCAGCCCTTTGAGCAGGAATCTTCGGAAATGGCCCGGAACAATGTGGGAAGCGGCCTGGGGCTTTCCATTGTGTATAATCTGGTGCAGCTCATGGGAGGAAGCGTTGAGGTACAGAGCCGGAAGGAGGAAGGGAGTGTCTTTACCGTCCTTCTGCCTGTAGGCGTAATCAATGACAATGAAGAGGAAGAACAGAGAAGAAAATCCAAAGAGCTTCTGAAGGGGCTGAAGGTCCTGATCGTAGATGATGATGAGATCGTGGGAGAACAGGTTTCCGATATCCTGGGAGAAATCGGCGGCTATTCCCTGTGGGTGGATTCAGGAAGAAAAGCGGTGCGGGAAGTAAGAGCGGCCATGGACAGCGGACAGCCTTATGATATTGCGATGGTTGACTGGATTATGCCGGATATGGACGGTGTGGAAACCACCCGCCAGATCCGTAAAATAACCGGCCCGGATACAACTATCATTATTATTTCCGCCTACGATTGGAGCTGTATTGAAGAGGAAGCATGCCGGGCAGGCGCCAATTACTTTATATCCAAGCCTTTGTTTAAAACTACGATTTATAATACCTTTTCTCATCTGGGCGGCTTTACGGAAATCTGCAGTGAAAAAATCAAACAGGATGCTGCGGTGGATTTCGATGGAAGGCATGTCCTGTTAGTGGAGGATAATGAGCTGAATCTGGAGATCGCGAAGTCACTGCTGGAAATGTACGGACTGACTGTGGACAGTGCGGAGAACGGGCAGGAAGCCGTTGAACAGTATCTGAAGAAGCCGGAGGGTCATTACTTTGCCGTGCTGATGGATATCCGGATGCCGGTCATGAACGGACTGGATGCTTCCAGGGCAATACGGGCTTCCGGGAAAAAGGATGCCCTGACAGTTCCCATTTTGGCCATGACAGCCAATGCCTTCGATGAGGATCGTGTCCTGGCAAAGGCGGCGGGTATGACGGGGTATCTGGTGAAACCGCTGGATATGAAGCTACTGGTGGAGGAATTAAGAAAACTGCAGTAATATACAGAAAAAAGGGAAATGTCAGAGACGGTGCTTTATGCATCCGTTTCCGGCGTTTCTTTTTTTATGGCCTTTAAAAAGAGGGAAAAAGTGACATCCGCCAGCGTAACGGCATCGGTATGGTAACGGACAATAATGCGGTCCGGGCTTTGGGCCAGGGCGGTAACCGCCCCGAAACCGGAATGAATCGCAGCGGCGCAGATTTCGTCCGGATCCAGATCCGGGCGTACGGAGCCGTCGTGAAACAGGCGGCCTTTCAGAAAACGGAGCATGTCTCCGGAACGGAATTCGTCAGGGCTGAATATGTGGTTATAAATCCCGTTTTCCATATCCATGGTTTCCCGTGTATAGGTATGGCTGAAGGCGGACTGAAAGAGTAAATCATGAGGCGCGGTGCAGAGAATGTGCTTTAAAAGATGGAAAAAGCACTGGAAACGTGAATAGGTAGTTTTGTTTGTCTGCTCATAGTATTCCATAAGCCGGCTGCTGTAGCCTCCGATTTTTCTGTGATGGATTTCCCATAAAATTTCATCTTTATTCTCAAAATAGCGGTACAGCGTGGAGCGGGTAATACCGCAGCAGGAAGCGATTTCCGTGAAGCTTACGGCTTCTATTCCTTTTTTGATAAAAAGATCTTCTGCTGCAGTGAGTATTTTTGTCAGCTGGTTGGTACTGTGTTTCATATATTTGTATTTTGCCACCATTCTCTTTTCTCCTGTATTAAGCGTCGTTTCCATTTGAAGTATAAAGGATTCTGTATTTAAAAAATATCAGGATTTTGTAAAATTTAATACAGGCTGTCTGAATTTGTACATAGTGCCTTATTTTTTACGAATTTTTAACTCCGTCTATGTGGATTGCGGAAAAAAGCCGTGTTATTCTACCGAAGGAATCACATGGAAAACAGATGGCTGCTTGAGATGGTGCAGTGGAAGGAGCAAAAGGAAATGAGAAGAAAAAATAATAAGGTTTGTGCGGCGGCGCTGACAATGATAATAGGTATTATGGCGGTATTGCCCGGCTGCGGGCCGACAGTACGGGCGGAAAGCGGTTCCGCCCCGGATGCGGCGCAGGAGGTAAATACAGCACAGGAAGGAAACGGAGCGCAGGATGGAAGTACAGCTCAGGAGGGGACTGACCTGCAGGCGGAAGATTGGCCGGAAGAAATCACGGTGGTTCAGATGCCGAATGAAAATAACCCGAATGTGGGGCAGAAGCATGAAGAATTCAGCAGGGCTATGGAAGAGGCTCTCGGAATTAAGGTAAAGGAGATGGAGGGCACGGAATATTCCGTGGGGATTGAAGGAATGGCGAGCGGCAACATTGACGTCATGCTGGTAAGCCCCATGAGCTACTACCAGGCAAAGGAAAGAGCCAATGCCCAGCTTCTGGTGAGCACGCCTATGGCTTCTGAATATTATACAGCCTTCATCACGCAGGCGGACAATGAGGAAATTAATACGCTGGAGGATCTGAAGGGGAAAACCTTTGCCTTTGTGGATCAGGCGTCTTCTTCCGGTTATATGTATCCCAAGGCCAAGCTGGTAAATGAGCTTTCTCTGGATCCGGATCTGTTGGAGAACAGCGGATATTTCTTTGATACCGTGGCGTTTGCAGGACAGCATCCTTCTGTTGCAACAGGCGTTGCCATGGGAGATTATGATGCGGGCGCGGTAGCGGCCTCCGTGATTGATCAGATGGTGCAGGCAGGCGCACTGGAGGATGGAAAGCTGAAGGTTATCGACCGGACGGATACGATTCCCAATCCCGCTTATGTTGTCCGCGGCGATCTTCCCGAAAGCCTGAAGGCAAAGCTGAAGGAATTTTTTCTCAATTATTCGGATGCGAGTTATTTTGAAGAAGTGCATGGGGACCCTTCCATACGTTTTATAGATGTCAGCGAAGAGGATTATAAGGTGGTTTATGATACTCTGGAAGCGCTGCATATTGAAGGAGAATAAGAAAATGGATAAGGTACTGCTTCATATAGAACATTTGACCAAGCGTTATGACAAGGATACGGTTGCCCTCCGGGATGTGAGCATCGACTTTAAGGAAGGGGATTTCGTGGTGGTAATCGGGCCTTCGGGGGCAGGAAAATCCACTCTGATACGCTGTATTAACCGGATGATCGATGCGACGGATGGGAAAATACTGTTTGACGGGCAGGAAATAAGCGGGGCCAGAGGGAAAAAGCTGCGGATGCTCCGCTCCGAAATCGGAATGGTATTCCAGAATTATAATCTGATAGGGCGTGTCAATGTAGTTAAAAATGTGCTTTATGGCCGTCTGGGGCATATGCCCCTGTGGAAAAGCCTGCTGGGAAAATACAGCAGGGAGGAAAGGAAAGCCGCCTTTGCGCTGCTGGAAAAGGTCGGCCTGAAGGATCAGGCTTATAAAAGGGCGGATGCCCTTTCCGGCGGACAGATGCAGCGGGTAGGGATATGCAGGGCATTGATTCAGGAGCCCAAGCTGCTGCTGGCGGATGAACCCATCGCATCCCTGGATCCCAAATCTGCGGAAATTGTTATGGAACAGATGCATGATATCACGTCGGAAAGAGGGCTTACCTGTATAGTAAACCTGCATCAGGTGGATTTTGCACGCCGCTATGCCAGCCGTATCGTGGGGATACGGGACGGACAGGTGGTTTTTGACGGCGCGCCGGACGAACTGACGGAAGAGATGACGGCCTTCATATATCAGGGGAAAGAGCATGAAATGAAATTGAAGGAATCGGGGCCGTCCAGGCAGGTATCTGTAAAAAAGGTGGTGGTTCAGAATGGCTGAATTGGCGGGAAAAAGAGCGGATACATTCCCGGTTTCCAAGGAGCGGGTGAATCGGGGGCTGCTGGTTCTTTTGGGAGCGGCGGTGGTTTTCTGCGGCTGTATGGCTTATCTGGAAATATCACCTTCGGAAGCGGTGAAAGGGTTTCCGGCCTTTGTCCGGTTTTTTGTCATAAAATTCCTGCCGGCTTCCTTTAAAAATATCAGGGCTTATGTGCCGGCTGTGATAGATACGGTGCTTTTCGCCGTGGCGGCAACCTATCTGTCTACGGCCCTGTCCTTTCTTTTCGGCCTGCTCATGTCGGATAAAACGAATCCCATAACGCCGCTGCGCCTGCTTTGCAGAGGGATTATTTCTTTTTTGAGAAATGTCCCGGTTCTGGTTTGGGCTTCTATTCTGGTTTATATGTTCGGAGTGGGTGAAATCGTGGGGCTTCTGGCATTGATTATAGCCACACTGGGTTTTCTTTCACGGAGCTATGCAGAAAGTATCAGTGAAATTGCCGGAAGCCATCTGGAAGCTTTGCAGACGGCAGGGGCGAGTTACGGACAGGTGCTTGTCCACGGGCTGATTCCGGAGTTCCTTCCCTCATGGATAAACTGGACTTTGTTTTCTTTTGAGATAAATATACGGGCTTCCGCCATTCTTGGCATGGTCGGGGCAGGCGGGATCGGCGTTCTCATCCAGACTAATTTGAAGCTGTTTAAATATCAGGAAGCCTGTGCCATCATTCTGGTGGTTATTGTTATTGTGCTGCTCACCGAATTTATGACGAATAAAATACGCCGCATGATACGATGACGGATAAGGGAGAAAGGACAGCGATGGAAGCAGAAATGGAAGAATACAGAATAGAACCGGCAGGCACCGGAATAAAAAAGGGACTGGCTGTTATTGTGCTGGCAGCAGGCTTTATCGGCAGCTTCATGGGGCTGGGAATTGATATGGGAAAATTTGTGGAACGGCTGTCCAACGTGGGGCCGGTTCTGCGCAGAATGGCTGCGATCAATCTGACAATTCTGCCGGATATAGCAGCCGGCATCGGCATAAGTATGGCGCTTGCCGTGGTCTCTCTTTTGGCGGGCGCGGTGATTTCCGTGAATCTGGCCTTCCTGGCCGCGTCAAATATTACGCCGCTTCCCATACTGGCAGCGGCGATCAAAGGCATCGTGGCGGTCATACGGGCCGTACCCGCCCTCGTCTGGGTGCTGATGGTGGCGGCAAGCATTGGCTTCGGGAACACGGGCGGCATGATCGGGCTGATGTTTCCCGTGATCGGATATCTGACCAAAAGCTTTATCGCCACCATAGAGGAACAGGGTGGCGGCGCGATCGAAGCTATGCGGGCTTCCGGAACAAGGTGGATCGATATAGTCCTGAAGGGGCTGCTGCCGGAGAGCATACCCGGTTTTATATCCTGGATCGCTATCCGGTTTGAGAGCAATATCGCGGAAAGCATCTCCTTTGGCATGGTGGGGGTCAGCGGTATAGGAATGCTGCTGAACAGGGCAATTTACCAATATAAATACAGTTCGATTACGACGATTATCCTTGTGATTTTTCTGTCCATGTTCGTCATTGAAATACTGAGCAACTATATTACGGCAAAGGTTAGGAAATAAAAAATGGAAATGGAAAAAGATTATGAAAAATACTGGGTGCGTCTGCCTCTTGTCTTCGCAAGCAATGTGAGGGAATTAGGAGGTTATCCTGTGGAAGAGGGGGGACAGACGGCTTATCACAGATTTCTGCGGGCAGATGATATCAGTGAATTGAGTGAAAGCGATGTACAGTTCCTGCTTCGGTATGGGGTTACTTCCGTACTGGATCTGCGCAGTGACGGAGAGGTCTGCAGAAAGCCGGATGTACTGGCGGGGGTTTCCGGGGTTTTGTGGAAAAATGTTCCCTTTTTAAGGGGAGAGGCCGGGGATATGAGCCGGTATGCCGGAGAGGGAGCTGTGGTTGATTTAGGAGAAATGTACCTTCAGCTTCTGGAAGATAGGGAGAAAATCAAAGAAATTTTCACCTTTATAGCAGACGTACAGGAAGGCTGCCTTCTGTTCCACTGTGCAGGAGGAAAGGATCGGACGGGGGTGCTTGCTCTGCTGCTGATGATGCTGGCGGGAGCGGATAAGCAGGATTGTATGACCAATTACGGGCAGTCTTATGTGAATCTGAGCAGGAAAAGACAGAATTTTTTTGACGATTATGAGGTGGAAATGCCGCCGGAAGCCATGTCTCTGATGTATTCCCATCCGGAGACGATCGCGCTCTGTTATGACCATGTCATGGAATGTTATGGCGGGATAAGACAGTATCTTACATACTGTGGTTTGGAGGAAGGGCAGATAGAAGGGATATACCGCAGGCTGGTGAATTGAGTGAGGAAGCAGGCCGTGTTCGGCCTGCTTCCCGGAGAGGGACGGTTGTTTATGCATCCGTCCCTTTCAGGTACTGAAGGGCGTTATTATAGCAGATATTCTGTATCACTTTGCCGAGATAATCCATATTGCAGGGATATTCGCCTTCCTCCACCCACTGACCGATTTTATTACAGAGAATCCTGCGGTAATATTCGTGTCTCGGGAAGGAGAGGAAGCTTCTGGAATCCGTGAGCATGCCGATGCTTACCGGCAGCAGGCTTAAGGAGGCAAGCACCTCCAGCTGGGCTTCCATTCCCCGTTTGTTGTCGCAGAACCACCAGGCAGTTCCGAACTGTATTTTTCCGCGGAAGGGAGCGGACTGGAAGTTGCCGCACATGGCCGCCAGCATTTCATAATCCCTCTGGTTCAGACAGTAGAGAATTGTTTTGGGAAGCTCTCCGGTGCTGTCCATGGAATTAAGAAGAGCGGAAAGCTCGCCCGCATAAATGAAATCATCAGTGCTGTCGAAGCCGGTATCCGGGCCGACGGCCTTCAGCATACGGCTGGAATTATTCCGCAGGGCGCCGATATGGAGCTGCATCGCAATATCCCTTGCGGCGTATTCTTTTCCGAGGAATGTGAGGATGTTCCCCTGGAAACGGCGGCGTTCGTCGAGTGTAAGCGCGCTGCCTTCCATGCGTCTGGCAAAGATATCCTGGGCTTCTTCATCGGAGGCCGGGGCGTAAATGCAGCCCTCCAGGCTGTGATCCGAAAGCAGGCAGCCGCCTTCCCGGATAAAGAAATCCAGGCGGGAACAGAGTGCTTCTTTCAAATCAGACAGACAGCTGATGGGATTGCCCCAGGCCTTTCCCAGAGAGTCCAGGTATTGAGGATAATCCTCTTTCCCTATCAGATAGGCCTTGTCGGGACGGAAGGTAGGCAGTACCTGTACGGAAAAATTTTCTTCTCTGAGCAGACGATGGTAATGCAGATCCTCACAAGGATCATTGGTGGTGCACAGTATTTGGACATTCTGCTTTTTCAGCAGGTTCCTGACCGAAAAGTCAGGAGAGGACAGTTTGGCGTTGCAGGTATTCCAGATTTCTTCGTGAGTTTCCGCAGAAAGAGGGGTGGTGACGTCAAAGTACCGCTGCAGCTCCAGGTGGGTCCAGTGGTATAGGGGATTCCCGATGGAACCTTCAATGGTTTCCGCCCAGGCACGGAAGCGCCGGCAGTCGGATTCCTCCCGTTCCCCGGGAGATAACTCCCCGCGGGGGCCGGTGACCAGTTCTTCCGGGAAACCGGCGGTGCGCATGGCGCGCCATTTGTAATGGTCGCCGTACAGCCAGGCCCGGGTGAGATTGGTGAAGCCTTTGTCTTCGTAAATCTCCTGTGCGGACAGGTGATTATGGTAATCGAAGATGGGCATTTGTTCCGCATAGGTGTGATAAAGAGTGCGGGCCGTCTCGTTGGACAGCAGAAAGTCCTGGTTCATGAAAGCTTTCATGGGCTATTCTCCTATATATTTCTGCAGGGTGTTTTCAACTGCTCCGGTACCGGCGCCAAGCTGACGGAAATAATCCTTTACCAAATCGGCAAGGCCGGTTTCGATTAAATCAACTCCCCAGATTTTGCTGTCGGCAAGGAGGGGATCCAGTCCTGACAGATCCTCCGGTATGCTGCCGATACGGTAAGAAGCCACGAAGGAGCGCGCTGTTTCCAGCAGCGGATCGGAAGAGGGCTCAAAAGGCGTGCCCTGATCATCCACAGCCATCAGATAGCGCAGCCATCCGGCAAAAACAAGAGGGATGATATGAAGGTCCTCCAGGGAAAGCCGGGAGGATTCTTTGTATGCCTTAATGGTTTCACCGAAACGGATGGGCAGCTTCTGTGAGGTATCCGTAGCGATCCGCTGAGGAGTATCCGGCATGAAGGGATTGGGAATCCGTTTGGTGACCACTTCGTCAATGAACTGTCCAGGGTCCAGAATGCCGGGATCCACCACCACAGGAAGGCCTTCCCTGTAGCCTATAATCTCCACCATTTTCTTAAGCAGAGGATTCTTCATCTCATCGGCAATGAGAGTATAGCCCAGGAGGCAGCCATAGATGGCAAGGGCAGTATGAAGGGGATTCAGGCAGGTACACACCTTCATTTTTTCCACCTTGTCTACCGTTTCGCGGGAGGTATAGATAATGCCGCACTGATCCAGAGGAAGCTTTCCATTGGGGAAGGCATCTTCTATGATGAGATACTGGCATTCCTCCGCATTCACAAAGGGGGCCACATAGGTGTTTTTGGAGGTGATAACCGGCTCCAGGCCGTCAATATGATCCTTTTCCAGCGCCGCCTTCACGGCAGGATCCGGACGGGGAGTGATTTTGTCAATCATGGTCCAGGGGAAGGACACTTTGCTTTTATCATTGATATAGGCGAGGAAACCGTGGGAAATAAGCCCGTTTTCCTCCCAGGCCCGGGCAAACGCATTGACGGCGGCATACAGCTTATCTCCGTTGTGGGAACAATTGTCCATGCTCACCAGTGCGATGGGAAGGGCGCCCTTTTGGAAGCGTTCATAAACAAGGGAAACCACCTTTCCGAGATAGCTTTTGGGAGCGGAGGGGCCCGCCTGGTAATCAGAGGCGATGTCAGGAAGCAGCTCCCCTTTGCCGTTTACCAGGCTGTAGCCCTTTTCCGTGATGGTAAAGCTGGCCATTTTCAGGGAAGGGGCGCAGAAAATTTCCTTCAGGCGTCCGTATTCCGCTTCATCCTGGCTGTCCAGGATCAGGGACTCCACAATACTTCCCACCACGGTTTTTTCCATGCTTCCGTCAGACTTTAAGGTGACGAGGATGCCCAGATTATCGTGGGGGCGGTACATTTTTTCTATGATCTCATAATCGTAGCCTTCCGCGGCGATGAGGCCGGTATGGAGAATCCCTTTATTAAGAAGGCACTGGGCCACGTTGGCCTGGAACGCGCGGAAGATATTCCCGGCACCGAAATGAATCCATTCCGGTGCGGCCAGGGTTTTCTGCGTAACGGCGGGGATATCGAACTGCGGCAGGTCATAGCCTGCAGCCTGCCAGTTATCCTTTTGGGAAATGCCTTTCTGTGTTAATTCCATAGTGAATGTCCTTTCTGTTTTCTTAAAAGTTCTTAAGAGGGCGGCGGATTATCTGCCGCTGTGAGATTTTACAATAGCTTCCCAGAGGCCGTTCAGATAGGCGGCGCCCAAAGCCCTGTCATAGAGTCCGTAGCCGGGCATCGCCACCTCATCCCAAATCATCCGGCCGTGGTCGGGGCGGATGGGGCCTTCAAAACCGATATCATAGAGGGCCAGCATGATTTCATACATGTCGAAGGTGCCGTCGGAGGAAAGATGGGCGGATTCTTCGAAATCCGTGGGGCTGTTGAACTTCAGGTTCCGCACATGGGCAAAATGAATCCGGCCTTTGAGGGAGCGGATCATGTCGGGCAGGTCGTTCTGCAGGTTCGTTCCGTAGGAACCGGAACAGAAGGTAACGCCGTTGTGCGGATTATCCACCATTTTCATCATGCGCAGGATATTTTCCTTGTTGATGATGATGCGGGGCAGGCCGAAAACGCTCCAGGCAGGATCGTCGGGATGGATGGCCATGTTGATATCGTATTTGTCGCAGACAGGCATGATGCGTTCCAGGAAATATTTCAGGTTGGCAAACAGCTTTTCTTCATCGATATCCTCATACATGGCGAAAAGGTCTTTGATTTTCTCCATGCGCTCCGGTTCCCAGCCGGGCATGATCGTGCCGTTGGTATCGCCGGCAATGGATGCAAACATATTTTCCGGATTCAGTTTGTCCACTGCTTCCTGAGTATAGGCAAGAACGGTGGAGCCGTCCGGGCGTACTCTGGCAAGTTCGGTCCTGGTCCAGTCGAAAACGGGCATAAAGTTGTAGCAGACCATATGGATATCCGCTTTTCCCAGGTTCTCCAGAGTGGTGATGTAATTGTCTATGTAGGCATCCCTTTCCGGGGAGCCTGTTTTGATGGCGTCGTGGATGTTTACGCTTTCAATGCCGGCGAGCTGCAGGCCTGCGTCCTCAATTTCTTTTTTGAGGGAGAGAATGTCCTCAAGGGGCCAGGCTTCTCCGGGAACGGAGTCGTAAAGGGTGGAGATCACGCCGGTTACGCCGGGGATCTGGCGGATTTGTTTCAAGGTTACGGTATCGAATCTGCTTCCGTACCATCTTAATGTCATTTGCATGGGGGAACCTCGCTTTCTTTTATGGGGGTGGGTGGGGTGTGGCCGGAGCCCTGAGAGCTGTTCCTGTATGGGAGCCGTTCCCGCCCGGAGGTCCTTCCTGCGGCAGTTCTCTCCGCGGCGGATTTCTCCGTGGGGATTTATCCGTCTGTATAGCGGGCGCCGGGGGAAGGTGGTTGATATGTTCAGACGTAAAAATGGGGTATTTC
>OGXN01000204.1_pt1 | contig 83537 bp, 91 predicted proteins | sample 1576281 | NCBI WGS metagenome assembly OGXN01 (sample SAMEA3541494, study PRJEB24748) | human gut metagenome | biome: human gut; feature: human-associated habitat; material: faeces | place: China | collected 2012
CTCTTCCTCTTCCTCTTCCTCTTCCTCTTCCTCTTCCTCTTCCTCTTCCTCTTCCAAAGATTATAACATTGTAAAATGGAGATTATTACACCACTAATAAACTCTAAATACTCTTTCTCTAAGTTCTAGTAAAAGTCGTATTCTATAACCTTTTGTAACTAAATACCAGACTTACAATAGTTCTACAGATTTAATTTATATAGATTATATTTTATTCGAAATCAACAGTCTTTCTTTCTCGAATAATTGAAAAGCTACTTTTTTCTCCATCAATTATTCCACTATCAATTAATCGATTTCTTAAATCGTGAAACGTATCATATGTCTTTTGAATAGAGTTTAAATTAGGCATATATTCAAAATCTACTTTCTGATGAAATTCTTAAATCTCTTTAATTAAAGCATATTTTTCATCTTCAGCTAAATTAGATTTTATAACTTCCGCTATAATATGAGCATATCCACCATGAAGAACTTCTATTGCCATATATAATTGATTTATGTATAATGCTTCTTCCATATTTACCTCCTAATTGAATAATAAAACTATATCATTGATTTCCCAAATCATCCTATTTATATGTACTAATTAATGTACTATTCGCCTATCAAATACACTAAAAAGCTCTAAAAAATAGTTAAATCTTTAAGCACTTTAAATCTAAATCCGAAATAGTTAATTGTTTCATAACTTGCTGATACGCGCCTTTTCTAATTAGCAAATCTTTATTAACCCATACGCCCTCACCTCGAAGTGATCCGCATATAGAAACTTTAAGGTAATTTTTATCAAATGACTCTGCATGTATAATCAAAGACTCCCGGTGTAATGAAAAATAAATTTCTAACAAATCTGCCACACTAATTTCTTGCATAAGCATAAACCGACTTAAATGACTCGTATCTTGTTCCATACTCACCTCTCAAGTTTTACACTACTCTCAAACAGAAAATTAAGACAAAAATCCTAAAGAATTATTCAACAATCTAACATTTACAATATCAACAAACTCAAAAACATACATCTCTGATTCCGTAATTCAATCATAAAATAAATGTTTCACGTGAAACATTTCATATACTCTCTTTTATTATATCCTCTATCTCATCTAAATATAAAATTACTTTAAGCAATTTATTAACTTTACTGTTTCACGTGAAACAAAGATCCCAGCAAATAGTAAAATGAAAATATTATAAATTTCATTTTACTATTCACTGGGATATAACTCTAAGAATTATGTACTGCCAATATAAATTATAGTCTTTAAATTAAACAAACATTAACCTATTTCTTTATACCTGAATTTACTATTTTACACTGCAAAATCTGTATAGAATAACTGCTATTTTGCAATATATATCAATATATTATTTCAACAAAGTTTTATACATGTTCAATTAAATACAGTACGGTTTGAATATTATTTAACGGCATAATATGTACGCCTTGCGCTATATTTTTGATTTCTCGCAAAGTCTCTACTGCAATCTCAAGACCTGCTTCTGCGCCTCCAATTTCCATGCGTTTTAAAATACTATCTGTTATGGAAATACCTGGCACTTTTGTATGAAGATATTGAGCCATTTTATAACTTTTTAAAGGTATTAAGCCTAACATAACTGGCACTTGTAGAGGAGCTATTAACTCAATAAATCGCTTAGCCTTTTCTAAATCATAAATAGGCTGTGTCTGAATAAAATGTGCGCCATGTTCCAATTTACGAATAATCTTTTCTTTTTCTAATTCTAAATCATCAGCACCTGGATTTCCTGTAGTCCCTATATAAAAATCTGTCGGCTCATCTAACTCATGGCCCATTAAATCCTTACCGCTATTTAATGAGCTGGCTAAATTTAAAAGTCCTAGGGAATCCATCTCAAATACAGCATGAGCTGAAGGATGATCTCCAGAAGCGGGCTTATCTCCAGTTAAAGTTAAAATATTATTTACCCCTAAAGCAGCCGCGCCTAACAATTCAGATTGAAGCCCAATACTATTTCGATCACGACAAGTTAAATGAAATATAGTATCAATTCCCTCCTTAACTTTAATTAAATGGGCTAATGCTATTGGGCTCATCCTCATTTTAGCCATGGGACAATCTGCAATATTTATTGCATCTACTTTTCCTCTTAATAAGCTGGCCTCTTCTAGTGTTTTTTGAGCTGATGCACTTTTAGGAGGATCTAATTCCACTGTAATAGTAAACTGCCCTTGTCTATGCTTTTCACGTAAAGTCTCCATAATTAAATATCCCCCCATTATGCACTTTTAAATATTAACTTTATACTTACTCATCGCCAAGAAGCTTTTTAACAATATTAACTGCTGTAATGCCATCTTTTGCATAGCAATCAGCACCAGCTTTATCTGCATACTCCTGAGTTAATACTGCGCCCCCTACTAATACCTTAGAAGATAATCCAGCCTCTCTAATGGCCTTTATAGTTACATCTATCATTGGCATTGTAGTAGTCATTAAAGAGCAAATTCCTATTACAGATGCGCCTTCTTTTTCAGCGACACTAACTATTTCCTCTGGTGAAACGTCTTTTCCTAAATCAATAACGCGATAGCCATTATTTTCTAATAAAGCTGCCACAATATTCTTCCCTAAGTCATGTATATCTCCCTTAACAGTCGCTACAATAACGGTATCTTTAGTAATGCCACCACTATCAGGTAATACTCTTTTTATAGTTTGAAAGGCTCCCTGCATTGCTTCAGCAGCTAACATAACCTGAGGTAGAAATACTATGCCACGACCAAATTTATCTCCCACTACATTCATTGCCTCAGATAAAGCTTGTTTAGTTATTTTTAGAGGATCTAGTCCATCAGCCAAGGCTTTTTCTACTAATTCTATAACTAATTCCTTTTCCCCTTGCTCCACGGCATGTTGAATAGACTCTAACGGATTATCACTGCTAAAGTCTTTTTTCTCTGCTACTAACTTTGGTGCAAGAGATACAGTTTCTGTTTCATGACCATAGGACTCAATAAATTCAGTTGTATCACAAAAACCTAATAAAGCACACCCAGCTACAAAGGCTTTTTTAACGGTTTCATTCAATGGATTCAGTATGGGAGCCGTCAATCCATGAGATAAAGCCATAGTCAAAAATTGCCCATTTAAATATGGTCGCTGTGGCATACCAAATGATACATTAGACAATCCCATTACAGTAGGAAATCCAAAAGTTTCTTTATACATAGCCAAAGTTCGCAAAGTTTGTGCTGCACTATCTTGTCCACTTGCTAAAGTTAAAACTAAAGGATCAAGTAATAAATCATTACTTCGCAACCCCACTTCATAAGCAGCTAATACAATCTCTTTAGCTAAGTCAATGCGTTCTTCTGCAGTAACTGGCAGCTCTCCTTGTCCTAAAGGCAGACAAAGTAAGGCTGCACCATATCGTTTAGCTAAAGGCAATACATTATTTAATTGCTCAGGTTCAGCATTAACTGAATTAATTAATGGACGCCCTGGATACGCTTTTAAACCGGCTTCAAGTGCTTTAGGATCTAAAGTATCTATAGCTAGCGGCACATCTACGAGCATAGTCAATTCCATAATAGCTCGTTTCATAGTCAATTCTGTATCTGTATCAGGTACTCCCATATTCACATCTAATACATTAGCCCCAGCTTGCACTTGCGCTAATGCATCGCGCTTAACCATAGCAAAACTACCATTTTTAATTTCTTGCGCTAATACTTTACGTCCTGTAGGATTAATTCGCTCACCAATAATAAGAGGCTTTTCTTTATGACCTACAGGAACTACTGCTGTACGGCTCGTAAAAGCTGTAAAAGGCTCAATGGCCATTCTTTCTTTAGGAGCATAATCGGCTAAAACACGCTTAATTTCACTAATATGATTTGGCGTACTACCACAACAAGCACCAATATACAGAGCACCGGCATCAGCTAATTGCCTTGCATAGGAGCTCATTTCAAGAGGTGTTAATGGAAATATTGTTTCCGTACCTACTAGCATAGGCATGCCTGCATTAGGCTGCGCACTAATTGGCAAATTAGTAACAGATGCAAAACGTGCCACTAAAGGAATCAACTGCTCAGGCCCTAAGGAGCAATTAATGCCTACTACATCAGCCCCCATAGCTTCCATTAAAATAGCAGCTGCCTCAGGAGGCGTACCTGTAATAGTACGACCATCTTCACTAAAAGAAAATTGGCAAATTACTTTTACCATTTCAGCTGTTTTTCCTAATTCCTCACGAGCATCTAAAGCAGCTAACAAAGCCGCCCTCATTTCCTGAATATCAATAATCGTTTCAATAATGATATAGTCTACACCTGCGGCAATCAAAGCTAAGGCCTGTTCTTTATATGTTTCATATACTTCATCAAAGGAAATATTCCCTAAAGGCTCTATAAATAAACCTGTTGGCCCCATAGAGCCTGCCACACGCGCTTTAGGATTCACTGCTTGAATAGCCGCTTTTGCAGCTTTAACAGCAGCTGTATTGATTTCTTCCACCCGATGCTGCAATCCATAATCTGCGAGCTTTAAACTACAAGCACCAAAAGTATTAGTCGTAATAATATCACTGCCACTTTTTAAATAAGCCTCATGAATCTCTTGTACTATATGAGGCCGTTCCACATTAAATAATTCCGGGCAATCCCCTTCTTTAAGCCCCGATTGTTGTAGCATAGTGCCCATAGCACCATCAAATATATACATAAAATCCCTCTTTCATACCAAAATTTAGAGATTACAATTTACGAGATGAGCAATCTCTTTGCGTACAAGATGTACAGCCTCGAGCTGTATTAAGTTGCTCTCCTTGAGGCATACAGCCAATAATAGCAGTAACAGATTTCCTAGGGAATAATAAACTAGCCTCTGTTACACTCAGCCCAATCGTATCTGTCCCTATAATATGAGCTAAGTCGCTTTGAACCCCTAAGTCCCAGTTACCATAGCCAGGGCTAAAACGCCAAGTTGTAGTATAGCCATGCTTGCTAGCTTCCTTGTTGATTAAATCATTGACTTGATCAGCTACTTGCTCCACGGCTGTTGTAGCGGCTGCATCTACAAGAAGGCCTAGCGTATAATTCCCGTCTTTAAATAATTCAGCACTGCGAAGTTCCACCCCTTCACCAATAGTAACGGCTAAGACAAATACACGCTTAGATTTTTCTAAATGCTTTCGAATAGAACTGCCTTCCACTTGCAAGGGTGGCTCACTCCCTATGATACCTGTTGAAGCATCATAGTCATATAGTTCGTATACCCCCTGTGGCACTGCTGCTAATTGGACTTCTAAACAAGCCTCTTTAATATATGTATCAGGAAAGTCTTCAGCATGTTTTAAACCTACATAGCGTCGTACTTCTGCTTCATTAATCTGCGTTAAACGACCATTATAAATTGCCATGGCAAAGACTTCCTCCCTTCTTCAACGATATGAGCTCATTATAATTAAAAGGACGATCTAAAATGAACCTAAACAAGTCTAAACTAAATTTAACAAAAAACCTCTATCTTGCTAGAAACACATCTTTTAAAACAGAGGATAACTCCTTATCTGTCAGTCTATTACTGTTGGATTTAGCACCGTGTAATCCGGTTGCTGGGCTTCCTAGGGCCAATTCCCTCCACCACTCTTGATAAGGTACTATATGAAATTAAATTACAATAAATTAAGAATACCCTGTATAGCCCTGAAAGTCAATAAAAGGCGCTCTAGAAATACCTTTTACCCTATATGTATAAATTATATATAGGTATAGATTAAATCTAGAACGCCTTCATAAGACAATCAATATTAATTTTGAACTATTTTTCTAAAGGTTTTGTCTTAATTTCCTTTGGTTTACGAGGATATTTTTTAGGTGTACTCTTAACTTTTTTAATATAAATAACAGCCCGTTTATCTTCTAACGTTGGCAAGCTTACGGTTTGTACTTCATCAATTGTGCCACCTAAGGTTTTGAGTGCAAAATCAGAAGCCTTTATTTCTTCCTCGTAAATAGCTCCTTTTAAAGCCACTACAGAGCCACCTACTTTTACATAAGGCAAAGCCCATTCCAATAAGATTGGCAAACGAGCTACAGCGCGACTCGTTACAATATCATAGGCTTCACGATGTTCCTGTTGGTGTGCCATATCTTCAGCGCGACCATGTAAAGTAGTAACTGAGGATAAGCCTAATTGATCAATTACAGTCTGCAAAAAATTAAGACGTTTTTGCAAGGAATCAAATAAAGTAATCTGTAAATCAGGTCGCCATATAGCTAGCGGAATCCCTGGAAACCCAGCCCCTGTGCCAAGGTCTAAGAACTTGGCTTCCTGCTTAAAAACGGGACTTAATGCTGTCAAGGAATCGACCATATGCTTTACCGCTACTTCATGAGGATCAGTAATCGCTGTTAAATTCAAAGTTTTATTTGTCTCAATGAGCAATTCATAATATGCTGTAAACTGCTCTAATTGCTTACTTGAAGGCTCAAAGCCAGCTGCTTGCAATTGTATTTCAAGATTTTTTGAAAAATCCACCCTATCCTCCTTCAGAGCGTACATACTTATTCGCGCCCTCACTATCTATGATTCTTAATCTTGTTCGCGGCGATATTGTTCTAATTGAATTAATAATACCGACACGTCCGCTGGTGATACACCAGAAATGCGACTTGCTTGGCCAATGGAATGAGGCTTAATCTTGGCTAATTTCTGCTTAGCTTCTAAAGAAATACCTTTCATAGATTCATAATCCCAATCTTGTGGAATAATCTTCTCTTCTAGTTTTCTAACCTTAGCCACTTGTTCCATTTGCTTTTTAATATACCCATCATAAGTAATCATAATGTCAATTTCTTCTTCCACTTCTGGGCTATAGCGTTTTAAATTAAAGGCCTCTGCTACATCACCATAGGACAATTCATTACGTTTTACTAAATCAAAGGCTTTAATACCAGTTTTAATCGGTGCTGTGCCTAAAGCTTCTAATTTAGCTTGCACTTCATTTAATGGATTAATTGGTGTATTTTTAAGCTCTTCTAAACCTTCTTCAATACATTCTTTTTTCGCCTTAAATCTAGCATAACGCTCTTCTGTTACTAAGCCGATTTCATAGCCCTTTTCAGTTAAACGCATATCTGCATTATCCTGACGAAGTAAAAGACGATATTCACTGCGGCTAGTCATCATGCGATAAGGCTCTTTAGTTCCCTTTGTTACTAAATCATCGATGAGAACGCCAATATACGCTTCAGAACGAGATAAAATAAATGGCTTCTTACCCTGTAAGTATAAAGCTGCATTAATACCCGCAATAAGACCTTGTGCGGCTGCTTCTTCATAACCAGATGTACCATTGGATTGACCTGCTGAATACAGACCCTTAATCGTTTTTACCTGTAATGCCGGTGTTAACTGCAATGGATTTAAGCAGTCATATTCAATAGCATAAGCTGGACGCATAATTTCCACTTCTTCTAGGCCTGGAATAGTGCGCAAGAACTTATACTGTACATCTATAGGAAGGCTTGTGCTCATGCCTTGTACATACATTTCATTCGTGTGATTGCCCTCAGGTTCAACGAAGAGTTGATGGCGATTCTTATCGCTAAAACGCACCACTTTGTCTTCAATGGATGGGCAATATCTAGGGCCTGTGCCTTCAATAATGCCAGTATACATAGGGGCACGGAAGAGATTAGCACGAATAATTTCGTGAGTTTCTTCACTCGTATAGGTAAGCCAACAAATTTGCTCATTTCGATCAGTCCAGTCGCTCATGAAGGAAAAGGCACGATACATAGAATCGCCTGGTTGTTCCGTCATCTGCTCTAAACTCAATGTACGTTTATCTACACGTGCTGGTGTACCAGTTTTAAAGCGCATCAATTCAATGCCATGTTTGCGCAAAGAATCAGATAAAAGCTCTGCTGTGCGCTGACCATTAGGGCCACCCGTATAGGTTAATTCGCCAGTAATAATCTTACCTTTTAAATACGTACCAGTACAAAGAATAATCGCCTTTGCTTCATACACTTCACCGAGTTCACCTAAAATACCTTTTACTTCGCCATTTTCGATGAGAATCTCATTCACCATAATCTGTTTTACATTGAGATTATCAGTGTTTTCCAGCGTTTCCTTCATTAAACGCTGGTACGCCACCTTATCGGACTGTGCACGCAAAGAATGAACAGCAGGGCCCTTACCTGTATTTAACATGCGCATCTGAATAGCGGTAGCATCAGCATTAATAGCCATTTGACCACCTAGCGCATCTAATTCATATACTAAATGGCTCTTGCCTGGGCCACCTATAGCTGGATTACATGGCATAAGCGCAATATTATCTAAATTAAGCGTGGCCATCAAAGTGCGTTGCCCCATGCGTGCTGTAGCAAGTGCTGCTTCACAACCGGCATGACCACCACCGATGACAATGACATCATACGTATCAACGGTATACATAGTATCTCCTATCTTTTTTCACTAAATTAGAACTGCCTAACTGCGAGTTCTAATTCTATTATATAACTTTATACTTCACGGTATAAACTAAGTCTGTAAAATTTCAAAATTACAGCTGCAGAAATTACAGAAACTGCACATTATAAAAACTATAAAATTATAGAAGTTGCATAATTACAATAACTTCTGAAATTACAAAAACTGCCAAATTACAAGTTTACAAATTATATGCCTTTATTAAAGAATAATAAAAATCTTAGCTTCAAACTCTTATTTGCAAACTATTAAATAAAAATACTATACACTCTATTTACCTAAACAGAAACGTGAGAATAGTTCATCCACCAAGGATTCACGCACACTATCCCCTGTAATATCGCCTAATTTTTCCCACGCGCTGCGCATATCAGTAACCACGAAATCTACAGCGATGCCATTTTCAATATTAGCTAAGGCCTCTTTCAATTGCTCTGAAGCTTCTTCCATGAGATTAATATGACGCACATTGCTAAGCATGGCTTGATTATCCTGATTTACAGTACCACCGCTGACTAGTTCCTTCGTTACTTCAGCGAGAATATCCATCCCCTCACCATTGGCTGCACTAATAGGAGCAATCATAGAAAACTCCCCTAATGGTGCTATATCAGCTACTGCAATCTGAGAGCCCATATCGGCTTTATTTAAAAATACAATCGTATGATCGCTAGCTGCCTCGGTTAAAATTTGACGCTCTTCCTCAGTTAATGGCTTAGATGCGTCAATGACACAAATAATAATTTGCGCCTTTTCTAAATATTCCTTAGCGCGATCTACACCTAATTTTTCTACTACATCTTCCGTATCGCGAATACCCGCTGTATCTACTAAGCGAACAGGGATTCCTTCAATAGTAATATTCTCTTCAATACTATCGCGAGTAGTCCCTGGAATATCCGTAACGATGGCGCGATTTTCACGAAGTAGCGCATTCATAAGGCTAGACTTACCTGCATTAGGTCGACCTACAATAGCCGTCATAATGCCATCGCGTAAGAGTCTGCCTCGATTAGCCGTGGCTAATAAATGCTCCATATTCTCTAAAATTGGGCGCACAGCCTCTCCCGTTTGCTCCATAGTCAGCTCTTCAATATCCTCCTCAGGATAATCAATCGCCACTTCTAATTGAGCTACTAAGGTAAGTAAGGATTCCCTAATTGTGCGAATCATGTGGGACAAAGTACCATCTAATTGATGGACTGCCACTTCTAAGGATTTCTCTGATTTTGCCTCTATAATATCTATAATAGCTTCTGCCTGCGTTAAGTCGATGCGACCATTTAAAAAGGCACGCTTTGTAAATTCCCCTGGTTCAGCTAATCGAACGCCTTGACGAAGCAATAATTTCAAAATTTCACGCACTACTACCATGCCACCATGACATTGTATTTCAACTACATCCTCTGCTGTGAAAGAGTGCGGACCTTTCATAAGCAATAAAAGTACTTCATCTAATACTTTATTCTCATGAGGATTGTAAATCTTACCATATTGAATGGTTCTATTTTGACGCTCTACTAAGGGAGCGGAATGACTATCTTTATATATAGAATTCACTATACTAAAGCTCTTTGCGCCGCTAACGCGAATAATGCCCACACCACCTATGCCAGGCGGTGTTGCGATAGCTGCTATGGTATCTTCTGTATACATAGTATATCTCCTATAAAGGATACAATTAATACAAATAAAACCCGATCAGAGACCGGGTTTTACTCGCTTTATAAATGCCGCGCGCCTCACGCACCAGTATTTATATTATCGCTTATATGCAATAACGATGTGACGATATGGTTCTTCACCTTCACTATCTGTCACAATATGAGGATCATTTTGAAGTGTCAAGTGAATCACTTTGCGCTCAAAAGCACTCATAGGCTCTAAGGCAATTTTTTGACGATTACGCTTAACCTTAGAAGCCAATCGTTTTGCTAAGTTTACGAGCGTCTCTTCCCGACGAGCTCGATAGTTTTCTACATCTACTACGATGTAAGCGCGACCAACACTGTCCTTGTTAGCCACTAAATTAGTCAAATATTGAATAGCATCTAATGTTTGACCATGTTTGCCGATTAAAATACCTAATTCTTCGCCATGAATTTGGTAGGTAATTTTTTCAGCAGTTACCATTTTTTCTATTTGAACAGATAGGCCCATATTAGCAAACATATCAGTTAAGAATTGTTTACCTTTATCAGCGATGACCATTTGCTCTTCTTTAGAAAGACTTGGTTTAGCTTCTTTTTTAGGCTCTGCCTCTACAGCAGTACGAGAAGATTCTTTACCAGTAGTTTTAGACTCTTCACTATCTGTAGTATCTTCTTTCACCATTGTATTAGCTGCAGGTGCCGCTTGAACAGCTGTTTCAACTGCTTCAACAGCCTCTTTAGCTGGCGCTTTATCTTCTTCAAAATAAATGCGCACTAAAGCATCACGACGGCCTACAAGACCTAAAAAGCCATTGGATGGTTCTTCCAATACTTTAGAATCTACCATTACTTTGCCTTCACTAGCAAGTTGAGTCTTTCCTTTAGCAAGTGCTTCATCAATTGTTTTAGCAGAAATCTCAATAAAATCCATACTTAAATCTCCTTATTATCATTGCGATAGATAAAGAATTGCTGAATCATTTGGAATATATTGGATACGACCCAGTATATTACCAAACCACTAGCGAAATTCAAGCTAATGTAACCAATGAATAGAGGCATGAAGATTTGCATAATCTTCTGTTGCCCTGCAGCCGCACCACCGCTAGCTGCACTGCCAGATTGTTTACTCATTACATATGTAGACAAGGCACTAAGTACTGGTAAAATATATAAATGGTCAGGCACACTAAGATTTGGTAACCATAAGAAAGCTTCATAACCAGCTTCATATGGGAAATCGCGAAGTGCGTAGAAAATGGCAATCAAAAATGGCATCTGTACTAGTAATGGTAAACAACCAGACAATGGATTGATACCAAGCTCTTTGTATAGACGACCCATTTCTTCTTGTAATTTCTTAGGATCATTTTTATATTTTTTCTGAAGCTCTTTAATTTTTGGCTGCAATGCTTGCATGCCACGCATGGATTTAATTTGCTTTACAGTTAACGGTGCTAAAATAGCTTTAATAACAATCGTCAACAAAATAATAGCAATACCATAGCTAGGAATCCCGATTAGTTTAGTAAAGTCAAAGCTATACATAACTAGGGATTGCATAAATTCAACTAATGCGTCAAAGATTCCCAATAGTCTTCTCCTATTTTGAGTATACATGGACGTATACCTTGCGCTGTCCCTTACGTGCCTATATATCGTTATGGTATGGTCTATATTTCATCCATACAGACACTTCGGTATCTCCAAAACTGTGTTATTTAAAAATCTATATTAAATTTATGAAAGTAATCTATTGTAATTAAACTATACACTGCCAAACTAAATTTAAGGTACTGGATCATAGCCACCCTTATGCCAAGGATGACATTTTAAAATCCGCTTAATTCCTAAATAACTACCTTTAAAAGGACCATATTTACGCAATGCTTCTAATGTATACGTCGAACATGTGGGATAAAAACGACAGGATTTAGGCTTCAATGGAGAAATACCATAGCGATACACCTGCACTAAAGCAATAAGTAATATATTAATAGTATATATTATATAATGTAGTACTTGACGCATGGTATACTCCTTCAGCTTAGGCCTTAGCGCTCTTAAGTAATTTAGATTTTCTAAATAAATAGAGCATCTCTTTTTCGGCATCCTTATAGGCTGCCTCACTTAATTTAGCACGACCAACGACAACTATGGCATAGCCTTCTTTAAGCTTATGTTGATTGAGTCGATATACTTCCTTCATCAACCGACGCGCTCTATTGCGCTGTACAGCACCGCCTACCTTTTTACCTGTAACAAAGCCAATACGCGTTGATTGTTTTGCTACGGGCATGCGGTATACAACACAGAGTCGCCCCACTTCATAAGTGCCATGCTTATAGACAAGACGATATTCATTATTTTTACGAATTCTCCGCTCTTTATCTAAACCATACAATACATCGTTCATCATTACTTCCTATGCTTCTATGAATGTCCCTATGAATAGAAAAACTTGGCAGCAGCGCCAAGTTTTTTCTCCTGCCTAAAAGCTATTATATTATGCAGATAATTTCTTTCTGCCTTTAGCACGACGTCTTTTTAAAACAAGACGACCGCCAATAGTCTTCATACGTTCACGGAAACCATGAGTACGTTTTCTCCAAAGCGTATTTGGTTGATAAGTACGTTTCATGTATAAAACACCTCCTTGAGATTGGTCTAGTAATTACTTATACCATAACAGTATAAGTATATGTATAAAGGACTATTCTGTCAATAGCATAAGTGTAAAAAACCTTGAAATAATGCTGTTTTTTATGATTAGTTTACATAGAAGAATAAAAAATTTTAACGAAATGAATTATTTTATAATTTCCATAATTTTTTTACATCTCATATATAGTATTGAAAGTATAAAATTTTTGCTATTTAATACTAAATAGTCTATGTGTATCTTTTTAATGTCTTATTTCAAGGGCTTCTTAGCTATAATGGACAATGACAAGGCATCTCTTTTCTGATAAAATGAAATAGATAAGAATAATAGAAAATATAAGAATCAGAATTTTAATACATGTGATTATATTGATAGGTTATAAACAAGATATACACAACTTATACACTTTTTATCCACAGTTTTGTTCATAAGTGTAAGAACCCCGTGTTTAAGGCTTGTAATAACCTTTTTATTTGTCTTTTTTTTACATTTTAAATAAGTTATCCACAAATTTTACCTATTTTATGTACAAAAGATATTCACATGTACACTCTGGGAAAGGAATTACTATGACGCTCATTGATCTTAATGATTTTTGGAGCCAAGTACGAGAAGAAACACGCAATCGTTTACCTGCTCAAATTTGGAAATCAACTATTTATTGGCTTTTACCAGTAGAATTAGATGAAACAAATAATAAATTAGAATTAACTACTATGCAGAGCTTCATTCAAGAAATCATAGAAACAGATGCTCGCATTAATCGCGAATTAACGGCCTCGGTTAATAAAATTTGGAAACAATTCAACCCTGATTCAAGCAAAACTATTAATGTTATTATTAATAGTGCAGAAGTTAAATTAGATGATACCGATTCAGATATTGTAAATTCCGGTGAATCTAATATATTAGTTGATAATACACAGGCTACAACTCATAGCTCAAATCATATAAATGATATATATATAGATTCTTCTATAGAGCCAGTGATGCCACAAACTTCAACAGTCGATGTAACATCAGCTCATATTCCTAATACGAGTTTAATGGATACAGCCACTACAGCTAATGAAATGCCAGCTGTACAGGCAATTAATACACCATCTGATGAATTTGTTGGTACGTATGAAGATATGGTTCATAAGCTAGGTTTTAAGTCCACAGCTCATACATCTTCAATCCAGACAATTAAACCTAATTATGAAGAGCCTGTATATATTGAACCGACTCGTCGCTCAAGAGACAAAATGCCTCATATTCCACAGGAAAGTCTATTTCCAGAAGAAACGGCACACCCAAGTATAACAGATTCCGCCTTTTCTCTAGATGATCCAAATCAAGAAGAACAACAATTAGCTTACGCTGATTCCACACTAGGTGCAATGAAACTAGGGACAAAAAAATCATTTACTAAGCAAGAAGAAAATATATTGTCGGCTTCCATGCTAAATCCGAAATACACTTTTGAAAATTTTATTGCCGCTGGTTCCACTTTATTAAACAAGTCTATTGCCCAAAGTGTAGCTAAAACGCCAGGTAAAATTAATCCATATTACATTTATGGACAAAGTGGGATGGGTAAAACACACTTAATGCATGCCATTGGTCATGAAATTTTAAAACATAATCCAGCTGCTCGCATTATGTGTATACCAGCTCAAAAATATGTAGAGTATTTTACCTCTTCTTTAACTAATAATAAGGATGTACCTAAGGATATTTTCCACGATATAGATGTGCTCTTATTAGATGATGTACAAGCATTCCAAAATAAAGTAGGTACACGTGCCGACTTTTTCCATCTATTCAATGATTTAATTGTAAAAAATAAGCAAATTGTACTCACCTGTGATGTATTGCCTGAAGACTTAGGCGATGTAGAAGAGCGTTTAAAAACACGCTTTGCTGCCGGCATGGTAACTACTATTGAACCACCAACACCAGAAGTATTGGAAGCCATTTTATTATCAAAGCTCGATAATGAAAGAACAACCAATCCTGATCTTCGCATGGATAATAGTGTTATCCGCTATTTAGCACAGGCCTATAGCATGGGCAGTATTCGTAAATTAGAAGGGGCTTTTACAAAACTTATTACTGTAGCCTTTATTGAGCATCGCAGTGATAATATTACAGTGGAATATGCTCTTGAAGTGTTGTCTGATTTGTTACCTAATAATGAACGACCTATTTTATCCATTAATTATATTCAAGATTTTATTGCCGATTATTTTAAAATCAAAAAAGAATTATTAGTAGGGCAAAAACGGAATAAACAATATGCACATCCTCGTCAAATTGCCATGTTCCTATGCCGCGATTTAATTAATGAAAGCTATCCACAAATTGCTTTAGCTTTTGGTAAAAAAGACCATACTACTTGTCTTCATGCATTTAACAAAATAGAAGCAGACCTAAAGAAAGATCAAGATTTAGTAAAAACCATTGAAGATATTAAGAAAAAAATTCAAGAAAATACATAAAATTCTATAGAATCAGTATTTTTTATCCTGTGTATAACTATGTGGATATACTGTGTATACTCTGTGTGTATAGTGTGCTCAACTGAGTAACTATTCACAGGGCCTAAACAGATTTGTGAATATGTGGATAAACGAAATTTTCCAGTCACAGAATTATCAACATGTGTATAGCTTTATATTTCGCTAGCTTTTAGCACTTTTCCACTTATACACAGCGCTTATTACTACAATGATTACTTAATTGAACCAATTAAACATTTTATTATTTATTAAGGAGCACGGCAGAAATGAAAATTCAGTTTTCAAAAGAGAATTTACAAAAAGCAATTAATGCTTTATCAAAAGTGAGTCAAAACAAAACAAGCTCAAACTTACCTGGCTCTATTTATATAACAACTAAAGATGGCAAAGTAGAAATGCAAGCCAATGATTATCAAATTGGTATTAAAATTATTATTGATGCCACTATTATTGAAGAAGGTACTATAGTACTAGCTATGCGTTATTTCCAAGACTGGATTCGCAAAACTCCAAGTGATATTATTACCTTAGAAACTAATGAAGATACTAAACAATTATTAATCAGCACTGATTCATCTCAATTTAAATTAGTTACTATGGATATCAATGATTTTACTTTAGTTGATCAAATTCACGATGAATACTATATCGATATTGATGGTGAACAACTAAAAGAAATGATTGATTTAACAAATTATGCCGCATCTACTGATGAAAATGCGTTTATGTATACCGGCGCTTTATTGGAAAGTTCAGATAATGAACTCACTATGGTTGCTACTAATACATATCGCATGGCTATTAAAAAAGTAACTTTAGACAATCCTATTGAAAATACGATGCGCATGATTATTCCTACTAAAACATTAGCTGAAGTATCTCGCTTATTGCCAACGGATAATCCAACAGTAGTTCGCATCGTTTGGAATCGCTCTCAAGTAGCATTTATCTTTGATACAGTGTACTTAATTTCTCGTTTAATTGAAGCGAATTTCCCTGATTATAATAAAGTTATTCCTTCTACATTTGACTCTAGTGCCGTATTAAATCGCCGTGATTTTGCTGGCGCTGTAGATCGCGTATCTCTATTAGCCAAAGATGCTGAATATAATGTAATTCGCTATGATTGGAATGAAACAGAAGTTACGTTAACAACGCAAAATGCAGAAATAGGCGCTGCTAAAGAAGAAGTTCTTTGTGAATTTAAAGGAACTCCATTTACAATTTCCTTTAACAGTAAATATATAAGCGATATTCTTCGTCATAGTACTGGCGATCGCATTCATTTATATTTAAAACAAAATGGACCTGTTGTAATTCGCCAAGATAACAATAGCAATTACACCTATGTTGTTACACCAATTCGTAAATAATTAGATACTATATAGTCTAAGTTGAGTCTTAATGGGCTACTCTTATATAGATGTATAGTCACTTAGCTTAGACTTATAGCTTGTAAGGAGGTATATTATGAAGAACACAACACCCGTTTTTATTCATACACCTTATATTAAATTGGACCAATTGTTAAAATTTGAAAGCATTATTGAAACAGGCGGTCAAATTAAATTTTTATTAGAAGAGTCTCAAATATTAGTCAATGGCGAAGTATGTACTCAAAAACGCAAGAAAATATACCCTGGTGATGTGGTGACTATCGAAGGTGTAGGTTCTTGGCAAGTGGAATTAGAGGAGGCTGAAGAGTGAATATTCACTCCTTAGAGCTCATTAATTTTCGCAACTATGAACATAAAGAATGGCAATTTAAACCCTCTATTATGGTTCTTTACGGACCTAATGGGGTGGGGAAAAGCAATCTCTTAGAATCTATTTATGTAAGTACTATTGGCAAAAGTTATCGCACCAATGAGACGAGCGATTTAATTCAATTTGGCAAAGAAGCGGCTGGGATTGTGGTCAATTTTGAAAAGAAAGAAACCAATCACAAGATTAATTTACGCCTTAGTGGCAAAGAAAAGAAAGAAATTCGACTCAACAGTAATCGAATTTCTCAAAAAGAATTGATGGGCACGCTAAATACAGTTATTTTTAGCCCTGAAGATTTACAGCTTATTAAAGGCTCTCCTTCACTTAGACGGCGTTTTATTGATATTGAAATTTCTCAGACTAGTGCCATGTATTACCAACAATTGCACATGTACAATAAGATTTTGCAGCAGCGCAATAAGGTGCTAAAAGATTCTTATGGCAAAGCAAATTTGAATTTAGAAGAATGGGATCAGCAATTAGCTAACACGGCCTCATTTATTGTAAAAAAACGCTTAGAGAGTTTGCGTAAAATCAATTTGCTCTTAGATTTAATGAATCGACGCCTTACGAATGGGAAGGAAAATTTGCGCATTATTTATGAACAAAGTTATGGCGATCAAAAATTAGTTGTAGAAGCCAAGGATTTTTATGAGCTGTTACAACAGGCCTTACCTCAAGATAGACGGCGCATGACGACATCGATTGGACCGCATCGAGATGATTTAAAATTCTTCTCTGATTCTATGGATTTAAAGCGTTTTGGCTCACAGGGACAACAGCGAACAGCTATTTTATCTTTAAAGCTAAGTGAGCTAGAATTTATAAAATCTGAAGTAGGAGAATATCCAATTTTACTTTTAGATGATGTACTCAGTGAGCTCGATAAGGAACGAAGACAGAATTTGCTAAAATTTATTCATCGCAGAATTCAGACTTTTATTACGACCACTGACCTTGATGATGTGGCAACGTTAACTGATGTGATGATTATTCAATGTGGGGAGCGTGGACAGCATGAGGAATCATAAATTAGAATCCTTTACTGAATGCATGGACTTTATTCAGGATTCCCAGTCCTATGAAGGCTATGAATTTTATGGCTTAGTTCCCCTTATGAAATTGCATTACTATTGGCCTGATGTAGTGGGCAAAAGGGTGAGCCAATACTGTAATATAGTGAGTATTAAACCTCCTACCATTGTAATTGGGACGAATACATCAGTATGGCTCAATGAATTGAAAATGGTGGCGCCTAAATTATTAAAGGTTATCAATGAGTTTTATAGTCCTTATTATAAACAGCCCATCATTACAGAAATAAAGCCTGTCATGAATAAAAAGAGCTCCATTCATGAGGTAAAAGTACAGCCTCTTGGCGTTTGGGAAGACTTTCGTCAACGAGAACGAATTGATTTTTCTAAAATTAATTTGAGTGATGAAGAAATAGCTATCATTGAGGATACTTGTGCGCAGATTAGTAATGAATCCTTGCGTAAGGCCTTTCGGGATGCACAGATAAAGCAATATAAAAAGCGTCATGTACTTCATGCTAAGGGCTATCATCCTTGTCCATCCTGTGGTTTATTGATTGAACCAGAAGATACGATGTGCAAGTCTTGCATTAATAAGGCACAGCGCGTGCGCATTAGTGATCTTCAAGAAGTATTATTTCAATATCCCTATTGGAAATATGATGAAATATTAAAAATATATCCTCATTGTTCAATGGAAGAATTTAATGAAGCTAAGCGTAATATGATTTATTATTTTTTAAATCAAATACGAGCTGGCTCAAAAGACAATTATGATTTATATATGGCGGCCATGTTGATTACGGCGAAAAAGGCGGAGGACTTAGATCCTAAATTTGTAGTGAATTTAACTAACAAATATCGCAAGCCAGAGTTTAAGAAAAAATAATTACAAAAAATTTTACTAAAAGATGATTAAATTATCATTTTATTGATAAATAAATAAAAAGTTGAAGAAAAATATGATAAAAATAAAGAAATAGGTACAAAAGTATAGATTAGTTTGATAAAATAATATAAAATATAAAAAATTAAATTGTTTTTTCATGTATATCATTGTATTATTTCAAAGAAAGAGAAGTTTATGTTTGTTCATATATCTGATACCTATAGTGTGGCCATGGATGAGATTATTGCTGTGGTGCAGACGATTCCCCTTATTAAAGGCAAGCGTCGTCGCAATAAACAATGGAATAATGCACGGGTTGTTACTGTTTTTCCCGATGAACCTGTGGAAAGTTATTTAATTACTGTGGATACTATTTATGCTCTCAGTATGTCTATTACAGGTGTAGGTAAGCGATTAGCAAAAGCTTCTAAGGGAATTCCAGTGTCCTTATACACAAAAAAATAAAATCATAGTATAATTAAATGTCTTTTTAGTATAAATAAATGTATCATAAAAGCCAGCTTAGCCTTTCGACATAAGCTAAGCTGGCTTATAACGATAAAATGGATGGATTTGATTAAGTCAAAACTAATAGATAGTTTTAGGGAGGAGCAAGTATGGCAGAACAACATTATGGAGCCCAGGATATACAAGTTTTAGAGGGTCTTGAAGCAGTTCGCTGCCGTCCAGGCATGTATATTGGTAGTACCTCAGCCAAGGGGTTACACCATCTTGTATACGAAGTGGTTGATAATAGTGTGGACGAAGCCTTAGCTGGTTACTGTACTCATATTGAAGTGAGTATTAATGAAGATAATAGTATTACCGTAGTTGATAATGGCCGTGGTATTCCTACAGGGATGCATGAAACAGGTGTACCAGCCGTAGAATTAGTATTAACTAAACTTCATGCAGGCGGTAAATTTGGTGGCGGTGGCTATAAAGTATCCGGTGGTCTCCATGGGGTAGGTATTTCCGTAGTAAATGCTTTAAGTGAATGGACGATCGTCAAGGTATGTCAAAATGGTAAAGAGCATGAAATTAGCTTTGAACGTGGTTACTTAAAGCAGCCATTAACGGTAATTGGCGAGGCTAAAGAAACAGGTACAACTGTTATTTTTAAGCCTGATGCTGAGATTTTTGAAACTACTATTTTTGATTTCAATGTACTTCGCACGCGCTTACAAGAATTAGCTTTCTTGAATAAGGGACTTCGCATTACTTTAACTGATAAGCGCGAAGAAGAAGATAAAGTTGAAAGCTTTATGTATGAAGGGGGTATTGTGTCCTTTGTACAGTTCTTAAATGAAAATAAGGATATCGTAAATCCTACGGTTATCGACATGGAAAATACCCGTGATGATGTAGTAGTAGATGTAGCCCTTCAATATAATGATGGGTATAGCGAAAATATTTTATCCTTTGTCAATAATATTAATACTATCGATGGTGGTACTCATTTGAGTGGCTTCCGCAGTGCCTTAACTCGTACGCTCAATGACTATGGTCGTAAAGCAGGACTCATTAAAGAAAATGAAGCCAATTTGTCCGGTGAAGACGTGCGTGAAGGGCTTACGGCTATTATAAGTGTTAAAGTGTTAAATCCTCAGTTTGAAGGCCAAACTAAAGCAAAGCTTGGCAATAGTGAGGTGAAGGGAATTACTGATACGGTAGTATCAGAAGGATTGAAGGTCTTCTTAGAAGAGCATCCAACTGAAGCTAAACGTATCATCGACAAGGCTACAACGGCTAATCGTGCTCGTGAAGCAGCTCGTAAAGCACGTGAGTTAACTCGTCGTAAAAATGCCCTTGAAATTAGCTCTTTGCCAGGTAAATTGGCAGACTGCTCAGAAAAAGATCCACATATGACTGAGATTTACTTAGTCGAAGGTGATTCGGCGGGCGGCAGTGCTAAACAAGGTCGCGATCGTCGCTACCAAGCTATTTTGCCTCTTCGCGGTAAAATTTTAAATGTAGAAAAAGCGCGATTAGATAAGATTTTAGCTAATAATGAAATTCGCTCCATGATTACGGCCTTTGGTACAGGGATTGGGGAAGATTTTGATCTCAGCAAGAGCCGTTACCATAAAATTATTATCATGACAGATGCGGACGTAGATGGTGCGCATATTCGTACTTTATTGCTCACATTCTTCTATCGTTATATGAAGCCATTGATTGAAGAAGGTCGCGTATATATTGCGCAGCCACCTTTATATCAAATTAAGAAGGGCAAGAGCCATTGGTATGTATATAGCGATGCTGAAATGGCTACTAAGCTCGATGAAATTGGCCGTGATAATATTACAATTCAACGTTACAAAGGTCTTGGGGAAATGAATCCTGAACAACTTTGGGAAACAACTATGAATCCTGAAAATAGAACTATTTTACAGGTAAGTTTAGAGGATTCTATTGAAGCAGATAAAATATTTAGTGTTCTCATGGGCGACAAGGTAGAACCTCGTCGTAAATTTATTGAAGACAATGCAAACTTGGTGAGAAACCTTGATTTGTAAATAGAGAAAGGGATGATGTTTACGTGGATGGACTATCTTCGGATAATAAATTACGTCGTAGTTTGAAATCACGCCATATGAATATGATTGCCCTCGGCGGATCCATTGGTACAGGCCTTTTTGTGGCCGGTGGTGAAGTTATTAGTACTGCTGGACCTGGTGGTGCTTTGGTAGCATATGGTTTTATTGGCATAATGGTATATTTCTTAATGACTAGTTTGGGGGAAATGGCAACATATTTGCCAGTGCCAGGGTCATTTGGAACTTATGCATCGCGCTATGTAGATCCAGCATTTGGCTTTGCTCTAGGCTGGAATTACTGGTTTAACTGGGCCATTACTTTAGCAGCAGAACTTGTAGCTGGTGCTTTGATTATGAAATATTGGTTTCCAGATATTCCTGCTATTATGTGGTCAGCTTTATTTTTAGTGGCCTTATTCTTGATGAATTATCTATCCACGCGTTCATTTGGGGAAAGTGAATATATTTTCTCTAGTATGAAGGTTATTACAGTATTCGTCTTTTTATTTGTTGGTTCCATGCTCATTATTGGTGTGGGCGGCAATTCACCAGGTTTTGAAAACTGGACTCGTGGGGAAGCCCCTTTTGTAGGTGGATTTAGCTCTATTATGGCTATTTTCATGGTGGCTGGTTTCTCCTTCCAAGGCACCGAGCTTATCGGCGTTGCTGCTGGTGAATCAGAAGAGCCGGAAACAAATATTCCTAAGGCGATTCACTCGATTTTCTGGCGCATTTTGATTTTCTATATTGGTGCTTTTATCGTTATTGGCTTCCTTATTCCTTACGATGATCCTAATCTTTTAAAATCCAGTGTAGAAAATGTTTCGATTAGCCCATTTACTTTGGTGCTTGATCGCTTTGGTTTTGCCTTTGCAGCTAGCTTTATTAATGCCATTATTTTAACTGCTGTATTATCAGCTGGTAACTCTGGTTTATATGCATCAACTCGCATGCTCTATGCTATGGCTAAAAATGGTGAAGCACCGGCAATGTTCACTAAGTTAAATTCTCGTGGCGTACCGTCTAATGCATTATTTGCTACAGCGGCATTTGGTCTATTTGCCTTTGCTACGTCTTTAATTGGTGAAGGGGCTGCATATACTTGGCTAATTAATATTAGTGGTATGAGTGGCTTTATTGCTTGGCTTGGTATTGCCATTGCGCATTACCGTTTCCGCCGCGCTTTTAAAGCGCAGGGTAAAGATCTTAAAGCAATTCCTTACCGCGCTTTATTATTCCCATTCGGTCCAATTTTTGCTATTATTCTCTGCTTAATTATTATGGCAGGTCAGAATTATACAGCTTTTATGGGCGAGTCTATTGACTGGTATGGTGTAAGCGTAGCCTACATTGGTATTCCAGTGTTCTTACTTGTATACTTTACGTATAAAACTAAAAATAAAACACGCGTTATTCCTTTAGAAGAAGTGGATTTAGCGCGAGACTATGATAAATAAGAAATTGTTTATCATGGGGTAGCTCATAAAGAGCGTATTGTAAAAATACTAAAAAGTATAAAAAGTAAAAAAGTAATATAAAGTACCTACTGAATATATTAACTTTGAGGAGTTAATAATCAGTAGGTATTTTTTTATACAGTTTTTTTTATAGTTTTTTATTTTTAGTATATAGTTTTCTCTTTTTGGTATTTAGTTTTTATTTTCTTTTATATATAGTTTCATTTGCTTTTGGTAGCAAGTTTTTCATTCGCTCTTTTTTACAAAATTTTATATAATAGAGAGTATATATAGTATGAGAGACAGAGTTGGACCTGGTCCATTGAAAGGATGAGTTTTTTGAATTTACTCAATAGGATTCATACACCAAGTGATGTAAAAGAATTATCACCAGCAGATTTACCAATATTGTGTGAAGAAATTAGAGAGGCTTTAATTGCAAATATGAAGGCTGTAGGGGGACATTTAGGACCTAATTTAGGCTTCCTAGAAGCAACGGTCGCTTTACATTATGTATTTGATTCACCAAGAGATAAAATTGTGTATGATGTGTCGCATCAATCTTATACTCATAAAATTTTAACAGGCCGTAAAGATGGTTTTGTAGATCCTGCGCATTATGGCAAGTATTCTGGTTATACTAATCCTAATGAAAGTGAACATGATATGTTTACCATTGGCCATACATCCACGTCAGTTAGCTTAGCTACAGGGCTCGCTAAAGGGCGTGATTTATTAGGTGGTACAGAAAATATTATTGCTGTTATTGGCGATGGCGCTTTATCTGGTGGGGAAGCTATGGAAGGCTTAAATATTGGCTCTACCTTAGATAGCAATTTAATCGTTGTATTCAATGATAATGATATGAGCATATCTCCTAATGTGGGTAGTATGTATAAGCATTTTAAAGCTTTGCGAGACCATAAGGGACAATTAGAACATAATTATTTTACTATTATGGGCTTTGATTATTATTTCGTAGAAGATGGTCACAATATAGATGAATTGATTAAGGCTTTTAAGGCCGTTAAAGATGTGCCGCGACCAAGCTTAATTCATGTAGTCACTACTAAGGGCAAAGGCTGGGCTGAAGCAGAGGCTGATAAGGAATCATTCCACTATATTAATGCAGCTCATAAGCCGAAAAAGGGCACCACTCTTACCTATGCTGGCGTAGTGGCAGATCATTTATTGGAGAAAATGAAAACTGATCCTGCCGTTATCGCTATGACTGCAGCGATTCCTGGTACATCAGGCTTTAATCCAGAGCGACGTGCTAAGGCAGGCAAACAATTTTTTGATGTAGGCATTGCAGAAGAGCATATGATTGCTATGGCAGCAGGCCTAGCTAAAAATGGAGCTAAGCCAGTTGTATTGGAAAATAGTACGTTCTTATCACGCACTTATGACCAGCTAAGCCAGGATCTTTGTTTAAATAGCAATCCTGCCACTATTATGTCCTATGGTTTAAGCGGTGGTATTGGCGCTACTGATGCTACTCATACAGGAGCCTTTGATTTAGCTATGATGGGCAGTATTCCTAATTTAATTGTCCTTTGCCCAGCATCAAAGGATGAAGTATTAGCTATGCTTGATTGGTCTTTAGAACAACGAGAACATCCCGTAGTTATTCGTGTGACAGGGGCTGTTCGGAATGAACCGAGTGGTATAGCTTTTTCAGGGAAGTTGACTAATGAAGTGACTCATAAAGGGCAAAAGGTAGCTATTCTAGGTTTAGGACCATTCTATTATTTAGGTAATCAATTGCGTGAAGCGTTAAAAGCAGAATTAGGCATTGAGGCTACTTTGATTAACCCGCGTTTAGCCTCTGATGTAGATTCTAATACATTAGATGCTTTAAAAGCAGACCATGAAATTATCATCACTTTAGAAGATGGCGTTTTAGCTGGTGGTTATGGACAGAAAGTAGCTCATTACTATGGGCCTACATCTATGAAAGTTCTTACTTATGGTATGGAAAAAGAAGTAAATGATCGAGTACCAAAAGATGAATTATATGCTCGTTATGGCTTAGAGCCTAAGTCTATAATTGAAGATATAAAAGCCTTGTTAAGAGAATTATAGTTATTATGATTGATTAGGAATAAGAGTGGTCTTAGACCAGATAGTTGATAGAATACAGTATAGAAAGGTCAATGATGGCAAATATATGGCGCATAAAAACAACTGAGGAAGCGAATAGCGAACTTTGTTTAAAAGAGCAGATGATTTGCATTGGTTGGCCTCCTTATATGGATGACGAATTATATACAACTATTGTGTCTGAGAAATTTAAATTTAAATCTGTTGAGTCTACATATATTGATACTGATGATGAACACACTAGTATGACCTCAAATATTACGGCAACTTCTGGTATTACGGCAAATTCTGGTGATTGTAATCAAGCTATTACACTTGAGGAGATTGAAAAAGAGTTTATTGCTATTAATACTTATGAAGCTTATGAAGCTGTAATTGCTAAATATGGGCTATATAGTGGACCTCAACATAAGGGGCGCAAATCCAGTGTTAATACATTTGCTAATAAGATGCAAGCTGGTGACTATGTATGGCTTAAATATAAAAGCCAGTATTATGTAGGTCAAATACGGGATGACAAACTGATTTTTAAGTATAATCAAGAGCAAGCGATATTAGATGATAAGCATGATTATATGAGGCGCTATGTACAGCGCTGGGTTCATATGGGTGATGAGAGTAAAGTGCCAGGTGCTGTTGTGAGAGCCTTTGCTTTTCGCGGTAGTACAGTACAACGCATTGTAGATGGTGAAGCAGCGGTAAAAGCATATTTGCAGTTTTTCTTAGATAGAAATAAGGCGGAACATTCTGAATTTTTACCTCCTTATAATGAAACAAATTTTTATGAGGAAGCCTATTCCTATGTGATGAAGCTTGATGAATCAATCTTAGAGGAAGCTAGTATATATGAAGCGTTTAAAAAACAATTTTTTGCTCTTTTAGGAACAGATGATTGTGAAGACTTGCTATGTTTTTTGCTATATTATACATATGGTTATATTCCTTGGCCTTCTACGAATAAAAGAAATATGGCAACATATGAATGTATTTTATTGGATCCTAAACAAGTGGGGAAGGAAATTTATATTCAGGTAAAAAGTGGCACATCGCAAATTTTACAGCCACAGGCTTATGAAGATTTAATTGCATTACATGATAGGAATGAAGTATATCTATTTAATGTATCAGACCAATATGGTGAGCCTTCAAAGTATAATCAAATACATATGATTGGAACTGATGAAATCTTTAAAGATTTGCTCAGTAAGCGAAAAAATGGGCGTGGCGAGATTCTTCTAGACCTTGTATCTGCGCGCATTATATATTGGCTGGCCATTGCATATAAGCAATTTGTTAAAAAATTTTAAAAATTATCCTTGACTTGAAGTCTACTTCAAGTTTTATAATGAATTCCGTAGTTAAGAAATTGAAACTGTTATATTTGAAAGGCAGCTATGAATTTCTTAATTATGGAATTTTTTTATCTCATAATTAGATGTAAGCGAATGCATGTAATTATGAATTATGTATTTACATGAAATTATAAATTATGTACTTACTAGATTTTAGATAGAACTGATTCAGTTCTTGTTATATATAGAAAGGAAGTATTTATGGATACATTACATTTATTAGATTCAGTAAATAGCCCTAAAGATATTAAACAGATGACAATTGAGGAATTGAAGCAATTAGCAGCTGAAATTCGCCAAGTACTTATTACACGAGTTACTGAAACTGGTGGCCATATGGCGCCAAATCTAGGTTTTGTAGAAGCTACATTAGCTTTACACTATGTATTTAATTCACCAGTTGATAAATTTGTATTTGATATATCTCATCAATCTTATATTCACAAAATTTTAACAGGTCGCAAGGAAGCCTTTACAGATCCTGCATCGTATACAAAATATTCTGGATTTACTAATCCTAATGAAAGTGAACATGATTTCTTTACTATTGGTCATACTTCTACAGCGGTTAGTTTGGCAACAGGTTTAGCAAAAGCGCGTGATCTTAAAAAAGAATCTGGCAATGTAATAGCTATTTTAGGTGATGGCTCCTTATCTGGTGGGGAAGCTATGGAAGGCCTTAATATAGCGGCTACATTAGATAGTAATTTTATAGTTCTTTTCAATGACAATGACATGAGTATTGCTCCTAATGAAGGTGGTATTTATAAACATTTAAAAGAATTGCGCGATACAAAGGGAAAGGCAAGTAATAATTACTTTAAAGCTATGGGCCTTAACTATGTATTTGTAGAAGATGGACATGATTTGGCTAGCTTAATTGAAACCTTTAAAGCAGTAAAAGATAGCCAAGAACCTATTGTTATTCACATGGTAACAGTGAAAGGGAAAGGCTATGCGCCAGCAGAGGCAGATAAGGAAACATATCACTATATTTTAGGCAAAGATTTTGATCCAGAAGTATATAGTCAAGAAGAACATTATGATGAAATTATTGCGAGTCATTTACTGGCTAAAATGAAAGCTGATCCTACCGTTATTGGCTTAACTGCTGGGGTTCCAGGTATTGCTGGCTTTGATGCAGCTCGTCGTGCAGAAGCAGGCGCTCAATTTGTAGACGTTGGGATTGCAGAAGAACATATGGTAGCTATGGCAGCAGGGCTTGCTAAAAATGGCGCTAAGCCTGTTATTTTAGATGCAGGTACTTTCTTACAACGTACATATGACCAATTGACACAAGATTTAGCATTAAATAATAATGCAGCGACTATTTTATCCTTCCCATTGGGCGGTGGTATCTCCTCTATGGATGCTACACATTCCAGTGCTTTTGATATGGCTATGATGAACAGCATTCCTAATTTAACAGTTCTATCCCCAGCTACTAAAGCTGAATTATTAGATATGCTTGATTGGTCATTGGAACAAACTGATGGTCCTGTTATGATTCGCGTTCCTGGTGGCGCTGTGAAGACTTATGAAGCAGGAAAAGCATTTGATGGTACCTTTACTAATGAAATCACTGTTAAGGGTGATACAGTAGCTATTTTAGGCCTTGGTGCTTTTTATGATTTAGGTATTCAAACTAAAGAATTATTAGAAAAAGAATGCCAAATTAAAGCGACTTTAGTTAATCCGCGCCTTTCCTCTGCAGTAGATAAGGCGACTTTAGATAGCTTAAAAGCTGACCATACATTAGTTATTACCTTAGAAGATGGTGTACTTGATGGAGGCTTTGGTGAAAAAGTAGCCCGTTACTATGGTCCAAGCTCTATGAAAGTATTAAACATTGGTATGAATAAAGAAGTAAATGATCGCGTTCCTATGGACGAACTTATTGCGCGCTATCATTTAAGTCCAGAGCTTATTGTAGAAGATATTAAAGAGATTTTAAAATAATTGGATAGATTTAAATGAAGTTTCATACTTTAAAATTAATTGAATAAAATAGATAAAATTACAAGCATATATATAATTACAAGTATATATAAAACTATCTAAATCTATCTAAATCTATCTAAAGCCTTTAAAGATATCTAGAATTATATAATTTTATATAAAGTGTTAAATACTATAGCCATAACCTCAGCTCCTATGTAGGTTATGGCTATGTTTTTCTATGGGGAATAGCGAAATAGGGAGAAATTTGATATACTTAAGATTAATACATAAGAAAATGCATGTAAAGTACGCATGTAAGTATCCACTTTAGTAAGAGGAGAGTGATATATAAGTGGACGGTGATGTAGGTCTGGAGATACTCATAATTTTATTGTTAATTGTGGCCAATGGCTTATTTTCAATGACGGAATTGGCTGTTGTGAATTCTCGTAAAGGCTTATTAGAAGATAGTGCTGAAAAAGGCAGTATAGGGGCTCAAAGAGCCATTCAATTATCGGAAGATCCGAATCAGATGTTTTCGACGATTCAAATTGGTATTACCTTGATTGGTATCGTTACAGGTTTGTATTCTGGAGCGGCCTTAAGTGACCCTCTAGCTAAGAGTATTAAGGAATATATTCCTTCCTTAGCTACCTATGCAGATTCCTTTAGCCCTATTATTATCGTTTCATTAACGACGTATTTGTCGTTAGTTATCGGTGAATTGGTGCCAAAGCGTTTGGCTTATAATTCACCAGAGCGCATTGCCATTATTATGGCTGTGCCAATGCATTATTTTGCAGTCATTGCAAAACCTTTAGTGGCTTTACTGAGTGTATCTACTTCTGGTCTATTAAAATTAATGGGCGTAAAAGATAAGGAAGAATCGCCTGTTACAGAAATGGAAATCAATAAAATGCTCACCCAAGGTGTTGAGCTTGGCGCCTTTGAAAAGGATGAACCTCGCTTAGTCGATAATGTATTTAGATTAGCTGATTTAAATGCAGGCGATGTTATGACACCGCGGACGCAGTTAAAATGGTTAGATTTAAATACATCTGAAGAAGAAATCAGAGAAACACTTTGTAATTCCACTCATTATCGCTTGCCTGTAGGTTTTGATTCCTTAGATGAATTAAAAGGCTTAATTATTGTAGCTGATGTATTTGCCTCTTATATAAAGGATGAGCAAAGCGCGTCTTTAAAAGCAATTGTAGAAGCTAATATTAAAGAGCCTGTAATGGTTCCTGAATCAATTACTTTGATGAAATTATTGGAGTTATTCCGTACAGAAGGCGTTCACGAAACAGTGGTGCTTGATGAATATGGCGGATTTAGTGGTTTAGTTACTCTTCATGACATCATGGAAAAACTAGTTGGTTTAATGCCTGCAAGTGAAGACGAGATGAAGGAAGAGGAAAATCGCATCATCAAACGCAATGATACAACTTGGCTTGTAGATGGGCTTATTAGTATTGACGAGTTTAAAGAATATTTTTCTATAAATAAAGAATTGCCTGGTGAAGATGAAGATTTATATAAAACGGTAGGTGGCTTCTTTATGTATCTCTTTGGTCGCATTCCAAAAGAGTTAGACCGCGCTACTTGGGAAGACTATACATTTGAAGTGGTAGATATGGATAATGTGCGCATTGATAAAGTAATGGTCATTCATGAAGTATTGAGCGAAGAAGCTACAGAGGAAGAATCTTAATTTACACCTAGTATATGAGCTGAGTATTCTTAAACTTACATAGAGAAAAATAAGCTAAATCATTAGATTTCATTATGTATTTTGTAATAATAAGATAGTTTGAAAATGATTGTATTGAATAATTATTAAAAAATATATATTTATATTCTCCAATATAAATATATTTGAAAATAAAAAATCCTTGGAAAAGTTATTGAATAAAAAGATAACTTTTCTGAGGATTTTTTATTATATCTATTGAATTAATGTAGTTTTCGCGATAAAATAGATATAGTGGATTATGAAGAAAGAATTAAAAATATTAATAACGAGTAATATATATTATTGTACATATTGTATAAAACTAAAAGTTAGAAAATTATATTTAATATTAAATATAATCGATTTTAGAAAGGTACACTTATGAAAGCACTGCAGTTGGTTATGCAAGGCAAGTTTTTTGATGTAAGAGTACATAATCTACAAATGCCTGCCATAGGAGCTGATGAAGTATTAGTTAAAGTTATGTATGCTGGTGTGAATCCAGCTGATTATTTAACTGCTACAGGATTTTTTAATATTGCTAAAAAGCCTACACTTCCTTATACCTTAGGTTATGAGTTGTGCGGTAAAGTTGTAGCTAAGGGGCAACTTGTTCACCATATTACTGTTGGTGATATTGTGATTGGCAGCGGTGAAGGTTGCTTCGCTTCTTATGTGGCGCTGAAAGAAAATCAAATTGCTAAATTGCCTGAATTCTTTACTATGGCGGAAGGTGCTGCCATTCCTATTGCAGCCTTGACAGCCTATCAAGCATTTAAGGCGTTAGGTATTAAAGGATTAGAAAGCAATACTACGATACACGAGGCGGTAGAAAGTACTATCTTGCCTGCTCATGAGTTGTTACAGGCTAGAGAGTCTCTATTTATAGCAGGCGGTACTGGTGCAGTTGGTTTTATGGCCATCGCACTAGCTCATAAGTTAGGGCTTATTACCTATGTAAGTGGCAATGGTAAAAAGGCAGAGCAAGCTATGGCATTAGGAGCTAAACAAGTCTTTGATTATAAGTCTACATCACTAATCCAATTAAAAGAGTCAGTAACTTATGGTCTCGATATGGTTGGTGGCACTATGACGCACAAATTGCAACAGTTAGTAAGGGACCATGGCTCTGTAGTGACTATAAAAGGGATTCCTACCGGTGAGTTTGCCAAAGCAGAAGGACTAGCTTTTTGGCAGCAACAGCTTTTACAATGAGCATCTATGCCTTATCGGTATTATGCGGCTTGGCGTCATCAGGTATATGAATTTATATCGGTTAAACCGGGAAGACAAGACTTAGAATATATGCTAGAGGTCATTCAAGAAATAGGATATAAGCCTTCGATTGATAGTATCTACTCCTTAGAGGAGGGAGAGAAGGCGTTACGCTATGTCAATGTAGGTGGTTTAAAAGGTAAGGTGCTACTAAAGATACAATAATGGTAAAGGTACAGTAATTATAAAGACTTAGTAAATCTAAAGATTGAGTATTTTAAAATAGAGAAAATTTAAAAGTATATCCAAATTAAAGATTGAGTAATATTAAAGGCATAGTTATTTTAGAGACAGTAATTTTAAGAATTCAGGTAGATACATATAATTTTAAAAGGAGATCAATAGATTTAGAACTTCGCTGGTAAATAATTAAATGAAAAAGGAGATATTTATGGAGAGACATTCAAATGTAGGGGAAAATAAAGAGCTTATGGCAGCGTTTGATACATCTATAGATCAATTTAAACCATTAATTGAAACCATCAGTGTTTTTTCTACTTATATTAATGAATTGAGAAAAGACTTTTTAAAGGAGTCTATTAAAACCTATATAGATTCTGTACCTACTGATAAGGCATCAGGTATATTAAAGAAACGATTTAATCATTCAGAGATGCAAATTATTAGCTATATAGAAGCTAATGATGATAACACAGCTACTTACCAAGAATTAGTGCAGGCTATGCCATTCTCACAGGGCATGCTGTCTCGCTATGTAAAGCGACTATCTACAGAAGGTTTAATTGTTAAGTTCCATAAGAGTAATGATTTAAAATCTATTTTGTTGCGCACTACTGAGCTAGGCAACTCCTTTGCTTTGATTCACAATGAGCTTCATAAGCTAGAAGATAAGTATTATGAAAATCTATTGGGCTCTCTTCCTTCTGAAAAAGTACAGCATACCTTAGAAGTACTGGAAATTATTTTAAATAGCAAGAGATTCTTATCTCCAGAAGATAGAGGTAAGCAAAATTCATTAGCTATTCCTAGCAAGGTATAATGAATTTTTTTGATATGTCATAATAAAATATGAATACGAATATTTAGGCTTCATACCTAGGTTTCTTTACATAAAAATAAAGGAACCTAGGTTTATTTATTAATTTTTTATTAGTTAGATATAAAATAAATCTATTAGCAGATTGACAATTTCTGACTCCATACGTACAATTAACTTAATTATTACCAGTAATATATTATATAATGAATAGGGACATATTATGTATATTAAACGAGATATAATTCTTAGTTGTAAGGAGGTTGTTTTGATGTGGAACAGAGTGAATAGATCCTGGAAAGGTAGACTAGGTATACTCAGTGTTTTACTCATTAGTATAGGGTTAGTAGTCGGCGGTTGTGGTAAGGATGAGGAGACTGTGAGTACAGTGCCTTTAGTTAAGACTATGGTCGTTGGCAAAGATTCTGTAGGTCAGGAAAATTCTTTGGCCGGTACAATTAAGAATCGCTATGAAACGGCTTTATCCTTCCAAATTGGAGGTCGTGTAGTACAAAAGAATTTTAATATTGGCGATCGCGTGAGCGCTGGTCAAGTCTTAGCTGTTTTAAGTCAAAGTGATACGAGTAGCCAAGTGCAAAATGCACAAGGTGCATTGGCTGCAGCGCAGTCCCAATATGATTTAGCTGCCACTAATGTAGAGCGTTATCGCACTTTATATTCTCAGGAAGCGATTAGCCAATTACAATTAGATCAGATGGAAAATAGCTTTAAAGTAGCTGCCGCACAATTAGCGCAAGCACAGGCTAATGTTCAGATGAGTACGAATCAACAAGAGTATACACAGCTAGTAGCGCCAGCTGATGGTATCATTACGGCTAGTTCTGTTGAAGTAGGACAAGTAGTAGGTGCTGGACAAACAGTAGGCTCTATTGCCGTAGGCAATGAACCAGAAGCTATTATTGCCATTCCAGAGCAAATGCTAGCTTCGGTCACTACTGGTACAGATGTGAAAGTTTCATTTTGGGCTTTGCCTAATGAAATTACAAATGGCGTAGTACGAGAAATTTCACCAGTACCAGACCCTACAGCCCGTACTTATACAGTAAAAATTTCCTTGCCTAATCCACCCGCTCAATTGCAATTAGGTATGACTGCTAATGCTGTATTTGACCAACAAAATGCCACAGGTGTTACTGTGCCATTAACAGCATTAGTGAATACAGACTCCAGTAACAAGGGCGAAGCTCAAGTATATGTAGTTAAAGACGATACAGTTCATTTAGTAACAGTTAAAATTGGAGCTTTAGGTAAGAACAGTGTTGTTGTTGAATCTGGTTTATCTAAAGGTGATAGAGTAGTTACCGCCGGAGCTGATAAACTAGAGGAAGGAGCTAAGGTACGTATATGAGTCGTTTTAACTTAGCTGACTGGGCTCTTAGACATAAATCGATTGTTTATTTCTTTATGGCTATTCTATTTGCTATAGGTGCCTTCTCCTTTATTAATATAGGGCGTATGGAAGATCCTAATTTTACCATTCGCACCATGGTAGTAGCAGCTACTTGGCCAGGGGCCTCACCAGAACAAATGTCAGAGCAAGTGACTGATAAATTAGAAGAAAAAATTCGCGATTTACCAGGCCTTGATTATACAAAGAGTTTTACTGATGGCAATAAAACCGTCATTTATATTAATTTAAAAGAAACCTTACCGGCTGATGAGGTGCGAGCCGCCTGGACTGAAGTGCGCCATATGGTAGATGATGAATGGCGCAACTTGCCGTCTGGTGTACAAGGGCCTATCATTAATGATCGCTTCGATGATGTGTATGGAACTATTTATGCACTCACTGGGGACGAGTATTCCTATGAAGAAAAAAGAGCCTATGCTGAAGATATTAAGCGTATTTTACTGTCTGTTCTCAATGTGAAGCGCATTGATTTAAAAGGTGTGCAAGAGCAGACTTTATATGTGGAAATAAACAAAGATAAATTAGCTTCTTATCACATTAGCAGCAATACTTTGTTAAATGCCATTAAACAGCAAAGTGCTATGGTTCCATCAGGGATGATTGATACGGATACTAATAATGTGTATTTACGTGTTAATGGTCTCTTTGATAGCGTAGAAGCTGTACGCGATATGCCTTTGCAGATTAATGGACAAACTTTACGCTTAGGTGATATGGCAACGGTGCGCTTAGATTATGAATCGCCACAAAGTCCATTATTTTACTATAATGGCAAGTCTGCTATAGGTATTGCCGTTTCCATGGATCCAGGGGCGAATAATATTGAATTTGGCGAGGCCTTAGATGCTAAATTAGCTTCCTATAAATCTGAATTGCCTTTAGGACTTGAAATTGGTCAAGTATCTAATCAACCTAAAGTAGTGGACGAATCTATTAGTGAATTTACTCGCTCTTTATTTGAAGCTATTACTATTGTACTCATTGTAAGCTTTATATCCTTAGGGGTGCGCAGTGGTGTTGTTGTAGCTCTTACAATTCCTGTCGTTGTGGCCAGTACCTTTGTGGGCATGTATGCAGATGGTTTAGAGCTACATAAAGTAAGTTTAGGGGCCTTGATTATTTCCCTGGGCTTATTAGTAGATGATGCTATTATCGTAGTGGAAATGATGACTTTAAAGATGGAAGAGGGCTTAGATACGCATAGTGCGGCTACCTTTGCATATAAGGCTACGGCCTTCCCTATGCTTAGTGGTACTTTAATTACTTGTGCAGGCTTTTTACCAATCTTTTTATCAAAAGGATCCGTAGCTGAATTTACACACACTTTATTTATCGTTGTATCAGTAGCATTACTCTTATCTTGGTTTGCCTCTGTATTGGTTAGCCCTGTTCTAGGGAGTAAGCTAATACGAATTAAAGAAAATCATGAAGAGAGTCGGGCTGTACGAGTACAAAGAGCCTTTTTAAAACGCTTTGAAAAAGTTTTACATTGGGCTCTAGGGCATCGCCGTATTGTGTTGGTGACGACTTTGATTTTATTTATTGTATCTCTTCTTAGCGTGCCACTAATTAAGGTGGAATTCTTCCCGAATTCAACGCGACCAGAAATTATGCTGTCTGTGCAATTTCCACAAAGCTCTTCCTTGCAATATACTAAGGAACAAGCTGAGAAATTAGATAATTTACTCAGTGGAGATAAGCGCATAGAACATTATTCTGCTCATATTGGTGAAGGGGCACCGCGCTTTGTGTTGACCTTAGAGCCAGAGGTGGAGCGCAATAATTTTATGCAGTATGTAATTGTCGCCAATTCTCTAGATGATCGCAATAGTTTATATGAAGAATTACAAACTAAGCTTAAAGATGAATTTCCTGCTGCTTTAATTAATATGAATTTTATTCAAACTGGGCCACCTTCTAAATATCCTATTATGTTCCGCGTATCAGGTCCTGATATGAAGGAAGTAAAAAATATTGCCCTTAAGGTAGAAGATGTTTTTAAAACCTATCCAGAAATTACCGATATTTCGCAAGACTGGCCAGATAATACACCGAATGTATCTATTCATATAGACCCAGCTAAAGCGCGCATGATGGGCGTTGATAGCTATTCTGTGAGTCTAGACTTACAAAGTAAGATTTCTGGCGTAGCAGCTGGTGAATATTATGTAGGTAATCAAACCATCCCAATGAAGTTTAAACTTGGTGGCGATGAAAGCCACAATATGAGTGTATTGCAAAATATTCCTGTGCAAACAGGCTCTGGTGCCTATGTGCCACTCAGCCAAATTGCTACGATTTCTATGGATTCGGAAGATGGAATTATTTGGCATCGCAATATGGCGCCAACCATTACAGTTCATGGTAATGTACCGCCTACAGTGATGGCCAATAGTTTAGCTAATGATATAGATAAAAAACTAGAAGCTCTACGCTCTGAAATTCCAGCAGGCTATACAATTGAAGTAGGTGGCTCCGCAGAACAAAGTAATATTGCTATGGATAATTTAAAAGGTCCTATGCCCATTATGCTCTGCTTGATTATGATAATTCTCATGTTCCAATTGAAGAAAATATCGCTTATGCTCATGGCCTTACTTACAGCTCCATTAGGACTCATTGGCGTTGTTATTACTATGTTATTAACTAATACACCTATGGGCTTTATGGTAGTACTAGGGGTTATTTCTTTAAGTGGTATGATTATCCGTAACTCTATTATCTTAATTGATCAAATAGAATTACATCGAAAAGAAGGACAAAGTTTGTATGAAGCTATAGTTAGCTCTACCATTCTTCGCTTTAGACCGATTATGCTGACTGCATTAGCAGCTATTTTAGGCATGGTGCCACTTATGCGCAGTGCCTTCTGGTCGCCTATGGCCATTGCCTTTAGTGGTGGTCTTTTAGTGGCTACGATATTAACTTTGGTAGTTTTACCGGTTATGTATGCTGTGTATTTTAAAGCACCTAATGAAGATAATTAATAAAATACATATTGATTAGTTACTGCTATATATGGTTAAATAATAACAGAAGATAAGACTAACAATTAGAAAGGGAGCTATTAGGATGACTAATGTAGCGTACTATGCTATCCATTATGGGGTAGATGAAAAGGGATATATTGCTTTTAATAAGGAAACAAAGGATGTAGAGGTAGTCTTGCCTGCTGAAGAATGGCAGCAAAAAGTATGGTCTTATTTACATACAGACCAACAAATAGAAAAGGCTACAGGTCTTGATACATATGAAACAATTACTATTGCACCTTTAGAGTCCTTAGAGAATCTAAAATTAGCCCTTACCTTGATGTGGGAACGCACTGATGTGCAAGTTGACTGGAGTCGACCTGTAGAATTAGATGGGCAATTGATTTTCCCTGAATAAGTTTTATACACAATGTGTAAGTTTTATAGCTTTGCCTTAATAAGTGAATAGATTATAAAATAAGGCTATGTCACAACAAACAGTTGATAAATAGCCATTTTTATAGGGGAGTATCAGAACTCCCCTACAAACTGTTATTTGCAGTTATCTATACTCATTTGGAATTTCGATATGAAGTGTCTCACACAATAACTTCACATCATGTGCATCATTTTCATCAAACTCGTATCCCAGATGGAACATTACTTGACTATATGGTTCAATACAGGAAACCTCTATTTCCTCAATTCTTCCTTTACCCGAAAAAGTTTCTACCGGAAAACAATCCCCATCATAAAGAATTTCACCTTCGTCCGTATATTCAAAACAATGCAAATCAATAATTCTGTTTTTCAAATCTTCCCATACAGTATGGTTCAATGTTGTATATTCCATCTTAATCTCATAAAAGCCATTAGCTTTCATTATTTCTATAAAGTTCTGATAATCGTTCTTTTCTACAAAAATGTCAATATCATTATGGGCTCTTGACTGATATCCAAGAAGAGCATCTACACCCCAGCCACCATCAAGAAAGACTTTAATCTCCGCATCTATTGCAAATTGAAGAATCTGTTTTACATCTGTTATATTGACCATCTTATCATCTCCACAAATTCTAATTAGGCGACCAGAGGAACTGCTGGTCTGTTTGATAAATCTCTGCATTTAGCAGTTTTCAATGTTGCCAAAACAAAAGTTAAGAAGATGTTCCTTTTCTCCATGTCGCTTTCTTTGGCGTAATTTACAAGGTTATTCCACACAAGATAGTTGTTCAGATACTTGGTAGAAACACCGTTAAAGCCACGCATAAACCTCTTTAGCTGGCTATGGTAGCTATTGATATGTTGGATATTATAAATGCCTTTCTTGGCTTTGCCAGTCTTTAACTGCACAAGGTCAATGCCATTGGCATTTGTAAATCTCACATAGGAGTTCATCTTGTCCGTAACAAGAGTGGAATTGGTCTTAATCCTACCATCATAAATATGATGTAAATCTCTTGTAGAAACTCTACCAGTATTCGTAATCTTGGAGATAGACAAGCCATTCCTATTAACCGCACAAGGAACACATACCTTTTCTTGGGACAAGCCTCTGATATGTGTAGAATGACCACGCTTATGAGCCTTGCGTGGCATAGCAAATGTCTTACTCTTGCTATGATTGCCCTTGTACGAGATGGCGAAAAAAGTTTCGTCAGCCTCAATAATGCCGTCAAGGGTAACATCGTCTGCCATATTCTGAAGTGCATCCAAAATCTTGTGTCTCCAAAGGAATGCGGTGTTTCTGTGAATCCCACAAGCAACAGCAGTCTTACGAATGGATAAGCCATTCATCATACAATCAATGTACTGCTCCCACACGGACAAGTCTTTTCTTGTACCAGACACAATGGAGTTCGTAGCAATCACGAAGGACTTGCCACAATCCTTACATACATATCGCTGTGTGCCATCTTTACGATGACCATTGCGAACCACATGGATACAGCCACAAAGAGGGCATACACGACCATTTGCAAAGCGTTCCTTTGCTACGAAATCTTCAATATTCAAAGACTTTACAAAGGCAGGACTTAAAAGCATTGTTTTAAGGCTTTCCTGCTCTGCGACAGTCAACTTACCGATAATATCTAATGCGTCTTTGATAGTAGGCATATCCAATTACCTCCTTCGGTGGTACTGTTTCTTACTATTATTATACGATATTTCTCGTCAAAAATCAACCATTTGTTGTGACAGAGCCTAAAATAAAAATAACATCTTACTACTAAAGTGAGATGTTATTTTTTATACATAGTTAGCTCGAACAAAGTTATACACAAAATCCTGTGAATAAGTTGTGGATAGACTGTGGATTCATTGTGTGTAAAGTCTTTGTAAAAGTGGATAAGTACAATAAATAGTGGATAATTCTGTGTATAAGTACATATTATTTGTGGAAAAACCCCGTTGTTGTGGTAAAAATTAACTCATGCACAGCAAATTGTAAAAAATATTATCCACAAGGGATAGACGCTCTATAAAATCGAATATTTGTCCACATTTAGTCTCAATTATGGGGATAAGTTTGGGTATAAGTATTAATAAATTGTAAAATATAAGTTATTAGCTTTGATAGATAACGTGTGTAAGTGTTTGAGATGTAGTGTATTGGTTATACTATCTAAAACTTGAATTTTTGAGACATAACTTGCGTAAGTGTTTGAGGTATATTGTTAAAATTTAGAGTATCTAAAACTGATGATGGTAACGTAACAATTAATGCAGCGTTTGAGAGGAGTGTAGATATTGTTGCGAGAATAGTACTGAACGTTTATAATAAGTATATTATTATGCGCCCATAGCTCAGGTGGATAGAGCAGCAGTTTCCTAAACTGCGTGCCGTGCGTTCGAATCGCGCTGGGCGCACCAAATTTTTAACTAATTTTTTAGTATATTAGTTTAAGAAGATATTCAAAATTTGAAATAGTAAATTTATAGACATAATAGCAGTTCTTATAAAGTAAAATTAATCTTTACAAGAGCTGTTTTTTTAGCTATCTTAAATATAAGATGAATTTTAAATTGGTTTATGCATTTAAATCTTATCTAAAAAAGGAGTGTTATGATGAAACGTAAATTTACTATCTTTTTAGCTTTATGTATGTTAGCATTAGCTACTTTAGTAGCAGGGTGCGGCTCTTCTGAAGGGGATAAATTTATTGGGACCTGGGAGGGGCCAACAACAGAAAGTAAATTAATCGGTACTTCTTATCGAGCGATGACTATTGAAAAGTTAAGTGAAACTCAATTTCAAATAACTTATTATCACACAACCGATGGAAGCAAAGCTTTTCATAAACTACCTGTTACATCTAGAAAAGAAGTGGTAACAGCAACATTAAACGAAAAAGATCCTAAAGTATTATTAAAACAAGCTGGAGAAAAAATAATTTTACTAGAAAATGAAAAGATACAAGATACTGAATATGATAATAATCAATATACAAAGAAATCAGATAAAGTATTAACTTATAATGAATTAAAACCACTTCCAGATGCACCAGAACCCAAATAATAAAAAAAGATAGCGTACAGCTTACTGTACGCTATCTTTTTTTGCCATTTAATAATATAATATATTTTGTAAGTTTTATGCATTTAAATGTTTAAAAATTCTGATAAACTTAATTCGAATCAGATGTAATAAAATTTACAATGAAAAAGTATGCAAAAATAATGGGTTTAGTTGAGAAGGGAGTTTAGAGATGTTTAAAAATGTAAAAGCACCACATACATTTGTGTTGCTTGTAGGTCTTATTATTTTAGCTGTTATTGCTACTCATTTTGTACCGGCAGGGTCCTTTGAACGCTTTAAAGATGCTGAAACAGGTCGTACTTTAGTAAAGGCTGGTTCCTTTGCTTTTATTGAATCAAATCCAGCCAGTCTTTGGGATGTGCCGGCCATTGTGTATAAGGGCATTGTAAAATCAGCGAGTATTGTAACTTTTATTTTAATTATTGGCGGGGCCTTTGAAATTATTATAGATACAAAAGTATTCTCGGCCTTGGCACAGCGTATATCTAAGTTATTTACAAATCGTCGCTTCTTAGTGATTCCTGCCTTTGTGACATTATTTTCAATTTTTGGTACTACCATGGGCATGTCTACGGAAGTTATGATTTTCGTACCTATTGGTATAGTGCTAGCTGAGTCTTTAGGGCTTGATCGCGTTACGGGGACGGCTATGATAGCCATGGGGGCAGCTATTGGCTTTACGTCAGGTGTACTAAATCCCTTTAGTGTTGGTGTAGCCCAATCTATTGCGCAATTGCCGTTATTTTCTGGTAGTGCTTATCGTATTTTTATCTTAGTCGTTTTAATTGTTATAACTTCTTTGTACATTATGTGGTACGCTAAGCGCGTAATAGCAGATCCTACGAAGAGTATTGTATATGGGGAAGCCAATCCTCCGGAATTTGAACTTGAAAAAGAAGAAGTTCCTCTTGATGTGCGTATGAGCCTTAGTTTGTTGGCCATTGTATTAAGTATGGGCATATTAATCTATGGCTTAGTAAAATTAGATTGGTATTATGAAGAAATGTCAGGTCTCTTCCTCACATTAGGTGTAGTAGTGGGCCTTATTGCTGGTTATGATGTAAATAAAATTGCTAAAATCTTTGGTCGCGGTTGCGCGAATATTTGCGTTGGCGCATTGATTATCGGTTTTGCTCGGGGCATTGAAGTCGTACTAGGCGATGCTAAAATCATCGATACCATCGTATATTACTTATCTAATGTAGTTGATGGCATGCCAAGTTCCTTACAGGCTGTAGGCATGTTCCTCATCCAGTCACTTATTAACTGCGTTATTGTATCTGGATCTGGTCAAGCAGTAGTTACTATGCCATTGATGACGCCATTGGCTGATATTATTGGGATGAGCCGTCAAACCGCAGTATTAGCCTTCCAATTGGGCGATGGCTTCTCTAACTCTGTATTGCCGACTTCATCATCCTTGATGGGCTTCTTGGTAGTATCGCGCATTCCATATACTAATTGGTTGAAATTTATGATGCCATTATTTATTTTATGGACTGTAGCAGGTTGTGTATTTATGATTGGTGCCATTTTAATCGGATATTAGTATTCGTATTATTGTGGCGAAATAAAGAGCGCTGGCTCTAAGGAGTATACATGAAAGAACAGGATCTTAAGGAGATTAAACAGTATTTAGCCCAATCTATAGGAGCGGACTTAATTGCATTAAATGATGCTATATTTAATCTAAGTGAATTATCTGGCGAGGAGTATGAATCGTCGAAGCGATTAATGGACTATTTAAAGGGATTAGGCTATACCGTAGAAGCTGGTGTAGGCGGCATGGAAACAGCCTTTAGAGCTACTTATGTTCATGGCGATGGGTCTGGTCCTTCCTTTGGTCTTTTAGCGGAATATGATGCGTTAGAGCGCTTAGGTCATGGCTGTGGTCATCATATGCAGGGGCCGGCTATTATTGGTGCTGCTGAAAGTATTCGAAAATTTGCCGGGCAGGCTAATTATAAAATTGTAATTTATGGCACGCCGGCAGAGGAAACATTAGGCGGTAAAATTGTTATGGCCGATAATGGCTGTTTCCAGGATATTGATATAGCTCTTATGATGCATGCTGCTGATTCTACTTGTGTAGATGTGAAATGTATGGCACTAGAAAATTTCGTCATTACATTCCATGGTAAATCCTCTCATGCCGCTATGAATCCTGAAGAAGGGCGCAGTGCTTTTGATGCTGTATTATTGAGCTTTAATGGTATTGAATTTTTACGTGAACATGTGCGTGAAGATACGCGCATGCATTACACTGTGCGCGATGCAGGAGGGGCTCCTAATGTAGTGCCTAATACGGCTATAGCAGAATATACCTTGCGCTCCTATGATACGGCGTATTTAAATGAAGTAGTGGAGCGCTTTAAGAATATTTTAAAGGGCGCTGCCTTAATGACCGATACGACCTTTGAGGTACAACGAGATTATCCATTTAAAGCTAAAATTCCTGTTCATAGTTTGAATGATTTAGTCATGGAACAGGCCATTAATTTAGGGATGCCGCAGATTACAGCACCAAGGGAGAAAACGGGGTCCACTGATTTTGGCAATGTTATGTACATGGTACCAGGTACTTGTATTCGCACGGCCTTTGTAGATCAGGGGATTGCTGCCCATTCTACGGAATATGTAGCAGCCGGCACTACTGAGCGAGGTCATGAAGCTATGCTTGATGCGGCTGTTGTTTTAGGGGCTACTTGCTTAGACTTATTACATGACCCTAGTAAATTAAAGGCGATTCAAGAGGAATTTACGAGCCATAAGAAGTAGTAAGAGAATAAAGATAAAAAGCTTTAAGTAATAGAAATATAAAGACTTAAGGAATAGAAGTATAAAGTAGTTATACAAATGAAGTACAAAGTAGAAATACAAATATAAAGTAGAAATACAAATAGCATAGTGAATACAGGAGTATTTCATCCTTAAGTTTGTGCGTAGTATTCTGATTTTGTATCCTATAGTTTTAGTATAGAGACTAAAGAAAATCCCCCATATATTCGAGTATTATATACATATATGGGGGACAATTTTGTACACAGTAAAATAAACTAGCCATATAAGGCCTTAGTAGCAAGCCTAGCCTGCGAAATTGACTAGTAAATTACAAAGTGGGTTATGATATACCCGGCAGGGGCAAATTCTGATTTTAGTAATGCTAAAAATAAAATTGTTTTGTATAATATAAGTTAGTTTATATTTAAGTGTTTATATAGTTTTGTATAAAAGCTATTACCTATTTGAGGTAGCTTGTATTATGGTATAGAGAGAGACCGTTGCTATGTAGTGACAATTAGGGCTTAGAGGAGGCAGTATTATGACTGAAGAATCAGGGAAATATGTAGAATTTGATAAAGACTATACAATGGAAGAAGCCTTGGCAGAGGCAAAGCGCTGCCTAAATTGCGCAAAGCCTTTATGCCGTACTGGTTGTCCCATTGAAAATGAAATACCGCGATTTATCCATGCTATTGCAAGTGGTAACTTTGGAGAAGCTAATGATATTATTGGTGAACGCAGTAATTTGCCGGCCATTTGTGGGCGCGTTTGTCCAAGGGAAAAACAATGTGAAGGGCATTGCATTTTAAATCGTGCTAAAAAGCCGATTAATATTGGTAAATTAGAGCGCTTTGCTGCTGATTTTGAAAGCAATCATGGACTTCGCAAATTAAAACCAATTATAAAAGACCAAGGTAAAATTGCCGTTATTGGTTCAGGCCCAGCTGGTTTGACTGTAGCAGGTGATATGGCTAAACTCGGGTATGAAGTGACCATATTTGAAAAACAAGAAGAGCCAGGTGGTATTTTACTCTATGGTATTCCTGCGTTCCGTCTTGGTAAAGATGTTGTACGCCGCGAAATCGATCGCCTTAAAAAATTAGGGGTGAAATTTGAGTGCAATACAGTTATCGGCCCTGAACGGAGTCTTGATTCCTTGATGGCTGAAGGCTATGATGCTATATTTATTGCCATTGGTACTCATGTGCCAATTCCACTTCCTATGGAAAATGATGAAAAGCCAGGCGTATTGCAGGCTATGGCTTTATTGACGGCTGTACAATTATATAAAAATGGTCGTTTAGGAGAAGAGTCTATTGCCGTAAAACCAGGTGACCGCGTTATTGTAATTGGTGCTGGTAATGTGGCGATGGATGCGGCTCGTACTTGCGTGCGCTTAGGCGCTAAGAGCGTTAGCGTAGCGTATCGTCGTGGCGAAGCTAATATGAGTGCCAATCCATCTGAGTATGAAGAAGCTAAAGAAGAAGGAGTAACTTTTAATTTCTTTAGAGCTCCTGTAGGTGTTGAAGGTGAAGGCGATGAAGTCACAGGCCTTCGCTGTGAAATCCAAGAAGGTCATGAAGATGGCTCCATTACAGGCACTGGTACATATGATATTTTACCAGCTGATAAAATCATCATTGCTATTGGCCAAAAGCCAAATACATCTATTGTAGGCCCTGAAAATGGTATTGATGTAGATAATAATGGCTATGTTATTACTCGTGAAATGCCATATGGCATGACAAGCCGTCAAGGTATTTTTGCCGGTGGTGATATTGTGCATAAACCAGCTACAGTAGTACTTGCTATGCGCGCGGCTAAAAAAGTAGTGGAAGGCATGGTTAACTATTGCGAAGCTAAAAGATACTTAGGTGAAGTGCAATAATTACAGTGTTGATACAAGCTTTTGTAGAAGTATGACAAGTCAGCAAGTAAAAACAATTAAGCAAAAAAAACTAAGTAAAAAAAGTAAGTAAAAACATTCTAAAAAAATAATCTAGTAAATAAAACTAGTAAAAAACAATTTAGTAAATAAAGCTAGTAAAAAATAATCTAGACAACAAAATAAGAAGGAAGACAAATCAAAAGAGGTTCCCTCGATGAAGTTTATAAGTAAAGTACTTATAGACGGTTATAGAGGGAACCTTTTCGTATGTATTGATTTAGTAAGTTAACCTATGTTGCAAAAACAGATAGCAATCATGGGATACAGTGTGTTTAAGTAAAATGCTAGAATCTTACTTTTGTAAGGTTTGAAGTCCTTTGATTATGCGATCTACAGCTTCATTAATAATTTCAGGTGTAGTACCTAAATTGAAGCGGGCATAACTTATGGATTTAGAGGAGAATAAATGGCCATAATTGAGACCTAGTTTGCAAGTATCGCGCAAGAAGCTAGTGGCATTTGTATTGCCAATATAGGCGGAGAAATCAACCCAGCCTAAATAAGTGCCTTCTAATGGCGAAATGACAAGTTTGGGAGCCGCTTCTAACAAACGGTTTCTAAATAGTTCATAATTGCTGTAAATTACTTCTTTTAAGGCATCAAGCCATTCATCGCCTTCTTCATAGGCAGCTTGTGTAGCTACTAAATTGAGTATAGATAGAGGATTTTTATCTATTGATGCAATATATTTATCATACTTACGGCGTAGCTCTTGATTTGGAATAACAACATGAGCAACAGGAAGTGAAGCTAGGTTGAAGCTCTTAGATGTACTAAATAAACTGATAATACGATCTTTGTATTGTCCTTCATTTATTGTGAGTGCTGGTGTAAATTGATGCTCTCCATAGATAAAATCCTGGTGAATTTCATCGCTAATAATAAGTACATCATGGCGTTCACAAATGGCGAAGAGCGTAGCTAGTTCTTCTTTAGTCCATACGCGTCCTACAGGATTGTGCGGATTACAGAAAATAAGCATTTTTACTTTTTGAGTAGTAATTTTATTTTCAATATCAGCAAAGTCCATGGTGTAGCGACCTTGTGCATCTTGAACTAAATCGCTAGTCACTAATTGACGATGGGTGTCTTCTGGCGCTGAATGGAATGGTGGATATACAGGTTGTAAGATCAAGATGCTATCGCCTTCATTAGTAAGGGCTGTGATAGCGTTATAAAAAGCTGTTACTACGCCACCACTTAGGCGCATATGTTGTGGGTCTACGGTGTAATTGTGGCGTCGTTTGAGCCAGCCATTTACCGCTTCTTTATAACCAGTAGGAATGAATGTATAGCCGAAAGCACCATGGTCAACACGTGTTTTTAAGGCCTTAATAACAGCATCTGGAACTTTGAAGTCGATATCAGCTATCCAAAGCGGTAATAGATCTTCAGTGCCAAAGAGTTGCACTAAAGCATCCCATTTTTTACAATTACTGTTACGGCGATCTACAGCATAGGTGCGTAAAAATTCTTCTTTAGTCATAGGGATCTCCTTGTATTAATTTATAGTATATAAGAGTATACGAATTTTATTGGCCAATGAGCCAGTATATAATTTTATTATAACATAGATACATTGATATCAAGTTTCAATAAAATAATAAATTTTACACTATTTAGAATGACACCATGAAATTTTCATAGTTAAATGGTATACTATAAACATACAGTTAGTTTTGTATTTATATATGGAGCTTGTAAGGCTCCTATGTTAATGATAGAGGAGGAGTTTGTGTATGAAACGTAGATTACAACGATATATTATGGCAGCTCTAGTAGGTTCTGTTGCATTAGGTGGAGCTTGGTCTGCGCAGGTACAGGCAAATGATGTAGCTGTAGTAAAAGTAGATTCTGAAGCCGCAGCTGCTGTAAAAAATGATGATGGCGATATTGTAGCAGTACAAACGCCAACAGAAGCACATGGTAATACAACTGGTGTGATGACTAAGCGCATTTCCGATGATATTGCGCCAGCTACTAATAAGGCACTTTGGGAAGATACTGATGAATTAACTCGTGATGCGGATTTAATTAAGGTACCTGATGCTGATGCATACTACCAACGTTTAGCTGTGTCTGTATCGCCAGTAGCTATTACAGGGGATCGTCTCCATATTACATATCCAGAGATTAAATCAGTTAGCCCTTATGTAACTAAAGAAGTGAATAGCCGTATTTTAAAATATGTTCAAACTTTGCAAAAGAATTTAGAGAAGAATAATCTAAAAGCTGATATGAAGGAAAATCTTTATATTACTTATGATGTCGAATCCAATGACAATGGGATTTTAAGTATTTTGATTAAATCCTATACAATTGGGGATCAAGCAGCTAATGGTTTAAATACTGTAAAAGCATTTACTTTCAATAGCACTAGCGGTAGAGTGTTAAAACTTGGTGATTTTGGTGGCGTTTCTAAAGATGTATTAAATGAAGCCATTAACAGCGATGAAGAATTAAAAGAACAATTCTTCCCAGATAGCTTGCCAATCGAAAAAGTACCAGCTGAATTCTATGCAACTGAAGACCATGAACTATACATTATCTTCCAACAAGGTACAGTAGGTCCTATGTCTTCTGGTACTATTTATGTACCAGTAGGTCAAAGTAAGCGCTAATATTAGATAGGTCATACTAAATGCTTAGTATGAAATACATAATATGAAATGAATAATAGGTAATGCGTAATATGAAATATGTGATTTGTCATGTGTATGACATATTTCGTATGACACCTTGGCGTGTTAGCAAAATATAAAAAGGATGACCTCACTAAATCATAGTGAGGTCATTTTTTGCGTTATTTTATTTTCAAGAATAGTGAATAAAATCAGTGAAATCTATGCTATCCTAGGTTTAGGGGAGCCTCCATATGGGTACTAGTTGAGGCTTTATATAAATCCACTTGAGTTTTCTATTAGCATGAGTTGAGATTTTATATTTTATATTTTATATTAGTACTAACTAAGCTTTTTATTAGGATGAGTTGAAGCTGTATATCAGTATTAGTTTAGTCCCTTAGCAGCGAATACTAATTGCTCTCCCATTTCAAAAGCTAAATTTAAATCATTTTCAAAATGTTCTTCGTGGTAGGCTTTTTTATTGCTTTCAGAGAAAATGGAGGATTCAAATTTACTGTAGTCATCAAACTGCACCGTATTATAGGCATATAGTTTTTGTGGTTCTACTCCTAAAATGCGTTGTACACCAACTTCAATGGGGCGTAAACTATCGCGTAAATGATATTGAAAACTTTGTTCTTCGGTCATATTCATGGTATAAATAAAAGCAGAAGGGATTTGCTTTCCTAATACAGAAGGAATTTCTTCGCTGTAAATGTAGTTGGAAAATAAAAATCGTTCAAATAATGCCTGCAAGGTGGCGGTTATATTGCTGAAATAAATAGGAGACCCCCAAATAATAGCATCTGCTTTTTTTAGTTTTTCTATAACAGGGCTAAGATCATCCTTAATGATACAGGTGCCATGCTCTTTGTCTTTGCGCTTGCAATAAAAGCAACTTACACAGCCGCGAAATTGTAGAGGATAGAGGGAAATAAGCTCTGTTTCGGCTCCAGCCGCTTCAGCCCCAGCTAAGGCTTTATTGAGTAGTTCTACAGTATTTTTATTGGGGCGAGGACTGCCATTAATAGCGATTACTTTCATAGTGAAGACTCCTTTTTGATTAATATGATTAGAACTTTCTAAATTAAGAGACGTATTAAATATATACTTCCTTATTTTATAAACCCCTTATATAAGGAGCGGGCTATGACATATGCAATGTATTTTTTCTCAGAAGACTTTTTATCTATTAAGACATTACTTCAAGAATTACCTTTTACAATTTGTAACTTTAAAGAAGGCGATTACTTATGGCGTCCTGGCGATGAAATTGACTACTTACATTATATTAATTCAGGCGTAGCACAGTTTGCTATTAATCATCATTCAGGGCGTGAAAAAATCATTTCCTTTCATGGTCGAGATACCTTATTTCCTGTCTTTTATGAAGGGGCTATACATCTTGAAGGCATTTTAGAAGGGCAAGTATTAACGAATACGCAAACAATGGCTATAAAAAGGGAGGATTTTTCTGAGCTATTTAAGAATCACTCAGAAGTGAGTTTAGCTATTATTGCTTGGTATACTCGATTCGTTAATTTACTCTTATATGACACTGGCCATCAAGAATATAATGATGGTCTGAAAAAATTGTGCAATATTATATATTTATTGCTCTGCCGTGATAAAACGGAATTATTTATTACACAGGAGCGTCTCGGTCGAATATTAGGCATGAGCCGTGTCAATATTAATCGTCATCTAAGTCGCCTCAAAGAAGAAGGAATTATCAAGACTCAAAGGATGCGAATTGAAGTACTTAATAAAGAAAAACTCAAGGCCTATTGTTCTAATGAAACATTAGATATTATATAGCATGCTTTTCGTATGGAATTTTGTAGTTTGTATAGAGTTTCACAGTGTATATAGACTCTTATAGTATAAGTATACTTTCTTCGTTTACATAGAACCTGACAGTTCACATAGAATGTCATAGCAAATTTAGTATATATGCATTTTATTATATTCGTCTGTAAACGGTGATACACAAGACATAAAAAAAGCCCTTAGTCGTTAGAACGGTTGAATGCCAATCTATGGACTAAGGGTTTTTATTATAGAAAATTAAATAGCAGCTTATACATTAAAGCGGAAGTATGTTACATCGCCGTCTTTCATGATATATTCCTTACCTTCTAGACGAACGAGGCCTTTTTCTTTAGCTGCATTTTGACTGCCGCAAGTTACTAAATCATTATACGCAACGATTTCAGCGCGAATAAAGCCTTTTTCAATATCGGAGTGAATTTTACCAGCTGCTTGAGGAGCTTTTGTACCGGCAACGATGGTCCAAGCACGAGCTTCCATTTCACCAGCTGTGAAGAAGTTAATAAGACCTAATAAAGCGTAGCTAGCTTTGATTAGCTTATCGAGACCACTTTCAGAAAGGCCTAATTCTTCTAAGAATGCGCTTGCTTCTTCAGCAGATAGTTCAGCAATTTCAGATTCAATGCGAGCGGATACAACAACGACGCTAGATCCTTCTTTTGCTGCGTATTCTTCCACGCGCTTTACATATTCATTAGCGGAGTAATCGCTGATTTCATCTTCAGAGATATTGGCTACATAGAGGGATTTTTTAGCAGTTAATAAGGTTAACTCTTTTAATACTTCAAGCTCGTCCTCATCAAGACCTTGAGCGCGTACTGGTACAGCATCGCCGAGGCCTACAATTACTTTTTCTAGAATGGGAAGCTCAATACGTGCGTCTTTATCGCCACTTTTCGCAAGTTTTTCAATGCGTTGTTTACGTTTTTCTACGGAGTCAAGATCTGCTAGGCAAAGCTCTGTATTGATGATTTCAATGTCGCGGATTGGGTTAATAGAGCCGGACACATGAGTAATATTAGGGTCATCAAAGCAGCGAACTACTTGTGCAATCGCATCTACTTGGCGAATATGGCTAAGGAATTTATTACCTAAACCTTCACCTTTTGAAGCGCCAGCTACTAAACCGGCAATGTCTACGAAGCGCATAGCTGCAGGGATTACTTTTTTAGAACCATACATTTCAGCCAATTTGTAAATACGATCATCAGGTACATCTACAACGCCCACATTAGGCTCAATCGTACAGAATGGATAGTTAGCGGCTTCAGCGCCTGCTTTAGTAATTGCGTTAAATAAAGTACTTTTACCAACATTTGGAAGGCCTACAATACCTACTTCAAGATTTGTGCTCATAATACCACCTTTTTAAAAATATATTTTGATTTTAATTTTAACTGTATTAAGTTCTAAGATACTAACAATATATTATATCATAGAAATCTCTTTAATGCTGTTAACATCTTATAAAAAGAGGCATAAATAAAATAGAGGGGGAACTAAATAGATACATAGCTAAAAGTGTGCAACAAAAAAATATGTTGCTAAAGAGATATATAACTAAAAAGATATGTTGCTAAAAAAATATGTAGTTAAAAAGATGTGTAACTAAAAGATACGTATCTAAAAAGAGGAGTAACAACTTATAGCGTGGTGCCAGTAGGTGTTACTCCTCTTCAGATTATGTCTTCCTATCCATATGCACTGATTTATAGTTTTTTACTGCATGCATACACTAATCATTGTATTGATGATTAGACGTACTGCATTACCATGCTTACTTATTGATAGGACAGTTTAAGTTCTAAATTTTTATTTTATTATAAGGAATGAGCACGAAGTTCTTCCGCACTGTGAGAGGAAATCCAAGCTGGTGGAATATCGAATACAGTGAAGGCCCCTTTGCCACCATGCTGTGCTAAGCGGTAAATACCACGGGCATAGGCAGTAAGTACAGAACCAGTGAATTCAGGATTGCTGTCAAGCTTTAAGGAATATTCAACAACATGACGAGTGCCTTTTGTGCTTTCACCACTGCGAAGTACGAAACCACCATGAGGAATGCCTTTATGATTTTTGTCTAATTCTTCTTGGGAAATGAAGTTAACAATAGTTTCGTAACCTACGAAATAGTTTTCCATAGTTTTAATTTCATTTTCAATTTTTGCTTTATCAGCCCCTTCAGCAGCGACTACATAGCATTCGCGGATATGGCCTGCTTGAGCAGATACTTCAGGTGTAGCGCCATTGCGGATTTCATCTAAATACTCTTCGCGAGGCACTGTATATTGGCGCGCATCCACTACACCATCAATGCGGCGAATGGCATCGGAATGACCTTGGCTAACACCACGACCCCAGAACGTATAGGATTTGCCTTGTGGTAGAATGCTTTCTGCAAATACGCGTTGTAAGGAGAACATGCCAGGGTCCCAACCGCAGGAGATAAGACCAGCAAAGCCACCTTCTTTAGCTGCTTTGTCTACATTGGCGAAATGTTCAGGAATACGTGCATGAGTGTCAAAGCTATCAATTACATTGAAGTTTTTTACAATCATTGGGGTTTGGTCGATTAGATCAGTAGCAGAGCCACCGCAGAGGACCATAACATCGACTTTACCTTTGAAATTTTCTAGTTCATCCATGGAGTAGCTAGGCACACCACTAACTGTTTGAATGCCCGCACGACGAGAGAATACGCCTACAAGTTCCATGTCTTTTTGAAGTTGAACTGATGCTTCTACACCGTGACCAAGATTACCATAACCAACGATGCCAATTTTAATTTTACTCATAAAAAACCTCCTATTTATATGAAATGTATACTGTACTATAGTTTAAAATGTATACTGTAGCAAAGTTTAAAAGCAGCTATTTTTATATATGAGCTCCTCTTAATGTAAAATCATTAGATTAAGTTTGAGAATCTAATTGATATTGTTTATCTATTTAAGTATACAGCTTGAAGAACGCGCTGTATAGAGTTAGACGTAAAATTTCTATAGAATTTTTGGTATCTTAAAATTAAAAAAAATCATATGAATGTCATAAGGCTATGAAAGTAAAATTTTATATTAAATTGCTTGCTATTTATTATCTTTTGAGATATAATAGTAAAGCTTATTGATGGTAAGCGCTTCCTACCCCTATGGAAGATAGGGGCATTAGTCCGAAAGAGGAGGTGATTTTGTATGAACAAATACGAAGTCATGGTGATTGTGAAACCAGCCGAAGAAGAAGCAACTAACGCTGTCATTGAAAAAATTGAGGCTTTAATTGCACGTGTAGGCGGCACAGTAGAAAAGGTAGATCGTTGGGGCAAGCGTCGTCTTGCTTACGCAGTGAAAAAATTCACTGACGGTTTCTACGTATTGATTAACTTTGAAGCAGATCCTGCTGAAATCAAAGAAATCGATCGTGTATTAAAAATCAACGATGAAGTCCTTAAACACCTAATTGTTAAACACGGCAACTAAGCCCTAGGAGGTTTAACTATGAATTCAGTACAAATCTTAGGTAATTTAGCTCGTGATCCTGAAATTCGCTATACAAAAACTGGTCGTCCAGTTGCTACATTTACTGTAGCTGCGACAAATACTTATTTCGATAGCAATACAAATGAAACTAAAGAGCAAACTGCTTTTATCAATTGCGTTGCTTGGGGTAAGTTAGGTGAAGCGGCAGGTAACCTTCGTAAAGGGAGCCGTTGCTTCGTGGAAGGTCGTTTAAATACTCGTTCGTATGAAACTGCGGACGGTCAAAAACGATATGTTACTGAAGTTGTGGCCAACTTTGTAGGCCAAGCATTAGATACTCAAAACACTGAAAGCTTTGGTGGTGAGTCTTCTAATTTTGATAACTTTGGTGGCGGAAACGAAGAAAACATTCCGTTCTAGTGTTTAGGAGCTGATGTTATGAGTAAATATCCTGATTGGTTAAAATGTAAGCGCTACAAAAAGAAAGCTGACTACAAATGTTATCGGATTAAGTCTGATGGCAGCAAAGAGCATGTGAAAAATGTGCGAATTAATTATCATAACAGCTCTTTGCCACAATCCTGGCGAATTGAAGCTGCGGAGGAGTTTAGTGGTGATTAAGATTAGATTAGATATAGAATATCCTAGTCTAAATGAGTACATTCAAGCAGAACGAAGTAATAAATATAAGGCTGCTAATCTAAAAAAAGAATACACATGCAAGACTATGGCTGCATCTCTTAAATATAGAGGTGCAGTTAAAAACAAAGCTGATATCCACTTTGAATGGCACACGTCACGCAAAGTAGATCCAGACAATTTAGATTTTGCGCGCAAGTTTGTGCTTGATGGTTTGGTAAAAGCTGGCGTTTTAGTCGATGATAACCAAAAGTATATTGGCAGGCTGTCGAGTGAGATTGTAAAAGATAAAAAAGGATATGTAATAGTTGTGATAAAGGAGGAAGAATAATGAAACGAGGATTTATAGTAGGCGAAGGTGTAGAAAAGCCTAGACGTAGCACTGAGTGCAGCGCAGGCTATGATTTCTTTTCGCCGATAAGCTTTTATATGAGACCAGGGCAGTCTGTAGTAATCGATAGTGGTGTACGTGCATACATGAACAAGAATGAGTACTTGTCTTGTCATATTCGTTCGAGTTTGGGCAAAAAGGGCATTGTGCTTACAAATTGTACGGCAATTATTGATAGTGATTATTTTGCTACAGGCAAAACTATAGGAATTATGTTAACCAATAATGGACATGAAACTGTAAGCTTTTACGAAGGCGACAGAATTATGCAGGGAATCTTTAGTGAGTATTTACTTGCTGATGAAGATGATGTAACTGTGGAGCGTGTAGGTGGCATAGGAAGCACTGGTAATTGATAAAGGAGTGGTAGTAATGACAATTAATGCTAGTAATATGCAAAGAATTACTGCTAGATGTAAATATAAGGCGGCTTGGATGGAGTACCGCAAAATTTTAAAGCGGATTAAAGATGAAGCTGATATTGGACATGAGTACGTAGATATGACTGTAAGACGTGATGTTGGTGATAGTTATATGCAACGGATACGAAATAAGCTAGATGATAAAGGGTTTATCACAGTGCTAAATAATTACAATCATTATTACTATTTTAGTGTGGCTTGGTGGCTAAATAAGGAGGATAAATGATGATTAATACTATCAATCTAGACGGAGTCAAATACGTTGATTTATCTGATGTTATCGATGAAATGGAATTAGTCCATGCGGAAAAGGATAATGGCTTTGATGCGTATTCAGCAGCTGTTGAGAAGCTAATCGAAAATTTGAAATATGAGCTTTTGTACTATTGAGCGATTAGTCACTATTATGCAGAATTTTAAAAATAGAGTCTATAATGCGGTTAATAAATGTTTTGAAGGTAGTAGTGGTGTTTGTAGACAACAGATAGTGTCAATTGTAAAAATAAACTCAAGTGTGACAAGGGCTGTTATAGATGTAATAACGAAGGACATGAAGTCTTATTTATTGGATATGATTTTGCGTGAGTCGGGATCTATTAGCATTTATAGGTACGATAAAAAAGACTCGTATGTACTTGATGAGAGGGAAGGATAGTATATGACATCATATGAAATTGATTTAGGTTTTATGGCTGATGATATTATAGACCAATTGGTTGAACAAGGTTATAAGCCTACAGATGTAGATGTATTTAAGAGATTTGAAAAGATTAGAGGGGCTATATCTCAACTTTATGTGTGTGGATATATTTCACATAACACAAACGTTAAATGTAAACAAAAGCTGTTGAAAGAAATAAAAGCACTAGTGTTTGAAAGTGCTAGGAAGGAATAAATATGTGTGATTTTAATGTAATAGCAATTGTGGATATGGTGTTAGATTGTACAAAGTTGCCTAATAACGAAAGAACTATCAGATTAAGAAAGGAAATTATTTGCTGCGATAATGCTCTTGGAGTTGGTGGTACTGTAGAGCAATTAAAGAAGGCGATTAAAGATTATTATCAGTATTACCTTAACTGCAATAACCATGCAATCGCACAAAATAAGTCTTCCGTTGATGCGGTACATAGTCCTAAGCACTACAAACTAAAAGGTCTAGATATTGAGAGTGTGGACGTGATTAAAGCTACTTTATCAGATGATGAATATAGAGGCTGGTGCAAGGGGAATGCTATGAAGTACTTATTTAGAGCAGGTAAAAAGGATGATGAGATACAAGATTTAAGTAAGTGCGATGTATATATTAAGTGGGCTGTAGATGCTATGGAGGGGGTTAGATGACAAGAGCCTATAAAGATCCAACTGCTGATGAAGCCTTAAATAAAATAAGACAAGAAGAAGAGCGGTTGGAGATAGTAATTAAAATTATTAAACTGGTATGTAAATTGGGTGGATTTAGACTTATGCAGCGGATTGTGCTAGTTGATAAGAAGAGTGATAGGATATATAATTAGGAGATGGTTGATTGACTGCAATGGAATGCTTAGATAAGCTTAGAGAGATGCAAATCGAATTGAGAACTCTAGAACGTGATATAAAAGAGTTAAAGTCAAAGTTATACTCTTTAAGAGCTATTGATTACAGTAAAGAACATATCAGTGGTGGAACCCCAAAAGATTTGGGAGACCAGATTGCACACTTTAATGCAAAGCTAAAAGTTGTACAGGATAAGTGGCAGAGATTTATGCAGTATAGCGAAGCGGTGGATAAAATGATAAATCAAATTGAATCTTGTCAGTTAAGGGCTTTGTTACATGAACGATATATAAATTGTGGGAGCTGGGAGCAGGTAGCGGAGGTAGTAGGGGTTACCCGTGAATGGATTAGAAAACGTATGCATAAAGAGGCTATAAAAGAATTTTCAAAAATTTATAAAAACAGTTGGCAAGAGTTGGCAGTAGTTGGCATTCAAGATGTTATATAATATAAGATGTAAAAGAAGCTGAAAGGCTAATGGTTTTACACTAACTCCTCAAAATTATACCCACATGCAAGAAGGCACCTGAAAGGGTGCTTTTCTTGTTTGAATTTTGTATAATTGGATCAGATATAGTTTTGTAAGGAGGTAAATATGATGGAATTAAGTAATCGAGCTATTGAAGTTTTAAAAATGTGGGTAGAAGAGAAACTTGAGAATATTGGGCAGGCATTTCCTAATATAGAGGATAGACAGCAATATTATAATGATGTCAGAGATGAATTAGAAGCAGCAGGGTTTATAGAAAATTCTAAGCAGAATATTTATAAAGTTACTGAATTGGGATATCAGTATATTGAAAATCAAGAAAAGAATAAATAGGCTATTAAAGCACTCAGAACAGTGGGGGCTTTTTTACATATAACAAAAAAAGCCCCTCGAATGAGAGGAGCCTTTTAAGGTTAGGCAATCATCGCGACTGATTGTCTAACATAGTGCGTTGGACGAGGTTAGCCTTTTTTCTTATTACTACCAGAGCCTAATGGAATTGGCCATGCTTTTTTACCGTAGTCACGGGCATACATGCGTTTTCCTGTTTTAGGATTTGTAATATAAGCAACGAATTTGACATTCGGTCGTTTTGAAGATTGTTTTGACATGTTCTCGCCTCCTTCCTTATTGATATAAGGCGGGCCCGCACATGATAATATTATAACATGTATTTTAAATATAAAAAGAAGAAAAACCCTTAGAATTTAATCTAAGGGTTTTCCTTCTGGACTTAACGAGCGACGAGAACATTTAATTATAATTTTGTTCTGTTATAGGTTGTCGCGAGCAACCTATATAACCTCGTGTATGTCAAACAATCTTCAATTACACTATACAACATAGAGAAACAAAATGCAACTTTTTGATGTAATTTTATACGATTATTTTTTGAGTAAGTTTGTGTTAGTTTGTATTAGTTTGTATTAGTTTAATTAAAATTAATAAATATACATATAAATTAATAAAAATGAAAGGGGGTGATGACGTGACACCAAAGCAAGATAAGTTTTGTGTAGAATATTTAGTTGATTTAAATGCAACTCAAGCAGCTATTAGAGCTGGATATAGTGAGCGTACAGCTCATAGTCAAGGGCCTAGGTTGTTGGAGAATGTTGAAGTTCAAAACCGCATACAAGAACTCAGAAAGAAAGCTTTTAAGGAAACCATCGCTACTGCTGAAGAAGTGGAAGCTATGCTATCTAAAACTATGCGTGGCGAGCTTGATGAAGAGGTTGTTGTAGTAGAAAGCCGATTTGGAATTAGTAAAGCTAAAAAAATACGAAAGCAAGTTTCGTTGAAAGATAGAATAAAGGCTGCAGAGCTTATGGGGCGACGTCATCAACTCTTTAGTGATAAGAATACTGTAGTAGATGAAGTTAGACCTATCACATTTATATTTAACCGTGAGGTAACAGAATGAGCACGATTAATATAGCTAATTTAATAGCACCTTCCTTTGATGAGTTGTTTTTTGAAATTCAAGAACATAAATATACACATTATTGGACAGAAGGGGGCCGCGGAAGCACTAAATCTTCATTGCATAGTATTAATATACCACTGTTATTGATTCAGAATCCTCAATGCCATGCAGTTGTGTTGCGCAAGGTAGGTAATACAATTAAAAATTCTGTGTATCCTCAAATTCAATGGGGAATTGAGCAATTAGACTTAACTAACCAATTCCACTTTAAGATAAGTCCACCGGAAATTACATATCTGAAGACCGGACAGAAGATTTTGTTCTTTGGTGTAGATGACCCTCAGAAGATTAAGTCGATAAAAGTACCGTTTGGTCATATAGGTATTGTCTGGTATGAAGAGTTGGATCAATATAGTGGCATGGAAGAAATACGTAATTTGAACCAATCGATCTTGCGTGGCGGTGAAAAATATTGGTGCTTTTATAGCTTTAACCCACCTAAAAGTCAAGATAGTTGGGTTAATAGTGAAAAGTTAATAGATGAGAGTGATAGAGTTGTTCATCATTCCACTTACTTAGACGTTCCTAAAGAGTGGCTTGGTGAACAATTTTTTTATGAAGCAGAAAAACTAAAGCAAAAGAATGAAATGGCCTATCGTCATGAGTATCTAGGCGAGGTTACAGGTACAGGCGGAACTGTATTTGAAAATGTGAGTCATCTAGATATGTCTAATGAAATGATTGAACAGTTTGATAGGCTTTATCGAGGTTGTGATTTTGGATTTACTATTGACCCTACAGCTTTTGTAAATACATATTACGATGCTAACCACGAAGATTTATATATTTTTGATGAGATTTATCAGCAGAAACTTAGTAATAAGCGGACTGCAGAGTTAATCTTATCTAAGTGTGGTAATGGACGTGTATTAGGTGATAGTGCTTCACCTGGTACGATTTATGAGTTAGCTAATTTAGGTGTAAATATAGTTAGTGTAAAGAAATGGCCTGATAGTGTAGATTTTGGTATTAAATGGTTGCAAAATTTACGCCATATTTATATCGATAGGCATAGATGCCCTAATACATATAAAGAGTTTGTACGTTATGAGTATGAACGCAATAAAGAAGGGAAATTTATTAGTGCATATCCAGACAAAAACAATCATGCTATTGATGCTACAAGATATGCATTAAATGATATTATGCGTAACTTACGGACACAAGTAGGTCATATTAACATTTACTAAGGAGGCCATATGGCAAATCAAAAAGATAAAATGTATAAGCTCTTGCATGATGCCTATTATGGCGATGGTATGTTTTATGATGGTTCAGCCCTTATAAAGCATGAGCGTGAGTCGATTAAAAATTATAGACGACGTCGCAAGTTAGCTTATTATTTAAACTATGTAGGTCCTATAGTTGACTGTTCAGTTTTACCAGTGTTCAATGATGAAATTAAAAGAGATTATAATGATACCGCTAAATTTAAGCTGTTTTTAGAGGATGTAGACCGTGCAGGCACTAGTTTGCAAGATTTTATGAGCCGTCAGGCAGTAGCGGCTAAGCTCTATGGTGTCGTATATATCATTGTTAATAACGATGCTGTGTTAGGCGAGTCTGATGCAGATAATATAGCAAATCGGTCACTGCCGTTTCTTACTGCTATTGAACCTAAAGATGTCATTGGTTGGCATTTTGATGAACGAGGTACTTTAAACGACTTTTCGTATAAAGGTAAATTTTATGATGATGATGGTTGGCATACACGTCAATATGTGTGGACTACTGAGAAATGGGAAGTAAAAGATGAGTATGGAAAGTTACTTCGCAGCGGAACTCATAATTTAAAACGTGTTCCGATAGTACAATGGTTTGGTCGTAATACAGACCCTAAACGAGTATTACCTGTACCTGAATTTATTTCCATTGTTCAAACTAATTATCATATTTATCATTTGTGTAGTTTGCTAAATCAGATTAGTGATAATCAAACTTTTAATATATTGACAATGCAGAGTACAGGACAGGGGTTGACGGATGTGACAATAGGGACTAATAACTTATTAGTATATCCGCAAGATACGAATGTACCACAATTTATTGCGCCTGATGCAGGGCCGGCTACAGTTCTTATGGAGCAAATCACGAGGTTAGTGAGTGAGATGTATCGTATGTCGGGGCTTAATAGTGTGATTGGGGTTGAATCTGCTAAGTCGGGGTTAGCTAAAAAATGGGACTTTGAACGTACTAATAAAAACTTGGTTAACTTTTCAGTCCAGTGTGAAAAAGCCGAAAAGGCTATTATTGCATTGTATGAATTGTGGTCTGGCGAATCTATTGGCTATGTTTGTGAATATCCACGTGATTTTAATGTAGATGATGTGGCTGACTGTCTATCACAGGCACAGCAAGCTATTGATTTGGGGGTTGGTAGTAAGACATTTAAGCTAGAAGTTGCTAAGAAGGTGCTAGAATCGTATATGCCAAATCTAACACCAGAAACATATGACATGATTATTAATGAACTCGAAGCTGCACAAGAGGATTTGGATAAATCGGAAGCATTTGGTGAAGGAGATATGTTAGGTGATAGAACAGACCAAGACAATGATCCAAGATTTTGAGGTGCGGATTAAAGAATTATTGGCAGAGGGGTATAGCGCACAGCAGGCTGTTAAAATAGCCTATGAAGAGTATCCTGTTATGCAGACGTTACGAGATGAAATTCAAATTAGTCTGCATGGATTAGCAGAAGCTGGTTATGGAGGTGTTTTATCTAAGTCTATAACAAACAGTGCTTTTAAAATAGCGTGGGCCCCTGATGGGTTGACTTTATCGAGTCGTACAATAAAAGGAGGCAGCTCCGTAAAGCAAATGGTGGTTGACACCTTACAGCAACAAATGGTTCGCAATGCTAATTATAAAAAGAATGCTTTGGCTATATTTGATGGATATCGCTGTGGTGGAGTAATTCCAGAGCAAGACATTCCTGATATGATGTCTAAGTTAATTAAACTGAGCAATGGTTCAGAATATGATAAACAAGCGTTTAGGAGCGCTATGAGGGCTGTGCAACGCAATGTTAACAGACTAACTAGTCAGAATTTAAAAGTGGCCTATAACAAGCTATTAGAGGCAATAGAAACAAGAAATGACCAAGCTCTTAATAAAGCTTTATATCGTGCTACGCAAGAGCGCACACGGTACTTTGCTGAACGGATTGCCAGAACAGAACGGGCTAGGGCTTTTATGGATGGATTTTTAGCACAATGGGAGAGTGATGAAGACTGTGTAGCATATCAATGGCAGCTCTCTACAGCGCATCCCAAACATGATATTTGTGATCTCTATGCTAATGCTAACCTTTATGGATTAGGTAAAGGCGTTTATCCCAAAGATAAAGTGCCAAGTATTCCTGTTCATCCACACTGCATGTGTAGATTAAAGCCTTTGTTTGAAGGACAGATTCCTGATATTACTGTTAAAGACCGTATTGAAGAAGGTGGACGTGAATACATTGCAACACTTTCGCGAAAGCAAAAAGAACAACTGTTGGGAGTTTATGGCAGTCGCGAGGTTGAAGCCGGGGCATCTTGGACTGCTAAGGCTAAAGCGTATAATAATCAAGTATTACAAGGCCGACTTAAGATTCCTAAATCGTTGAGAAATTATTTGGTAGATGGTAAAATTAATATAGAAGAGTTTGCTAAGCGAGTGGATAATGAAAGTGATGAAGCTTTTGAAAAAAGAATATGGGACTATATAAAATCGCCATTTTGTGTTAAGGAATTTACACCAAGACAAGAGATACACTATAAGTTTTCCGATAAGTATATTGCGGGGCGAAGCTATTATACAGAACAGATAAATATAAATGAGGTTGTAGAGTGTTTATATGATGGAGAGTTACGACTGACGAACCTAGGACATTGGAAAGGTCAAGTTGAAATAACATTTAATAGAAAGAATGGTATTGTTGTCTTGCAAAAAGATGGAGGAGGAGAAATTGCAACATCATTATCTGTAGTCCATATGAGTAATAAAGGGCTACATATTGTTCCTAAAAAGGAGGAGTAAGATGATATCTGAAGCAACTATACATAATTTGTATTTAGGAAGGCGTGTAAAGCTGATTGATACTGATGGAAAAATCTGGAAGGGCAGGCTGAAGGGGATAGAGGGAAGTAATGACACAGAAAATGGGAAATATTGTGTTGATATGAAAGTTGATGGGATGGAACATAAGCGAATTAGCTATTGTTTTGAAGAAGATGAAATTAAATCGATAGAAGTTATTGATTAACCGCTTACGTAAGTAGGCGGTTTTTTCATGCCCTGCGCAGTGGAGCGTATGGGCATTTTTTATTGGCAGAAACGGAGGAGACCGTTTTATATATTTATTTTCAGATACGGAGGTTGACGAAATGACGTTGGCAGAATTGTATTCAGCATTAGAAGGTTTGGATAAGGGGAGTGAGTTTGTATCAACGATTAAGGCAGAGATTGCACGGCTTAATAGTGAAGCGAAAACACATAGAGAAGGTAAAGAAGCAGCGGAGGCTGTAGTTGCTAAGTTAACAGGTGAGCGTGACACGTTAAGTACTAAGATTGCCGAATTTGAAACAGTAGGGGCTGGTAAAAATAGCGAAATGGCAGCGTTACAAAAGAAGATTGATGATTTAACTAAGAAGTATGAAACAGCTGAGCAAGCACGTAAAGATGCTGATACAAAACGTATTCAAGCTGACATTAATTCACAAGTAGTAGATGTCTTGACTAAAAGCAATGCTATGGATCCACAGGAATTTGCAAAATTAATTGTTCCTAGCATTAAAGTTGCTGACGATGGTACGTATAGCTATACAAAAGCTGATGGTACAGTAGGAACGATACAAGACTGTGCATCGGAATGGTTAAAAGGTAAACCTTGGGCCATTAAGAATACACAAAATCCTGGTAGTGGCGAGTCTGGTGGAGCAAGCGGTGCTGAAGGCAATGATGTACAGAAAGAATTTGAACAGAATTTAGGAATTTAAAAGAAAGAAGGTAAAAATATGGCAATTAACACTCTTGAAATGGCAAAGATTTTCCAACAGTCTTTAGATAAACAAATGTTGGTTGGTGCAACTTCTAGTTGGATGGAGGCTAATGCAAAACAAGTAAAATATAATGGTGGTGATACAGTACGAATGCCTAAGATTTCTACTACAGGTCTTGCAACATATAATCGTGATGAAGGGTTCAATCAAGGCTCTGTAACACTGTCCTACGATGACTATAAGTTAACACAAGACCGTGGTCGAACATTCCTCCTAGATGCAATGGATATTGATGAATCTAATTTTGTAGCTTCTGCAGGGAATGTAATGGGTGAGTTTCAGCGTTTACAAGTAATTCCAGAGGTAGATTCATATCGTTACTCTAAAATTACAGCGTTAGCTAAGGAAGCTAGTCACGTGACTGAAGGGTTTGCTGTAACAGCAGAAAATATCCTAAGTAAATTGGATGAAGAGATTACCAATATCCAGGATATTGTAGGCGAAGATGTGCCACTAGTTATTTGTATGGCTACACCAATCCGCACTATTTTAAATAATGCTGATAAGATTGAACGTCATATCTCTGTAGCAGACTTTAAAGCTGGAGAAATCAGTACTAAAGTTCGTACTTATAATGATATTCCGATTTTATCTGTACCTTCTGCGCGCATGAAAACGCAGTATGTGTTTAATGACGGGAAAGAAGCTGGTCAGGAGCAAGGCGGATTTAAAGCTGATGAAGCTGCTAAGGCTATTAACTGGATTATTATGGCTAAGAACGCTCCTATCGCAATTTCCAAGACTGATAAAGTGCGTATTTTTAGCCCAGATGTTAACCAAAAAGCAGATGCATGGAAGCTTGATTATCGTAAATTCCATGATTTATGGATTCCAACAAATCGCTTAGCCGGTGTTTGGGCTAATACAGGTGCTTAGGAGATGCTTTATGACACGATTAGTACGTTTAAATGAAGTTAAGTATATTGATAATGCAGAAAAAGTTGAGGGATTAAAAAGTCTTGGGTTTGAAGTAGTTGAGCTAGAGGGGGCGATACAATCTGCCCCTTCTGATTTAGCGGATAAAGCCCCTACTAAGTCAGAGTTATTAAAGGAAGCTAAGTCAAAAGGCATTAAAGGACTAACTTCTAAATCTAGTCTTGAAGAGATTTTAGATGCTCTAAAGGCAGTCGAGTCTGATGAATAATGCTCAAAATATTTTTGCAAAGCGCTTGAGGTTAGCAGTCAAAGAATCTACAGTATTAGTTCAAGAATATGCACAAAACAATCATCGGTATACGTCATATTCAAGTGAATTAGAGAAATCGGTGATGATGCGATTATTAGCAAATGGGTTAACTGGTGAGGTGTATTTAGACACCTCAGTAGCAGAGTATGGACCGTTTGTGCATGAAGGAACTAAAGCGCATATGATCTTTCCTAAAAATAAGAAAGCTCTAAGATGGTTTGAAGGTTCTAATGTTGAAATCTTTTCTAAACGAGTACATCATCCTGGAACTAGGAAAGACCCGTTTTTATATAACGCTTTAAAGGCAAAAACTGCAGATATTAACGCTATATTTGCTAAGCATACAGGAAAGGCGGTAGATGATATTGCAGGATCTATACGAAATCGAGTCTATACGTGGCGCTGATGAGCTTTTAGGACCTAATGTAACAGATGAAATTATGGAGAAGGCTGTAAAATGGTTGACCTACTTTGCGGCATCGCTATCTGTTCAAGTGGAAGAAATTGAACCTAGTTTTGTTGTGACAGAACTCATTACAGCTTATGCTATGAGAGAAGTTTGTATTAAGAAATCTTACGCACTAGGTGCTTCAGTGTTTAATCCAAGTAAGCTGGGGTCTAGTGTGGTAGATTATTTTGGTCAGAAGCTCAAGTATTACGAGTCTAAAATTAAAGAGCTAGAAAATCGAATTACAGCTGCTGATTTAACAGGTGGTAAGGAGGGTAAAGCAGGCTATCGCTCTGTAGCCTTATATAGGGGGTAATATGCTATTTTATGAAGCACTACATTATATGGGGGATGAGCTTTTAAATCGTTGCGATGGAATTAATGTTTTTTATGGATTTAGACATCCATCAAGTTTTAGCATGAATGAGAGTAGCCAAATTGTTAATATTTATCGAAATAGTGAAGACGATGAATATGTAAATATTTCCATCGCTTTATGGGTTCGTGAAGATGCTCCCGATTTAGATAGAGGATATGAGAAGTTAGCTACATTTGAGCAAAAATTTTTTAAAGCGATTCAGGATTTAAACGAAGAATTATGGGCACTCGAAGCAGAGGGCCTTTTTTTATTGGATAACGTGCAACTTTTAAGTATTGAGATTGAATCTACAGCAGGTGATGACGGTAGTTTATGGCCTGCATTTGGTTCAGAAACAAAGCTTAAATTACGCATTCATAGACATAGGGAGGTGCGGTAATGGCAACATCTAAGCCGACCAATATTACAGAAACGGAAGGAGTATCCGATATGGCAACAGTGAAAAAAGCATTAGCACCAACTAAAAATGCTAATTTAGCAACAGTTGGTAAGAATTATTTATTATATTTAAATACTGGCACAGATGAGGAAACTGGTGCGGAATGGACATTGTTAGGAGGACAACGTAGTGGTGATTTATCTCGTAAATCAGACTCTATTGATGCTTCTCATAAAGGGAGTGGTGGTTGGAAGACTACTCTACCTGGTTTAAAAGAATGGTCTATTGATTTGGAGACCTTATTAATGACTAATGATGAGGGATTAAAAGCATTGGAACAAGCTTTTTTAGATGACCAATTGGTTAATTTAAAATTTGAATATCCGGATAAGTCTTATTACACTGGATGGGCCTCTTGTACAGAATTATCTGTTTCTGCGCCACATGATGACGTGGCAACGTATAAAGGCTCTTTAAATGGCGTAGGGCCATTGTCTGAATTAAAGAAAGGAAATTAATAAATGGGTAAAAAAATTCCTTGCGATTGGTTTGGTGAAGGAGAATTTTTATATTTTAATATTATGCGTTTAGCTGAGTTTGAAAAAGCTGTTGGACGTCCGTTACAACGATTGTTATTCGAGGGATATTATCTTGATGATTTATTTGTTGCATATGAAATTGCGCTACGTCATGAAAAGAAGCGTTCTCCACAATTTTATATTGATAGAATTCAGCATTTAGTAGAAAAAGAAGGGCTTACTATTTCTGATTTAACTTTACCAATTCAAAAAGCGTTGGTTGCAAGTGGGGTTGCCGGTAAACAGGCTTATTACGCTCTGTTCCCTGAAGAGCTCACTGAAGAAGAGGATGAAGAATTAAAAGCTGAAGAGGAAGTAGCAAAAAACTAAAAAGGGGGCATATAGCCCCCTCATTTTTACAATGGATAGCATATAAAGAGCGTGTTGCGTATAGTGTTCTTCAATTAAAACCATGGGAGTTCGAACGACTGACGCCTTTAGAATTAGAGAAATTAGAACGCGGATTTAAAGAGAGGGAAAAATACCTAGATAGTAAATCAGCATTTTTGACTACATTAATAACTAATACACATTTAAAAGAGGGGCTTAATGTCGCAGATGTAATGAAAGCGTTACATCCAATGACGGCAGTTGAGCGAGTTAGAGCTGATAGAGCATTTGAACGAGAGTGGATAGAAGCACGAGGAGGTGAGATGGACAATGGCAAATACACAGATTAATGTACAGATTAATGGTAATTCTTCAGGTGCTCAGAAAGCGATAGCTGCTGTTGGAGCAAAAGCTGAGGCTGTTTTAGGTGGCAAATTACAAACTATTATGTCAAAAGCATTAAATACGTTGCCGATAGCTGGAGCAGCAATGGGCATTGGGATGATTGGTACAGCAGTATCAGATGTTACTTCAAGAGTTACTGGCTTAAGTGATAGATTAGCTTCAACTAAAGCACGTATTGATTTAATTAATGACGGGACACAGACCACGTCAGAGCTAATGGATAAAGTTTATGCAGCTGCTAATAGATCTAGGGGCTCTTACATGGAGATGGCTAACAGTGTGGCAAAGTTGAATATGTTAGCTAAAGATGCGTTTAACTCTAATGACGAAGCAATTGCTTTTGCAGAACAAATGAATAAGCAGTTTAAAATTAGTGGGGCGAGTTTACAAGAGCAACAGGCTGCTATGTACCAATTAACACAAGCTATGGCAGCAGGTAAACTTCAAGGGGATGAGTTCAGGTCTATTATGGAGAATGCCCCTATGCTTGCTCAATCTCTATCTAAAGAATTGGGAGTATCTGTCGGCCAATTAAAGAATATGTCATCTGAAGGGGCATTAACCGCTGATGTTATTAAAAGTGCTTTGCTTAATTCTGCAGACGAGACAAATGCGAAGTTTGCTGAGTTGCCAATGACTTTTGAAGAGGTAGGGGCACAATTGCAAAATAGTGCTATACAAGCCTTTCAGCCGGTGTTAGATACAATCAAAAGTACGACATCAACAGATGCTTTTCAATCAGTCCTTGCTGGGGTTCAGACTGTATTTCAAGGAATGGCAGCGGCAGCTCAAATAGGGGTGATGGGGATTCAAGGTGCGTTTTCGGTAGGAACAATTGCTGTATCAACATTTTCTAATATTGTACGCTCCACAGGTAGTGTTATAGCTGCTTTTGGGCCTGTTGCGATTGGTACATTTGCTGGAGTTACAAGTTATATAGTGGCAGCTCGAATTGCTACCACGGCTTTGGGCACTGCAATGACGGTTCAACAAGCTATTCAAAAAGGTGTAGTTGCATCTACTGCAGCTTATAACCTCATATTAAAAGGTAGTCAAAGTGCAATGGTAGCATATAGAGGCGCTATGGCAGCAGTACGGTTAGAGATGACTATAGTGAAAGCTACTACGGCAGGCCTAGGTGTATTAACAGGCATATTGCGTGCGAGATATGTAGCAGGGAAAGTAGCTACATTGGCCATGGCAGGTGGTCAAGCAGTTTTAAATGCTGTTATGAAAGCAAATCCGATTGGATTTGTTATTGGACTATTAATAGCTATTGGTAGTGCATTTGCTACTGCTAGTGTAGCAAGTAATGGATTAAGCGAAACCTTAACTAGTGTCTGGAATAGCGTTGTTCATACTTCTGCATGGGCTGTAAATAAGGTAATTGGGCTTATCAATATGTTAATCAAAGGGTTTAACATGGTTGGCTCTAAAATTGCAGGGCTTGCGGGAACTAGCTTTACAGCTGTGTCTGAGATTAGTGAATTAAATCCAGAGGATGTGCAAAGTTTTGCTGATACGACTGGAGGAATACTTAAACAGGCGTTTGATTTTACTGCAATGCCTTCAACTGATGTTGGGGATATAAGTGGAGCAGACAGTTCTGGAGGTATAGGAAGTGGCTCTGGTAGCAGCAGAGGAGGCGGCAGTCAAGGTAAAGGCAGCGAAGCGCTAGAAGAAGCTAAACGTGTACATGAAGCAATTCTAGATAGTTGGTATGATATGTTTGGTAAACAGTCGGAGTTAGTTGATAGATGGTTAGCTAAAGAACTAGAAGAATTAGAGAAGTCTAAAACCAATAATCTCAATTATGAAGAAGATAAAACACGGCTGATGGAAATGTATTCTAAAAAAAGAGAACAGGCACTTTATGAAGAAGCTAAGCGAGCACGAGAGATTCAAAACTCGGTATATGATATGTCTGTTAAGCATAACTTAGCCATGCAATTGCAAGATTCATCAGGTGCTACGTCTCCTATGACAAAATTTGCTGAAGAGTATAAACAAGCTTTGATAGATATAGAACGAACCTATCAAGAATATAGCGATGAGTATGCTGCTATGTCTAAGCGAGATCAAGACACATATATTGCTGCATTAAAAGCTCAAGGGTTAGCCTTCGAGCTAAGTAAAAACAATGAGCTAAAATTTACAGAACAAATTAATGCAGAAAAGTACGCTGCTGATGAGAACTATGCTAAACAACGGGCCGAATTGTTAAGAACTCAGGCTGAGGAAGAATGGCTTATTTCTGAGGCAATGAGAACACAAAACTTTGAGGCACTGCAACAAGCATTATCTGATGAATATGTAGCAATTAAAGAAAATTATGAGCTACGAAAAGAGCTTATGACAGAATATCAAGAAGCTGTTATGAATTCTCATTGGAGCGCACAAGAGGCTATGTTCAATACAATGAATGCTGGACTAGATAGTATGGAAGAGTCTTTATCTAGTATTTTACAAGGGACTAAAAGTATAACAACCATGTTTCAGAATATGGGGAAGGCAGTGCTAAAAACTATATCTGATATGGCAGCGCAATGGATTGCAGCACAGTTAAAGCAGATGCTATTTGGTAAAATGCTACAATCACAACAAACTGCAACAAGTATAGCTGCTGCAAATGCGCAATTAGGGCCTTGGACACAATTGGCACAACAGGTATCAATGGCTACATTTGGTGTAAGCGCCACTACTGGCATGGCTGCGTGGAGTGCTGCTAGTGCTATGGGTCAAGTGCAGAGTGCTTCTTCATCTATATTATCCGGAGGGCTATCTGGTAATGGAGTGGCATCGTTTACAGCTTCAAATACATCTTCTCTGATTAGAAGTAGCAGTATGATTGGATTGGCTGATGGAGGGCTTGCTACAGGAGAAACATATGCTCGTATTGCAGAAGGTAAATATCCGGAAGCAGTTTTACCTCTAAGTGAGAATGTATTTAACCAAATTGGGGAAGGTATTGCTCGTAGTGAAGGTGGTGGCGGTACTGTAATGCTTAATATATCTACTATGGATGCTGAATCCTTTATATCTTGGTTAGGCTCAAAAGGTGGCCAAGCTATTAAACAATATTTGTATGATAATAATCGTGAATTTGTAGCAGATACGGGAGTATGGTAATGGCAACTTTGAAGAAATTTCCTAATATTAATACCCTTGAATGGAAGTCAACTAAATCCCAAAAGTGGAATACGGTAGTAAAAACGTCAGGTGCGGGTAAAGTTCGCACCTTAACTACGTGGCAACGTCCACAATATACAATTACTACTGCCTTTGCCTATCTGACTCCTGCACAATATAAAACGCTCATGGGCTTTTTTGCTAGTACAAAAAGTGGACATCAGCCTTTCCTTTGGCTAGACCCAGAGGATTATGAAGAAAAGGGGATTCGTCTTGGTGTAGGAAGTGATGGTAAGTGGCAAGCCATGCGTAAAATGGGGGATTATTTAGAGCCGGTAGAATACATAGAAAATTTAGTATTGTATGCTGATGGGAAAAAGGTAGGTAGTGTAAGGGTTGATAAAGGATTAATCACTACATCGGATCCCTTATCGCCTACAGCTGTTATTACGGCTGATTATAAATATTACTGGAAAGTGCGCTTGAGTGGTGATGAGTTCACGGCCGAACTACAGTATAAGAATATCTATAAATCAAAATCAATAAAGTTGGTGACAGTGCGATGAAACAAGTCAGTGAAGCATTAGAAGTGCATTTGAATCAAGAAAAATCATTTTTAAGTTGTGACTTATATGAATTATTGCTTAAAAGCGGTGTAGCATACTATTGGGCTATTACAGATATGGATGTAAAGCTAGGTGGTAAGATATATCGTGCTGATGGGCCTATTATTACACGCAATCAGATTAAAACTAGCTCTACTGTTAGCGTAGATAAGTTGACAGTCACTGTTAATTGTAATCACGAGGACCGTATAGGTGGTGTACCTATTATGGCTGTAGCACATAATGGTGGTTTTGATGGGGCAACATTAAAGCTTAGACGAGCCTTTTTCAAGGATAATGGGCAGGTAATTGATGCTATTGATTTGTTCGAAGGTCTCGTTGAAGTCAAAAAAGGTGGCGGGCTTACATTACAGCTTGATGTCAAATCTACAGTACAAAAGCTAAATGTAGAATATCCAACACGCCGCTATTATCCACAATGCCCTTATTGTATTTATGATAGTGATTGTGGCGTAGATATTAAACAGTATCGTAAACGAGTTAAGGTAACAACTGTTATTAGTGCACATGAGGTGCGTTTTGATACCACATTTGCTAATGGATACTACGATGCAGGTGGCATTGAATGGTTAGATGGACCTTTGGTAGGTCAATCTACGCAAATCATGAAAAGCCAAAATAATCAGATTACATTCATGAGTGCAGCAGATGCAATGCCACAAGTTAACAATGAAGCATATATTTATCCTGGCTGTGATAAGACTCCAGCTACTTGTAAAAGCAAATTTAATAATTTTAGCCGAAATAGAGCTACACCTTATGTGCCTCTTAAGGAGTCGATACGTTAATGGAACAAGGAGAATTAATTGCTAATGTGGCTTTAACTTGGGTCGGAACGCCTTACATGAATTATGCTATGGTAAAAGGGCGAGGCGTAGATTGTGCTCATCTTATCGTGGGAGTACTCCTTGAAGCAGGTTTATTGCATGAAGGCGATTTGCGGATAGAAGCATATTCAAATGAATGGCATTTGCATCGGTCAGAAGAAAAGTTTATTAAACATATTAAGAAAATTGCCTATGAGGTAACGAAACCTCAGATTGGCGATTTTTTATTATATCAATATGGACGGTGTGTAAGTCATGGAGCAATTTTAGTAGAGCCTAATGTAGTAGCTCATGCATTTGTTGATCAAGGCGTTATTTTATCTAAGCTTGATGATGTACTTTTTTATGACAACACAGGTAAGAGTAGATTACGAAAAATTTATAGATTTAATGGAAAGGGGGAACCCTAATGGGCTTTTTATTTGGTGGTAGTAAAAATACGACTACTAGAGCTGATAAAATTGGTGATTTCCAAATTAATAGTGCTTCTTATGGTGAAGTAGTACCGGATGTATTAGGGACAACCCGAGTATCCGGTAATGTTATTTATTGGGATGATTTTACAGCTCATGAACATAAACAGACACAGCGCACAGGTAAAGGTGGCGGTTCAAAGCATACTAACATAAGTTATACATACACCGTAGCAGCTGCTCTTGCCTTATGCGAGGGGCCCATTAGCGGTGTAGGAAAGGTATGGGTAGATAAAGAAGTTTATGACTACCCACATCCAAGTATACAGCTTAGCCTTTTTAATGGAGCGAAAGGGCAATCTCCATGGCCTTATGTACAAGGGAAGCATCCAGAAAAGGCATTACCTTATTCAGGACTTGCGTATATGGCTGGTGTAGTTGATTTAGGTGATAGAGGCAGTTTACCTAATTATAATTTTGAAGTAAGAGGTAAATTGCTTAATACCGGCGATGGAGTTGATGTTAATCCAGCTGATTATATCGTGCACGTACTAAAAAGTGCAGGTATGAGTGATGTGCAAATTGATGGATTAGACAACTATCGTAAGTACTGTGCAGCGGCGGATATGTTAATCTCATCGCCGCCTAGTATGTCGGCAGAAAAGGCTCAATCAATCATTAATGATATTGCAGAGATGACTAACGCCTATTTATTTTGGTCGAATAACAAACTCAAAATTGTACCTTTAGCAGATGAGGCTATTAATGGTTGGGGTCCTGATAAACAGATTAAGTATGACCTAACACATGATGATTTGATACCTGGTAGTGATGGCCAGTTGGTTTTATATAGTCGCAAGGATAGTAGTGAATGTTATAACCAAGCTAGTGTAGAGTTTATTAATCGTGCTAACAGTTATGAAAAAGAGGTAGTATCGTTCGAAGTAGTGGCCGATGTACAGCGTAATGGATTACGTCCTGCAAGTGTAAAACAGGCACACTATTTATACACTAAAAAGAGAGCTATGTACTTAGCTGAACAGCTAGCTATGAAACAACTATATGCTAAAAATCAATATACCTTTAGATTGGACTGGGCTTTTTGTCGACTTGAACCAGGAGATTTAGTAACTTTGACTGACGATATTTGTCAGCTTAACAAGCAAGTTGTAGTTATTACTGCGGTGAACGAAGCAAATGATGGCCAACTTGAAATTACTGCTGTAGGTAAACCACCAGGCACATATGCACCTGCTAAATATGATGTCCACGAAAACGAAAGGCCTTTTGTTGACTATAACCAAGCGGCACCGAGCATTACGAACTTGAGTATTATACAAGCACCTGGGGATATTGCTGGCGATGAGCTTCTATTTGGAGTTACAGCGCCTAATGGTTGGGGTGGTTGCAATGTATGGGTGTCTGATAGTGGTGAGGCGTATAAGCAAATTGGAACAATCAGTCGAAGGGCACGCATTGGTAAGCTAGTAAGCTCCCTTTACGAGGCAGCTACAACAGGAATGATTAAGATGGACTATGGTGAGCTTAAAAGTGGTACTCATCTTGATGCGGAGCGAGGGAATACAGTATGCTGGCTTAACGGTGAATGTTTATCGTATGAAAAGGCTACACTGCAAGCTAACGGTAATTGTTTATTATCTAGTATCGTAAGAGGACAATATGGGACGTTGGCTATAGATCATATCCCTGGAGAAGAAATTGTAAGATTGGACGAAGCGTTGTTCCGCGCGCCATATAGGACAGAAGATATAGGAAAGAAAATTTACATTAAATGTACATCGATGAATATCTTTGGTGGGCAAGAACAAGATTTATCTGAAGTCAAGGCTTATGAGTATACAATTAGGCCATATTATATTCCAGAAGTAAGTAATTTAACTTTATATACTAAGTATTATGATTTAGGTCGTGGTGTTAAGAGTTTTGATGTTATTGCTACATTTAAGCAGCCTAATATTAGTAGTTTTGACACTGCAGAAGGCTGGTATAGAGAAAGTGGCGGAGAATGGAAGTATGGGGGTACTGGCAATGGTCAAGTAGTTATTAGTGGATGTGAGTTAGGAAAAACTTATGATGTAAGAGTGCAAGTAAAAGATATTCATGGGAATTATTCACAGGGTGTAACTAAATCTATTCAGGTAGTAATGAAATCAGAAAAGCCAAACGCACCTCAAGGTTTTTCTGTTTCATTTAGTGATAGAGCATATTTTTATTGGCTCGAGGTCCGAAATGCTGATGTAGACTACTATGAGGTGCGGGCCGACATGAATCCAGGTGTAACAGCTGGTCTTATTGGTCGTAGTAATAATACGACTTTTAGTACAGATACTCTTATCAATCGGCAAGGAAAGATTTATTTATATGCACATAATCCTATTAAAGGATATAGTGCACCGTCAATGGTGGAATATAATGTGCCTCAACCGCAACGTATCGCAGAGTTTAATGCAAGATATGTAATTGGAGGTCTAGTTGTTGAATTTCCGGCTATCCCAGGTAGTTGTAGAGGAGCTAATGTATATATTGATGGAAGTGCAGTATTATATATGAATAATAGTGTATTTGTTCCGCTAGATGCTGGGGTATATACAGTAAAGCTTGCTTATGTCGATATCTTTGGTGAAGGTCCACAATCAGATGAAAAGATAGTTGCTGTTAAAGATGTAATTGATAAAGAAGCAATAAAACGTATTGGCATTTCAAGAGACTTATTAGATGAGTCATTAAATCAAACGTTAAACTCTTTAGAAACTTTGCCTGGCAGTATTGATGGAATAGTAACAAAGATAGATGCAGCTAATAACTCTATTAATTCTGTTGTAGCAAACCTTCAAGGGGACCCTAGAGAATCCGGCTATAGTGCAATTACTCAGCTTTATGACAGTTTGCAGTTGAAAGTAAGTAAGGATAATATCGTTAGTAGCATTAATCTATCAAAAGAAGGTGTTCAAATTAATGGTGATTTACTTCATATAACAGGTAAGACGGTATTTGAAAAAAACATTATAGCAAAAGATATGATACAGGCAAATGCTGTTACGGCGGACAAAATATCAGTAAACGATTTAGGGGCTATTAGTGCAAATTTAGGAACGGTAACTGCAGGGACAGTAAAAGGAGTCTCAATTATCGGCTCAACGTTTAGAAATGATAACAGCTCTTTTACTATAGATGCTAACGGCAATATACGAGGTGCAACGCTAGATGCTAATAGTTTGTGGCTTAGTGGCTTACAATTTAGAGGTGCGGTTTCTGTTCAATACACTGTAAAAGATGGTGATTTATGTCCAATTCCAAATGGATATTCAGAAGGCGAATGCATATTCTTACCGTTATATTGCGAAAGCTACACGGCAGAAACGTATGACATGTACGATAGACAATATCCACCCGATTGGCTAACAGAGAGGTACAAAAGAGGTTCTTTGATTAGTGCGAGGCCGTCTGCCAATGTAACAATGAGTTATGGGCACGGGACGTTTAAAACGTCAGAGCCATTATTGGGTGGCATTTATAATCGCGAGGCAGTTTGTTTAGGATATTCAAAAGCTACGAACAACTCAACAGTTAACAGACAGCCTGCATTATTTTATCGTGGCTTTGTCCGAATCATGGTTTTAGGTATAAAGAGGTGATAGGTTGTATTACATGTTTTCAAATAAAGATAATCTATGTTCAGCCGTTGGCAATGACCCTATGCAAGACATGGAAGGATATACGATTATCGAAAGCGATGTAGAATATCCAATTAATAGGATTATTTTAGATGGTGGTACTATCAAAGTATTACCCGACGAGGAGCCAAGAGAACCGCCAATTTTAGAAGAGCTTCCACCAGAAATTATAGAAGAAGAGGAACAAGACCCAATTATAGCCGAAATATTAGAGGCGATAGCTGGGATTAATGAGATTTTATTAACAGGAGGATTTGAAGATGACAGTTTATAAATTTATGTTTCCAGTTTATGGTCGTTTAGTAATGAATGGGAGTTATACAGTAGATCCGGATGATAAACTCAAAAAGCAGGTTCCAGAAGTGTATGTACCTTATGTTTTAGAGTGGATTGCTAATTATCAAGAAAAAAGAGGGCTAGAAGGCTAGTCTTTTATTTATATGAATTGTGATTTTAAATTCTGTATAGTAGAATAAATTTATACAGGAGGCGCCTCTTATGTTCCAGTTAGACGATATTATAAAAATAAATAAGCATGGAGATATATATATCAGGTGCTTTAGTCATACGGGGCGCTCACAAGGTGTAAGGTGTCCACATTGTGGTGCTTATTCTAAAATAATATGGATTACACCGCATTTATCTAGGATTGATGGGGATTTTACTTATTATTCAAGAAGCTATGTATGTGATAATGGGCATCGATTTAAAGTAATGGAAAATATAAGATAGACAATAAAAGCTACCTTCGGGTAGTTTTTTTGTTTCTATCAGAAAGGAGAGCCTATGAATGCTAAGAATGGCGTGCCTGAGTATGATATTTACATTAATCAAGGTGATGATTTTTATTCTACTGTAAAGCTATCTATGGGCGATGAAGAGGTCCCTTTAGATATTAGTGACTGTGAGTTTAAGTTTGCCGGACGTTATTCGCTTAGTGATAAAAAGCTAGCATTTGAAGGTAGTGTAGAAAAGTTGGATACTAGCACTATTAAGCTTTATATTTCAAATGAAGTTACTGGGCAGCTATCAGCTAATACCGATTATAAGTCTTATCGTAAGCTTTACTATGATGTACAAATGATTCGAGCTAGAAGAGAGCGTCGTATTTTACAAGGTATTGCTTATTTATCGGCCGGAACAGCATATAAGGTGGTGAATAAGGATGACAGACAATCGGATAGAGGTTGAGATTAAAAAAGATGCGCGTATAGATGCAAAACTAGGTGACCTAGAACAGATTAATTTAGTTGTTGGGGAAGGAAAGGAGTTTGCTCAAGAACTATATGTTGCCAAGGGTAAACTAGGAATTACATATGGGAATGAGGTTAATGAACTGCCTTATGACTTAGATCCCACTGATTTTTTAGCTATGTATACATTAAAACGAGGGGGAATTTAGATGACTTTAATTGAACGTATCACAAAATTTGCACAACAAGTAGGTACTGATATTGGTGCTTTAACGAAGCGTATTGGTAATACGAGTACGCTTACAACTACTAATAAAGGTAATGTTGTAGATGCTATTAATGAAGTGAAGAGTACTGTAGATAACCTTGATTTAGGTTTAAATGAAACTACTGTAACTAATATTGCAACTCAAAAAGCTAAGGAAGAAGTTGCCAAAGTAGTTGGAGGGGCGCCAGCAGCCTTTGACACTTTGAAGGAATTAGCGGATGCTTTTGAAGATGGAAGTTCTATAACGCAGTCTGTTGTTGAAGGCCTTAATAGCCGATTAAGATTTGATGAGGCTCAAATCTTAAATGTTACTCAAAAATTACAAGCTTGTAACAATTTGGGGATTGGGGACCCTGATGTAGATTTAGTTGCTATTTATAATGCTGCTAAAGGAGCATAATCATGTTGTCAAAATCACTAGAGCAAGTTGTTTCTGAAATAGGTAATGACATTAAAAATATAAAGAGAGAAACAAATGAAAATCTTGAATCAATAGATGTTATAAAGGCAGATAAAGCTATAGTGGATAAGTTGAGTGCTGAGATAGATAAAAAGATGCCTATAAGTGGCGGCACGTTTAAAGGCTCACCAATTGTAGATAATCCTAATGGTTGGAGTAACATAATTTTTAAGAGTGATAATGGGGAGCAAAGTGAAATTGAAGATACTCCACGTTCGAGTGGTAGTAACACTATTGTTGGCTTTATCAGACGTGACGAAAGTGGTAAAGTCATAGCTAATGTTCGAGTACCTCATAAGTTTGATACATTAGCTACTTTAGGAGATAGAACATCTATTGATGGTAAAGTAGGAGCGACATCACTTCACAGTATTATGCACCGCTATCCTGATAATTCAGGCGGTTGGAGGGGATTAAGCAATCCTCAATGGAATCAGAAAGGGATGTTTAGTTGTTACTTTGCAGGTGGTACTTATTTTGAGAACCAACCAACAATGTATGGGCAACTCATCAACTTACCACCAAGTGCCAATATAAATAGTCAGGAGACAGCACAAATATGGATTGAACAAGCGTCAGGACATATTTGGTTTAGAGGTGCTAATGGGAGTACCGCAGGTAACTTGAGAGATAACTCATTTAAAAAAGTTGCGACTATAGACGACATCAACAATTTAAGTGGTAGACGTTATATAACTGAAGAAGCCTTTGATAATGGAACAGGTGGATTTTATCGCATATGGTCTGATGGTTGGTGCGAACAAGGTGGTTATGTAGGTGGTAAAGGGTCGTATAATAGGATAAATTTCTACAAGGCTTATCGTAGAAATCCTATAGTGGTTGCAACAGTTATAGCAGATCGAGATGCATACTTAGATCAATATAATGCGAATCCTGCTATAAACAATGTAACAACTACAAGCTTTCAGACTGCCATTAAAGATACTAATAGGGTTTCAGGGTGGCATTGGATAGCAATGGGGTATAAAGCATGATAGGTACAAAAATATATAAAGACAATTTAGATAATTACACCGAAGTTGCAAAGTGGTGTAACGCCAATAATGCGATGATTGTGGAACGTGAGGGATACTATGAGGTAGTATCTACTGAACCTCATGTTCCAACTAAAGACGAACTCAAGTCAAAGCTTAAAGAAGAGCTTGAGACAATTAAAAGTGCATACATTGGGGCTTCGCTAATGGAAAATAATAAAGATGAATTAGTTAAGCTTTATAAAGAGAAGGTGGATGAGCTTAAATTGCTTGAGCAAGAAAGAGAGGTGTAGCTTGAATTTTAGATTGGAAGATATACTTACACTTCTTAGTATAATTGCAATTATTTCTGTGTGGATTGATAGAGCTGCATTATCCGCGATTAGGCTAAAGCTTGATAATATTGAGCGTTCAACCAATGAAATAAAAGTAGAAATTGCTCAGGTTAGACAAGACCAACATATGGCGGATAATCGGATTACTAAGCTTGAAGAATCTGTAAAGAGTGCACATAAACGCATTGATGAAATGCAAGAGCATTGTGACAAAATGCATTTAGAGTAGGGAGGGCCTATGAATAAAAAGGTGCTCATTAATAAGCTAAAGGGGATATATAATAGCATACGAATTGCTAATGTTAAGCCTACGGGCGTGTTGGCAACAAGGGCACTAGTGGGATTACTTCTAGTGCCTATTTTAGTAGTCATTATGGCTTATGTTATTGCTTTTTATAAAGGTTTTGTTAGCGATGATACGGGTAAAGTAATTGATGTAGGCATTAAAATTGTTGACCATATTTTTATTCCGACCGTTTTAACTGCTATTGTAGGATTTCTCGCACTTTGGATAGATAAAAATGGGAATGGAATCCCCGATAAGTTAGAAGAGAATGATAAAAAGCCACTCTAACTACTAGAGTGGCTGAATTATTGTATAAGGAGGTTAAGGTATATGAAAGTATTTATTAATCCTGGTCATGATAGAGTATACGATAGCGGTGCAATTAATTCCGTTACAGGAGCCCGTGAATGTGATATAGTAGCTAAAGCGGGTAAATTGCTAGCTGGTTATTTACAGACTGCAGGATTAGAGGTAAGGACATTACAAGATGATAGTTTAGCGTTGGTTTGCGCTGAGAGCAATGAGTGGGGCGCAGATTTATTTATCAGCCTACACTGTAATGCATTTAACACGCAGGCTCGAGGCACCGAAACGTATTATAAATCATTTAACGGCCAACGATTGGCAGGCTTTATCCAATCACAGATTATACGTAGTGTGAAGACCATAGATCGTGGTTGTAAAACGGGTAATTTGTATGTGTTGAATAACACTGATGCAGTTGCGGTACTTGTTGAGATGGCGTTTATCGACAACATGGAAGACTTAGTATTGTTAGAGCAACAATTAGATAAAATTGTGCGTTCTATAGCACGAGGTATTACGGATTATTGGTCTGCATAGAGGCGGTGATAACATGCCTAGTAAAAGGTTATTATATTTAGCTTGTGTAGCCATGATTATTGGATTAATTATATTGGGAGTTGGATATAAATTACAAGTTGATAAACAAGAGCCTAAAATAGTTACTACTGATACATTACAAGATACAAAGGCCTTATCTAAGAGCATCAACGTTACACCTGCTACAGCAGTGCAAATCCAGCGTGAGATACAGCACATAAAAGAGCCTACAGTTACATATTATGTACAGGCCCCTGATGTAGCGACTGCAACTAAACAAACACAGCAGGCAATTAATAATAAAAGCGAGTCATTGCCCGTGGTAGTTACAGCTAAAAGTGACCGAACTGTAGTTACACCTAATGAGCAACAACAAAAGGTTGATGTGTATAAAATCAATCTTAATAAGGCACATAAGATTAAAGCAGGGATAACGGTGATTGACGATAAATCATATGCTACTGTTGGCTATCAAGCAGGCAAATTTGATAGTATGGTACATTTTAAAACTGATGGTAAAATTAAAGGAGCAACTGTACTTTATACAGTTGCTCAATGGTAGATTAGAATTTGTACAATGGTAAAGGATTTATTATTTGTCGGCTCACAGTATGTTAAGTTAAATATATCATCTATTAAAAATTTAGTTGAAGAAGTGAGTTAAAATGATTTAATTGGAGTTTATATCTTCCCTATAGCACCCACTAAGGCTATAAAGCCTTATAAATACAGGCTTTGCCATTCACAGCAGAATAATTGCAGAAGCATTAAAAACCCAGTAACCACCGTGGTTACTGGGTTCTTTTATTTTATAAAGAGAGTTGAAAGAGAGATTTCGATTTCTTGAGTAGATACTTATAATATGATATAAAGTTAATAGATGATAATTTTATAAAAAGACTTTTGCGATGATAGTAGAAGACGTAAAGGGGGCTACAAAATATGGCGGAAAAGTTTAAATGTCCTGTTTGTGGAGCGTTAACTGTAGATGAGCCTGGATACTATTCTCTTTGTGAAGTCTGTAATTGGGAGGATGATCCGGTACAGTATATGTATCCTGACCGGGGAGGCGGCGCTAATCAAATGTCATTAAATCAAGCTCGTGAAGGATATAAGCGTGGCGAAAAGGTAATTTAATTATGGAATTATTAAGCACTCATTGATTTGAGTGCTTTTTTATGGTCATTTGTAAATCTAATACACACAGGCATAAGATTTCGTATTATAATATAATTTATATATGTGATACAGTTAGTATGAGTTATTAGGTAGGTAATAATTTATTATAAATAAACTTAAGCTTAGCTATAGATTATTTGAAAATTAATACATAGTATAGCCCGATAAGGACTCAAAAATGTATTGATATAAAGCATATCTTATGATGAAACATAATAAGAAAGAGTTAGATAAAGTTAGTTGTATATTTTACAAGGAGGCTATGTATGAAAAATTTTATTACACCAAGCGAATTAGCTAATTTAGATGTAACACCAATTATTCTTGATGTTCGCGGCACAGAGGCTTATGCTAAAGGTCATATAAAAGGAGCCTTTCCTATCGATTTGGATGGCGATTTATCTGGTCCTGTAGATGTGCATGGAGGCCGCCATCCGCTTCCTAATATGGACGAATTTGCTAAGAAAATGGAATCGCTAGGTATTTTAAAAGATAGTACTGTTGTAATCTGTGATGAGTGGATTTTTCTAGCCGGTCGACTTTGGTGGATGCTTCGTTATATTGGGGTTACAAATGTAAAGGTGTTGTTAGGAGGCATAGGGCGTTGGGTAAAAGAAGGTTATGAATTAGTGACTGAGGAGACGGCTATGCCAGAGAGTGTAGGCGTATTAGAATATCGCTTGCAACCTCATATGGTAATGAGTCGCGCTGAAGTGCTTGCTAGTAGCGAAACTGGTAGCCATATTATAATTGATGCGCGGGCTGAGGAACGCTATGATGGGAGTGTTATTGACACCTTTGATGGCATGACGGGGCATATTCCGACAGCTATTAATTATTTCTGGGGCCGTTGTTATACAGCTGAAGGTATTAAAACGATAGATGAGTTAAAGGTAATGTTTAAAGATATTTTACAGGTAGAAAAACCTATTGTATCTTATTGTGGTTCAGGTATTACAGCTTGCTTAGCCATGTTGGCTATGGATGAAGTGGGGATTGATTCAGCCCTTTATGTAGGCAGCTCTAGCGATTGGGTTACCTATGAAAATTTCCCAATTAAGACCGGTCGTGAAGTGTTAGAAAAATAAGGAGAATAATATCTTGCGCATTGATACAGAGCATATGAAATACTTTTTAGAAGTAGTAAAATGGCGAAATTTTACTAAAGCAGCTGAACAATTGTATATTTCACAACCAGCCATTAGTCGCAAGATAAGTCAATTGGAAAAGCAATTAGGCGTTGAACTTATTAATCGCAGTCAGCGAGATTTTGCTTTAACGATAGCGGGGGAACGATTTTATACTCTCTTTAAAGAATACTTAAATGAATTGCATATATTGACAAATCAGTTCAGTAGTTATAGTAAAGAAGTTATCAAGTTTGGGATTTTTCATGGGTGGAATATACCTCATCATTTGCAATCACATATAAAACTATTTGAAGAGAGTCATCCAGAAGTTGCTTTTGAAGTGAGTAGTGCCGATGTAAGTGGATTGAGACAGGGCTTACGAGAGGGGCGCTATCAATTTATAATAGGCATAGATAAAATGATGCCTCCGGAAGAGCGCTTAACTAAGTATTCGTTGGGAGAATTTCATCGCGTAGCGGTTTTTCATGAGACAAATCCTTTAGCTTCTAAAATGAATACAAGTTTAGAAGAGTTAGCCCTTCAGCCTTGTTATTTATTTAGAGATCATTTAATGCCTCTAGAAGAGGTAGTTGATCAACCAGTGTTTAAATCAAGGAACATTAGACCTAAAATAGTATTAATGGACAATTTGGAGTCTGTTATTACAGCATTGGCTAATGGCAATGGTTATACCGTTTTAGATGAATGGCAACGAATTGTAGATAATAAAGAGTTTTGTCATTTAGCACTACCTGAGAAAGAGCAAATGTATTTGGCACATAGAGACGATAATAGTATTAGTCAGATTACAAAGCAGTTTATTGAAGAATTTCGCAATAGTTTATTGAAGACGTCCGAAGAAACCTATTGAAGAGTTGAAGTCATACAATTTATTGAAAGACCTAAGTTGTACTTGGCTTGTGTAATTGCTAGCGGGGTGAAATTCTACTCTATATATAGTTGCTATAGAGTAGAAACTTTATTTTTATGTGCAACTACTATGGGGATAAAGTGAGTGCTTTGGACTTGCAGAGGGAAGGTCAAAGCACTAAGCGATCTAGTTTAAAATGTGCACTTATAAGTAGAAGTGTTTATATAAATTACAAGATAAAAAACAAGGAGTTTGTATCTCTACAAAATACAAATGTAATATTTTATAAAATTGTAAAATATTTAATAAAAAGCCCTTGACGGGAATGTGTAAAAAAGGTATTATAGTTCATGTTCCCGTTGAAAGGACAATTTTAAACAAGTTAGTTGGGCTTGCTCAAATAACTTTGAAAAAATAATTTCAATCAGAACAAAAAGCGCTTGACTCGAAAGAGTGTGAGTGGTATAATAATTAAGCTGTCGCAAACGAGATATACATAAAGCGACATCAGATCTTTGAAAACTGAACAATGTAAGGTAATCATTTCAATACGA
>OGXN01000225.1_pt1 | contig 78878 bp, 53 predicted proteins | sample 1576281 | NCBI WGS metagenome assembly OGXN01 (sample SAMEA3541494, study PRJEB24748) | human gut metagenome | biome: human gut; feature: human-associated habitat; material: faeces | place: China | collected 2012
CCAGGACCAAAAAGGGGGTATTGAACGCAGGGGCTTCACCCTCCCGACTCCTTTGCATCCCTCCCCCCTGAAAAGGAGGCTGAACCATTTTGTTTTCCCATGGACGGAAAGGATTTTTTCTGCTATCTATAGGAAGTTTTTATTATTTTGCCATCTATGAAAAGATCATTCTGGATTGGAATTATCTGCGCTGCCTGCTGCCTGGGAAACATTCCTTCCTCATCCGCTGTACAAACAGCCAGTATAGGCTCCACTTTTTCCTGCACCTTCCTGGATTCCGGGGACCAGGGATTTTTTGATTCATCAAGCACCCATACATGGGACCAGGGCCAGATAGACGCTGCCATACGGGCGCTGTCCACATGGGACAGCTTAATCAATTCCACCCCCGGCAGAACACTTACCGTGGGCCTCACCTGGTACGACGGAGCCAATTCCTCCACCCTGGCCTCCGCCTATTCCCCTTATTTTTACTACAAGTCCAACGGACCGCAACAGGTTTCTACCCTGGCGGAGTCTGTCTGGCGTGATGGAAGCACTAGGGCAGGAACGGGTTATGATATTTACATCCAGTGCAATACCGCCCATTTGAGTTCCCTTTACTACGAGGACGCCTTATCGCCTGAACATACGGGGAAATACGATTTTCAAAGCATTCTGACCCATGAGGTGGGACACACCGTAGGGTTCCTTTCCCTGGCGACACAGACCGGCTCCTTCCAGGTCCAGGCCGGGAATACTCCTGCAGCATACAGCACCATGCTGTATACCAGGTATGATTCCCTGTTAACCAACCAGGAAGGCCAATCCATCGTGAATAAGGCCGGGAACGGTAATACGGCGTTTACGCTGGGAGAAACCCTGTCACTGGATGATACCGGGCTGACCGCCTATAATCCCCCCACCTGGCAGCAAGGGTCCAGCATGGCCCATATTGACAGCGCGAGCGATCCGGACGCCCTCATGCAGTATTCCCTTTCTCCGGATACCTACCACCGCACCCTGACGGAGGGAGAAATGGAACTGATGCGCTCCATGGGCTGGAACATGGTTCCGGAACCCTGCACCTCCGCTCTTGCCCTTCTGGGGCTGGCCGCGCTGACGTTGCGGAGACGCCGTTTCTAGCGGTATTCCGCTCCCGGATAATTTTCCTTTCACGCCAGCCGGACGGGCCATTTCCCTTGATCCGCCAGTAAGGCTTCCTTATCAGAAGGGCGCTCCCGTGAGGAAGCGCCCTTGATGGTTTTCCCCGGCAGTACGCCGGAGAAGCAGAATTCCCGGTTATTTCTTTTCCTTGGTAAAGTCAAGCTTGCCGCCTTTTTCCCTCACCACGATTTCCGTTCCTTCCGGGAAGTCGCCTTCCAGGAGCTTGAGGCTGAGGGGGTCCAGCAGGTCATGCTGGATGGCGCGCTTGAGCGGCCTGGCTCCGTAAACGGGATCAAAGCCGTGATCCGCCACCAGGGCCGTAGCCTCCGGAGTCATGCGCAGGAACAGGCCCTTGGCCTCCAGGCGCTTGCTGACACGCTTGAGCTGTATGTCCACAATGCCCTTGAGTTCCTCCGCCGTCAGCCGGTCAAAGATGATGATTTCATCAATGCGGTTCAGGAATTCCGGCCGGAAGTGGCCGCGCAGGGCATCCATGGCCTTGGCTTCCCGCTGTTCCGGGTTGGATTCATTGAGGATGTACTGGCTGCCGATGTTGGAGGTCATGATGATAACCGTGTTGCGGAAGTCTACCGTACGCCCCTGCCCATCCGTGATGCGTCCGTCATCCAATACCTGGAGCAGTACGTTGAAGACGTCCGGATGGGCCTTTTCAATTTCATCAAAGAGGACCACGCAGTAGGGATGGCGGCGCACGGCTTCAGAGAGCTGGCCGCCTTCTTCATAGCCCACGTATCCGGGAGGCGCTCCAATGAGGCGCGCTACGGAGTGCTTTTCCATGTATTCCGACATGTCAATGCGGACAATGGCGTTTTCATTGTCAAAGAGGAATTCCGCCAGCGCCTTGCTGAGTTCCGTTTTTCCCACGCCCGTGGGGCCCAGGAACAGGAAGGAGCCGATGGGCTTGTTTTCATCCTGGAGTCCCGCGCGGGCGCGCCTTACGGCGTCGGACACGGCCTTGACGGCCTGCTTCTGCCCGATCACCCGGGCGCCCAGGCGTTCTTCCATATGCACCAGCTTGACGCGCTCCCCTTCCTGCAGGCGGTCGGCAGGAATGCCCGTCCAGGTGGCCACCACCTTGGCGATGTCCGCCTCCGTGACTTCCTCCTTCAGCAGGCCTCCGTCCTCTTTCTGCATTTTGTTAAGCTTTTCCTTGCCTTCCTTCAGGGCCTGTTCGGCTGCCGGGAGTTCACCGTACGTGATTTCGGAGGCGCGGGTCAGGTCCCCCATCCGCTTGGCCCGTTCACTTTCCAGTTTGAGGGCTTCTATTTTTTCCTGTTCCACGCGCACGGCGTCCAGGGCGGCTTTTTCACTTTTCCATTTGGCAATCATGGAGCCTGATTTTTCCTTCAGGTCAGCCAGGTCCTTGGTGATTTTTTCCAGCCTGGCCTTGCTGTCGGCATCCTTTTCCTTAGCCAGGGCCTGACGTTCCATTTCAAGCTGCATGCCTTCGCGTTCAATCTGGTCGATCTCCGTGGGCATGGAATCCAGCTCAATTTTGAGCCTGGCCGCCGCTTCGTCCACCAGGTCCACCGCCTTGTCAGGCAGGAAACGGTCGGAAATATAACGGTCGGAAAGAGTGGCCGCCGCCACGATGGCGCCATCCGTAATGCGCACGCCGTGGTGGACTTCATAACGTTCCTTCAGGCCGCGCAGAATGGCAATGGTGTCTTCCACGCTGGGCTCGGATACCATGACGGGCTGGAACCGGCGTTCCAGGGCGGCGTCTTTTTCAATGTACTTGCGGTATTCATCCAGCGTCGTCGCGCCGATGGTCCGCAGTTCACCGCGGGCCAGCGCAGGCTTGAGCAGGTTGGAGGCATCCACGGCCCCTTCACTGGCGCCCGCTCCCACAATGGTGTGCAGTTCGTCAATGAACAGGATGATTTCACCGTTGGAGTCCGTCACTTCCTTAAGGAAGGATTTCAGGCGTTCTTCAAATTCGCCGCGGTATTTGGCCCCGGCAAGCATGGACCCGATGTTCAGGGAGATAATGCGCTTGTTGCGCATGCTTTCCGGCACGTCTCCGTTGACAATGCGGCGCGCAAGGCCTTCCGCAATGGCGGTCTTGCCCACGCCGGGCTCCCCGATGAGCACGGGGTTGTTCTTGGTCCGGCGGGAAAGGATCTGGAGGACGCGGCGGATTTCCGTATCACGGCCGATGACGGGGTCAATCTTTCCGGCGCGGGCGCGGGCCGTCAGGTCCGTACCGTATTTTTCCAGCGTCTGGTACTTGCCCTCCGGATTGTCGTCCGTCACGCGCTGGTTGCCGCGCACTTCCTTCATGGCGGCCAGGTAATTGTCCTTGGTCAGTCCAAAGGTGTCCGTCAGCTGGTGCACCTTGTTCTGCGTGTCCAGGGCGCCCAGCATGAAGTGCTCCACGCTGAGGTAGTCGTCCTTGAGCTTTTTGCGTTCCTCTTCCGCGGCATTCATCACCGTTTCCAGGTCACGCCCCATCCGGGGCTGCGTGGTCGCTCCGCTCTGGGAGGGTTCGCGGGCCACTTCCCTTTGCGCCGCCTGCAGCAGCAGGCCGGGATCACAGGAGGCCTTGCGGAGAATGGGGGACAAAATGCCGCCGTCCTGTTCCAGCAAGGCCACCAAAACGTCCAGAGAGGAAATTTCCGGCTTTCCGAGCCGCCCCGCAGTCTGCTGCGCCTGCATCAGCGCTTCCTGAAATTTTGTTGTTAGATTGTTAAGCATGGTATGTTGGTAATTTAGACATAAGAATAACTCCAACCGTTGAATGGGAAAGCAGGATTTTTCCTGTTATCCAGATTTTTTTTGACCCTTCGGATCCTATGTAATATTGTCATGCGACCGGCGTATTTTTATAAAATCCGCATTTTAACTGCATTTCCTTATTTTCCTGTCTCCAGTTTCAGTTGCCATATGATCCGCACGCCTTTTCTTCCGTTTCTCTGCTCCGCCCTGCTCCTGGCCCATACAGCCGCCTCCGGCAAGGAGATGCCTTCCCCGTATCCGGCTCCGGAACCCGGCCTGCGCCTGACCCCTCCGGAATCCCCGGCTCCCCTGATTAATGAACCGCGGCTTTTCGGTTCCACCCCCGGCGCGCCCATCCAGATGTCTATCAGCGCCAGCGGGAAGCGTCCCATGAGTTTTGCCGCCGCCCAGCTTCCCCCGGGGCTGAAGCTGGACAGGGAAACCGGCGTCATTACCGGCAAAATCAGCCGTCCGGGCACTTATTCCTTTCCCGTGCAGGCGAGCAACAGCCACGGCAAAACCACCGGAACCATGACCATCCGCATCGGAAAGGATATCTGCCTGACGCCTCCCATGGGCTGGAGCAGCTGGTATTCCTACAGCGGTGGCGTCAGCCAGGAAAATATTCTGAAAACCGCCCGGCTGATGGTTGAATCCGGACTTGCCCAGTATGGTTATTCCTATATCAACATTGACGATTGCTGGCAGGGCAGCCGGGGCGGCAAATACCGCGCCATCCAGCCCAACAAGCGTTTTCCGGACATGAAATCCATGTGCCGTGAAATCCATCGCCTGGGACTGAAGGCGGGTATCTACTCAACCCCCTGGATGGGCACTTATGCCGGCTACATGGGCGGCACTTCCCCCAACTCCCAGGGAGATTATTCCTCCCTGGCCCTTCCTGAAAACAAACGCCCGCAACCCGCCCAGCTGTTCGGAGGCTGTCCGGGCTCCCAGCGGCTGGGAGCCGCAAAAATCGGCCCCGTATGGATGATCTCCCAGGACGCCAAACAGTGGGCGGAATGGGGGTTTGACTACGTTAAGATGGACTGGTACCTGATCGACGTGCCGAGTACGGAAAGAATCTCGGCCGATTTGAAGAAGAGCGGCCGGGACATTGTCCTGAGCGTTTCCAATTCCACCCCGTTTGAGATTGCCGGCCCCATCAGCAAAACGGCCAACGTCTGGCGCACGACGGGAGATATTGAGGACCACTGGGGAAGCTTGAAGAAGATCGCCTCCTCCCAGGAAAAATGGCAGCCCTATGCCGGACCGGGGCACTGGAATGATCCGGACATGCTCCAGATAGGCCGCCTGGGCAAGGTAGGAAAGGCGAATACCACGTTCAAGCCCACCCGGCTGACGCCGGACGAGCAGTATTTTCAAATGTCCCTCTGGGCCATGATATCCGCCCCCCTGATCATTTCATGCGATCTGGAACATCTGGACGATTTCACGCGGGGCATCCTGTGCAACAGGGAAGTGATTGCCGTCAACCAGACGTTTCGCGGCCCTTCGGAAAAGGTCCTGGCCCAAGATGACGGTGAAGTCTGGATCAAACCGCTGGGGGAAGGCCGTACCGCCGTCGGCTTTTTCAATAAAAGCAATAAGGGCCAAACCATTCATGTTCCCCTTTCCCGCCTCAAGCTGAAATCTCCGCAAAACGTGCGCGACCTGTGGAAGCAGGAAAACGTCGGCATGGCGCGCCAGGAAATGAATGTACAGCTCAACCCGCACGGAGCGTCCCTGTTCCTTCTGGAAGGTAAAAAATAACCCGGGGGCAGAAGACGCCTTCCGCCGCTGCACCAATAAAAACCGCCCCGGTTACCGGAGAAAGATGTGGACCCAAGGCGCCGGCTGATGCCGGGCGATTTTCCACCGGGATATTCTCCGGGCCGGGGCGGCGTAGTGCTCCCTACCGCTAACCACGGGGCAATTTATCCAGGGCGGCATTCAAAGTCATCACGTTCACCACGTTTTCACCCAGAATGCCCCCATTCTTGAAATGCCCGGCTACCAGTTCCCGGATTTTTTCCGGGGGCAGTCCTCGGGCCGCAGCCACGCGGGCCACCTGGAATTCCGCGGCTTCCGGGGAAATGAAGGATTCCAGGCCGCTTCCGGAAGCGAACAGGAGATCCGCCGGGACAGGCGTTTCTTCCGGCAGGTTGTGGGCTTTCAGCAGGTGCGCCTTGCGCTCCGCCACCGTCCTGACCAGTTCTCCGGAGGTCCAGGAGAGGTTGCTGGCTCCGGAAGGCATGGTGGCGTAGTCCCCGGCGGAGGGCCGGGGCCAGAAGTACCTGGCGGAGGTGAAGGGCTGGGCGATGAGTTCCGAGGCGATGACTTCCCCCCGTTCGTTCCGGATCAGGGAGCCGTGCGCCTGATGGGGGAACAGAACCAGGCTGGCAAGCGTGACAGCCAGGGGATAAATGCCGCCGGTGACGACGGCCAGCGCCAGAAACAGGCGCAGATTGGGAAATGTCCATTTCATAATGATTCAGCAGGTTGATTTTTAATTGTTCAGACGAGGTGCAGGGCGGTGACGGCCATGTCGATGAGCTTGATGCCTATGAACGGCGCAATCAGGCCGCCTACCCCGTAAATGAGGATGTTGCGCTTCAGCAGGGAGGCTGCTCCCGCCGGGCGGTAGGATACCCCCTTCAAGGCCAGTGGAATAAGAGCCACAATAATGAGGGCGTTGAAGATCACGGCGCTGAGGATGGCGCTCTGCGGGGAGTGCAGCCCCATCACGTTCAGGGCGGAAAGCGGCCCCCGGGCCATGCCGTCAGCTACAAAGAGGCCAGCAAACATGGCGGGGATGATGGCGAAGTACTTGGCTACGTCATTGGCGAAGGAGAAGGTGGTCAGCGCGCCGCGGGTGATCAGCATTTGCTTGCCGATTTCCACGATTTCAATCAGCTTGGTCGGGTTGCTGTCCAGGTCCACCATGTTGCCCGCTTCCCGGGCGGCCTGCGTGCCGGTGTTCATCGCCACGCCCACGTCCGCCTGGGCCAGGGCCGGAGCGTCGTTGGTGCCGTCCCCGGTCATGGCCACCAGACGGCCTTCCGCCTGTTCTTCACGGATGCGCGCCAGCTTCATCTCCGGCGTGGCTTCCGCAATGAAGTCATCCACTCCGGCCTCCGCCGCAATGGACGCGGCAGTCAGGGCATTGTCCCCTGTCACCATGACGGTGCGGATGCCCATGGCCCGGAGCCGGGCGAAGCGTTCCTTGATGCCGCCCTTGACGATGTCTTTCAGGTAAATGACGCCCAGCACGTCCCTTCCCCGTGCCACCACCAGCGGCGTGCCTCCGGCACGCGCGACGTTCTGCACGGTCATTTCCACCTCCTGCGGGAAGGAGCCCCCCTGTTCCTTCACCCACTGCGCCACGCTTTCCGCAGCGCCCTTCCGGATGGAGATACCCGGCTGGCCGCCGTGCGCCGCAATGTCCACGCCGCTCATGCGGGTGGAAGCGGAGAACGGAACAAAGGCGATATAGTCCGCGTCCATGTGGCGGCCCCGGATTCCAAACTGCTTTTTGGCCAGCACTACGATGCTGCGCCCTTCCGGCGTTTCATCGGACAGGGAGGCAAGCTGGGCGGCTTCCGCCAGCTGCTGGTCCTCCACGCCGGGCGCAGGCAGGAATTCATTCGCCATGCGGTTGCCGAAGGTGATGGTTCCAGTCTTGTCCAGCATCAGCACATCAATGTCCCCGGCCGCTTCCACGGCACGGCCGGACGTAGCCAGCACGTTCCGGCGCACCAGCCGGTCAATGCCGCTGATGCCGATGGCGCTCAGCAGGCCCCCGATCGTCGTCGGAATCAGGCACACCAGCAGGGAGACCAGAACGGGCAGGGAGATATGGCCGTCCGCCCTGAAGCCCAGCGCCCGGGCGGAATCTTCAATGTATCCGGCCATGGCTGGGAGGGAAAGCACCACGGCAATGAAGACGATGGTCAGCGCCACGAGCAGGATGCCCAGCGCAATTTCATTGGGCGTCTTCTGCCGGCTGGCGCCCTCCACCATGGCGATCATGCGGTCCAGGAAGGTATTGCCCGGTTCCGCCGTGATGCGGATGACGATGTCGTCGCTGATCACGCGGGTGCCCCCCGTTACGGCGCTGCGGTCTCCCCCGCTTTCACGGATGACCGGGGCGGATTCCCCGGTAATGGCGGATTCGTCCACGCTGGCGATGCCTTCAACCACCTCGCCGTCAAGCGGGATGATGTCTCCGGCCTCGCACAGCACTTTTTGCCCCTTGCGCAGCTCGGAAACGGAGACTATTTCCTCCGTGCCCTTGTCCGTCAGCAGACGGGCGTTCACATAGACGCGCATTTTTTTCAGGGCGTCCGCCTGGGCCTTTCCGCGGCCTTCCGCCAATGCTTCCGCAAAGTTGGCGAACAGGACGGTGAACCAGAGCCAGAGCGTGACTTGCAGGGTGAAGCCGAAGGGCTGCCCGGCGGCCGCATCCCGGATAAGGACAACCGTGGCAACCAGGGCCCCGATGGCCGTGACGAATATCACGAAGTTTTTGGACAGGGCGCGCGGGTCAAATTTGCGCAGCGCGTCCCGGAAGGCCGTTTTCAGCATGGCCCCGTTGCACCAGGATTGATTCTTTTTTTCTTCTTTCATCATCGTAAAATCTGGATTGTTGGTGGATGCGCCTTACAGCATGGTTCCCGAATACAGGAGCAGATGCTCCAGAATGGGCCCCAGGGCCAGGGCCGGGAAGAAGGTGAGGGCGCCTACAACCAGCACCACGGCCACCAGCAGAACCATGAACATCAGGTTGTCCGTCGCCATGGTGCCCTGGGCCGGAGGCGCGGTTTTCTTGGATACCATGCTGCCCGCAATGATCATCACCGGAATGATGGCTCCGAAGCGGGCCAGCAGCATCGCCAGGCCGCCCAGCACGGAATAGAAAGGCGTATCCCCCACAGCCAGGCCGGCAAAGGCGCTGCCGTTGTTCCCGGCCTGGGAGCCGAAGCAGTACAGGATTTCCGTCAGCCCGTGGGGTCCGGCATTGCAGATGGATTCACGCCCCACTTCCGTAGCGGCGGCCAGTCCGCTCATAAGCAGGACGGCTATGCCGGGCAGCAGAACGCCCACCATGGACCAGCGCACTTCCCACGCTTCAATTTTTTTGCCCAGGAATTCGGGAGTGCGCCCCACCATCAGCCCGCACAGGAACACGGTGATCATGGCGAACATCAGCATGCCGTACAGGCCGCAGCCCAGGCCGCCGAAGATCACTTCACCCAGCAGCATGTTGAACAGGGCAATGCCGCCGCCCAGCGGGGACATGCTGCAGTGCATGCAGTTCACGGAGCCGTTGGAGGAGGCTGTGGTAGCCACGGACCAGAGGGAGCTGTTCGTCACGCCCAGGCGCACTTCCTTGCCTTCCAGCATTTCCATGCCGGGGAACAGCGGGTTCCCCGCGTGTTCCGCCCACTGGGAAAGCCCGATGGTCGCCACAAGCAGAAGCATCATGGCGCCGAAGATGATCCAGCCCTGCTTTTTTTTCCCGATCATCACGCCGTAGGCGTACGGACAGGCGCAGCCGATCAGGAGCAGGGAGAGCATTTCAACCATGTTGCTGAACGGCGTGGGGTTTTCAAAGGGGTGCGTGCTGTTGTTCCCGAAGAAGCCGCCGCCGTTCGTCCCCAGCTGCTTGATGGCCACCTGGGAGGCCGCCGGACCGTTGGGAATCACCTGCTCCACGCCGTCCATGCCCGGTACGGTGGCGGGTCCGTCAAAGGACTGCACCACCCCCTGGGAGACCAGCAGAAGCGCAACGACCACGGAAATCGGAATCAGAAAGTACAAGGTACTGCGCGTCAGGTCCGCCCAGAAGTTGCCCAGGGTGGAGGCGCATTTCCTCTTCAGCCCGCGGATCAGGACGGCCATGACGGCAAGCCCCGTGGCGGCGCTGACGAAGTTCTGCACGCCCAGTCCGGTCATCTGGACAAAGTAGCTGATGCCTTCCGGCCCTTCGCCGGAGTAGAACTGCCAGTTCGTGTTGGTCATGAAGCTGATGGCCGTATTCAGGGCAATGTCCCACCGCATGTTTTCCGTGCCGGCGGGATTCAGCGGCAGCCATTGCTGGCACAGCAGGGAAAGGAACAGGATGAGGAATCCGGCGGCGTTGAACAGAAGAACGGCCGTCAGATACTTTTTCCAGTCCATTTCGCGGGAGGGGTCCACGCCGGCCACACGGTAGGCGCAGCGCTCCACGGGACCCAGAACCGGGGAAAGCCAGCTCCGCTTTCCCTGTAAAACATTCGCCAGCCACTTCCCGAGCAACGGGGTGAAGGCGACCAGTATGCCTATGAATAGGACAATGATTAACAAGTCGTGTGAGGACATAACGCAACTTTATACATGTTCCGGAATTCCGGGTAGTTAACAAGGGGCTGCCGGACATCAAGAAATTGTTAATTTCCCTCCGGCAGCCGTTTTTCATGCCGCCAGTACGCCGTCAGAATTCCACGCCCAGGCGGAAGCCCACCCAGAACTCGTCCCCGGCGTCCCTGCGGCGCAGCACCGTGGCCGCCTGGGAATAATTGACGGAGCCGGAAAGGGAATAATGTTCCGCAAACCTCCACGTTACGCCCAGGCTCCAGTCAATGCAGTTGGAGCCGTCATCATAGTCCACATTATAACCGCCGTTGTACCCGTACCTGGCCATGGGCGTCACGGTCACGTTTTCCACGGGGGACCATTCCAATTGCACAAAGGCGCTGTAATAGGCTTCAAAATCCTGGTGTTCCACCTTCACCTGGGTTTCCGCCCCCACGGTCAGCCAGTCCGTCACGGCATAGGAGACGGTCAGGGCCGGATTGGCTACATTGTAGTCCTGCGTGAAATAGAACTGGTGCTCATACCAGGGATTGACGGTCCATTTCCCCAGCTTCCACGCGTAACCCAGAACCAGGTCCAGCTCGTCATAATTGGCGGAATCCCCCCCGGCGTACCAGGCGCTGAGCGTAAGGTCTTTCCAGGAGATGCCCGGAGCCACTTCCCAGATGCCGCTGCCCGGCAGGCAGTCCAGCCCTTCCGTCACGTATTTGCTGGACCAGCCCGCGGAAAGGGAGAAAGCCCAGTCCGTGTCCGTAGAAGGGATGGCGGCCTCCTGCGCGTTGGCCAGGGAGGGAGAGGCCGTTTCCCCGCCCATGCAGGCGGTTCCTGCCATCATGGCGCAGCCCAGGACTGCGGCCCCTATGTTTCTTGCGGTGTGTGTAATCTTCATAAAGACGTATCCAATACGTCCTGAATCCTACACAGTATATTGACCTGCGTGAAGTTAAGCCATGCCCCGCAACCGTTATGAAAAAATATATTTCCCGGCTTCCACGGATGGAAGGCCACAGCCTTTCCCGGCCCGCGGGAATGGGAAAAAGATTTATTCAGCTCCGTCCGCCGCAATCCTGTACCCCAGGCCGGATTCCGCGCGGATGAGGCGGTTTTCCGGATCGGAATCCCCCAGCTTCTGGCGCAGGTGGGCAATGTGCACCCGTAGGTAGTGCGTATCTTCCTCATGCTGGGGGCCCCAGATTTCACGGAGAAGCTGGCGGTGGGTCATCACCTTGCCCTGATGAAGCAGCAGGAGGCGCAGAATGCCGTATTCCTTGGAGGTCAGATGGATTTCCTCCTTCCCCTTCTCCACGCGCCGGGAGCTCAGGTCCACAATGATGGATCCCAGCCGGAATACGGAGGGCTCCGTGCCCGGACGGTTGCGCCGCAGCATCACGCGCAGGCGCGCCAGCAGTTCCCGGCCGCTGAACGGCTTGGTCAGGTAATCATCCGCTCCGGCGTCCAGGGCGTCCACCTTCTCATCTTCCCTGTCCCAGGCCGTCAGAATCAGAATGGGAACCTGCGTCCATTCCCGGAGCTGTTTGAGCACTTCCAGGCCGTTGATGTCCGGAAGGCCCAGGTCCAGGATGATCGCGTCCGGACGCTTCAGGGCGGTCTCGCTCAGGCCAAGTTGGCCATTTTCACACTCGCGGACATGGTAGCCTGCGCCGGTCAGCGTCAGGTTCAGAAGACGGCGTATCTGCCGTTCGTCATCAATAATCAGGATATCTGCGGGAAGGTCGCTCATAACACAGGGAGGGGGGGGTTATTCTTCAGGAACATGATCATGCTCCACCAGGGGAAGGACAAGACGGAAACAGGTTCCGGCGGGAACGGGAACCAGGGTGACAGCTCCCCGCTGCGCCTCCATGAAACCGCGCACGATGGGAAGCCCCAGCCCCAGGCCGCCGGGGCGCGTGGTCCGGAAACGCTCAAAGATACTTTCCGCCAGCTCCGGGGGGATGCCCGGCCCCAGGTCATGGACATCCAGCCATACCTGGCCGCGCACGGGATCGGCGCCGCCCTTCAGCGTCATGGGGGTTCCCGCGGGAGTATGCACGCAGGCGTTCAGCAGCAGATTGACCAGCACCTGCTCCATCAGGGAGAAATCCGCCTTCACCAGCGGATAATCCGGCGGCAGGGAGACGGAAACCGGATGGTTCCTGCGGGCCTCCCTGGTAGCCGCCAGGGCGCATTCCACCACGTCCCCCAGGTCGCACCAGTCCAGCCGGGGCCTCAGCGCGCCGGACTCCAGGCGCGTTACATCCAGCAAATTCTTCACCAGGCGGCGCAGGCGGCGGGCCGCCGCCATGATCTCCGTGAACTCCTCCCGTTCTTCCGCCGCCGCGGCGCGCCCCGCCAGCTTCTCACAGCCGCCCTCAATAACCGCCAGCGGCGTCTTGAACTCATGGGAGACGCTGTCCAGCAGGGAACGGTGCAACTTTTCAGATTCCTCCATGAGCCTCCTCTGCGCACGCTCCGCGCGCCATTCCTCCCGTTCCAGCGCCAGCGCCAGCTGGGCGCCCATGCTCTCCAGCAAATCCCTCTGGCCCACGGTCAGGCGTTCCCCGTCCTCCACCTTCACGCCCAGCACGCCCATGCAGCGCTCCCCGGACATCATGGGAAAATAAAATCCTTCCGCCACCGGGAGCGTATCCGTGAACCTGCCCGCAGCCTGCCGGTGCTTAAAACACCAGGAAGCCACGCCCCACTCCTTTTCATCCATGGGGTAGGCCTCCCCGGTTTCACAAAGCTTCAGACCGGGGCTGACGGGAACAGGGACCATCGCCGCCATCCGCACCCCCATGATCTGGCTCATCTGGGCCACGGCCACGGAGACCAGGGACGGAACATCCGCCGCAGAGGCAATCGCGCGGGAATACAGGAACAGGGCGTTCGTCTTCTTTTCACGTTCCCGCTCCTCCTGCTCACGCACCCTCAGCCGTGACGTGAGACGCCCGGTGGACAGGGCCACCAGGAAGAAAAACACGCACATCAGGGCATCCTCCAGCCGCTCTATCTTGAACGTCAGGACCGGAGGGATGAACAGCAGGTTCCACAGCAGGGCGCTCAGCGCGGCGGCCATCAGCACGGCCCACCGGGAACGGATGAAAAATCCCAGCCCCACCACGCCGGCCAGATAAAGAAAACCCGGCGCAAAATATCCCGTAAACGCCGCCATCAGCAGCCCCAGCACCGTAACCGCCGCCGTCACGCCCGCGGCCAGCCAGTAATCCCTGCCCTTTCTTTCCCTCTCCCGGTGCCAGCTTTTCCAACGGCTCCTTCCCGTTCCCGGAGCGGCCGGAACCACGTAAATGTCAATCTGCCCGCTGCCCTTCACCAGTTTATCCACCAGGGAAATGGGGCGCAAAAGCCCCCACAGGTAGGATTCCTGCGGCTTGCCCACCACAATCTGGCTCACATTCCGCAGGAAGGCCATGCGGAGCAGCGTTTCCGCCAGGTCGGAACCCGGCATTACGACCACCTCCGCTCCCAGGCGGCGCGCCAGCTCCAGGTTGGCGTCCAGCCGCTGCTGCTGTTCGGGAGACAGCGGCACCCCCGTATCCACGGAAAGGGCAATCCACGGGGCGTTCAGGGCGTAAGCCATGCGCCGCGTCCAGCGCACCAGCCGGGCGGAAAACGGGCTGGGCCCCACGGCGACCATCAACCGTTCCCCGCTGCGCCAGATGGAGCGGTCTCCGGAAATGGTGCGCACCTCCGTCAGTTCATGGTCCACTTTCTCCGCCATGATGCGCAGGGCCAGCTCCCGGAGCGCCGTCAGGTTGGACTCCCTGAAAAAATGGTCCAGCGCGGCGGAAGCCTGCGGGGCGCCATACACCTTCCCCTCCCTCAGACGGGCGCGGAGCTGGTCCGGGGCAATGTCCACCAGCTGGATGCAATCCGCCTCCGCCAGCACGGAATCCGGTACGGTTTCCTGCACCGGAGCGGCGGTGATGTCCTGAACGGTATCCGCGCGGCTTTCCAGATGCTGGACGTTCAGGGTGGTGTATACGTCAATTCCGGCAGCCAGAAGCTCCTCCACGTCCTGATAGCGCTTTTTATGGCGCAGGCCGGGCACGTTCGTATGCGCCAGCTCGTCCACCAGAATCAGGCGGGGCTTCAGGCGCAGGGCTTCCTCCAGGTCAAATTCCTCCATCTCCACGCCACGGTATGCCACCTTCTTCATCGGAAGACGCGGCAGCCTGCCGATCAACCTCATGGTATCCTCCCGTCCGTGGGACTCCGCCACGCCGATGACCACTTCCACCCCTTTGTCAGCCGCCTGGATGGCCGCTTCCAGCATGGCGTACGTCTTCCCCACGCCCGGCGCCATGCCGAAGAAAATTTTCAGCAGACCGCGGCCCGAACGGGCTTCCTCCCTCCGGATGGAGGCCAGAATCCTGTCCGCCCGCTGGCTGTCCGGATGCGCTTCTGAAAACATGGAAAAAAGGGGGCCTGATGATCTCCGTCTTTTAAACGGATTCATTTTAGTGGAACCGCGTTCGCGGAGCAAATAAAACAGACCAGAAAAAACGTTAAAATTTTATTAATTTCCACCGCTCTTCCCCATTTGTGTTTTCTTTCTTCTTCCTTTTCGCTATTACGTATTTTGGAATCTTTTTCTCTCCCACCATGAGCACCTTCCACCCTTTACGCCGTACCTTTGCCTCTGCCGCCGCCCTGCTCCTCCTGTACCTGGGCGCCGGAATGGCGCTGCGGGCGTCCGAGCCCGTTTCTGAAAACTTTGATTCCTTCCAGACGGGCGGTTTCACCTCCCTGTCCACCGCCCTGGGAACCATGACGGCGGAAAGCGGGCATGCCGCCATCGCCAATAACCGCTGGTCTTCCCAGCCCAACTGCCTGCGGCTCACAGGCAGGGGAGCCGGAATGACAAGTACGGCCACGCTGACGCTGCCCGCTCCCCTGGCCGTTAAAAAAATACTTTCCCTGAGAGGGGAACGCTGGACGGCCTCCAATCCCTTCTCCTTCACCATCCATGCCGTGGACCGGGAAGGGAATGAAACGCTGGTGGCAGACGGCTCCTCCCTGAAAACGGGCGGCAGCCCCATGACCCAGCAAGTGGAGGGAATGATCCCCTCCGGCACCGCCGGCCTTATCTTCCGCTGCGAGGCCCCCGCCAACACGGGCGTCCTCCTGGATGATCTGGCCTTTTCCGAGTTCAAGCCCTTTTCCAGCGCCGCAGAAGCGTGGCCGGCCATGATCCGCATGGAGGCCAACGGCATCCTCCGCTTTTCCCTGACGCAAACGCCAGCCACTTATGCCGGCATGGCCGTCACCGTGGACATGAGCCCGTCCGACGACCTGGGAGACATTGAAAGCGTCTCCCTTTACACCGGAGACGCCAGCAACATTTACTCCGCTCCCGCCTATGGCAGCAGCGGCCACGGCGCCATGAGCTCCCCGGGCATCCTGGCCAGCCCCGCCCAGCCGCCGGCTCCCGTCATGACCTTTCCCGTCACTTCCGGGGCGCTCACGGACGGCCAGCAATACTACTTCTGGGTCAGCGTCAAGCTTAAGGATTCCGCCAGCATGGACCACAAGGTGGGCGCCAGGATCGCCTCCGTCACCGTGGACGGGGAAACGACGGATTTCACTGACGGAGTGACGGCACGGCAGCGGATAGGCTATGCCATCGCCAAGGCGAACGATCCCGTTTACGGAGGCCCCACGGAAGGAAAGACCTCCAGGAAATTCCGCATTCCGGGCATTGTGCGCGCCGGGAACGGGGATCTGGTCTCCGTCTTTGACATCCGCTACGACGGCCGGAACGACATGCAGGCCAACATTGACATGGGGTGCAGCCGCTCCACGGACAACGGACGCACCTGGACGCCCGTCAACGTGGCCGTCAACTTCAACCCCACGGGCAATTCTGCCAATGATTACAACTCCGGCTACGGCGTCAGCGACCCCTGCATCCTGCTGGATGAAGTCAACGGCACCCTGTGGGTGGCAGGCATCGCCAGGCACGGGCTGGCCTCCTCCAAGGCCAACGTGGACGTGGAAAGCCTGGAAACCGCCCAGTACGTGGTGGCGTACAGCACGGATAACGGCCAGACGTGGGGTTCCGTGGACCCGGATACCGGGGAGTTCGTGAAAACGAAGCCCCGGAGCATTAACAAGGACATCAAGAACAGGGCCTGGAAATCCTTCTTCCAGGGGCCGGGCCACGGCATTACGATGAAGAAAACGGTCAATGGCGTGCGCCCCATCGTCTTCCCTTCCCAGATATGGACGGGCACCAGCGGCGCGGGAACGCCCCAGTCCTGCATCATTTATTCCCTGGACCGCGGCCAGACCTGGATCAGCGCGGATACCGGAAAATCCGGCACGCTCGGCATCGGGGCCAGTTCCAGCGAATGCGTGGTCACGGAGCTCAGCGACGGGCGCCTGATGCTCAACGCCCGCAATGAAAACAAGAGCGGGTACCGGAAGGTTTTCACGACGGACGACATGGGGGAGACATGGACGGCCCATGCCACCAGCCTGAAAGCCCTGCCGGAACCCGCCGCCTGCCAGGCCAGCCAGCTTGCCGTGGAAAACTCCGGAAACATCAGCAGGGCCCTCCTTTTCTCCAACCCTGATAAAACTTCCGCCCCCCGCGCCCTGATGACCCTCAAGGCCTCCTTTGACGAAGGCGCTACGTGGCCCGCAAACCGCCAGGTTCTCTATGATTCCCGCCCCTCCTGCGGCTATTCCGACATCTGCGAAACGGGGGACGGCCACATCGGCGTGCTTTACGAAGGGCTCGCCGGAGATGAAAACATCTTCTTCCTCCGCATTCCGTATCATGAATTCCTCCCCACCCTGGACGTTCCCGCCGCCGCACAAACCATCCGCGTGGAGGCGGAAGGAATAACGGCCTCCACGTTCACCGTCTCCAGTGATGGCTCCTGGACGGCCTCCTCCTCCGCAGACTGGATCACCGTTTCTCCGGCTTCCGGCTCCGGAAACGGCACAGTCACCTACAGCGTAAACCGCTGGGAAGGCGCGGGAGAACGCACCGGCGCCATAACCGTTACCGTTCCCGGCGTCCAGCCGGCCGTGGTCACCGTCATCCAGTCCGGCCGGGCGCCCGCCCTGACCGTGTCGCCCGGCGCCCACGTTCTGCCCAAAAACGGGGGAACAGCCATTTTTTCCGTCACCTGTGACGCCGCGTGGGCGGTTTCCAAAACGGCGGACTGGTTGAACATCACCGGAACGCAGGGCGCGGAAACGGGTAATGGAACCGTATCCATTGCCGCAGCGGCCAATCCCGGTGAAAGCTCCCGCACGGCCGGACTCTCCTTTTCCTCCTTCGGAACCGTCCGCTCCGCCACTGTGGTTCAGCGGGGGCAAAAACGCACCTGGAATGAATGGAAGGAGGATGAAATCACCTCCCGTGACCCGGCAGCAGACCAGACGGGACCCAATGACTCCCCTGCGGGAGACGGTATTCCCAACCTGCTGAAATACGCCACGGGCCTGGACCCTCTCAAGCCCAGCGGGAGCGTGGTGCAGGTTTCCACGGAGGAAGCGGGCGGTGACACCTTCCTGGTTCTGGACTGGCCCGTCAATCCGGAAGCCACGGGAATCAGGCATCTGGTGGAAGCCTCCGAGGACCTCCGCACCTGGGAGGAAATAACGGAAGTGGAGACGGAGGGCAAAAGCTCCGCCTCGTTCCGGGATACCGTTCCCATGAACGCGGAAGCCCCCCGGAGGCGCTTCCTGCACCTGAAAATCTCCCGGGAAAGGGAAAACACGCCTTAAGGGCAAAACCGCCCGCGGCACAGGGAACCTTCCGGCTGAGGGAGGAAAAAGCCCTCCGGACAGTCCTGCACTCCTGCCAGCGGCGGGGAAATGCCGCCGGAGCGCCTGAAACCAGTTATTTCATCGCCTTCCGCGTCCTTGGCGCGCGGCAGGAGCCGCCATGCCTCCCTCTCTGCGGAACATTCTCTCTAACAAATAAAATTAAAAAACCGGAATGTTTTTTCCTTTCTTAATTGACAAATCATTCCCTTTCCTCTTAATGATTTAATGTTCATGAATCCGGTACATTGCCTGCCAGCCTCTTTCTGCGCCTGCGCCCTGTTGTCGGGAACGGCCGTTTCCACACAGGCGGAAACGGCTTACAGCACGCCCTGCGGCTACATTCAGACGGACCTGCACGCCAAGACCACCGGATATCTGGGGCTGGGGGTGCACCCGGAAGCCCTGATGCGGCACACGCTTGAGGAAAGCAACATTACCGTTTCCGGTAATAAAATTACGATCACGGACCCGGACGTCAATTTCAATGACCTGATGAATGCGGATTCCGCCTATATTCTGGAACTCATTTTCGGAGACGAGGCAATGGCCCTCCCCCTCAACAGGGATGCGTGGAAAAAGCCCGCCCCTTCCTGGACGGGGAATCAAGTGACCGTGGACGATAAAATCACGGCAGACCTGGTTAAAAACACCAAGCCGGTTTCCTACGTCCTGCGCAAGGCGCGCACCCTGAACGATGTTCTGGGCGCCGACAATACGTTCAGCCTGAAAAGCGGCACTTCCGGCACGGCGGATTCCGTTTATATTTCCACGTCGCCCACCATCCAGATTGCAGTTTACCACTCTGCGGCGGACAACAAATGGATGCGCCGCGGTTCCCGGGATGACATGGGCCTTCTCCCCGTATTCAATCATGAACCTCTCAAAATCGTCCGGAAGGCGGGCAACGACGTGCAGGCTTTCGTCATCGGGGAAGTGGTGCAGAAGCACCAGAAGCTTCTGCTCTCCCAGGAAGGCACGCTGCTCCATACGGGGCTGGCCGTTCCCCAGACGCTTCACAGCACGTTCCTCCACACGGCGCTGCCCGACCCTGCCGGTGATGTGGTTTACGTGCCCCTCACCGCCGGTGGCCCCCTAGAACCGTGTTATTACGATTCCTCCTCCAGCCAGTGGAAAAACAGGAACACGGGTGAAAACGTATCCTCCACCATGGTGGAAGGCATCCTGAATGTCCTTTCCGGCACCAGGCTTCCCGCCTGTACAACTGTTCAGACAACTACCCTGTCCAATCCTCAATAACTATTGATTACCATGATGAAACATTCCTTCCTTCTGTGCGCCGCCGCCGGCCTGATCCTGACCGGAGCCGCCTCCGCCACGACTCTCTCCGTTTATAATGTAGATGCCTACGGGGACGCCCCCATTACGCCCATTTTTGACGCTTCCGGACATTCCCTGGAAAACGGGGCCGCCCTGCTCGGCCATTTGACCAGCAGTACCTGGTCCTTTGACCTGGTTAACGGAAACATCCAATGGTCCAGGAACAACACGCCCGTGGACCAGCTGACCTACAGCCAGATGGTGGAAATCCGGCAGAGCTTCGCCAGCAGCCTTTCCTCCGTCTCCCCGGACGAGAAAGGCTCCATCATCAATAACGGCCAGTTCACTCTTTCCGGCACCATCACCTCCGGACTGGAAGGAAAGCCCATTGTCCTGCTGATCACCAGCGCTGATTCCCCCGCCGAGTTTTCCATGGTTGCGTTCCGGAACGTGACGACAGGGGAACTGGCCCTGTACCCGGGAGTGGTGGGAGACGACATGCAATTCTTCTTCGGCTCACGGGAGGAAGCCGCTGCCGAAGACTATGACTGGTACGCCACTCCCCTCCTGGGCGACGATTTCAACCTTGTGGTTCCCGAACCCGCCACCGCTACGCTGAGCCTGCTGGGCCTGGCGGCCCTGATGATGCGCAGACGGCGGTAGAGCGCTTTTCCTACCCCCTTTGGCCTCCGCACGGGAACATCCCTGTGCGGAGGCTTTTTAGCGGGCTCCCGCTGCTTTAAATGCGCCGTCCGGAAACGCTGCACGCCTTGCACAGCAATTAACCCTGCGGCTGCAAGCCGTGCTGATTTTTAAAAGATACGTTCAGAGGCGCCCGGCCCGGCACCAGCCGCCGCACGGGTTTGTGGCTCCATCATGGGAGGACAAAAAACGCCCCGCGCGCTCCTGAAGAGCGGCGGGGCGCCTGTTTAAACGGGTTGACCCCGCAGAGGTTACTTCTTGACGGGAATGATGTCCAGCTCCGCTACGGCGGCGTAATCCCGGCCCTGCGTCTCACTGAGGGCGGAGAAGCGGAAATAGCGCGCCTTGACGGGCGTCTGGAACTTCACTTCCTGAAGGTCCGGGCTGTCCGGGAAGGCGCCCTTGGCGGCAGGCTGCCATTTTTCACCGTCCGTGCTCACTTCCACGGAATAATCCTTCACGCGGCCATTGCTGCTGCCGTCCTGGCGGGGCAGGTAGGTAATGCCGGAGAACTCCCGTTCCTTGCCCAGGTCCACGGCCAGCACGTGCGGGTGCTTGGTCACGGTCTTGTTGTATTCGGAGTGCCAGAAGGTGCCGGGGTCCCCGTCAATGGCGAACTCGGCGTCCGCCTCGCCCTGTTCCTGGCTGGTCACGCTCTTGACCGTGTATTTGTCCGTACGGGTCAGCATGGTCATGTCCAGCTGGGCCGCGGGCACGCGGATTTCACCCTTGTAGGACTTGGCCGTAACGGGACGCATGAAGAAGGACAGCGGATAGGGCTTGTTGGCCTTGATGATGTCCCTGCTCATGGGGCCGGGGCCGCAGGAGGCGCCCCCCAGGCCGCGCGTGGCGGAGGAGAGGACCAGTACGGTCTTGTCCGTCGTCTTGGGCAGCTCCACGGGGTGGTTGGCCAGAATCAGGTCCGTCGTGGTGTAGGGAATGGCTGAAAAGGCAAACGGGGCGCCCACGGAACCGAAGAGCAGGCCCTGCCCCTTGTCATCCGTGACAGCCACCCAGCGAGTGTCTTCATGGTTGCCGCAGTCCTGCGGCCTGCCGTACGGGAAGAAGGAATCCCGGGCCGTCGTCTTGTACACGCCCAGAGGCATGCCGCTCTTGCGGTCCGCATAGTTTTCCTCCGGCCCGCGGCCGTAATAGGTCACGTTGCCCATGTTCGCCGGCAACTGGAGTTCATACCCCAGGCGCAACAGCTCCAGGGGATTGCCGCGCGGCAGCAGCACGGACTGGCAGACGACGGTTCCATCCGGGTAGATGGTCCATTCCAGATTGTTGATGAAATGGGTGTTCGTGTCATTCAGGGGCTGCTTTTTGGGCGTAATGGAGGTCTTGGTGTCGCCATAGCCGCTGATGTTTTCAGCCTGCTTGCCGCTGACCTTGACGGATTGCTTGACGGTGACGCTGCTGCCGTTGTCCACGGCTTCATAGCTGAGCAGTTCATGCTTCAGTTCACGGAGGCCGTTGGCCATGCTCTTGGCCATGACGCCCGGTTCATTGCTGGAAGCGGCGCGCAGGGCGTTCACTGCCATGGGCGTCTTGAACAGGGGCTTGCCGTTCACGGTGAACTGGGCCAGTTCCCCGGTGGCCGCGTCAAACTGCACGGAGAAATCCTTGCCGGACACGGTGTGCTTGTCCGCGCTGAGGGTTACCTTGCCGGCAGGAGCCTTGAACATGGGAAGGTCTCCCTGCACGGGAAGCTGGAGCTGGTCAAAAGCCAGTTCATAGCCCTTCCCGGCCCAGTCCTTGTCCTTTTTCAGCTTGTAGCCGATGCGCAGGGCGTATTCCGCTCCCGGCTTCCGGTTCTTCAGCTGCGGGATGTCCGGCACGGGCACCACGATCTTTTCACGGGGTCCGGCCGGCGGCGTATCCAGCTTGCCTTCCGCGACCACGTTCCCGTTCTCCGTCAGGGTCCAGGTGATGTCGTACGGGGTCAGGTCCGTGAAAAAGTTCTTGTTGAAGATGGAAATCCTGCCATCGTCCGTCAGGGACGTGGAGATGTTCTGATAGACGTGCTTCACTTCAAAGTAGCCCGGTTCCGGCGTGCGGTCCGCCAGGATGGTGCCGTTGAACACGAACTGGCCGCTGTTGGGATGGTCGTTGAAATCGCCGCCGTAGGCGAGCATCTTTTCCCCGTTCGGCAGGGTTTTGTACAGGCCCTGGTCCACCCAGTCCCAGATGGCGCCGCCCATGATGCGGTCGGAGGACTCGATGGCCTCCCAGTAGTCCACCAGGTTGCCCATGGCGTTCATCATGTTGTGCGCGTACTCGGAAATGTAGTAGGGCTTCGGGAAGTTCTTGTTGGCCGCCATGGAGCGCGTCCAGTCCACGGAGGGGTACTGGTTGGAGCCCAGGTCCACGATGTCGTTGTTGCGTTCATAGTGGGTGGGGCGGGACATGTCCCTGGCTTTCACCATCTTTTCCGCGCTGCGGAAATTCTGGCCGGGGCCGGCCTCATTCCCCAGGGACCACATGATCACGCTGGGGTGGTTCTTGTTGCGCTCCACCATCGCCATGATGCGGTCCACGTGGGCCGGCATCCATTCGATGGGATGGGAAAGGGATTCCTTGCCGTAGTAGTAGCCGTGGGATTCGATGTTGGCCTCATCCTGCACGTAAATGCCATACTTGTCGCAGAGGTAGTAGAAATAGGGGTCCGCGGGATAATGGGAGCAGCGCACGTGGTTGATGTTGGCGCGCTTCATCATCTGCACTTCCTCCTCCATCTGCTCCGGAGTCACGTAATGCCCGGTTTCCGGATGGCTTTCATGGCGGTTCACGCCCTTCACCTTCACCGGCTGGCCGTTTACCAGGAACACGCTGTCCTTGATCACCACGTTGCGGAAGCCCACGCGGGAGGAAACCATTTCCTCCGTCTTGCCGTCACGCTTCAGCGTCAGCACCAGGGTGTACAGGTTGGGGTCTTCCGCGGACCACAGGCGGGGCTTGGCGTAAATGCCCAGCAGGGAAGTCTTGAAATCCTTCATGCCGGTGATGCGCAGGGGCTTTTCCAGCACGCCGTCATACGGGGCGTCCTTGGGCTTGACGGGCTCCACCAGCTTGCCGGCGGCATCATACAGGGCCATGGATACGGTGCACCCTTCCAGCTTCTCGGTCGCCGGGAACAGGTTGCGCACGTCCACATCCACCTGGAGGCGCCAGTCCCCGTTCATGGTGCCGGGCTTGGCGGGGTCAATGTTCAGGGCCCAGTCTCTCTGGTCCACCGGATTGGTCTGCGCGAAAAAGTCGCGGATGTGGACCTTCGGCACCGCAAAAATGGAGACGTTGCGGAAAATGCCTGACAGGCGGAACATATCCTGGCATTCCAGGTACGCGCCGTCGGAATGGCGGTACACCTCCGCGGCCACCACGTTCTCCCCCTTCTTGAGGTAGGGGCTGATGTCAAAGCGGGCCGGATTGCGGGAATCCTTGGAAAAGCCCACGTACTGCCCGTTGATCCAGAGGTAGAAGAAGGAATCCACGCCGTCAAACTGCATGTACACTTCCCTGCCGTCCCAGTCCGCGGGCACTTCAAAGGTGCGGCGGTAGGAGCCTACGGGGTTCCGTTCCTTGTAGGACGTGTAATTCTTGTTGGAAGGCTCCTTCATCACATAGGGCCAGGAGCGTTCAAAGGGGTACGGCTGGTTGGAATAAATGGGGGTGCCGTAGCCCTGCGTCTGCCAGGAGGAGGGCACCTTGATTTCCTTCCAGTCCTTCACGTCGTAATCCGGCTTGTAAAAATCGGCCGGGCGGCTCTGGGGATCCTTGGCCCAGTGGAACTTCCACTGTCCGTTCAGGGACTTGCGCCACTTGCTGTTTTCAGGCAGCACTTTCAGGGCGGACTGCAAATCGCTGAAAGACGCAAAAAAGGCCGTGGGGGCCTCCTTGTTCAAATGCAGGTTCTGTTCCTGCTCCCATTCCAGCCCGGTAGGGGCGGGCGCGGGGGCGGAATCGCCCGGGGCTCCGAGGCCGCACATGGCGGAGCCTACCGCCAGCGCGGTACAGGATAAAAGCCAGGATCTGGTTGTTCTCATGAAGTCAATATGTGTCAACGTTGGTATGCAAAAACGGATTGTCCTGTTACATACGAATCCGCAATTCTAATTCTAACAGCAAACTTGCCCTTTGCAAGCTGCCGTTGCGTTTATGCCCGACCTGCGGAAAACGCAGCCGTTAAAAAGTATGCTTTAACTGGAGGACGCCCACGCACTGCATGGATTCCTGCTGCGTGTACTCCTTGGTAATGTAGTGCAGGCCGAACAGCAGTTCCGTGCGCTTGTACCGGAGGCCGAAGCCGTAGCCCCATTCCCCCACCACGGGATACTTGTTCACGTACTCCGGAGAGGAGCGGAACACCGTGCCGTCCAGGTACAGGTCATGGGCCACGGCGCGCACGGCGGCGTGAAGATAGCCGTAATACCCCCAGTTGGCGACGTTCGTCCTGTTGTAAACGAAGGGCGGCGCGGCGCTGGTAGCCCCGCGGATGCTGTTTTCAGGGGACGTATTGCCCAGATTGTAGCCGAAGCGGAAGGACATGCCGCCGCCCGCCTGCACCTTTACCGTGCCGGCGTCCGCGTGCCAGTACGCCAGGGCGTCCGTTTCAAAGCCGGAGCTGTAGCGTTTCTCCAGCCCGCGCAGGCGGTAATACCGCTTGAAAAACAGATTGGCCGTCATCTCTCCAGGGAGCTGGTTGGACCAGCCGGGCCATTGTTCCATACCCCACAGCTTATGAATAAAATGCTGGGAGCCTTTCGCCAGGGAATTCGTGCCCGTGGTGCCCAATTGCAGCTCCAGGGAATTGGCCCTGTCTTCATTCTTCACCAGGGAGGTGAGGCCCAGCGTCAGGTTGCCCACGTAGGGATGCTGGTTATAAATGGGGTAGGTAGCCTTTTGCTCCGGGGTGTACATGAGCTGGGTCAGGTCCAGTCCCCACTGCTGGCGCAGGTTGGGGGAACCGTTCATGCCCATGAACCGCCGCCAGGAAGCGGAAGCGTTCGTGCCCCCCAGCACCGTTCCCAGCATGCCGGAAAAAGTGTGGCTCCGGGATGTGGTGCCGGACATCCAGGCAAAGCGGACGCCGTTGGTATAATTATCGTCATCCCCCACGAACATGTCGTTTTCCAGATGGAAACTGATGACAGGGCCCTCCTGCGGCGCTTCTATCTGCTGGGTTCCTGCCTGAAGGGAAGCCACCGACAACAGGCCGGCGCACATGCACAAAGCCGTACAATTCATGCGCGGCAGTTTGTGCGTTTCACTTCCGCGTGGCAAGGAAAAATCAGGCATGCCCTGCGTTTGCGCTTTTCAAAACCGGGAAATATCCACAGACTCCCCCTGCCCTGCCAGGGTTTTTACGCCATGATTATTGACACGCACTGCCATCTGGCTTCCGCGCAATTCGACCAGTCCCGCCGGGAAGCCTATGTGGAGCATGCCCTCCGGGAAGGCATTGACCGCATGATTACGCTGGGAGCCCGCCCGGATGACTGGGAGGCGAACGCGGCGTGGGCGCGCCAGTTCCCGGGCGTGGTCTTTTGCGCGCTGGGCATCCATCCGGACGACGCCCATGACGCGCCGGAGGGCTGGGCGGACCGTCTTTCCCGGATGGCGCAGGATATCCCCCTGGCCGCCATCGGGGAAACGGGGCTGGACTACTTCCACGGAGCCCCCCGGGGCTGGGAGGCTGAGAGCTTCCGCCGCCTTCAGCAGGACCTGCTGGAACAGCATTTTGACCTGGCGGCGCGCCTGGGCCTCAACATTGTCCTGCACACGCGGGACCGGAAAGGCTCCGGAAGCTTTGAAGACGCCCTGGCGATTGCCCGGAACCACGCGGGCCGCGTGCGCCCCGTGTTCCACTGCTTCATCGGAGACACGGCCCAGGCCGCGCGAATCTTTGACGAACTGGACGGCATGGTCTCCTTCACCGGGGTGGCCACCTTTAAAAACGCCCCCGTAGTGGCGGAAACCGCGCGCTGGTGCCCGGAAGACCGCATCATGCTGGAAACGGACTCCCCCTACCTCAGCCCGGAACCCCTCCGGGGCCGCATGAATGAACCCGCGCATCTCATCAATACGGCCCGTTTCATCGCCGCTTCCAGAGGCATGGAACTGGAGGAACTGGCGCGCGTGACGACGCGAAATGCGGAAACCTTTTATAATCTGGACAAGGGCTGAAAAAAAATCCCGGCAATCCGCGCTAGCGCCTTGAATCCGAAATCATAAATTAGTATGAACAGGGCACACATGAAAGCGCCATTCATTTTTACCTGCGCCTGCGCTGCCGCGCTGGTGCTCCCCTTCTCTTCCTGCTCTACCCAGAATTCCTCCACAGGCGGTTATGACACTGCGGAACCGGCCAGCGGGGAAATCCCGCCGTGGATTGCTGAAAGCTCTGATCCCGCTTATGAATCCGGCCATTACAGCCCGGTAAAGAGCTCCTCCAGCTCTTCCAGTTACGCTTATAATCCGCCCGCCAAGCCTTCCGTCAGCAAGAAATCATCCACGCGGAAGACCACGGCCAGCAGCAAATCCTCCCGCAGCACGAGCGCCAGAAAGAGCACCACGCGCAAGCCCGCTCCCAAGGCACGCACCTACACCGTGAAAAAGGGCGATACGCTGGGAGCCATCGCCCGCAGGAACGGCACCTCCGTCAAGGCGCTGAAGAGAGCCAACGGCCTCAAGTCCGACATGATCCACATCAACCAGAAGCTGACGATTCCGCGTTCCAAGTAATCCGGGGGTCCCTTCCCGGTTTCACCGCTTATGAAGCATCTCTTTCTTCTGGCCGTCCTCCCCGTGTTTCTCATGGGGTGGACGTCCTGCACCCACTCCGGCAAGGGCCACCCAGCCCTGCCGGATCCGCGCGCCGTGGACAAATCCGTCCCGGAATACAAAAACCCCTTCCATCCCTCCACGTATGCCCACTTTGTAGCCCGCAAGGACTACCGGAAAACGTATGACGTATACAAGGATGACACCCTGCTGAACCGCAAGCCGAAGAAATCCCGCAAAATCTTCGTCTGCCTGGACGAGCAGCGGGGCCAGTACCTGGTGGACGGCCTGGTTGCCATGGACTTTCCGCTCTCCTCCGGCGTCAAGGCCTACCCGACCAAGACGGGAGACTACACCGTCATCTCCAAGAAGGAGGACCACGCGTCCAACCTTTACGGCAAGATGTATGATGCGGAAGGCAAATGCATCAACTACAATGCGGAATCTACGGACCCCGTTCCGGAAGGCGGCCGCTTTGACGGTTCCCCCATGCCCTACTGGCAGCGGCTTACCAACGCGGGCCTGGGCCTGCACGTAGGGAAGGTGCGGCGCCATCCCATCTCCCATGGCTGCATCCGCCTGCCCCGGAACGTCGCGGAAATTCTCTACAAGCAAACCAGCGTAGGAACGCCCGTGACCATCCAGAGAACGCCTTTGCCCGTGCCGGAAACGCAGAAGGCGCCCCCCGCTCCGTAGGAGCAACCGTGACGCAGGAAACCCGCTTTCCTCTGACGCTCCGCATTAAAAGGGACTGCCCGAAAGGCAGTCCCTTTTAATTTATCCTGCAACATTCATGATACTTCTTTAGCTTTTCTTCAAGGCCCCTTTATTTTTCAGCCTCCTTCAATTCGTTTCCGCGTACAGCGGAAAACATTGGGAAAAACCGGAAGAGAAAGATTTGCCTCTCTTCCTTCCTCACCGTACACTTCCGCCATGCCTGTGAACCCGGCACGCATTCTGGAAGATTTATCCTACTACTACCGGCAGGAAGAATTTCCCGTGCTTCTGCACCAGTATGAAACATGGTCGGAAAGCCGCCCGTTGGAGGGATGCCGCGTGATTGACGCCTCCCCCGTGTTCCGGAACACCTGCGCCAAATACGCCGCCCTGCTGGCGGCGGGAGCGGACTTGACGGCAGCGGTCTCTCCGGTGATGCCCCACGACCCGGAAACGGTCGCGCTGCTGGACCGGTACGGAATACCCGTGGTGGACGCAAGACAGGCGGAAGGCCCTTATGACGTGGTGATGGACTGCGCCGGGGCGCTCAGCCATGTTCCCAGCCGCTGCGGGTATGTGGAACTGACCCGGTCCGGAGCGCAGCATTATGCGCGCTGCACGCAGCCCGTGTGGATGGTGGACGCCGGAAAAATCAAGCAGATAGAAACCTGCCTGGGAACCGGAGAAAGCTTTTTCCGCGCCCTGGAAACGCTGGGGATGAAAAGCGGCCCGGGAAGCATGCTCATAGTCATCGGCTGTGGAAAAGTAGGCCGGGGAATCGTCCTGCACGCCGTCAGCCGGGGCTTAAACGTCATCGTGGCGGATGTGGAGGAAAGGCCCCTTCCCGCACCCTCCGTCTCCTTCATCCATGCACAGGACGGGAAAGCTCTCAATAACGCTGTTAAACAGGCGTTCTGCGCCGTCACGGCTACAGGCAGGCGCCACGCCCTGTCAGGGATGATTGACCCGGCTGTGGCGTGCTCCTCCGGCGTTCTGCTGGCCAATATGGGCGTGGAGGACGAATGGGGACCGGAGATTCCGAAGGAACGCATGCTGAATGGAGGGCGTCCCCTCAACTTCATTCTGCCGGACCCTACGCAAATGCGCTACATAGACCCTCCCCTGGCGCTCCACAACCAGGGCGCCGTGGAGCTTGCCGCAGGATACGCCATGCCGGGCATCTTTCCGCCACCGCCGGAAATGGAGGAAGCCTTCCTCTCCCTGATCCGCTCCCGGGGTTCCGTGCCATGTGAAATGCTGGACTGGATTTCCTGACTTATCCTCTTGTCTTCGCAGGAATGAAGGAGTACCGTACAGAATGCGGGCGGGGGATTCACGCCCCCCGGCTGCGCCTGACGCTTCATTGACTTCGCAACTCATGAACACTTACTATTCCTACCGCAGCTACCGGCTGGGAGGAAGACTCCTCGGCACCCTGGGGTGCGGCCTGGTCTGGGCTTTCTTCGGATCCGGATGGTGGAGTTTTCTTCTCGGCTCCCTCCTGTTATTCCTGTGGCTTCCCGTCCTTCTGGGCAGGCCATACTTCCTGACCGTGACCTCCGCCTCCATTGCCTGGGGCAACAGCATTTCACGCAGGGAAATTCCGTGGGAACTGATTGAGCGCATAGGATGTACGCCGGATCATGAAGCGGAGCCGGGTCTGATGATTGAACTGAAAGACGGCCGCATCCTGGATGTGGAATCCGCCTGCTTCAGTTCTCTGCCTCCCGTCCGGGAAGCCATTCTCCACGCCTCCGGTTCCTATCCCTTCCACGTAGCTCCGGATTTGTTTTCCGCTCCGGGGCTGTTGAGCGAATAACGGGATGCGGAGGGCCTGCCCTTCCGGATTCCATTCCGGTACCGGAGGGGGGGCCAACCGCCCTCCTATGCCCGGCTGGTGGAAAATGAAAAATGTTCCACGTAGAACATTAATGTGAATAACCCTGCCATCCCTTTCATTTTCAGACCATAAAAAACAGGCGCCATGCTTCCACGGCGCCTGTTCCTTGTATGAACGATTTTGTACCAGTCAAAATCAGTTGGGAGATCTCATCGGCATGAGCACGTACAGGAACTCATCACCAATCTTCAGCACGCCCGGGCTCATTTCATCAATGAGGTTCAGCGTAATGATCGTATCCCCGGCCATCGTCTTCAGGGGAGCCATGAAGAAATCCGGGTTGAAGGAGATGGAGAGCGGCCTTCCCGCATAAGTAATCGTCATGGATTCATGGGCTTCACCCACGCCCTCCGCGCTGGAAGCCACTTCCAGCTCGTTTTCACGGAAGTTCAGCTTGATGTTGGTGCTCTTGTCCACGGAGAGGAGGGACACGCGGCGCACCGTTTCCAGCAGTTCACCGCAGGGAAGTTCAATGCTTTCCTTGCAGTCCGTCGGGATGACCTGGCGGTAGTTCGGATAATTGCCGTCAATCAGCTTGCTGATCAAAAGCGTATCATTGATTTCAAAAGCGGCCTGATTGCGGGTGAACCGGACGGTGACGGTTCCCACTTCATCCAGAAGGCGGCGGAGTTCACCGACGGCCTTGGTGGGCAGGATGGCGTCCAGCTGCTGTTCTTCCGGGAATTCCAGGGCGGTTTCCGCCAGGGCCAGACGGCGGCCGTCCGTAGCCACCAGGGTCATCTTGCCGTTGCGGAAGGAAAGGGAGATGCCGTTCAGCACATAGCGGGTGGTGTCCGTGGAAATGGCGTATTCCGTACGGCGGATGCAGTCGCGCAGCAAGTTCTGGTCCACCTGGTAGACGGTCGCCTGTTCAAAGGAAGGCAATTCGGGGAATTCGTCCGCCGGAAGGCCGTTCAGCTTGAATTGGGAGCGGCCGCACTCCACGGTCGCCTGATTGCGCTGGTTCACGTCTACCTGGACTTCAGCTTCAGGAAGCTCGCTGATGATGCTCACCAGCTTTTTGGCGGGAAGGGTCACGGTGCCTTCGCGCAACACGTTCGCGGGAACTACGCCTGTAATGCATACGTCAAGATCCGTAGCCGTAAAACGCACCTGGCCGTTTTCAGCTTCAATTTTGACATTGGAAAGAATCGGCAGCGTCGTCTTGGAAGACACCACGCTGGCAACCTGTCTCAGACCGTCGAGAAATACTTGCTTGGAAATGGTAAACTTCATGTGTCTGTGCTTTTATCTGCCTCGCATCCTCTCACAAACGCCTTCTGAGGTTCAAGCCATTTTTCCGTCAAACCCTAATATTTGGCAGTATTTTTTAAAAAGCATACAACATATAGTAATGGGTGGTTTCTCCGGGCATATCTTGCATGAAACGATTTTTTCAAATTATTTAAGTATTCTTAAAATTCCATTCTTCAGAGAATACTATTTCTGTTGACCCGGTCATGCGGATTCCGAATCCGGGTCCTGCCATTATTCCTGTCTGAACTGCCGAATCCATTAAAAATAGGCGGGATCCGGAAGAAACGCTTTATTCATGCCTTTTTATTTCTCTTATTTTCCCGTGAACTTTACTCCCGTTAATACCTTTATTGTTAAAAAAATGATTTGATTCCGGATTCGGAATCCGGTACTTTTCATTCAAGCTGCGGGTCCGGCGATTTGCGGCAATAAACAACCTTTAGAACTTTTGTGAAACGTTCATTAATTATTTTGGCCCTACTGGCCGCGGCGGGACTGGCAAACGCAGCTACTCCCATTTACTCCTGGGAATGGACCACGGAGGGAGCGCAGATAAACGCTCCCGGCTGGAACGGCTCCTTCAATTACACGGCCGGCAATGACTACGCCACCTTTGGCAGCGGGTCCGGCGGCGGCACCCCCTACAAATCAGGCATAGCAGACATTACAGGCAGTTTCACCGTCAGTTTTGACCTGAAAAACCTGAGTTCCACCGGCAATGCATGGAAAGACGTTTTCAGCCTGTATTCCAATGGAACGGTTTCCGGAGAATCCAACAGCATGGTCCTTGAATTCAATGAAGCCGGAGAGCTTTATTTTTATAACAAGGGATTCGGAGGCCAAACCGGTGGAAACATTAACACGGGCCTGACCTGGACAAATCTCCAGCAGGATACATGGAACAACTTCAGCATTGTCTCCGATCTTTCCTCCCAGACGCTTTCCGTTTACGTCAACGGCGCCCTGGCGGGCACCATCACCGGCTGGAATCCGTCCTCCCCGGCTCTGACAGGCTCCCAGTTCGGCTCTTCCTTCGGAGAGGTGCGCCCCATGAACGGAACCATGGATATCAACAACATCAAGTTTTATGACGGCGTGGTGCTCCCCGTGCCGGAAGCGGCTACGGCTTCCCTGAGCCTGCTGGGCCTGGGCGCCCTGCTGATGCGCCGCCGGAGGCGCTGAACCATTCCCGCTTTTTCTACAAGCCGGAAACGTATTATTAAAAGGCTGCATGACGGAGGGGTTCCCCCGCATGCGGCCTTTTTGCGTTCCGGGGCCCCTGCCCGTTTCACGCCCCCGTGAACACTTCCCCCGGCATGGTCCAGGTGCCGGGAGGGACTACCCTTCCGGGCAGAATGACGGTGTTGGCTCCCAGGCGCACATGATCCCCGATGACGGCGCCCAGCTTGTCCCTTCCCGTATCCGTCAGCCTGCCACCCGCCATCATCCTGTGCTCCCTTCCGTCATGCCGGAAATTGGAGCACACTGCCCCGGCCCCGAAGTTGACATCTGTACCGATGATGGAATCTCCCGCGTAGCTCAGATGGGGAATAAAGGCGCTATCCCCGATGATGCAGTTTTTCAGTTCCACCCCCTGCCCCGCCACGCAGCCGTTTCCGATAGATACGCAGCCGCGCAAATAACAATTGGGCCCTATCCTGCATCCGTCCCCCACCCAGACGTTTCCCTCCACCACCACGCCGGGCATCACCACGGTGCCCTTCCCCACCCGGAGCGCTCCCGTGACGTAAATGCCCTCCCACGTAGAAAAATTCCCTCCCGCCATTCCTTCCATTACTTTTTCCTGCCACGCCAGCAGGTCCCAGGGGTAAACCAGGCGCTCCACCGGAGCTTCCTGCCGCGTGAAAACACGTTTCAGGCCGTTTCCCCGCCCTTTCCACGCCAGCAGGCGTCCTTCCCCGCTCCGCGCCTCCCCTGCCCCGCAGGCGGCAAGCCACGCGGCGGCCTGCGGTGAAAAATCATGCATGGACACTTCCACTATTTCCCCGGTTTCCTCCGGAACGGCTTCTCCCGGTTCCAAAACCGCCTCAAAGCCCGCTTCCCGGAGCCGGGAGGCACAATATGCGGCTATACTCATCCCAGCCACGGAAAAGGCGCAGAAAGGCCTTTCAGGGCCCGTTGCGGGAAAAGTAAGGTCCTCCTCCGGAATATAAATCAGTCTGGCAACCCTCATGCATGAATGGTATGATTTCTTCCGGCGCCTCTGCAAGACGGAATGCACTGCCCCGTTCCGCATGCCAATAACCGTGTGAACGGATGCGTCAATTGAGTGTGAGTATGGTGTGAATAAGTTATTCAGATGTTATCCACATTTCTATGCGCCGAATTTATTCACATTTGCGGAGCCTTCCAATCCCTTCACGCCAAATGGATAAAAACGTTGTTCACACGAGGCACACGGTAGAAGAAGAAGGAATTTAATATTGTTAAATCTAATATTCTTCAATCACACAACGTGATTGTCCTCCCTCCGGGATTCGTGTTACAAGGTCCGCATGAACACAGAGGACCAGGACGGCCGCTGGATGAACATGGCCGTTGAACTGGCCGCAAACGGAGTCGGGCTGACAGCGCCGAACCCCTGTGTGGGAGCGGTCATTGTTCATGGGAACCAGGTAATCGGTTCCGGATTCCATGAAAAAGCCGGACTTCCCCATGCGGAAAGGAATGCCATAGCTGACGGAACAGCCAGGGGAAACGCCGGGCTGTTTGCGGATTCCACCCTGTACGTTACTCTGGAACCATGCAGTACCGCCGGAAAAACCCCGCCCTGTACGGAAGCCATTCTGGAACATCATTTCAAACGGGTGGTTTACGGTTCGGAGGATCCCAATCCCAGGCACCGCGGCGCCGCCGCTGAAATTCTCCAACGTGCGGGAATCCAGGTTACGCAGGGAATTCTGGAAAAGGAGTGCGACCGCTTGATCCGGGGGTTCCGGCTGAACATGCTGGAAGGGCGTCCGTGGGTGGTTGCAAAAAGCGCCATGTCCCTGGATGGCCGCATTTCACGCAGTCCGGAACGTTCCCAGTGGCTGACGAATGAAAAATCCAGGGCTTTTGTGCATACTCTCCGCGCGGAGTGCGACGCCATTCTTACGGGAGGAAATACCATGCGCCTGGATAATCCTTCCCTGACGATCAGGACTCCGGACCGTTCCGTTTCTCCCCTGAAAGAACAACCCTGGCGTATTGTCCTGACTCATGACGCGGCGTCCATACCTGCGGATTCCGTTTGCCTGACGGATGAATTCCGTGACCGTACCCTGATCGTGGAGAATGTTTCAAGTTATTTGGAATTGTTACAAAATCTTTATAGCGATAGGAAAATAGGTACCATCCTGCTGGAAGCCGGAGGGTGCCTGGTCAAGGAATTTTTGAAAGCTGCCCTGGTTGACGAATGGGTGGGATTTTATGCCCCCATCATCACGGGAGGCGGCGCGGATGGAGTGGAGGGCGGAACGTTTCTGGAACGTGAAGCCTATCTTGATCAGCCGGTTGTGAGAACTTTCGGAAATGACGTGTGTATCCGTGGTGACGTGCGCTACCGGTAGCGGCAACGGCTATTTTTATCTGCCGTCCGGAATGTTCCTTGCCGTGGCGCAGGTTAATTCCTGAAGCGGCTGGCATGGACGGTTTCCCTCCTCCCCTCCCTGCCGTGGCTTGTTTTTCATTGCGATCTATCAATGCGGAAATGCGGAAAGGACTTTCCGCCGTTGACAAGACTTGTTTGAGAAAAAGACTGATTCATCTTGCCGGAAATTTTTGTTCCCCTCCTTCCGGGTTTGAGGCTGGCAATACAACTTAATTTCTGGCGTTCCTGCCAAGAGTGCCCATCTTTCTTCCGGTATCCGCTTCTTTTATCCCTGCCTCTTTTGACGGGGGATTACATGTTGCAGCCGTAAGTCTTGGCAGCCGGAAAAATGTTAATCAAACCGATGATGGAAAAATACCCTGCGGGAATAAGGGCATGTGCGGTGAATCCAGGATGCAGGACAGCAGGCCGCGATGCAGGAGAAAAATTGACCGGGAAGAAAGGGAAGCCTGGTTTGCAGCCGGAGGCAGTATAACGGGTAGAATACTGTGCATGATATTTTCATCATCCGTGGAACCGTTTTGCGGTCAAATTTAAAAGCTTTGGGGGAACAGCGCCGGATTTCCGGTGCGCTACCTTCCACGCTTTTGCAGATGCACAAGCAGCAGGGCGATATCTGCCGGAGTAATGCCCGGAATGCGGGAGGCCTGCCCGATGGTGCCGGGGCGTATTTTTCCCAGCTTGATGACGGCTTCCTTTTTCAAGGCGTGGACATGTTCGTAATCAATGTCGGCAGGGATGGCTCTGCTTTCCATCCTTGTGATTTTTTCCGCCTGTTTTTTCTGCCTTTCAATGTGCCCTTCATACTGGATATCCGTAGCAATGGCATCCAAATGTTCCACGTGGAACATTTTTTTCAGTTCTTCAGGCAGCATGGTCCAGTCATTGCCGGGCCTCTTGAGCCAGGTGGACAGGGGGACGCCTTCATATTTAACAAGGGCGGCTTTTGCCGTTCCCTCTTCGATGGCGTTTTGCCGCGCTTCCGTTTTCAAGAATTCCTCACGGGTGATAAGGCCGGTTTCAAAAGCGAGGGGGGCCAGGCGCAGGTCCGCATTGTCCTGGCGCAGCAGAAGCCTGAATTCCGCGCGGCTGGTGAACATGCGGTAGGGTTCATCCGTGCCTTTGGTGACCAGGTCGTCTATCATGACGCCAATGTAGGATTGATCCCGGCGCAGCACCAGGGAGGGCTTGTCCAGTACCTTCAGCGCTGCGTTTGCTCCCGCCATCAAGCCTTGCGCGGCGGCTTCTTCATAACCGGAGGTGCCGTTGATCTGTCCCGCAAAATACAGGTTTTCCACCAGCTTGGTTTCCAGCGTAGGATGCAGCTGGGTGGGTGGGCAGAAATCATATTCCACCGCATATCCGGGACGGATGAGCTGGGCATTTTCCAGGCCGGGAATGGTATGGATAAAATCGCATTGGGCGGAGTAGGGCAGGGAGGTGGAAACGCCGTTGAGATAGAATTCCTCCGTGCTGCGTCCTTCCGGTTCCAGGAATACCTGGTGGCTCGTTTTTTCCGCGAAACGCACGATTTTATCTTCAATGGAGGGGCAGTAACGGGGACCTATGCCTTCTATGACGCCGCTGTAAAGAGGGCTGAATTTTAAATTCTCCCGGATAATGTCGTGGGTAGCCTGGTTGGTGTAGGTAATCCAGCAGGGCATTTGCTCCATCCGGAAATCTCCGTCCCCCCAGGTGTTCAGGGTGCAGAAGGGCTCGGAAGAGCGTTTCAATACGTCGCGGGAACGGTAGCTGAACAAGGCTTCCGGGGCGTCTCCCGGCTGCACTTCACAGACGGAAAAGTCAATGGACTTTCCATTGACGCGCGGAGAAGTTCCCGTTTTAAGCCGCTCTACCTGAAAGCCGAGAGCGGCCAGGTCCATGGAAAGGCTGGAAGGAGCGCAGCCCATGCGGCCGCCTGTCACATGCTGGAGCCCCACGTGCAGCAGGCCCTGCATGAACGTTCCGGAGCAGATGACCACGCTGCGCGCGCAGATCGTGTAATCAAGGGAGGTGACGGCTCCCGTTACCTGTTGTTCTCCGTTCACGAGCAGCCGGACCACATCCCCCTGGAACAACCGAACGCCTGGAGCGGTTTCCAGAACCATTTTCATTCGTGCGCGGTAGGCCGTTTTATCGCACTGGGCGCGGGGCGCGCGCACGCTGGGGCCCTTGGAAGCATTCAGCATGCGGAACTGGATGGCGGTGGCATCCGTATTCAGTCCCATGGCACCTCCCATGGCGTCTATTTCCCGGACGATGTGCCCCTTGGCAAGCCCCCCGATAGCCGGGTTGCAGGACATTTGTCCGATCGTATCCAGATTGTGGGTCAGGACGGCGACGGAACATCCCAGGCGGGAGGCCGCCAGCGCCGCCTCAATGCCTGCGTGCCCGGCGCCGACGACAAGAACATCAAACAGGGTGGAGGCTGGGGAAGAGGATGAATTCATCAGGATGCGGAGCAGATGGCAAGACGGTGCAGAATCAGGCGCGGATCAAGAGAGGAAGACACCAGGGCCTTGTCCGCCTTCATGCATTCCTTCAAGGTTTGCTTCAACCGTTCGGTCTTGAATTTGGAAGCGTTCTGCGCCGCCAGGAAAAGCGGGTACGCATTGGGAGTGCCGTCTTTTTTCAGGGGAATCAGGGCGGCTGCATAGGAGGGCAGGGTAGAGATGCGGGCCGTAAATTCCTTGAAGTTGGTAGGCTTCAGGTTGAACGCGTCACATAAAAGCCTGGCGGCCAGCAGATTTCTCAGCGTTGGGATGAACGCGGCGCGCATGATCGTGATAGCGTTTTCACCGCGTTCCAGCTGGAAGTCAATCAGGGAGATGGCCGCATCGCTCTTCTTGTTTTCCAGGGCGCGTGAAATTTCAAAAATAACGCCCGTGCGCGTCAGCGGAACCATGCGTTCCACATCCTCCGGCGTCACGGTGCGCCTGTCCGCGCCCAGATAGAGGTCCAGTTTTTCAATTTCGGAAATAATCTGGCGGGAGGATTCACTGACGCGGTGGATAAACAATTCCAGAGCGGCGGAGTCAAAGCTCATGCCGCGCGCGCCTGCTTCCTTGTTGATGAGGGGCATCAGGCTGCCTTCCCAGCCGGCCTTGGTGATGTCCGGCTTGTTCAGTTCTTCCGCGGCGGCGGATTGAAGCAGGAATTTATTAAAGGAACGGCGCTTGTCAAATTCGGAGGCAGAGATGAGCAGCAGGACGTCCGGCCCCAGGCCGCCTTCCAGCAAATGCCTGAGGGAATCCAGGGCAGCTTCCGTGGTGGAGGAGCGTCCCGTGACGGAATCCCCCAGAAAATTGCAGTTCTTCATCCAGACCACCTTGCGGCCCGGAAAGAAGGGGAGGGTGCGCAGGGCTTCCATGACCTGGCGCGTCACCTGGTCCGCTTCATCGGAATCGCCGCAGGCCGCTTCCAGTATCTCATGGGAAAATTCATTCGTGCCTTCCGTCAGGGCGGTAAAGATGCCGGAAGCCTTTTCACGCACCATTCCTTCATCCGTTCCAAAAACGAGGTAAATGGCTGGTTGTTGTAAAGTGCTGGTGCCCATAAAACCGTACCCGTAGGTATCATAAAACACGCCTTGTTAAAAGACGTATTTGTCATTTGAAACTTTTTTCGTTTGAAGAAAACAAGCTTAAATAGTATCAATAGGAGCGGAATGTCAAAAGATGGATGGAGTCCTCCACGCCCGTTTTCAGGCATCTCCCCGGTATTAAGGCACAAACAGTTTGACCGTTGCTACGGCAAGGCATTTCCATGAGATCAACCATATGGACACGGGCGTTACTTGTCATCATGATGACGGTTATGATGACCGTGGTCGCCATTGCCTATTGGAGATGGAACAGCCGCGTCACGGAAAAGAACGTTTCCTTCCGGTCGGAGGTCTTTACCATGGCGCGGGAGTCTGAGCTCAAGGAGGAGGACATTCCCATCCTGCACCAGCTCAATGAAGAATATTCCCGTGTCGCCCGGCTGGTGGAACGCGTGCTGGTCAGCATAGACACTACCGGGGTGGCCACTGTTCCGCAGCCTTCCGAGGACGGGGATTCCATGGTGGAAAAAAGGCTGGCGGTCCACGGCCTGGGGTCCGGCGTCATTGTCACTGAAGAAGGACACATCATTACGGCCTACCATGTCATTCAGAACAAGCATGCGCTGCGCGTCACGCTGAGCAACGGGAAAAGCGTTTCCGTGCGCCTGGTGGGGGTGGACCCGGAGCTGGACATCGCCGTGCTGCAGGTGGAAAACCCGATGACCTTTGTCCCCCTCCCGTTCGGCAACAGCGATGAGATTGCTCCCGGCATGATTGTTCTGGCCTGCGGCAACCCCTATGGACTTGGAACGACGGTTTCCCGCGGCATCATCAGCGCCCGTGAGCGCAAGCTGGTGGATTCCGGCCTGGACCTGATCCAGACGGATGCCAGCATCTTCCCCGGCAATTCCGGCGGTCCCCTCATCAATATCCGCGGTGAAATCATAGGCATCAACAAATCGGTGCTTCCCAACGTGGAAAAGAATTACGCGGGCATCGGCTTTGCCATTCCCTCCAATCTTGTGCTGCACACCTTTGAGCAGATTTGTAGGCATGGACGTCCCATGAGGGGATATCTGGGACTGGACATTGTGCGCAATACGCCTCCCCTCCGCAGTTTCCTGGACTATCATGAAGCCGGAGGGGCTGTGGTCAACATCGTGAAGCCCGGTTCTCCGGCGGAGCAGGCGGGTCTTCAAACGGGAGACGTGATGCTGAGCTTTAATGAAGTGCCCATCCAGACGGACAAGGATGTGAAGGACCGCATAGAAAATCTTTCCATCGGCGACAAATTCCGGCTGAAAATCTGGCGCAAGGGGCAAAAAATGAATGTCACCCTGAAGGTGGGGGACAGTATCTTGAAGAACGTCCCCTCTCCTTGGGAGGATTTTATGGAAGGAGTGGGCATGCACCTGCGTGAACTCACGGCGGAGGAGCAATCCATCGGTGCGCGCGGCCTGCTGGTTATCCAGGTGAATCCCAAGAAATCCGTGGGGCAGATATTGCAGGCGGGGGATATGGTCTTTGCCGTGAATCACCAGAGCGTCAGCACCATGGATGCGCTGGTCAGGGCCCTGAGGGAAGGGCCGGCCCTGCTGACCGTTTCCCGTGACGGGCAGCAGTTCAACGTAAAGGTGGATGCCCGCCCGGTTTCCGAAAAGACGCTGCTGCCCCGTATTCCCACGGCGACAAAGAGCAGTGCCATCGTTCCGCGGGAACTCTGAATTCCGCCGGTCACGCGTCTTCCGGCGCCCCCTGCGGGAAAGCGTTTTCCGGCATCACCCTTCCGCGGGCTTGACTGGCAGCCGGAAGCGTCTATAATGCATCACCTTTAAGAAATTAAAATTATGACTCGTCATACTATCTCCGTACTTGTTGAAAACAAATTTGGCGTGCTTGCCCGCATTGCCGGTTTGTTCAGTGGACGGGGCTACAATATTCATTCGTTGAACGTTGCCCCTAGCCAGGACCCGCGCTTTTCACGGATGACCATCGTCGTACGCGAAAAGGAAGACGTGCTTGACCAGATCATCAAGCATCTGGAAAAACTCGTCAACACGGTGGAAGTTGTAGATTTCCGCAACACGGACAACGTGTACCGGGAGACGGTGCTGACCCGCATTGGCGTGGATTCCGCCACGCGGCATGAAGTCATTGAATTCTGCCAGATCCTGGGCGCGAACATCGTGGATGTCACGCGGGACGCCCTGACCATTGAAGTGACGGGCGGCGAACACAAGATTGACCGTTTCCTGTCCCTCATTGAGGATTATGATGTGCAGATGCTGACCCGCAGCGGACGCATCGCCCTTCCCAAACCCCGGCAGTAAAGAAACCCTTTCCGGCTTTTCCATCAAACCCTGCAGGACGTTCTTGCAGGGTTTTTTTCTCCCCTCCATCATGAACATCACTTATCCGGACCTCCCCATTTCCCGCCGCCGGGATGACATTCTGGCGGCCATGCGGGAGCATCAGGTCATTGTGGTGGTGGGTGAAACCGGGTCCGGCAAGACCACCCAGCTTCCCAAGATGGCCATGGAGCTTGCCGGGGATGCGCGGGGAAGGGTGGGGTGCACCCAGCCCAGGAGGCTGGCCGCGGCTTCCGTTTCCCGCCGCGTGGCGGAAGAATTGAACTGCGAGTTGGGCGGCTTGGTGGGCTACCAGGTGCGCTTTGAGGAAAAAGCCGGGCCGGACACGCGCCTGAAGTTCATGACGGACGGCATTCTGCTGGCGGAAACGCAGCATGATCCCGACCTGCGCCAGTACCATACCCTGATTCTGGATGAAGCCCACGAACGCAGCCTCAACATTGACTTTCTGCTGGGCTACCTGAGGCTTCTGCTGGACAGGCGGAAGGATCTGCGGCTGGTCATCAGCTCCGCTACGCTGGATGCCGGGGGATTTTCCGAATTCTTCGGAGGCGCGCCCATCGTCCAGGTGGAAGGACGTACCTACCCGGTGGACCTTCATTACCTGCCGCCTCTGCGTGACGATGAAGAGCTCCCCGCCCATGTGGCGCGCGCCGTGGATTGGCTGGATACCCTGGACGACCGCGGGGACGTGCTGGTCTTTCTCCCCGGAGAGCGTGAAATACGTGAGGTGGCGGAAAAGCTGGAAGGCCGGAATTTGAGGAACACGCGCATCCTGCCCCTCTTTGCCAGGCTGGGACTGGCAGACCAGCAGAGGATTTTTCATCCGGAACAGGGTTGCCGCCGCATCGTGCTGGCGACCAACGTGGCGGAAACATCCCTGACCATTCCCGGCATCATTTACGTCATTGATTCCGGTGTGGCGCGCGTCAGCCGGTACAGCCCGGCGCGCCAGGTGCAGCGGCTCCAGATAGAACCCGTCTCCAAGGCCAGCGCCCGCCAGCGCGCGGGCCGCTGCGGGCGCGTGTGCGAGGGCGTCTGCATCCGGCTGTACAGTGAAGAAGACTGGGAGGACAGGCCGGAATTCACGGACCCGGAAATCCGGCGCAGCGCCCTGGCCGGGGCGCTTCTCCGGATGAAGGACCTGGGGCTGCCTGAAATGCCGGAATTCCCCCTTCCGGACCCTCCTTCCTCCAAACTGGTGACGGAGGGCTACCGCACCCTGCGGGAAATCGGCGCCCTGGACAAGGCCCGGCAGCTCACGCCCGTAGGCAGGAAGCTGGCGCGCCTGCCCATAGACCCGCGCCTGGGCCGCATGCTGCTGGAAGCGCAGCATGAACAGGCCCTCCCTGAAATGCTGGTAATCGTGGCCGGGCTGGGGATCATGGACCCCCGGGAACGTCCGGCGGATGCCGCGCAGAAGGCGGACCAGGCCCACGCGCAGTGGAAGGACGAAGACAGCGACTTCCTTTCCCTGCTCAAGCTGTGGAAGGCCGCATGGCAATTCCGGGAAGGCCGCCGCTGGCGCAAAAACCAGCTCCGGAAATGGTGCGGGAAAAACTTCCTTAATTTCAACCGCATGATGGAGTGGTTCAACCTGTGGGAAGACCTTTCCCGGCTGGTCAGGGAAACCCTGAAATGCAAAATTCCTCCCTTGGAGGAGGAAACGGAGCGTCAGGCGTCTTTTGCCATGATTCACCGGAGCATCCTGGCGGGCGTTCCGCGCCAGTTCGGCCTTTGGGATGCGGACAACCGGGAATACCGCGGCGCCGGAGGGCGTTCCTTCGGCATCTTTCCCGGTTCCGGCCTGTTCCGCCGCAAGAAGCGGAGCGAATGGGTGATGGGCGTGGAGCTGGTGGATACCACGCGCCTGTGGATGCGCCGCGCCGCCCGGCTGGAGCCGGAATGGGTGGAACAGGTGGCTCCCCATCTCTGTGAATCCCATTATTCCGGAGCCCGGTGGGACAAAGAGCAGGGCGCGGTTTACGCCGTGGAGCGCGTGGTGTGCGGCGGCCTGCGCATCATTGACAACAGGCGCGTGCACTATGGCCGCATCAATCCCGCTCATGCGCGGGAAATCATGATCCGGGAAGGGCTGCTGGGCGGCGGCTTCCGCACCAGGCCCGGCTGCATCACCCATCTGGAAACGCTCCGGGAAGAGGTGCGGCAGATAGAGCTGAAGCTGCGCCGCCCGGACCAGGTCTGGTGCGAGAAAGGCGTTTATGAATTCTTTGACAGGCTCATTCCGCAGGACTGCTGCACGGCCAGGGCCTTTCTGCGCTGGGCCGGAAGCATGGAAAAAGACAACCCGGACGCCCTGCACGTTCCGGCGCAGGAAGCCATGTATGATTTCTGGGGCAGGGACCTTCTGGACGGCTTTCCGGATGAAATTTCCTGCGGCGGCGCGGAATACGCCGTGTATTATCAGAATGACCCCGGCGCGGAAGATGACGGCGTGACTCTGGGCGTTCACATTGACCAGCTGCCTGACGTTCCGGAATGGCTGCCGGAATGGGGCGTGCCGGGCCATCTGGCCCAGCGGGCGGAAGGCCTGCTGCGTACCCTTCCCAAGGACCTGCGCGTCTTTCTCCAGCCCATCAGCCAGAAGGCCGCCTACTTCGCAGAGCTGCGGCATGGCCTGGATCCGGACGGGCCGCTGTCGCAGAAGCTGGCGGAATTCGTGGAAGCGGAAACCGGGCGTTTCTGCGCTCCCACCTTCTTTGACATGAGCCGCATTCCTGCGGAGCTGGTGACGAAAATATGGGTGTGCGACGACGAAGGCGAAGAGCTTGCCATGGGCACGGACGTTGCGGAGCTGAACGGGCGGCTGGGCAAAAAGCTTTCCCGCCGTTTCCGGGAAACGGCGGCGGACATCGTCTCCGTTACGGGCATGAAGGAATGGACCTGCGGAGATTTGGAGCGTACGGTGGATGTGGCGGGCAGGCCGGGTTACGTGGCCCTGGTGGATGAAGGCGCGTCTGTGGGCGTCCGCGTTTTTGAGGATGAACTGCGCGCGGAAGAATCCCACCGGGGTGGGTGCCTGCGCTTCATGCGCCTGCGCCAGACGGACCAGCTCAACCACCTCCGCAAAAAATTCCCGCTGAAACTGGAAGGGAAGCTCTCCCTGCACATGCTGGGCCGGGACCCGTCCACCAATGCGGACGACCTGGTGGACGTCTCCGCGGAGCTTGCCATGGGCCGCCCTCTGCCGCGCACGGCGGAACAATTCGCCGCTGCGGAAATGAACCTGCGCCAGAATCTCTTTGACGCTGCGCACAGCGTGGCGGACCTCTGGGAGCTGGTAGCGGCCATGGAGCACGCCGTCAGGGATTTTTCCGCAGCCCAGCAGGGCGTGCGCCATACGGAGCGCATCACGGCTGACCTCCGGCGCCAGCTTGACTGGCTGCTTCGGCCCCGCTTCCTGTGGGCGCATGGAGCTGGACATCTGCCGGACCTGAAACGGTACGTGCAGGGCATCGCGGAACGCATCAGGCGCATCGGCCAGCAGCCCCTGGCCAGGGAGCTGGAACGCCTGGACCTCTTTGAACGCGTGTACCTCCCCTGGCATCAGGCCCTGCCGGAACATGACGGGGACCCGCGCTGGACGCAGTACGGCTACTTGCTGGAAGAATACCGCCTGGCCGTCTTCGCCCCCGCCATCTCCGTCAAGGGCCGTATTTCTGAAAAGCGCTTGATGACCGCTTTTGAAGAACTGGTCTGAAACCCCGGTTTCCGGAATGGGGCTGGTCCGGGTTTACAAACCCTTGGACAACTGGGCGAATTCAATCAGGTTCGTCTCCTTGCCGAACAGGATCAGAATGTCGTGGTCTTCAAAGACGAGGTCCGGGGAAGGGGTGCCGATGACGGGAATGCGCGGGATGGAGAGGATTTCCCGGCGCCCCTGCGGGGTCTGGGCTTCTCCGCGGCGGATGGTGAGCAGGTTGAGATGGTGCTCCGTACGCAGGCCCACATCCCGGAGGCGCTTGCCCACCCAGATGCGCGGCACGGCTATTTCCACGATGCTGTGGTTCTCATCCATGGGGGAGACGCGCAGGAATTCCGGGGATTCCAGCTGGCTGGCGAGCTGCTTGGAGGCCACGCGCGACAGGTTGATGAGCGCGTACACGTTCATCTGGCTTAAAATGTGCTCGTGCACCGGGCTCATCACGCGGGCGTAAATATAGCGCACGCCCATTTTCTGGAGGTGCGTGACGACGAGGAGGTTTTCTTCAAAGCTGTCCCCGATGGCGACGATGACGGCGGACTGGTCATCCAGCTCCAGTTCGCGCAGGGCGGCCGGATTGGTGTAATCCGTCACCACGGCATAAGTCACCAGATCCTTGATCTGCTCCAGTTCTTCATCCGTGGAGGCCACGGCCACTACTTCAATATTGCGGGCGGAAAGCTCCGTGCAGAGCTCTTGTCCAAACTGGCCCAGGCCGATAACGGTATATCTCATAACGGTATGTTCAGGTTAACGGGATTTTGACGGATGGATAGCGGTAATGCCGCGGGGTGGGGGTACCGGCCAGGGCGATCAGGAAGGCGAAAAGCCCCACGCGGCCGGCAAGCATGTTGATGATGAGAAGATATTTGGAAGGGTCGCTCAGATTGGGCGTGATTCCCCGTGACACGCCTACCGTAGCAAAAGCGCTGCAGTTTTCAAAGAAGATATCCAGTGAGCTCATGGCGGGCTCCAGGGTGCAAATAAGAATGGTGAAGCAGCCGATCCAGGCGCAGGAGACCACCACCGTGATCACGCACCGCGCCACGGTGCGCTGCTCAATGCGGCGGTGGAAGAATTCCACGTGGTCCCGGCCGCGGAGGATGCGCAGGATTTCCGCGCCCGCAATGGCGCAGGTGGTGGTTCTCATGCCGCCCGCCGTGCCGCCGGGGCTGCCGCCCACTACCATCAGCCCGCACATGATGAGGCTGGCAGCGGGCAGGTAGCGGCTGTAGTCACTGATATTGAATCCCGCCGTACGGGCCGTGACGCTGTCAAAAAGGCAGCTCCAGAGATGCTGCCCCAGCGGTTCGGAAGTGTGGGGGGCGGAAACGGCGAAGATGGACAGGGCGCCCCCAGCCAGCAGAATGCCCGTGGCGATCATCACCAGCTTGAAATACGGGGTCCACTGCATGCGCAGGCGGCGGTGCTTGGCCAGAAAGCGGTTGACCAGGCGGGAGTTGATTTCCTTGTAAATGCCGAATCCCAGGCCGCCGCATACAATCAGCGCCATGATGACGGCCTGCCCGCTGTAGCACAGGCGGATACCCGGCTCCATCAGGTTCATCGGGAATGTGGAAAAGCCCGCGTTGCAGAAGGCGGAAACGGAGTGGAAGAGGGAGTGCCACCACAGGGGTTCCCCCATCAGGTTGATATCCTTCCCTTCCCAGGAAAAGTACAGGAGCACGGCCCCGCACAGTTCAATGAACAATGTGCTGACTACGATGGTGGTGATGAAGGAGACCACGGACCCCAGGTTGCCTTCGTCCAGCAGGTCCGTCAGCAGCACGCGGTCCCGCAGGGAAAAGCCCTGGCCCGCCACCATGGCCACGAAGTAGGCGAACGTCATGATGCCGAACCCGCCGATCTGGATGAGGGCAAGCGTGAACATTTCCCCCAGCGGGGTGAAGGTGTTGGCGAAGTCCACGGCGTTCAGGCCGGTGACGCATACGGCGCTGGTGCTGGTGAACAGGGCGTCCGTAAAGCTCAGCGTGATGCCGGGATACGTGGAATTTGGGAGCAGAAGAAGCCCGGTTCCCGCCAGGATGACCACTCCCAGGGAGGTCACGAACTGCATGGCGGGGGCCATCAGCGGACGCCCTTTTTTCTGCTTGCCCAGCAGCCATTCAAAAATCCTGGTCAGGGACATCAGCGTGGGGATGGCGATCAGCCCGGCCGTAATCACCAGGCGGGAAAGCTCCGTAAACCTCATGTAGCTGTCCTCCTGCTGCTCCCTGGCGATCAGCAGGAAGATCAGCAGGCAGCAGATAATCTGGAAAATCAGAAGCCTCAGGGAAGGGCGGTTGATCTCCTTCCGGAAGTAGGAGCCCAGCACGCCCGCCAGGTGCCCCAGCGTGGCGACGGCCGCAATCAGGCGCGACCATTCATGCTCCGCATGCGTCAGGGGCCACCCCAGCTCCCAGATGACCGCCCCCAGAAGGATGGCAATGCAGATGGCTGCAAGTTTGGTGAATCCCGAGCGTGTGGTTGTCATGGGTGGAGATGCCTTGCGCGGAGTCTACCACCTGGATATGGAAAGAAAAGCTATTAAGCCGTTTGCCCCATTTCGCCCTGTTTACTCCGGTTATTTCCAACGTGCGCAGAGGAAATGCGGCTGGGGGGAGGAAGGCATAACTTCCAGTTAAATCCCCGGGCTGTTCAGGCCCGGTCACGGAGCGCCGCAAAGGCTGGCGGCGCTCCTGCCGACTTCGGGAACAGGGGAAAAAGTCAGGCCCTGCGGCGCGTTGCCAGCAGAGCCGCCATGCCCAGGAGCCCCAGCAGGGCAGAGGACGGTTCGGGCACGGAAAGCGTCACGATTCCCGTGGAAGCGTCGTAATCCAGCACATTCCAGCCATGGGCGCCCTCTGCCAGGGAAAAATCTTCCGCGGAGGAAAGCCCTTCCAGGGTACCCCCTGAAATGTCCGTAATCCTGAAGGACATGGTGCCGGAGCGAGCAAGGATGCCGCTGACGTCCAGGGTCAGGCCGTCCAGCAGGTTCAAGGCGCCTCCCGTCATGATGATGGCGGCCAGCCCTTCGCCTCCTTCCACCAGGTTCATGGATGAAAGCTCCACGGTAAAATTCCCCGCCGCCAGGCTGTCGCCCGTTCCCAGCGTCATGGAATTGCCGGCCAGGATGCGGGAGCCGTCGGACAAGGCGAGCGTTCCCTCCAGGTGCTGGTCCGCCCAGACCACCTGGTGGCCGATTTCTACCCGTGCAACGGTGCCCCAGTTCAGTGCTTCCCCTCCGGCCAGGCGGATGGTGTTGGAAACGTCATAATGGTTCAAATCCAGCGTTCCTCCCGTGTGAACGGCCGCCGTTCCCGTGCCCAGGGCGTTTCTGCCTCCGAGCCGCAAAGTGCCTCCCCGGATTTGGGTGCCTCCCGCATAGGTATTGGCATGGGCCAGAACCAGCGTATTGCCGGTGGTCTTGGACAAGGCCCCATTTCCGGAAATCGCGCCGGACAGGGTCAGGACTTTTCCGGTGGCGTTGGTGGAGCTCCCGAAGGAGGAAACGGTGCCTTCCTCCAGAATGAAACGGTTGCTCCACGTATTGGACGTCACGTGTTCCCAGCCGGCAAGGACGGTTGCCCCCTGGAGGGTGACGGAGCCCGTTCCCCAGCCGGAGCCGGCGGTCTTGGTATCCGTGCCGTTCATTGTTACTTCCACGCCAGGACCGACGGTCCAGTTTCCCGTAAAAGCGGCGGCATCCGTATTGACGTAGGCGCTGACCTCCACTCTGGCGATTCCGGAGGGATCAGCCGCAAGGGTGGAATTGCGGATGGCGACGTCTCCCGTTCCCGTGATGAACGTGAGCTGATGGTTGCCGGAAGAACTGCTCCCCCGGATGGACAGGGTGCTTCCTCCCGCAATGTTCCATTGCTGGTCGCCCTGAAGCTCCAGCACGGAAGCGATGTTCAGGTTTTTTCCGGTTGCGATGTCGATGCCGCCGCTCCCCAGGATCAAATGGCCGTCCTGCATGGAGGGAGCGGAACTGCCGTCAACGGCCACGCCCCGGATGGTGATGGTGTTCAGGTATGTATCTTCAATCCTGATGCCGTAAAGCACGGCGTTGGTTCCGGCGGCGGAACTCACCATGTTGTCCTTGGCAGAGGAGGCTGCGTCCCAGACGGCCGTGCTGTCCACGGGGAGCTTGCCGTTCATCCAGGCTTCCGTGGAAGAGAGAGCGGCGTCGTAATTTCCGCTGCGGACCGTACCCGTATCGTACCCGGCCAGCCTGGCCGCCTCATAGGCATACCGCGCTCCGATGGTGATCTGGGACTTTCCGTCGTAATGGACGCCCATGCTGTCGCCGGAGGTGATTTTGGCGAGGTCCCGTGTCGGAACCCAGCCCATGTTGTCGTTTGCCCGGGCCAGGGCTTCCTGCTGGTCGCGGGTTGTTCCGGAAGAACCTTCATTGCCGTTGAATCCTCCAGTGACGTCTCCCGTTTCAGCATTCGTGACGTTGGTTGTGCCCCACTTGGCCTGTTCTCCCAGAATGGCCTGATGTGCCGCCAGAGGGCCGGTGTCCACTCCATCCCGGGCAAGGTCTCCCTGCAAGTTGTCCAGAAACGTTAAAAATGAATTGGCTACGTTGCTGCTGTCGGCAGCTGTATTGGACTCCCCCTGAAGGTACATTACGCCCATGATCTCCACCTTGTCGTAACCGTTGGCCAGGGCGTTTTCACAGGCCTTCCTGACGGTCTCCACTATGGCATTATAGGCGTTCGTGCCTTTGTTCCAATAGGAATTGCCTCCTCCGTCCAGAGCGGCCTTGACGATTCCCGTGTCCGCATGTCCGGAGCCAGGGCCGCCCAGGGACCATCCCTTGCGCTCCATCATGGCGGCAAAGCCGTACTCCGGCCCCATGCAGTTGTAATTGCTTGACTCCGTTCCGCACACCTGGGGTACGACAGAACCCCAGGAAGAGGAAGCTGGCGGATTGCAGTCTACGGAACTGCCGGTGATCTTGTTGAAATTATTGTGCCAGAATTTGGTGCTTCCGTCGGACCTGTATTGTTCCAGCAGCTCCGCGGACGCCGGGGACCCCTTGACGGCTCCCAGGGAATTGGATTGTCCTGTCAGGATGTATAATTGAAGCGTCTTGGCTTCTGCCGCGCCGATGAAGGCCGCCGCTATGGGGATGAACAGCAGGCTGCGGTAAAGTGATGAAAATTTCATGGCCGTTGGATTCAGAGGGATAAAAAATAAAAGCCGCTGGCTGCATGAAACCGCCAGCGGCCCGACAGGAGGAAATTTTACTTTCTCCGGCGGCGCAGGAGCAGTGCGCCCAGCCCCAGAAGGCTCAGGGAGGCAGTGGCCGGTTCCGGAACGTTGATGATGGCTGCCAGGTCGTCCTGCGTTGCCGCGCCTTCCCAGAAGCTGAGGCCGGATACCGTCGGGGAACTCTGGTTCCCGTTCAAGGTTGCCCAGCAGCCGATATAGAGCTGGTCCAGATTTCCGGCTTGTGCCATGTTGGGCCAGGACACGGTCTGAGTGGTGCCGTTCTGCGTAATGAACACGCTGTAGGCTCCCCCTTCCTGAACGGAAAGAGTCAGGGAAAACGGGCTGTTGAAGTCAATGGCGGTGCTGCTTAAGGCGCTTGCGGGACGTCCCGAGCTGCTGCCATTGTTGGCAATGCCTATCTTGCCGCTTTCATAGCGTCCTACAATGGAATTAAGACCGGTTCCGCCAATGGAAGCGCAGAAGAGGGAATCAGTGTTGTCCAGGCTGGCGGCGCTGGAGAAGTTAATGTTCACCGTATAGCCGGCAGCTCCGGAAAGCTGAAGGGAAGAAACATTAAGCCCGTTTTTCTTTGAATTGGTCGCATTGGACGTCCATGTTCCGTCGTTATTCCAGATAGCGTCGTTAAGCGTCCAGCTGAGGGACTTCGTTCCCAGATCGGAAACAGCGGTGCCGCTGTCCGGTGAAGTCTGGTCAAACCGGGAAAATCCGGAAACCAGGGTGACGGCGGCCTGGACGCCGGAAATGCCGAGAAGCGTGACGGCCAGAAGAGAAAGTGTTTTCTTCATTTTATTAAACTTTTGAGTCAAGAATACTGGGAGGCAGTATTTGCATCCGTTTACCGGATTAAGAATCCGGCTTTTTCATGAGAAATGCACACTCAACATAACTTGCGGAGCAAGTATGGAAAGGATGAATTATAAAAAGACCAGATATATTATAATATTCTTATTTACAACGTATTAAAATATATAATAAGTTAATGGTTAATATTTTTTATTGCTTGCGGATTCTTAATCCGCAGACATTTATTACACAGGAGGAGGAAAGCGGGTAAAATGCTTTCTATGCATTTATCCATTTATTTAAATTCAAGGAATTGTCTTCAAATTTGATGGAGATGACAAAGAAAGCCTGCAACAGGATATTTATAGGAAAGAGACGTTTTTCCCATCATAGGCATCCTGCGGCAAGCCGTATTTTAGGCTTCCCCTTTGCTGGCGGTGATGGCTTGATAAGGCCGTGCTGGCAAAAAGAATCATTCCGTGTCTGGACGTAACGGACGGCAGAGTCGTCAAGGGGACCAATTTCGTCAACCTGAGGGATGCCGGTGACCCGGTGGAATGCGCCAGGGCATATGATGCCCAGCAGGCGGACGAGCTTGTTTTTCTGGACATCACCGCTTCTTCCGACGGCCGCGCCACCATGGTGGACGTGGTGCGCCGCACGGCGGCATGCTGCTTCATGCCGCTGACTGTGGGCGGAGGCATCCGCTCCGTAAAGGACATGCGTGAAATGCTTCTGGCGGGCGCGGACAAGGTGTCCCTGAATACGGCGGCCATCAACCGCCCGGAGCTGATCAATGAAGGCGCGGCGGCCTTCGGTAGCCAGTGCATTGTCGTGGCCATTGACGCCAAAAGGCAGGCTCCCGGCAAATGGGGCGTTTCCACCCATGGCGGCCGTAAATTCGTGGGGCTGGATGCCGTGGAATGGGCCGTGGAGGCGGAACGCCGCGGCGCCGGGGAAATCCTGCTGACCAGCATGGATGCGGACGGGGCCAAAACCGGGTACGATATTGAACTGACCCGCGCCGTCAGCGAGGCGGTGCGCATTCCCGTGATCGCCAGCGGAGGGGCGGGCAACCTGGACCACATGGTGGACGTGCTGGTGGAGGGAAAGGCGGATGCCGTGCTGGCGGCTTCCATCTTCCACTTTGGCGAATATACGGTGCCGGAAGCCAAAACCTACTTTGCCTCCAGGGGCATTCCGGTGCGTCCGTTGGCGGAATAGCGGAAACACTCTTTTTTCTTGAGAGAAAATGGAATTCCGGTACGTAATGTGTACATGCGCCGTCTCTTTTTTCCTCTGTGCTCTGTCATCGCTTTAACGTCTTTTGTCCAGGCCCAGTCGCCGGACAGGCACCCTCTGTACGAACCCGCCCTGGTTTCCGCCGGAGCGCCGGGTGATGCGGGCAACCTGTTTGCCGGGGCCAAAGTAACCGCTTCCGGGCACTACGGCAACGACCGTCCGGAACTGGCCGTGGACGGCCAGGCGAACAACGCAGGCAAATACTGGGGCTGTGAGGGCATTCCCGTCTGGCTTCAAATAGACATGGGAAAGCCCCGAACGCTTTCCGCCCTGCATGTCTGGCCGTATTGGGAGGGGGGACGCATTTACAAGTATAAAATAGAAGGCTCGGAAGACGGCAAAAATTGGAAAATGCTGGCGGACCAGTCTTCCAACAGCATTGCCGCCACCTCGGAAGGCGTTCCCTTCAAATTCAATCCCCGGACGGTCCGGTACGTCAAGATCACCTTCCTGGGCAACAACGCCGGCAATGACAAGGGAGGGCACCTGGTGGAGATCAAGGGCTACGGGCCCGATGCCGCCCTGAACCTGCAAGCCGCAGCGGTGAAGGATTATGACCGTATCCCTTACAGCGGCGCTCCCCGGCAGGAAATGCTTCAGGATTCCGTGCGCCTGTCCGGCTGGAGGGGTGAACGCGCCGCCGGACAGATTGCCGTCTGGTCTTCCCAGGCGCAGCCCCAGTTGTCCGCTACCTGCGCCGGGGTAAAAAACGCTGCCGGACAGGTTATTCCCGTCCGGACCTCCATGATACGCTACACCAAGGGGGGCAACAGGCTCATTTCAGATATCATCGGCAGTGAAAACAGCTGCGACCTGCAGGCGGGGGGCGTGCGCCCCGTCTGGGTGGAAGTCAACATTCCCCCGTCCGCCAAACCCGGCGTGTACAAGGGGAAAATAGTGGTTTCCGCTGAAAGCGGCTCTCCCGTGAGCGTTCCCGTAGTTCTGGAAGTGGCTCCGGAATCTCTGCCTGCGCCCGCCAATTGGCAGGTTCACCTGGACCTTTGGCAGCATCCGCAGGCTGTGGCGCGCTGGCATGATGTGGAACCGTGGTCCCCGGAACATTTCGCGCTGATGAAGCCGGTGATGAAGAGGCTGGCGGATGCCGGGCAAAAGGCCATTACCTGCTCCCTGATTGATGAAGCCTGGAACGCCCAGACCTACGACTGGTTCCCCCCCATGATCGAATGGATCAAGGGCAAAAACGGAACCATGCGCTGGAACTACGCCAACTTTGACAAATGGGTTTCCTTCATGATTAATGAGGTGGGCGTCAAGGGCCAGATATCCTGCTACACCATGATTCCGTGGAACATGAAAGTCCGTTATCTGGATGAAGCTACCGGGAAATACAAGTTCCTGGACCTCAAGCCGAACGACCCTTCCTACGAAGCCATCTGGGGGCCTTTCCTGGCGGATTTCCGCAAGCACGTCAAGAGCAAGGGATGGCTGGACAAGACTTGCATCGGGCTGGATGAACGGCCGGATGCCATGGTAAAGGCGGCCAAGAACGTGCTGGACAAGTACGCTCCGGAATTCAAGATCGTCTCCGCCGTCAACCGGCCTACCGCCTTGACCCGGGACGTGTATGACGTTTCTCCCGTGATCGACCATGCGGATACGGTCACAGGCGATTTGCTGGCGCAGCGCAAGAAAGAGGGGAAGAAGACGACGTTTTACGTTTGCGTCCATCCCAAAAAGCCCAACACCTTCACCATCTCCCCGCTGGCGGAGGCGGAATGGCTGCCCCTCTTTGCCGCCGCCAACCACCTGGACGGCTTTCTGAGGTGGGCCTACAACTCCTGGAACCGTAATCCGTTTGAAAAGACGGACTTCGGCAATTGGCCCGCGGGAGACTGCTATCTGGTTTATCCCGGCAACCTTAGTTCCCTGCGGTTTGAAAAACTCCGCGATGGGCTGGAAGAGTTTGAAAAGGTCAATATCCTGCGCGCACGCGCCGCGAAGAATCCGAAGGCGAAAGCCGCCGTGGGCCGCATGGATGAAGAACTTTCCAAACTCTTCACCGTGGAAAGAAGCCGCGGCGATTCCCATGAGGACGACGTGCGCAAGGCCCGTGAAATCATCCGTAAAACGACGGAAGCCACTAGATGATTTTATAGCTTCCGCGTTTTCGATTCTTTATTTTTATAAAAAGCTTGTCCTTGTCTTTCAGGTTGCTGGGGGACAACGGGCAAGCTTTATTTATTGTTCTTCCGTCTCTGGGAGCGAGCAGTTTGGGTAGTCCTTTGGACTTTCCGCCCGTGGTGGCAGCATTTATGGAATTTGCTTATTTTCAACAGAATGGAGTAGAGGCACGTATCATCCGCGTTTAATTCGTCAAGTAATGGTTGAATCTCAAAAAACCAATATTTACGATGGCATTCCATAAAAATACTAAATGCAATGAATAACGCAATTTCAGTAAATAACGGTGATTCCCGGCATGAAATAAAGATTGAAAACGGGAAGATGGGCTCAACGGGAGCATTAAATCAGAAACACGATCAGGGATATGCGGAAGGCGTCGAATTTAAATATGGATTCATTTCTTCCACGGAAGGAACTTCCGACCGTGCTTCCAGAATCCGGAAATGGTATGCCCTCCGCGGAACAAAAATAGAATACTGGTCCGTAGAAAGTGATCATATTACATGTGCAGAGCTGGATTCTGACAAAACTTCCGGAGGCATCAAACAAAGGATCATGTTCTTTGAAGACAGGGATTCGTTTGACACTCCGGATTACGCCGCGGGATTTTATGTAATTTCGTGGAAGGACCGGGGCAGGCGCGGTGATGATGGCAACAAGGTTAACAATAGTTACCATGTTAAAGTCACGCTGGGAGACCCGTCGCAGAATACCGGAGAAGTAATCGCCTCATTGAATGTCAAGGAGGGTGAAATTATCCCGGGGGAATGGAGAGACAGATGCTTGCTGATGCGCCTCAAGCGTTCCCAGGAATTCAATACGGGAAGGGAGGACATATGGCTCTCCATGGAATGTGAGGAGGGCGGAACTTTTGGAACTCTCATTACGGAAGTGGATATTCATCCCGTCACCTTGAAGGCTTTTCCGGCTCCGCTGTTTGGAGTATCGGAAAGATTGGTCGTACCGCAGGAAGATGATCATTCCGATACGCTGGGATATGTGGACGGCAGGAATACTGACACGATTGCATGGATTGATTATGCAGAGACAGGTTCCGGCCAGGAAAGCAGTCCTAGAATGCCCTGTTTGCATTTTGAAATAAAAGGGTTGGATGCCGGGCGTTTTTCCTGGAAAACCAGGCTGACGGTAAGCTACAGCCGCCCGGCGATCCAATATGCAGATGCTCCTGCCGGAACCCGGGATCGCAACCGGGCCGTTTTGGATAAAGATACAGTACATATCCCTTCTATTCCGGAAAATTGGAAAGAACAACCAGTGTCCTTATGGAATATTGCGGAGGATACGGATTGGCTTGAAGAGGTGAATGAAGGCTTTTTTGGAGGAAATGCCAGTCTGGAATTTGAAATTAAATCCAAAAACGGCCACTCCTCCTATACAGGCGCGGATATCTATCGTTTCCGCATCGGAGGGCAGAATCCGGACGATCAAATGTGCACCCGGTATATTCAGTCCTACGTGCTTCAAATGTATCCGGATACTTTGGCCTCCATGGAATGGTGTCTTCCCGCCGTAGGCAAAAGCGAATCATTTGGATATGGCGGCGAGGCGGTTTATTACCCCTTCTCCTGGAGTAATGCCCCGTCATCCTTGTACAATCAATTTTTAGCCGGAGGCGGCAATTACCGGAGGGAACCCGGGGCGGAAGGAATTCCGCTTCATAGCCAAGATACCGCCGGCGCCGGCGGTTACGGCATTTTTCAAGTGACGGGAACGGCAGGGGGAGACGGCATATATACCGCCATCCCAAGGGAGCAAATATGGAACTGGCAGAAAAACATTCATGCAGCCCTTCAAATCATCCTTGTCAAATACAATGAGGCGCACAGGTGGATGCTCCGTCAACTCCAGCAGCAGCAGGCGGAAGCGCCTGAAAGTGCTCTCCCGGTTTATCGTGCGGCCGATACCAATCCAGGCCAGGGGGTTCCGTATGATTATTCATTTGCGGAAGGAACGGCCTGTACCATCGCCCAGCTTTGCACGCTTAAGGCATATAACGGAGCTTCCAAATGTTCCCGGCAGATTAACGAACCCGGCACCAAGGTGCGCTCCCCCGGTTTTCTTTATGATCCCGGAAAAAGCGGCCACTACTGCGCCTGGATGAATACTTCTAGACAATGGTGCATTTCCAGATATAATAGCAATAATTTTGATTATGTGGACAGGGTTCTGTCCAGGGTAAATCAAATTTAGAATGAATGCTTTAATCACAGGATTATGCTTTTTATGCTGCTCTGCCGCCTTGTTAAAGGCGGCAGAGCAGCCGCCTGTTTTTTCCCTTCATTTTTCCCAGCTTCCTTCTTTTCTCCAGTGGAATATTCGCAAACAGGTTTCCGGACAGGGCGATCTTATTGAATCATGGACGGGCTGGAATCCTGCATTAAAGAATTCAGACGGCCCCAACGGCGGCCTTGTTTTTATGCAGGAAATTGATCTTGTGGGAGACAATGGAAAAGAAAGAATTTTCCTGTACCGGAGCCCTGAAATAGCTGGAACTCCTCCCCCGCAGGATGAACATGTAAGGTTTATCTGCAATGCGGATAACTCTTATCTTTATACGGTTCCTTCCTTTTGCCTGCACGGGAAGAAAATCGGCAGTGTTTTTCGTGGTGAAGAAGCTTATTATTTTTGTCCTGACAGGTATGTTAACAGGTATCGCTTTACCTATGGATGGAAGCAATGGGAACTGACGGAACAGTATGGCAGGGTAGTGGAATGGAGCGGCTGTGAAGAGGCCGATCCCAAGGACGGAACCCGCTGGAAAAGCGGCATGGAGCAGACGGAAAGCGTTTATGTAAATACGGGCGTCATTAAGGAAACATGCTCCCTTTCCCCAGGCAGCCGCCGGGTGCCTTTTTCCCAGGAAACCGAGGGTGAAGATCCGTTTGAAACAATAGTAAAAGAAAAGGCAAAATCGCCTGCATCACCTGAACAGGAAAAATTGGCAGAGGACATGCCCTCTGAAACGGTTTGGGTTGTGTCCCTCTTTGAACTTCTTACACAGGATACTCCCCAGTGGAAATGTTTTAAGGCGGTTTCTTTAAAAGAGGCGGAAAAAGAATGGAAGAAAATTTCCGGTCCTGCCCTTGAGCAATCCCGGAAATGGAACCAGAAAGAAGCCGTGCAGGCTATGGATGCGTTTCTTAACGTGAAGAATCCCCAAGGGGTAAAAAATTGTCCCTTATTCCAATCTCCGGCTGAAACCGCATTGAAAGATGATAAAACGCCGCCAGGCAGTCCCATGGACGGGGGAGAACCGTGAAATAGGAATGTCCTTGATCTGCGGGCTTGGCGTGTTTATTTGCTGATAGGCTTTCCCCAGCGGGGACATGGGGCCAGAATGGGTACATTCCGCGCACAGAGTTAAGAGGTACTTCCGCATGCACTTTCCACGTAAGCAGGCCATTTTCTTCCATGAAGCGCAAATGCGCGCCCGGGTTCGTGGCAGTGCAACCGGTGCAGTTTGCCTGCGGCCACCGTTATCATGAAGTAAATGAAGAAGTATTTTACATCATCAGGGGCCATGCCGCCGTGCGTACTCCGGAGGGTGAAAAGAATCTGAAAGAAGGGGATGCGATAGTCCGGAGAGAGCGCACGTTATCCGCTGCGGATAAGCTGGTCTATCTGGATGTCGGTACCCGCTTCATGCCCGATGTGATGCACTTCCCGGATACGGTATCCAGAATGGTATGTTCTTCCTTCGGTGTGTACCATTTCCAGGAATCCTGGGCAGCATCCCTGTTCCGGGGGGCTGCTCCCGGTTTTTTTCCTGTTGCGCCCTGCCTGCATGCCGTGCCAGCGGAAGGAGATGCCTGAGGCCGTTTTTCTTCCCGGCGGATAGCATGAGGGGGTTGGTTTATTCCTTGCCGGGAGGAAAATCCGTACCTATACTTGATATATTCAGACAAATCCCATGTACGGAAATATTGTTTTGCTTGCGTTGTTTTTGTTGTCGTCCATCGTTCCCGGGATGGAGCCGGACACGGCTCATTGCTTTTCCGCGCAGGGGTATTTGATCATGGATTCCCTGCTGTTTGCGGGGTGCTTCTGTTTCCAGCTGGTGATGATTTTCCTCCAGTGCGGGAATCCGTGGAAAGGCAGCAGATGCGAAAAACCTTCCCTGAAAAGGTTTCTGCTGTTCCGCGGGTCATGGAGCTTCGGGTACTTTTGGGTATGGGTTCTCGCGGCTGTTACCGTGGGGCAGGCGGTGCACCTGCTGCTGTTCCGGGAGTGGAGGGACGGGTGGCTGTGGATGGACGCGCTCGGGTGCCTGGCGGCCTGCGCGGGCCTTGTAGCCGGGCATGCCGCGGGATTGAAGCTGTGGAAGAAAAGGGTTCCGTGAACCTGCGTGGAAGGCGCTCGTATCCGGTGCGTGCAGGGCGGCCTTCCATTCCTGTTGAATGAATAAAAACGCCCCTGCCGGACGAACCGTGCAGGGGCGTTGAAATTCAGCGGCTGTACGCCTTATTCCGCGGGCTTGTCGGCGCCCATGTTGGCAATGCTCTGGTACAGGTTCCAGCGGTGCCAGACGTCCTTCTGGGCTTCTTCAAGGAGTTTTTCAAAGCCTTCCTTGTTGGTCTTGGCCAGAAGCTTGAAGCGGTTTTCGCTGAGCAGCACGTCGCGCAGGTCGCCCTTCGGTCCCTTGCCTTCCACGATCAGCGGGCTCTTGCCCTGGAGGGCCAGATCCGGATTGTAGCGGTAGAGCAGGATGCGGCCGGTATCCACCCATGCCTTCTGCTGCTGCAGACCCTTGGCCATGTTGATGCCGTGGGAAATGCAGTGGGAGTAGGCGATGATAATGGCGGGGCCGTCATAGGCTTCCGCTTCCACGAAGGCCTTCAGCGTGTGCTCGTCCTTCGCGCCGAGGGCGACGGAGGCCACGTACACATTGCCGTAGGTCATGGCCATGAGGCCCAGGTCCTTCTTCACGCCGGGCTTGCCGGTTGTGGCGAACTTGGCCACGGCAGCGCGCGGGGTGGACTTGGAGCACTGGCCGCCGGTGTTGGAGTACACTTCCGTATCCATGACCAGCACCTTCACGTTCTTGCCGCTGGCAAGGATGTGGTCCAGGCCGCCGTAGCCGATGTCGTAGGCCCAGCCGTCGCCGCCGAGAATCCAGACGCTCTTGCGGACGAGCTTGTCCGCCATGGTCAGGAGGCGTGCGCACTCCGGCTTGCCGGTGATTCTCTTCTTGAGTTCGGCGACGTTTTCACGCTGCTGCTCAATGTCCGCTTCATCCTTCTGCGGGTTGGTCAGGATCTGGTCAACCAGTTCCTGGCCCACGATGCCGGCGGCATCGCGGAGAAGTTCGATGGCGTGTTCCATCTGCTTGTCCAGGGAGACGCGGAAGCCAAGGCCGAATTCGGCGTTGTCTTCAAAGAGGGAATTGGACCAGGCCGGTCCGCGTCCTTCCGCATCATGGGACCACGGGGTGGTGGGCAGGTTGCCGCCGTAGATGGAGGAGCAGCCCGTGGCGTTGGCGACCACCAGGCGGTTGCCGAAGAGCTGGGAGAGCATCTTCACGTACGGGGTTTCACCGCAGCCGGCGCAGGCGCCGGAGAATTCGAACAGCGGGCGCAGCACCTGCATGGAGCGGATGTTGTCCGTCTTCACCTTGGTGCGGTCCACGTCCGGAAGGCTCATGAAGAAGTCCCAGTTGGCTTCCTCCTTGTCATGAATCTTCTCGGCGGGAACCATGGTCAGGGCCTTGTGGGTCGGGTCCGTCTTGCTCTTGGCCGGGCAGACGTCGGAGCAGAGCGTGCAGCCTGTGCAGTCGTTCGGGGAGACCTGGATGACGAATTTTTCACCTTTCCAGTCCGGATGCTTGGCATCCAGGGACTCAAAGCTTGCGGGCGCGCTGGAGAGGGCGTCCGGGGCAAAGAATTTGCTGCGGATGGCGGCGTGCGGGCAAACGGCCGTGCACTTGCCGCACTGGATGCAGATGGCGGGATCCCATTCCGGCAGGTCCAGCGCCAGGTTGCGCTTTTCATACTGGGAAGTGCCGTTCGGGAACGTGCCGTCCACAGGCATCTGGCTGACGGGGATGCTGTCCCCTTCACCGCACATCATCTTGCCGAGGACGTTCTGGACGTAATCCGGAGCGTCAGCGGACATGACGGGCGGAATGGCATGGCCGGTGATGGTCTTGCCGGTGGTGTCCACCTGGTGGAGGTTTTCCAGCGTGGCGTCCACGGCGGCGATGTTCTTGTCCACCACTTCCTGGCCCTTCTTGGCGTAAGTCTTGGCAATGGCCTTCTTGATGTAGCCGATGGCTTCATCAGCGGGAATCACGCCGGCCAGCTTGAAGAAGCAGGTCTGCATGATCATGTTGATGCGGCCGCCCATGCCCGTCTTGCGGGCCACGGAGAAGGCGTCAATCGTATAAAGCTTGAGGTTCTTGTCCAGAATCTGCTGCTGCATGCGTGCGGGCAGCGTGTCCCACAGCTTGTCCGCGGGGTGCGGGCTGTTCATCAGGAAGGTGGCGCCGTTGGCGGCGTTCTTCAGGAAGTCAAACAGGTTCAGCAGCGTGGGCTGGTGCAGCGCCAGGAAGTTGGCCTTCGTGATCAGGTACGTGGACTTGATCGGGCGCGGGCCGAAGCGCAGGTGGGAGATGGTGGAGGAACCGGCCTTCTTGGAGTCGTACACGAAGTAGCCCTGCACATACAGGTCCGTGTGCTGGCCGATGATCTTGATGGCGTCCTTGTTGGCGCCCACGGTGCCGTCGGAACCGAGGCCGAAGAACATGGCGCGCGTCACGTCGTCCGCTTCCGTGGAGTAATCTTCATCGTACGGGATGCTGGTGCCCAGCACGTCGTCGTTGATGCCGATGGTGAAGTGATTCTTGGGAGCGTCCTGTTCCAGGCTGTCATAGATGCCCTTGACCATGGCGGGAGTGAATTCCTTGGAGGAGAGGCCGTAGCGGCCGCCTACCACCTTGGGCATGCCGTTGGTGAAGGAAAGCGTGCCGGAGCCCTGGGCGTCAAAGAGGGCCTGGATGACGTCCTGATGGAGCGGTTCACCCTGGGAGCCGGGTTCCTTGGTGCGGTCCAGCACGGCGATCTTCCTGACCGTGGAGGGAAGGGCCTTGATCAGTTCCGCGGCGGGGAAGGGGCGGAACAGGCGCACCTTGAGCACGCCCACCTTGGCGTTTTCACGGGCAATCATGGCTTCCACCGTTTCTTCCACGGCTTCAGCGCCGGAACCCATCAGGATGATCACGCGTTCAGCGTCCGGAGCGCCGGAGTAGTCCACCAGATGGTAGGAACGGCCCGTGAGGTCCGCAAACCTGTCCATGGCCTTCTGCACGATGGCGGGGGTGGCTTCATAGAACTGGTTGACCGTTTCACGGCCCTGGAAGTAAACGTCCGGGTTCTGGGCGGTGCCGCGCAGCACGGGAGCGTCAGGCGTCAGGGCGCGTTCGCGGAAGGAGTCCACCCATTCCTGCTTGATCATGCCGTTCAGCGTATCGTCCGTGATGTCTGCAATCTTGCCGATTTCATGGGACGTGCGGAAGCCGTCAAAGAAGTTCATGAACGGAACGCGGGATTCCAGCGTAGCGGCATGGGAAATGGCGGCAAAGTCCGCGGCCTCCTGCGTGGAGGAGCCGCACAGCATGGCCCAGCCGCAGGAGCGGGCGCTCATCACGTCGCTGTGGTCGCCGAAAATGGAGAGGCCCTGGTAGGCCAGGGAACGGGCGGCCACATGGAACACGGCCGGAGTCAGTTCCCCTGCGATCTTGAACATGTTCGGGATCATCAGCAGGAGGCCCTGGGATGCGGTGAAGGTGGTTGCCATGGCTCCGGTCTGGAGAGCGCCGTGGACTGCGCCTGCGGCGCCGCCTTCACTCTGCATTTCCACCACGGAAGGAACGGTGCCCCACAGGTTCTTCCGGTTCACAGCGGACCAGCTTTCAGCTGATTCACCCATGGGAGAGGACGGTGTAATGGGGTAAATGGCAATGACTTCAGAAAAACGATAGGCTACGGAGGCTACGGCTTCGTTAGCGTCAATCGTGCTGTAAGTTACGGTTGTCTGATCACTCATAAGTCTGCACGGATAGTATATAATTGATAAATAAGGTGCGCCTTAACGGAGGTAGTTATAACATGTCTGACGCCAAAGGTAAAAGCAATTATGCGTATGCGGGGTTTTGTTGACTGTTTTTTAATAATAAGACCAGTTTCCCTCCAAATCCCTTGAATATCGTCCCTTGCGTGGTTCTCCCGTCGCCGTCCGGAGGGGGCGTTGGCGGGCCTCCGCCCCGATGCCCCGGAAAGGGGAGGCGAATGCATCCCGCTTCAAAGCTTCCGGCCAAAAATGTTCCCCTGCCTGACAATGCACTAGCCAAAACGGAGGCAAGCCTTTAAAATCCCCGCACTATGTCCGAACAACAGCAGGCACATCCGAATACGACGGAATCCGAACTCATTGCCGTGCGCCGCGACAAGCTCGCCAAGATCCGCGAGCTGGGAATCGACCCCTACGGCGCAAGATTTGACGTGACCAACACCCCCGCCGGATTGAAAGCCGATTTCAAGGAAGACAAACAGGAGGCTGTGGCCGGCCGCCTGCTGGCTATTCGAGACATGGGCAAATCCCAGTTTTTCGTCATTGGGGACGTGCGCGGCAAAATCCAGGGGTTCCTGCACAAGAATGAAGTGGATGAAACCACCTGGAAGCTGTGGAAGCTTCTGGACCGCGGGGACTGGATCGGCATTAAGGGAACTACGTTCCTGACCCGCACCGGGGAACCCACCGTGAAGGTTTCCGGCCTGACCATTCTTTCCAAGAGCCTGCGCCCGCTGCCGGACAAGTGGCATGGCCTGGCGGACAAGGAAGTTACGTACCGCAAGCGTCATCTGGACCTCATTGCCAATGAGGAAAGCGCGGCCCTGTTCGTCACGCGCTCCCTCATGATTGCGGAGATGCGCCGCTTTCTCCAGGACCGCGGCTATCTGGAAGTGGAAACCCCCATGCTTCAGGACGTGGCCGGGGGCGCTGCCGCCAAGCCGTTTGAAACCTACCATAACGCGCTGGACATGCCGCTGACGCTCCGCATTGCTCCGGAACTCTTCCTCAAGCGCCTGATGGTGGGCGGCTTCACCAAGATTTTTGAACTCAACCGCAGCTTCCGCAATGAAGGCATCGACCGCCGCCACAACCCGGAGTTCACGATGCTGGAAGCCTACTGCGCCTGCGGGGATTTTGAAACCATGGCGAACATGGTGGAAGAACTCATCTGCCATCTGGCGGAAAAATTCTGCGGTGGCCTCCAGATTGACCACAAGGACGCGGAAGGCAACGTGCTCTACACGATCGACCTCACCCGCCCCTGGAAGCGCGCCGACTATCAGGACCTGATCCGCGGCGTGGCCGGGCAGGACTGGTTTGACATTTCTCCGGAAGAACGCCGCGCCCGCTGTGAAGAGCTGGACGTGGAAATCAGCCCGGATATGAAGGATGTGGACGTCTCCCAGCAGGTTTATGAAAAGCTGGTGGAGGAAAAGACCATGAACCCCTGCTTTGTCACTCACGTGGCCAAGGATCTGGTTCCCCTCGCCAAGCTGAACCGGGAAAACCCGGACGTGGTGGACGTTTATGAACTGGTGATCAACGGGCAGGAAATTTCCCCCGGTTACTCGGAACTGAACGATCCGGACGTGCAGAAGGAACGCCTGGAACACCAGGCCGCCGGAGAAACCCAGCGCGTGGATTACGACTTCATTGAAACGCTGGAATACGGCATGCCTTCCGCAGGCGGCATCGGCATCGGCATTGACCGCGTCATCATGATGCTGACGGGCGCCTCCTCCATCCGAGACGTCCTGCTGTTCCCGCAACTGAAGCGCAAAGACAGTTAATTACCCTCCCCTGGCCGCATGGCTCCCCGCACCCCGGATACCCTGGACTGCGCTTCCGCCCAATGGATCGGCAAACGCCGTGAGCAGGAAGATGTGGTTAAAAGCCTTCCCGCCGCCGGCGGGATGCTGGGGATTGTGTGCGACGGCATGGGGGGCCATCTCCGCGGGGACTGCGCTTCCTGCGTGGTGGCGGAGGAATTTGCCCGGGCTTTTGCAGAAAGCATGGTGGAGGATATTCCGGAACGGCTGACGGACGCCCTGCATGCCGCCAACCGTGCGCTGGCCGCCGTCCAGAAGGAACCGGAGGAATCCGGAACCACCCTGCTGGCCGTCTTCATCCGCGGCCATTCCCTGTGGTGGATCAGCGTGGGGGACTCCCCCCTCTACCTGTGGAGCGGAGCGGACAGCTTCCGCATGGACCGCCTGAATGAAGACCACTCCATGAGGCCCATTGCGGATTGCCTTTACCGGAAGGGGGAAATGTCCCTCCAGGGCGCCCTGCGCCAGCGCTGCGTGCTCCGTTCCGCCGTCATGGGCGGCCCCATGGAACTGGTGGACATCAGCGCCGTTCCCCTGCTCCTGCACCCCGGGGATGCGGTGCTGGCCTGTTCGGACGGCCTGCAGGTCTGGTGCGAGCTGCTGAGGGAGCCTTCCTTCCTGGCCCTTCAGAAAGCCCGTGACTGTTCCAGCCGGGAGCTGGCGGCAACCATCATGGAGCAGGTGAAGGACATGCTGGAACCCCAGCAGGACAATGCCTCCGTCTGGGCCGCCGTGATGCGGAAGCCGGGGACTGAAGGTAAATAAAGACGGCACTTCCGGAGCATGCCGGGGCCGGGAAGAACTGTGCGGGAGATGATTTCCCCATTGTCATTTGACTGGCTGGGGGGTAGAATACCCTCCGCACGACATGATTGCCTGGATAGTTCTCTATATTGCAGCCTCCTACCTGGTTGGAGCGGTTCCGTTCGGCTACCTTGCCGGCACGGTCAGGGGTCTTGACCTGAGGCAGGAGGGGTCCTGCAACATAGGCGCTACCAATGCATGGCGCGTGCTGGGCTGGAAGTGGGGCCTCTCCGTTTTCATCCTGGACTTTTTGAAGGGATTCGTGCCCGTGTTCGGCGCCCTGAACTGGCTGCCGTTCCTGACGGGGGATGCGGGCGGGTGGGACTTCAACGCCGTGGTCGTCCTCGTCTGTTTCGCCGTGGTGCTCGGCCATACCTATACCTGTTTTCTTGGGTTCAAGGGAGGAAAGGGCGTGGCGACAACGGCGGGCGTCTTATTTGCCCTTAATCCGGTGGTGGCCTGCGTGGCCCTGGGCGCGTGGCTGGTATTCATGGTAATCTCCGGCATCGTGTCGCTGGCCAGCCTGGTGGCCGCCGTGGCGATGATCGCCGCCGGATGGTGGTTCTATCCGCTTTGCCGGGATGGGGCCGTTTCTCCCCAGATACTTTACATTGCCTTTTTCACGGTGGTGGGGGCGCTGGTCATTCTCAAGCACCGTTCCAATATCGTGAGGCTTCTCAACGGAACGGAACACTCCTTCTATTCCAAAAAGTCCAAGTAACATGATGAATCGGTTACATAAAATAGCAGTCATTGGCGCCGGTTCCTGGGGTACGGCCCTGTCCATGGTTCTGGCCACCCGGGAATGTGAAGTCGTCCTGTGGACGCCGGAAGAAGCGCAGGCCCGGCAGCTTGCGGAAACGAGGCGCAGCCCGGTCTTGTCCGAGACAGCCGCGCCCCTGGCTCCCAACATCCACCCCACATGCGATCTGGACCAGGTGAAGGATGCGGAACTCATCGTAGTGGTGGTGCCTTCCGTAGCCATGCGTTCCGTGGCGCAGCGGCTGCGCGGCCTGCCGGTGCGGCCGGACGCCGTCATTGTCTCCTGCACCAAGGGCATTGAACAGGGCACCCATAAAAGAATGACGGAAATCCTTCAGGAATATCTGCCCTCCAATCCCATAGGCGTGCTTTCCGGCCCCAACCATGCGGAAGACATCTGCCTGGGTCTTCCGTCCGCCTCCCTGATCGGTTTTGAGAACCCCAAGTATGCGGACTGGGTGCAGCAAATTTTCGTTTCCAAAACCTTCCGCGTATACTCCGCCACGGACATCATCGGGATGCAGCTGGGGGGAACCATCAAGAACGTCTTCGCCATCGGCGCCGGACTGTGCGAGGGGCTGAAGCTGGGGGATAACGCCCAGGCCGCCCTGCTGACCCGCGGCCTGGCGGAAATGACGCGCATTGGCGTAGCCAGCGGAGGCCGCAGGGAAACCTTCATGGGCCTCTCCGGCGTGGGCGATCTCATTGTCACCTGCTATTCCCGCCACTCCCGCAACCAGACGGTGGGGCGGAGGCTGGCGGAAGGGAAAAGCCTCCAGGAAATCCTGGATACCCTGGGCATGGTGGCGGAAGGGGTGCCCAACACGCTTTCCGTCTATGAAATTGCGCGGAAGCTGGGCGTAAGGACGCCCCTGATAGACGCCGTGTATTCCGTTCTTTATGAATCCAAGCCGCCCATGGAAGCGCTTGTGGAGCTCATGACGCGTGACCCGCGGCCGGAATTAGATTGATTTTTTGTTTTTTTGAGTTGCTTTTCCTCGACAAATTGTACTATATAAACAATCAGTATGAAACGTGCCATCATCTCAGCTCTTTTTGCCGCCGGCGCCATCGGTGTCGCCAGTGCGGACATTCAGGCTCCTCCCGCTTCCGAATACACCCCCACCCGCAAGCTGGGCCGCGCCATCGCCAACCTTATTTATTCCGTTGAGGAAATTCCGCTTGGAGTGATCAACTGGACGAGCCGCGAAGGCGACTATGCCGGTTTTTCCGTGGGCATTGTTGATGGCACCGCCACCATGCTTGAACGCATGGGCTACGGCATTTATGAGCTGGTCACGTTCTGGGCCCCCACTTACAAGTGCACGTACAAGCCCCCTTATCAGGGACGTTGCGGCATGAGCGGCCTTAAGGAATACAATCCCAATGGCGGCCTGAGCGAATTCCCTGCGGAACTCAGCTTCCAGAGCTATTACAAGTACTCCCGTCAGCAGCGCGACTAAAGTCCGGCTGTTGAAAATTTCAAAAGGGCTGTCCGCGATTAAGTGGACAGCCCTTTTTATATGGTGCGGTTGAGTGGTCTTGACAATAGCCGCCATTGACGGGAAAAGGGGGAAAACGTATTCTTCCGTACCGGAAAGGCTTTCCCATCATGAATAAAACAGTTGCTTTCATCGGCCTGGGCGCTGCCGTCTGCATGACGGCCCCCGCATTTGCCCAGGACACCCATCTTTCCCTGACCAAGGAGAGTGTTGCCAGCATGCATGAAATCACGGCGGCGCTGGACAAGGTGACGGACGAGCCCGGAACGGCGGACGCCGTGAAAACGGTTAAAAAGGTGCGTGAAAAACTGGTGGACCTCGGAAAAAGGCAGTTGGAACTGCCCGGCGCCACGCCCCAGGAGCAGGCGCAGATTTCCGCCCAGATGACGGAAGTGCAGAAGATTTCCGGGGAATTGGTGAAATCCCTTGCGCGCTTGAAAAAGGAAGGGCTGCTCACGCCCGACTTGCAGAAGGCCCTGATGGATTTGCAGTCCGTGCAGACGGAACTGGCGCAGGCTTCCCAGGACAAGGCCGCGCAGGCGGAGCCGTTCCCGAAGGATGCGGAGGGCAACACGCATGAAACCCTGATGGCAAAAACCGTGGATGAAGTCAAAAAGCTGGATGATTCCCTTTCCAGGGTGAAGGATGAGGAAACCAGCAAGGCCGCCGTAGACCAGATAGGGCATTACCGGACCGCCCTGCTGGACATCGCCAAGAAACAGGCCGCCCTGCCGCCCCTCACCCGCAACCAGCAGGCCAAGCTGACGGGAGTGCAGCAGCAGCTTGTGGAAATGATGCAGCCCATCGTCAAGCATGTGACGGCCATCATGCTTTCTCCGGATGCCTCCAAGAATTTGAAGGAGGCCCTGAATTCCCTTTCCGACCTGCCCAAGGAAGTTCAGAAAATCCGTGAAGAGGCGGCCAAGTGAACTTTTTGGGGGAATGCCCCTCTTTTGGACTGGTCAAAAATTATAATTGTTCTAAAGTGACTGTCCTGAGGAATGCGACCGATTTTTAGTGAAACAGATCTCAATGAACGCCCCTTTCTGGTTTTCTGGGAAGTGACGCGTGCCTGCGCGCTGGCGTGCAAGCATTGCCGCGCCGTGGCCCAGCCGCGTCCCCATCCTGATGAATTGACCCATGAGGAAGCCTTGCGCCTGATTGACCAATTGGCGGAGCTGCGCCCTCCCATGCTGGTGCTGACGGGCGGGGACCCCGTCATGAGGCCGGATATTCTGGAATTGATCCGCGCGGCCGCCGGCAAGGGGCTGCACGTAGCGTTGAGCCCCGCCGCTACAGCCCGGCTGCTGCATGCGGACTTCCATGCCTTGAAAGAGGCCGGGGTTCAAAGCATGTCCCTGAGCCTGGACGGTGCGCATGAGGCCACCCATGACGCCTTCCGCGGCGTCCCCCACACGTATGAGCGGACCCTGCGCGCGGCGGAAATGGCGAAGGAAGCGGGCATGCACCTGCAAATCAACACCACCATCACCAAGAGCACCCTGGGCGAGTTTGACGACTTTGTGGAGCTGATGAAGAAAATGGAGCCGGGCATGTGGAGCGTGTTCCTGCTGGTGCCTACGGGCCGGGCCGCCATGGATGAAATGCCCACGGCGGAAGAAGTGGAGGCCGTCTGGGAAAAACTCAGCAAGGTAAGCCGTGAAGTCCCCTTCGGCGTCAAGACCACGGAAGGGCACCATTACCGCCGCGTGGCGCTTCAGGAAGCCCGCGCGCAGGGGAGCAAGCCCGCGCGCCGCGCCATTCCCACCCGGGACGGCAAGGGCATCATGTTCATCTCCCATACCGGGGAAATCCAGCCTTCCGGATTCCTGCCAATCACGGCGGGAAACGTGCGGACGGATGATCCGGGGGAAATTTACCGCACGCACCCCCTTTTCCTCAAACTCCGGGATGACAATGCACTGGAAGGCAAATGCGGCCGGTGCGAGTACCGCACCGTTTGCGGCGGCTCCCGTTCCCGCGCCTATGCCGTTTACGGAGACATGATGGCGGAAGACAATCTCTGCCCTTACCAGCCCAGGCTTTCACAACACCATGATTAATATTACCAGACTTTGGACAGGGGCGGAACAGCCCGCGGACCATTTAAGATACGGGCAGGGCCACGGGCACGGCCGCTCTGCGGGAGGCGCCATGGAATCCTGCGCCCCGGCTTCCTCCCGCGTCCGCAAGCCCATTGTGGTCTGGAACATCACGCGCACCTGCAACCTCAAGTGCGTGCATTGCTATGCGGACGCCTCCGCCCGGAAATTTGAAGGGGAGCTGGATTGGGACCAGTGCTGCGCGGTCATTGACGATCTGGCGGACTACAAGGTGAACGCCCTGCTGTTCTCCGGCGGGGAGCCGCTGGTGCATCCGCGCTTCATGGAGCTGCTGGAACGCGCCACGGGGAAAGGGCTGAAAGTGACCATCTCCACGAACGGCACCCGCATTACGCCGGAAGCCGCCGCGCGGTTCAAGGAACTGGGCGTGGCGTACGTGGGCATTTCCCTGGACGGCATCGGCGCCGTTCATGACAAGTTCCGCGGAGTGGAAGGCTCCTTTGAACAGGCGGTACGCGGTTTCAAGCTCTGCAGTGAAGTGGGGCAGAAGACGGGCCTGCGCCTGACGCTGACCCGCAACAACGTGCAGTGCATGGAACAGATTCTGGACTTCATTGACGCCAATGACATCCAGCGCGTCTGTTTCTATCATCTGGTCCCCACGGGCCGCGGCGTGGAGGTGCAGACCCTGACGCAGGAAGAGGCGCGCCATGCCATGGATACCCTGATTGCCCGCGTGGAGCAATGGAAGGCGGAAGGGAAGAACCGTGAAGTGCTGACCGTCACCCAGCCCGCGGACGGCATTTACCTGCTGCTGCGCCAGCTCCGGGAAGGTTCTCCGCTGGCCAAGGATACGCTGAACCTGCTCCAGTGGAACGGCGGCGGGGCGAACAGCTCCGGCCGCGGCATTGCCAACATTGATACGCAGGGAGTGGTGCATCCGGACCAGTTCTGGCAGTCCGTCACGCTGGGCAATGTGAAGGCGAACCTGTTTTCCGACCTGTGGGACGCCAAGGCGGGCGCCGCGGCGGATATGCTGCCTGAACTGCGCGGGTCCGACGATCCCCTGGAACGGCAGAAAAAGATTGAAGGCCGCTGCGGCCGCTGCGTGCACTTTTCCCTGTGCGGGGGCGGCTTCCGCACGCGTGCCGCGTTTGCCAACGGGCACTGGTACGGGTCTGATCCCGGCTGCTACCTGACGGAGGAGGAAATTTCCACTCCTCTGCCGGAAGCCGACTGATTCCGTGTACGGCCCCGCCCGGCGCAATCAGGGATGCCCGCATACTGCATTGCGGATGGGGAGAAAACCGCGCTTTTCCCTGCTTTACAAGGCGCGCGGCATGGCATAGCATCCCTGCATCATGAGTCAGGAACTGAGACCGGAAACCCTGTGCGTGCAGGCGGGCTGGACCCCCAAAAAGGGAGAACCCCGCGTATTGCCCATTTACCAGAGCACCACGTTCAAGTATGAAACCAGCGAACAAATGGCCAAACTGTTCGATCTGGAAGAAGCCGGATTCTTCTACACGCGCCTCCAGAACCCCACCAATGAAGCGGTTGCCAGAAAAATCGCGGAGCTGGAAGGCGGCGTAGCCGCCATTCTGACCTCTTCCGGACAGGCTGCTTCCTTCTTTGCCGTCTTCAACATCTGCGAGGCCGGAGACCATATCGTCAGCACCGCTTCCATTTACGGGGGAACATACAACCTTTTTGCCGTTACCTTCCGCAAGATGGGCATTGAAGTCACCTTTGTGGACCAGGACGCCCCGGCGGAGGAAATCGCCAAAGCCTTCCGTCCCAATACAAAGGCGCTCTTTGCGGAAACCATCTCCAACCCCACGCTCTGCGTGCTGGACATCCGCAAAATGGCGGACATCGCCCATGCGCACGGTGTTCCCCTGATTGTAGACAACACCTTCGCCACGCCCATCAACTGCCGTCCCTTTGAATGGGGCGCGGACATCATCACCCACTCCACCACCAAGTACATGGACGGCCATGCCACGGCGGTGGGCGGCGCCATTGTGGACAGCGGCAACTTTGACTGGGAAGCCCACAGGGACAAATTCCCGGGCCTGACGGAGCCGGACCCCTCCTATCACGGGCTTTCCTACAGCAAGAGCTTCGGCAAGGGCGCCTACATCACCAAGGCGACCGTCCAGCTCATGCGCGACCTGGGTTCCATCCAGTCCCCGCAGAACGCCTTCCTGCTCAACCTGGGCCTGGAAACCCTGCACCTGCGCGTTCCCCGGCACTGTGAAAACGCGCAAAAGGTGGCGGAATTTCTGCAAGGGCAGGAGGATGTGGCCTGGATCAACTATCCGGGGCTGTCGTCCAACAAGTACCATGACCTGGCGCAGAAGCAATTCCGTGACGGTCAATCCTGCGGGGTAGTCACCTTCGGCATCAGGGGCGGCCGTGAACGCGCCATCAAATTCATGGACAGCCTGAAACTGGCCGCCATCGTTACCCATGTGGCGGATTCACGCACCTGCGTTCTCCATCCCGCCAGCCATACGCACCGCCAGTTGACGGATGAACAGCTCATGGAAGCGGGTGTCCGGCCTGACCTCATCCGCTTTTCCGTAGGAACGGAAGCCGGGGAAGACATTATTGCGGACCTCAAGCAGGCTCTGGCAGCTATCCATTAATCCGGTCTTTCCTTCTCGTACGAACAGCCGTTCCGGGAATATCCGCGGAACGGCTGTTCTGCGTAGGTGACGGGTGAAAAAGCCGGGATGGCATGGAATGTTGAACGCCTCCGGAAAAGAGCGCCGGCAGGCGGGAAGAGAAGGCCTATGTTCCCGGTGCGGAAAAACCGTTTTCTGGAGCAGGGGCCTCCCGGTATCCTGTAAAAACCTTTGTAAACTCCCCAGAAAAATAACTTCATTTCATTTTCCCCTTATTCCAAAGCTTAATTCCACGCAAAATAGGTATTTTAATAGGGTTATAAAGAAAAATCCAGCAACGGCGCATTCCGGGAAACGCTTCGGCCTTTCACGCTCAAGAAGATGCGCCGGATTTCAGAAAAAGCGGAAAATTCAAAGACTTTTCTTCTTAATTGTAAATTGACATAGCATAATAAATTTATTATGGTGTGTAACTTATGAAAAGTAGATATTGTGCTGTATTAATAAGTTGCGCCAGCGTGCTGGCTGCCAATGCCGCTACCATCATTGCCGAACTGCCGGAATCAGCCAATCTGCCGCAAACCGCGACTATGGCGCCGCAAACGGGAAACCAGCTACTGGATAAAGTAAAAGGCCGTGAATTTGGCGTCTATGCGGGAGGCAATAACAACAGCCTGGCCAACTGGCCCCAGAACGGGGAAGGAACCTGGAGTAACACCGATAACGTCGGCTCCATCATCCTGTGCGGCAGAAGCGGCGTGGCCGGGGACTCCTTTGCCATGGTGCTGAGAGGCCCGGAGCAGGGGGATCTTGTCTCCTCCATCGTTTTTTCCTGTGACACGCCCACCTCCGTTATCACCAGCTACGTCATGGTTCTGGCGGTTTACGACTCCGCCGGAACGCTTGTCCAGGACCTTTCCACCGTGGAGAGCTTCACCTTTAATTCCACTTCAAGAACAACGACTGTTTCCCTGGACATGGCAGATTCCCCCCTGGCGTGGGGGGAGGGATACAAGCTGGTTGCCGGGGTGCGCGGCGGTGCGGGCGGCGCCACCTCTCCCTATACGCTTTCCAACATCCAGGTATCCTATGAAATCGTCCCGGAACCGGCTACCGCCTCTCTGGGAATGCTTGGCCTGGGAGCCCTGGTCTTCCGGCGTTCCCGGAACCGGTGATCGGCAAACTTTCAATCGGGAAGGAGGCGGTCTGAAAGCCGTCTCCTTTTCTTTTTTCCCGTTCGGAAAAGGCACACTTTGGCATGGCATAAACGCGGCATTCCGGAAATTGCCCGTTCCCGGAATGGTTCATTCCCGGAGGGAGTGTTCAAAAGCCCGGTATTGCACGGCCTCATACAAATGGGAATCCTGGATTTCCGGGTTACCCTCCAGGTCCGCTATGGTGCGTGCCACTTTCAGGATGCGGTCATACGCCCTGGCGGAAAGGGACAGTTCCTCCACGGCGCGGAGCAGAATGGCCCGGCCTTCCGGCCGCAGGCGGCAGTATCTTTGCAGGGCCTTTCCGGAAAGCGCCGCGTTGCTGCGGAATGGAGTGCCGGCATATCTGCTGCCCTGGAGCCGCCGTGCCGCCATCACGCGTTCCCGGATGCTGGCGGAGCATTCTCCGGCTGGCGCGGAAGCCAGGATGGAGGGATCCACGGCGGGAACTTCCATCAGCAGGTCAAACCGGTCCAGAAGAGGCCCTGAAATCTTGCGGCGGTAGCGGGCAATCTGCGCCGGGGGACACGTGCAGGTTCTCCTTCTGTCACCCAGATACCCGCAGGGGCATGGATTCATGGCTGCCGCCAGCATAAAGCGGCAGGGAAACGTCATGGTGCCGGAGGCGCGGGAAATCACCACCTGGCCGGATTCCAGCGGCTGCCGCAGGGTTTCCAGCGCGGCGCGGCGGAACTCCGGCAATTCATCCAGAAACAGGACGCCGTTATGCGCCAGGGACACTTCCCCCGGGGTGATATTTGTCCCTCCGCCCATCAGTCCCGCATCCGATATGGTGTGGTGCGGAGCCCGGAACGGGCGCCGGGCCACCAACCCGTTCCCCCGTTTCAAAAGCCCGCATACGGAATGAACTTTGCTGGTCTCCATGGCTTCTTCCCTGCTCAGCGGGGGCAGAATGGTCGGAAGCCGCTGAGCCAGCATGGATTTGCCGGATCCCGGAGAACCGCTGAGCAGGATGTTATGGCCTCCCGCCGCGGCAATCTCCATGGCGCGGCGTGCGTAGGATTGCCCCTTGATTTCGTCAAAATCCACAGCAATTTCCTTTTCTCCGTCGCTTTGTTCTTTTTCTCCGGAACTCGTGAAAGGAGCGGGCAGGGCGGCGACGGTTAGAAGCTGCCAGGCTTCCCGCAGGGAGGAGACGGGATAAATATCCACGTCCTGGACCGGAGCCCCCTCATGGGCATTCGCGCAGGGCAGCATGATGCGCTTCCGCCCCATGCGCCTCGCCTCCATAATCTGTGGCAGGGTGCCTTGTACGGGGCGTACGGCGCCGTCCAGGGCCAGTTCTCCCATGATGCACCAGGAAGAAGCGTCAATCTCCGTATCCGCCGCTCCGGCAATCATCCCCAGAGCAATGGGAAGATCAAAGCCCGGCCCCTGCTTCCTTAAATCCGCCGGGGCCAGGTTGACGACGAAAATGCCCTGCTGGAAAGGCAGCCCGCTGTTCTGGATGGCCGTATCCACGCGCTGGCCGCTCTCCTTCACGGCCGTATCCGGCAGGCCCACGATAAAAATGCGTTTTTCCGCCATGGGGCGGAAATCCACTTCCACCTCCACCTCTATGCCGTCCACGCCCAGGACGGTGGAAGAATACAGCCGCGTCATCATTTCCCCATGTTAAAGGGAAATTCAAAAAAATAAAGAAAAATAACAGAAAGGAGGAAATTGTCTGCCAGATCATTCAGCGCCGGGAGGCCCGCCGGAGGATTTCCCGTTCCTCTTCCGTCAGGCTGGACACGCCGGACCGGGATATTTTTTCCATAATGTCATTCACCTCTTCCTCGGAAGGGAAGCGGTTGTTGGCGGAATGGCGCGCGGAGTGTGCCGGAGACCGGTGAGAGGTGGAAACAACCCGCGGCCTGGAGGCGGACAGTTTTTCCTTCCACAGGATCAGCAGGGTCAGGATAAATCCGGCAAACATGCCGCCCAGGTGGCCCGCTTCACCGCCTGCATTGTTCCACTGGAAAATAATGACGGCGCAGGCAACGCCCAGCACGGCCAGCGCGAACTGGCGTACGCTCAGATTGACCGGAGGGAACAGAAGCTGGACCCGCGCATGCGGGAAAAGCACCGCGCACGCAGCCATAATGCCGTAAATGGAACCGGAAGCCCCTACCATGGGAATGAAGCGCCACTCCGGATCAAAAAATCCCATGTACCCCAGCAGGGAGGAGAACAGGGCGGCAGCCACCCCGCAGAACAGGTAATACAGCAGGAAGCGCAGGTGGCCGAAGCGTTCCTCCACCACCGGGCCGAAAAACCACAGGGCAATCATGTTGAACAGGATATGCCCCAGGTTGGCATGCAGGAACTGATAGGTGAACAGGCGCCACAGCTCCCCTTCATGAAAGCATGTATATTCGCTGTAGGCCCCGTAAAGCTGAATCAGGTCCAGACGTCCGGGCGGGTAAATATTCCGCGGAATCTCCACCTGGAAGAAGAACCCGAGCATGAAGACGACCACATTAATCAGGATCAGCCAGTGCACCATGACGGCGCTGCGCTGGTCAAATAAACGCTCCCGTACCGTATTTCCCCAGTTCTCGTTCTCCGCTCGCATATAAGGCCGCATGTAATCGTGTTCAGGGCGTTTTGACAAGGAAAATACCCGTCCCGTTCAAGGAAGGGGAGGGACCGCGCCGCATTATTTCCATAGCGCGGCAGGCAGCAGGTCCGGCGGCAGTTCCGCGCCGTGCACAAGATGTTCCGCCAGTTGGGCCGCCGACCACGGGGAAGTGGTCACGCCCTTGCTCCCCAGCCCGGAAAAGACGAACTGGCCGTTCAGGCCCGGAATGGGGCCGGCGACGGGCTGGCTGCGCCGGATGATGGGGCGGACGGCGGCGCGTGCGCGGATGACGTTTATCTCTCCGGAATAGCGTCTCACCAGGTCCAGCATCAATTCCTGGACGGCTGGCGCCTCCGGAATGCCGGGAGCTTCCCACGCCCACGCGTACGTGGCGCCGAAGCGCCAGAAAGAGCCGTTGTAGACCAGCCAGCGGCCAAAGTGCAGGATGCCCGCGTGCCAGTCCAGCTCCTTCAGGTCCAGATCCAGAATAGTGCCCTTGGAAGGGCGCCCCTTCAGCGGGGCCATGTCCGGATGGCAGCCGGCCTCCCAGCCGGTGCACCAGACCACATGGGAGAAAATCCGGCCGTTCCAGTGGAAAAGGCCGTCTTCATCCGGCTGGATGTCTGAGGGGGACACGTCCGCTTCCATAAAACGGCCCTGTTCCGTGAAAAACTGCCGCATGGCATTGACCATGCCCTCCACGTGAAGGACGGCGGAACCGCGCGTGTAGGCGGCTTTTCCCTGTCCTCCCCACCGTTCGGGCCACGGAAAAAGGGGGCCGGCATAGGCGCTGGATTCCGGGGCCATCTGGCGCTCCTGCCAGATTTCAAGCTGGTCCTCCGTTTCCAGTTCCCGGAAAATCGGGGTCTTCTGCCACCAGGAGCCGCCCAGTTCCCGTTCCGTCTCCGGATAAAAATCTGCTGCGGCGGACAAGCACTCCTCCTGCCGCCAGCCGGGGCGGAAGGCGCGGCCCGTCAGCGGATTCACCAGCCCGGTTGCCACACGGGAAGCCGTTTCCGCAATGGGGCGGTCTGTAATGGTGAAATCTGTGCCGCGGCGTTTCAATTCCCATGCCAGGCAGCTTCCGGCGATTCCCTGGCCGATGATAAGAACGTTCATGATTGTTGAATGAAGAACCGGAAAAGCCCGGGAATAAATGGAAGAGCGGAGGAAGTGCCTCCCCCCCCGCTTCCGGAGGTGAAAGCCCCGCAGACGGTGGAATGCGCCTGCGGAGCTGGAAAAACGCCCTTTAAAGGGCCGCAATAATGGCATTCCCCATCTCCGCGGTATTCACGCGGATTTCTCCGGGGGCGCCCGTAGCCAGGTCTCCCGTTCGGTAGCCCTGTTCAATCACGCGGCGCACGGCGGTGTCAATGGCGTCTGCCGCGTCCTTTTCCCCGAGGGAATAGCGCAGCAGCATGGAGAGGGAAAGAATCTGGGCGATCGGGTTGGCAATGCCCTTGCCGGCGATGTCCGGGGCGGAGCCGCCGGAAGGCTCGTAAAGGCCGAAAAACAGGCCGTTGCCCTCACTGCCCTGGCACAGGCTGGCGCTGGGCAGCATGCCCAGGGAACCGCAGATCATGGCCATCTCGTCGGAAAGAATGTCCCCGAACAGGTTCTCCGTCACCAGCACGTCAAACTGGCGGGGATTGCGCACCAGCTGCATGGCGGCATTGTCCACGTACATGTGGAGCAGCTCCACGTCCGGATAATCCTTGGAAACCTCAATCATCGTCTCGCGCCACAGCAGGGAATTGGTCAGCACGTTCGCCTTGTCCACGCTGGTGACGCGCTTGCGGCGTCCGCGTGCGGCTTCAAAGGCCACCCTGGCAATGCGCTCCATCTCGCTCTTGTGATAGCGCATGGTATCCACCACCACCACGTCGTCCCCCTCCTGTTCGCGGAAACGCGGCTGGCCGAAGTACAGGCCGCCCGTCAGTTCCCGGACGCACAGAATATCAAAGCCGCCTTCAATCAGCTCATTCTTGATGGGGGAGGCATGCGTGAGCGCGGGCAGGCATACGCCGGGCCGCAGGTTGGCATACAGGCCGAAGTGCTTTCTCAGCGGGAGCAGGGCGCCGCGCTCCGGCTGTTCATTGGCGGGAAGGTGTTCCCACTTGGGGCCGCCCACGGAGCCGAACAGGACGGCGTCCGCCTCTTCACAGGCGCGGATGGTTTCTTCCGGAAGGGCCTTGCCGCAATGGTCGATGCCCGCGCCTCCCACAAAAGCCTCCTTGCGGCTTACGGTAAAACCGAACCTGGCGCTTACGGCGTCCAGAACCTTCAGGGCCTCCTTCATGACCTCAGGCCCGATGCCGTCGCCGGCCAGAACAGCAATATGATGGTGATGTTCACTCATGTCGCTGAAAGTCTGGGCATTCTCCCCTCAAAGGTCAAGAAACACCGTTGGCATGTCCATTCCCCGGAGGCTTTTTTGCGTCAAAAAACATGCAGGAACAAAAAAGTACTTGCCAAACGCCTGTGCCTCCAGTAAAAATCCCCCCGCGCTCCATGGAACGCAAACTCCCCTGTAGCTCAGCGGTAGAGCGGGTGACTGTTAATCACTAGGTCGTTGGTTCGAGCCCAACCGGGGGAGCCATTCATAAACCCTGTAAGTTAGAAGCTTACAGGGTTTTCTTTTGCACAGTATTTTGTTATTTTTTACTCATTAAATCGGCTAAAAGTAGGCTAAAAACGGCTGAAATGCCGCTAAAAAACGTTGAATAACCGACTATAACCGACATATCTTGAGATATGCCGCGCAAGCTCTCTTTCAAGCCCTACCGAAAGAACGGAAAGTGGACCATCTTTGTTCCTGGCCGCATCACGGAAACAGGCCGGGACCAATACCTTTATTTCCGGAGCAAGGAACTGGCGGTAGAGGAACAGAGGAAATTGCAGAACCAGGTTGCCAGCATAGGGGAGCGCTCTATCTGCTTGTCGGTGGAAGATGCCGACGAATTGAAAGTCATTGGAAGCCGGCTGGCCGGTTACGGCGTAGGGCTGAAAGACGTGGTGGAGGATTGGCTTTATGCCATGCGGGAGCTAAAAGGCACCGGTCTATCTGTCAAGAGTGCAGCAGATGCCCTGAAAACGCGCCTGAATGCGGAAAAAAGCCTTCCTTTGGACGAAATCGTAAAAGAGTACCTGGAACAGCTTAAAGGCCGTTCCAGGCAGTATACAGCGCGCGTGGCGAAGTTTGCCAATCTCATGGTTGACGCGTTTCCGGAATTGTCCCCGGACACGCTGACACCTCTTGCTTTTCAGAAATGGCTGGAAGAAACAACCGGGACGGCTCCCTACTACAACAATGTTCTGCGCGGTCTTAAGCCAATGTTTACCTGGGCGGTAAGAATGGGGCTGGCCGTGAAAAACCCCGTTGAAAATGTCCCCGTCAAGAAAATCATTACTGGCGTTCCGGACGTTCTCACGCTGGACCAGGTGCGGAAGGTATTGACTGCTTGTCGTGATTTCCGTGGAGATAACAGCATGCCGGAACTATGCCGGATAAATTGCTCTGATTGTCTTCCCGCTGTGTCTATCCTGCTCTTTGCCGGCGTACGCCCCCAGGAACTGACGCGCCTGACATGGGGGGACGTTTATTTGAGCAAACGCATCATCAAAGTATCAGAGCATGTTTCAAAAACGTCATCTATCCGGAACGTCCAGATAGAAAAAAATCTCTACGATTTTCTCACTTCTTTGCCGGAAAGAGGAAGCAATCAAAAAATCATCCCGTCAAATTGGGTGCGGAAGTGGAAAGCAATCAGGAAGGATGCCGGCATTGGCGATCTGCAAGACGTGTGCCGCCATACTTACGCCTCCTACTGGCTGGCGAAAAATGAATCTATGGACAGGCTATTGATGAATATGGGGCACACGACAAATAAGGTCACATTGAAACACTACCTGACCGCTTGTGAGCGCCGGGACGCAGAAATCTTCTGGCGGCTCAAGCTTGTTTCTTTTTAGACCGACCCCTTGTGTCAAATG